>Ga0210065_1000154_pt1 | contig 19615 bp, 25 predicted proteins | sample Muzzi_PWB_D1_FD_185533 | JGI IMG/M metagenome (GOLD analysis project Ga0210065, IMG submission 185533) | Wetland microbial communities from San Francisco Bay, California, USA, that impact long-term carbon sequestration - Muzzi_PWB_D1 (SPAdes) | ecosystem: Environmental > Aquatic > Marine >... | reverse complement strand
TGATCAATGAAATCTATATCCTCCATGGAGGTTTCTATAATCGCATTAAATGAATCCGATATTCGTGAGATCTCATCCGGTTTGATATATGGTGAGTTAAGAATATCACGAAGATCATTTTTAACCACGTTGAATAAGATCTGATTGTTTCGTGCTAGTTCTTGTACGGCCTTGAGCTGCTTCACAACATTATTTACTTTATCAATGTTCTTTTTCTGAGCCTTAAGAAATTCAACTGTTTTTAGTAATTGTGATGTTTGTTTAGCGGATTCTATAAGCGATTTTACAAGGCTTAAAAAGTTAGTATTATCATAAACTGGTACGCCTTGGGCTGCAGCTCTGTGGTTTCCAGAGGCGAAAATCATAACTACAATTGTTACAGATATAAATACTCTTTTCAATTTATGTTTCATTTTCTTTGATTTTATTTGTTAATAGTAGATTCGGGCTATAACTACTTAATATATTCTTCGATAGCCCTTTCCATGTCCTGATGCTTACTATAAAGTGCCATTATTTCTTCGTTTTCTGCGCCATCTGTCAGGTAGGCAGCATAAACTTCTTTAGGAACTTCTAGCCTGAAAATGTTGCTTTGTTTCCCTATTTTGATGAACATCTCGGTGTATTTTCGAGGTCCTGTTAAATTGTTTTTGATTGATTTTAATTGATTCAAATCATGACCCGATAGGTTAAGCCTCTTTTTTAATTCTGCGTACCCCTTTTCATTATTAAGACTATAGATAACTTGAGTGTTTTCTAGGATACTAGCAGATGTAGAATTGTCCGGTAATTGATTTATGGATTGTAGAATAATACCAATAGCACCATTTTGTTTTCTGATGGCCTGGTAGTAGAATTCTACGCTTTCCAATACATTGTCAAACTTGAGTTGTTTGGCAAATTCATCGAATAGAATTATTCCTTTTTCAGCTCTATTTTTCCAAATGGTTCTTTGAATAGCAGATTTAATGAGTTTCAGCATTACCGACAAAATCTCCTTATTATCCTTTACTTCATCCAGTTCAAAAACAATGAGTCGTTTGTCTTCAATTTTATAGGTTTGATCTTCACTTACCTCAAAGAGAAAACTATAAATCCCATCTTTTACATATTCAGACATGATATGAAGGAAGCTAGTTATGTTGAAATAATCTGATTGTATTCTAAGGGTTTGTAAAAGGTCATTCTGATGGTTTTCAATGAAGGTGTAAAAACTATTTAATGAATGATTTTCAAAAATACTTTGATAGTAATAAACTAGTATTTTCTTGACAGAAACTGATTGGGCTTTGGAAACCTTAAAGTCCGATGCAAACAGCTCAAACAAGAACACAGTTAGATCTTCCAATCGTTCTGGTGTTAAATCTTGCAGATCTTTAATATAAAAGGGATTTATTCCTAAGCTCTTTCCGCTTTCATAGCGAAGTACAGCATATTGTTCTGGATAGAGTCTTGCAAATTTGGTATATGATCCACCTAGGTCGATAATGACCAATCGGACACCACTTTCAAAATATTGACGTAGGATATTATTGGCCAGAAAAGATTTACCTTCTCCTGTTGGGGCGAAAATAGCGAAGTTTCGAGCTTTGATTCGTTTCTTCTGTTCATCCCAAACGTCTTTTAGAATTGGAATGTTATGTTCTCTATCATTGAAAATGATTCCGGTCGGATCTGATTTATAGTTGCTGTTATTTATTGTTAAGCACAGCGCGTGCTTTAAATCAGTTACAAAAAGATCTTCATTGGAAAAATTTGATGAAAAACAGAAGTAACTATTTAAAAGGTAATTCTTGCGCTCGTGACCCCTAGGATAATAAGGAATAATATCCAGTTCTTTAAATTCGGCCTTAATTTTAGTGCTAATTCGACTCAAATTTTCAGCGTTTTTATCCCAGTAAATGACATTAAGATGACCACGAATAATTAGTGCATTGTCATCTTCATTAATTTGGTCTTGGATATGCTGAATTTTCTTAAGAACTACTTTATTTTGCGTGCCAAAATTCGAACTCTTATTGAGTTGTTCAATTTTAATATCCAGTAGTTTACGCCATTTCTGCTTATCATCTAAATAAATAATCTGGTTTACGATATGATTATCTGTTAACGTGAGGCCTATTCCATCGATGAAGCCTTGATGGAAAATGAAATCATCAGAGGTGAACCTTTCATTGGTTTTGCAACTTCGAACACTGTCTCCAAAGCACAGTTCACTATTAACCGAGAGAACATCAAAATAATTTTCACCTATGTTGATATTGGTTTTTTCAAGCAAAATATCCGTGTCTAGTCCAATATTGAAACCATTAAAATAGTCATTGGTTAATACGAGGATCTCACCTTCAACTAAAGGTGTCAATGTTACCTTTCGACTATTATTGATAAAGGAAACGGAATCACTTACAGATCGGACAAAACTTTTTATTTTTTCATTCATTTCCAGATCCATTCCATTAGCAGTCTTTCTAAATGGATTCACATATTTGGGATTATTCAATGTTTTGTTATTTGTCAGAATAAAAAATATGTGACAACTGTGCTCGATAAATTCTCGCCCCATGAAATGGTTATAGGTTGACTTTGCTAAAAAAGTATTGTTGGGTAATTTTTCTGAGCAGTAAGATTTTTTCAGATAAATATCTTGTTTATGGATCACGCTTCCCGTTGGAAGAGACTTGATTGCTTGAAACCAGGCTGAATGCAAGTCATCGAAATCTTTTTCTGATAAAGAGTAAATTTCTGGAAGTGTACATTTATAACACAGTATTATGTTGCCATTATTGGCAAAGACAACATTATCTTGAATATCTACAATTGGCTGGTATGATGATATATTAATCTTATTCATAATCTAATGCCGAAGTTTTTTTATTGCTGATGATTTTTGGAAACATTTTGGTAAGCGGGAAGAATTGTGAATGCTTTGACATTCTGAGTAAGGAAATATATAGTGCTGTATTAAAGATAATAACACCGATAATCATAACAAATCTAAAAGAAAAAATAATTACCATTAAGGATGCAACAATGCAAATCATCATTAAGGCAAACAATAATAATGGCAGCCCAAATATCATTGCTTGCTTTCGTATGTTTTTATATACTTCGAATCGCTTCATTAAACAACTATTGTTATTAGATAAGTGAAGATTCCAACAACAGCACCTGCGATTAATACAAAAACTAATACGCGAGTAATTCCTTTTTTCAGATCAGAGTTTTCCCCAAAGAAATGACCTGCATTAAACAAGAAGCCTATTAGGAAAATCACACCTAGGATTATTGGAAAAATAGCCCTAATGGTATTGGAAACATCATTAACGGAATTTTCTATACCTCCGATTTGTGCAAAAAGTGACGACGATATTAATACTAATATGGCGGTCAAATACATTGATTTTTTCATATTTGAATGGATTAAGATTTAGCTCATTTTTAATCTTTTAAATATAATAGATATAATTATTTAAAATACTGATAGTCATGTAATTGTGAATAACATAATATCTGAATTCATTCGAATAATTTTGATATTAATTGACATCAAAGGATATGAGAATACAGAGCAGGCGTGTTGATAACCCCTAAAGTAAAATCTAAAATGAAGTTCAAAACGTCGTTTTTCTTTTTATGCGATTAAAAATGTGTGTAGTTTTTGGTAAAATTCAACATCAATAATTAGAATTGAAGTTTTTGACTATTTATGATTAGGTGAGGCTGGCTTGAAGACTAAAAAGTATTCAGATCTTTGAGCTATTCAATCTTTCTTAATTTATTTAATTAAAAAACAAAATTGAAGAAGTGATGGTTTGATTTTATATCTTAATAAGTAAATCGGCTAATAATCATTATTGGATGCTTTTATCTGTCAGTGATTCACTTTCTCTTATCCACACATTGTTTATCAAAAGCGATCAAATTAAACAATTGCCTCATACGACTTCGAACACGGATCCCAAATCGCTTTTCTAATTCCTCAGCGTTCAGATTTGTAGTGGCGTGTGTTTTTATTTTAGTCTCAAGGAAAAGTTCATATCGAGACAATAAAATTTCACCCATCACATTACAATCTCTACCATAATGTCTACCGATTGGTTCAACACCGATGTCATCAAAACAAAAGAATTGAGAATCACCAAAATCTTCAATAGTTTTATATCCCAAATGGTTAAAAGAAAAAACAATGCATCGAGAAGCAACGACCGAGTAAGGTCTTTGATGCGGAACTATATATTTCATTAGTTTCATCAAACTTGTTTTACCACATCCAACAGGACCAGAAATCAGAAGCCCTTTACCTGGGTCAATACCAAGTTTTTCGCAACTCTCTTTATCTTTGATAAAGTAATTACATAGCTCCCGTATTATTCTCTGATCTTTCTTATAAATTCTAAAATGATCACCAAATAGTAACTTTCCTTTTGCCTCTAAATAGATCATTATTTTGGGGAAATCATAAATAACTTTATTCCCAGTGAGCACACCTAGTGTATATTCTACACCGTCTTCATATATTTTACAAGGGTTGGTCATAATCTTTGTTTTTACTTGTTTGCAGGTTGTCTTGAATTTGAGACACTTGCCCAATTTGTTTAATTTCTTTTGATTTTAACATCCAATTTTCAGCTGTTGACTGCCAATTTTCAATTTTTGCCTTTCCACCAATTTTCCAACCAATACTTTTATAGTGATTGTAAAATTTTGAGGCTTCTATCTCAGGCCATTTTTTGTTTTTAAAGAAATTAATAACTTCATTTTTATTTTTTGGTAGCTTAAGTTTATTATTGTTTGTTATTTGTTTATTTATGTTTATATAAGATACTAACGCTTGTTCAGAGGTTGTTTCAGGCTCGTTCAAGAGTTGTTCAGAAGTTGTACCAAAAATGAGCATCTTGATTTTACTACCTTTAAAGGGGTTATGAGAAGGATAATAATAGATATATTTCCAGCTATCCATATTTTTTAAACAACGGTGATATGTTGCCTTAGAACCTATTTTAGCCATATTCATGACTTCTTCTCGATTGATATAGAATATATCTGGAAATCGATTGATATTCCAGAACTGGAAGAGTGCCATGTACAAACTTATATGTGTCGGATTCAACTTGGAATCCTTAGAGAATTGTTGAAACACACCGTTAAGATGTTTTATATAATTCATACATCTTTTATTAGAAATTGTTATGAACTCGATTTTCAATCATTACTTTTTGAATCTCATCGGAATCATAAAAAATAATACCGCCTACTTTAGTATAAGGTAATGTTCCATTAATTCTAAGATTTTGCAAAGTTCCTGGACTAATTTGAAGTAGTGCCATTACTTCTGAAGACTTTAGATATTTCTTCAGCTTTCCGGAAGTTTGATTGGTAAGTAGCTTTTTAATATCATCGAGTAGTTCCATCTTGAAATCTCGAAGATCATCTGTTGTAATTATACTTGTAGGCATAGTAAAATGTTTTAAATGAAAGGGGCTATCTGTTTGTTTCAATTTAAATGATAGCCCCTAACTGGATTTGACTTTCGTTATGCAAATTTGGAAAGGTTTACTGTACTTTATTCACATGATGCATCCAACTTGGGTGTTTTTTTTATCAATTATTATGGGTGGAATTAGTGACTTTTGAGCTTTCTTTAGTCAATTATGTAAGCTAATTGTATACGTATCCTATGATTCTTTGCTCAATTTTTAAATACCCAACTTGGGTGTGTCTTGGGTGTTTATTTATCTGGTTCTACCATAAGTTGTGTAATTATTAAATTAGGGTTTGTAATAACTATTTATTACTATTATTCCTTAAGATTTTCGGGATAAACTTATATTTATAACTGAAATAACTAGTTAGCTCTCATTAGAAAAAAGAAGAATTAATAATGCTGCCCCCTATGGGTTGCAAAAGCACCATAAACCAACCGTTGGTGAAAGTTTAAATAAACGATTAAATCAAGAAGCAAAGCAAAAAGCAATTTTAGCCGAAAAATATTATAAAGAAAATAAGCTAAGAATTGAAGAAATTATGAAGTTAATTGATGTTAGATGAAAGAGAACACTTTATAAATATCTTGCTTTTCAAGGAAGAAGGAATTGTATTAGATGTAAAAAATTGTTTTGGGATAGAGATCAAGATATAAATAATTCATTCTGTATTGAACATAAAAAATAATATCACATTGTTTCATTATGGTACGTTTTGAGAAAATCCCTGAGAACCTTCGCCGCCGTCTTAATTCTGAATACTTAGAAGACAGAAAGTAAAACGAGGGGTGTAAAGCATTTCTTCTCTAACTAACAAATCATATGATGAGCCTTGGGGTATATTTGAAGCCCATGAGGACAAATTAGTATAGCTCAATTGATAATCATAGCCCCCCAAATTCATGGTTTTACATTCAATAATATTTCGGTTACGGAATTCATTATACTTAAAGTAAACTCTTTTATTATCAAAGGTCTTGGAAAAACTAGCCGATGGAACCGACCAAAGAGTATGACTAATCCTTATGAATACAGATTTAGCAAGGTTGAGTTTCATTGATCTAACAGCTGTGCTTGTCAATGAAGTTTTAAATTCAACTTTTAATTTAGAAAATATATAGTATAAAGAAACATCTTGATTGATTGTGTAATTTTTTAACCATTTTGAAGGCATTAATAACCCAGCGGCAAAACTTTGTGCTTGCAATTCATAAACATTTTTTATTTCATTAGAAATTTCAGATTCATCGTTCAAATTAAAAGCAAGAGATATTCCATTCATAAGCATTTTACGATGTCCTGGAATTAAAGCATGTCCAATTTCATGAGCACAAGTATTTCGTGCGAATTCATAATTATGGTCTTTCAATATTGAAATATTTAAATAAATTTTGAACTTACCCTTATCCCATCTGATAAGTCCTTTGAAGGAATCAGAAAAATCCCCCTGATATACCTTAATACCGAAATGATTAGCAATTTTGTTTGGATCAACAGTTTGCTGTTTTGAATATACTTCATAAACATTTTTTTCGGCAAGATTTTCAATTCTTCTTTCCTCTTTTTTTAGCATGATTAATTTCATTTTCTAGGGTTTCGCTGTCATCAAGTTTTTTAAATAAATCTTGAGTCATTTTGAAGCCAGGTTTTTCGTCATGAGCAGCAATAGCTGAAACTCCAAGGTTTTTTTTTTCCATAATATTATCGTACAACGTATCTGGATCTGAAAGTTTTTCAGGCATTTCCAACTTAGATAATCCGTCAGAATTTAAATACTCCTCAATTTCTCTATCCGTTTTTGGGAAAGAGTAATTATAATACTCAAGAGTTTTAAATAATGCTGTTTCAAAATTTGAATGCTTATTGTGTTTTTTCATGGTAAATTTGTTGTATAGTTCATGTAAATATACAATCACTATATTAATTTAAGTAGTTGTTAACGGTAAGTTCTAAAGTTGATCAAGCTCTTTTTTGAGTTTTTTAATAGCCCTCAACTTTGTTTGATCAATAGAATTTGATTTGCACTGGTATTTTTCGCAGAGAATTTTTTTATAAGGATTAGGTAATTTCCAAGATTTTTTATCCTGAATACCAAAATCCATGAAAGCTGTGAGAATATGTAATTCTTTTACAGTTAGTTTTTTTAATGCTAATGAAACATTCAACCTACTCTTTAAAGGTATATTAGAAGCGTAATTGGCTCTATCTGAATTGTTGTCAATGCCTTTGTCTTCTTCAATAGGGTTCTTTTTTAAATAAATAACCTCTTTATTAAGATCTAACTTTGCTTTTTGTTCTCTAGTAATATTTATAAATTCATTTTCTAAAATACTCATAAGCCAGCCAAAAAAAACTTTGAATTGGTCTTTTGGGTTCGTGATATTTTTTTTTATTTCATAAGTATCTATTTTGGTTAACATTTTTTCTAATACCATCGAAGTAATATCCTGGGCAATATTCTCGGGATCATCATTATAAATGGTTAAAGCTCTTTGACGTGCATGAAATAAGATATGGCTTGAATAATGAATATACATTTGCTTCCATGCATCCTTATTGTAAACGTTACATTTGTCTTTTAATATTTCAATTAATTTGAAAACAGGGGTATTAGTAAACCTGTTTCTTTCTTTACTATCATGGCCTAAATTGTATGCCTCCATTGTATCTTAAGAGTTATGATTAATGAATCTTGATTAAATATACGAAGCCTATGACAACATTCCCATTGAATGGATACATTAAAGGGTGTCATAGGCTTCGTATATTTAATAAAACACATATAATTATGGAAGAATATATTGACATTGAAGAGTTTGCGAAAGATAACAAGAATGTGCCAAAAGGCAAAAAGTATATAATTAAAGTAGATCGTGAAAAGTATAAAACGAAAGAAGAGTGTTTAACTGGTCAAGAAATTCTTGAACTTGCCGGAAAAACCCCATTCAATCGTTTTCAGTTAAATCAAAAGTCTCGAGGAGTAGTTAAAAAAATAGGTTATAATGAAAAAGTTGATTTCACCCTACCTGGAATTGAAAGGTTTATGACTTTACCTCTTGATCAGACAGAAGGGTAATGAGAAAAGTATTTCACGTACCTGAAGAAGATGCAGAATTTCTTAATGCCAATGGTTGGAGTTGGGAAACCATTAAAGAAGGTAATCTTAATTGGCTATTGATTCACGATTATTCTGTTTGTGACGGATATAATGTCGCCAAAGTTATATTAGCTTTGAGAATAGACCCTGGTTATCCAGGTTCTCAAATTGATATGGCCTACTTTTACCCTCCTTTAGTTAGACTTGATAACGTAAAAGTAAGGGCTCTAGCTAATCAACCTCTTGATGGTAAAACTTTTCAAAGATGGTCTAGACATAGAACAGGTCAAAACCCATGGCGACCAGGACTTGATTGCTTAGAAACACATATATTTTTAATAAAAAATTGGCTTGAAAGAGAATTTGTTATAAATGCAATATAACTTTAAAATATCAGAGATTCATTCGAATCAAATAGATAATCATCTATACCCCGGAGATGGTTTGGAAGCAGTTGCAATATTAATTTGTGGACGTAAATCTTCTAAGAACTTGGAAACATTTTTAGTTCATAAAACTATACTAATCCCACATGCAGATTGTACGAGAGAGCCCGATTTTATAAACTGGCCTACAAATTTATTACTTAATGAATTGCCAGAAGCAGTTAATAAAAATCAAGCGATTTTCAAAATACATAGTCATCCAGGTGGTTTTGATCAATTTTCAGAAATAGACGATGCATCCGATAAAGAGATGTTTTCTAGTTTATATGGATGGTTTGAAAATGATAAACCACATGGTAGCCTAGTATTATTACCTGACGGTAAAATATTTGGAAGAGTAGTCACCGAAGATTTGATGTTTAAAAACATTCAAAAAGTATCAAAGGTTGGTTATACCTTAAAAATATATCAAAAAAATGAGAAAGACAAAATAGAAGAAATTTCTTTGAGAAATCGGCAAACTTTTGGAGAAGGAACAGTTTCCTTGTTAAGGGAAATGAAAATTGGTATTGTGGGTTGTTCGGGAACCGGAAGTCCAGTTATAGAACAGTTGGCCAGACTAGGTGTTGGCAGTCTTATTTTAATAGATCCTGATATAATAGAGTTCAAAAACCTAAATAGAATTCTTAACTCCACGTTTGAAGATGCTGAAAAAGCAAAGACAAAGGTTAGTGTTATTGAAGATTCAATAAATAAAATAGGATTCAATACTAATGTAAGAAGTTTTGATACAAATTTATATGATGATGGTGAAGCAATTAGTGAATTATCATCTTGTGATTTTCTTTTTGGATGTATGGATAGTATTGATGGCCGACATCTGCTAAACACAATTGCAAGTTTTTATTTAATTCCTTTTATAGATATTGGAGTAAAATTAGTTAGTGATAAAAAAGGAAGTATCGATCAAATATTTGGTTCAATACATTATGTCCAACCTGGAAAATCCTCATTGAGAACAAGAGGGGTTTACAATGACGAAGAATTAAGAGCTGCGAGTCTTCTAAGAGTTAATCCAGAAGAGTTTAAAGAACAAAAAAAATCAGGTTATATTACTGACATTGTTGTAGAGGCACCAGCAGTAATAAGTATTAATATGTTAGCCTCTAGTTTAGCAATTAATGAATTTCTATCAAGAGTACATAATGTAAAAAATGATAGTTTGGACAATTTTGATATTATAAGGTTTAGCCTAACGGATTATTATTTTTTGAATGAAAAATCCAATTATGATGATGATGTTTTTTTAAATAAGTTTATTGGGAGAGGTGATGTCGTACCATTATTAAATATGCCTGAATTAAGTAATGAAAAATTGGATTAAGAATTTTTATCGCAATTTATTTAGGAAAAAATATAGTTTAATATTTTCCAATGAAGTACCTGTTGAATTAGGTGATAATATAATTTATATTTGTGATGAAAATCAGGCATGGATTATGAGTTTTAAGTGCCCATGTGGATGTGATAATGATGTTCATTTAAACTTATTAAATGATGCTAATCCAAAATGGATTTATAAAATCACTAACTCTAAGTTAACAGTATTTCCTTCAATTGATAGAGTTTGTAGATGCAGAAGTCACTTTTGGATAAGAAAAGGTAAAATTCATTGGTGTGATTAAAAAATTCTAATAAGGGATGTTTATAGATATAATTGGCTATAGTTACTGGTAACTATATACTTTCGATACACAGCATTATGAGAATAAGCCATATATCAGATAGAATTATAATAATATTCAATTAAAGTAATTTGTGCTATTAATGCATTAAACAATTGAAGTGTAAAGAAATTTTGCAATATTTCAGTATGAAATATGAAAAAAAAGTGAACTTTATGCATACTAAATATAACATTAATTAAAAAGGAAGATTATGGGAATTAAAAAAGGTCCAAAAAGAATTGCTAAATCAACAGGAAAACCAGACAGGCGTCAACGAGATAATAAGGAAACTCCTGGAAATACGCCATCATTAAAGCCACACAAACATAAGAAAGGAGATTAATCAATTTGCCTCTGTGGAAATGAAGTTATCCTTTTGCATACAAATGATTCGAAAAGAAACAGACTAATAAAATGCAAAAAGAATGCCATGTAACAAAGAATTGAGTTGATAGTTTAAATAAAGATGGCACTATTGAAAAAATGGTGGGTAAGGTTAATTATTAGTCTACTTCTTGGCGGCATGATAGCGGAGGCTCTGGCTATCTCAACAGATGGTAAGGTAAATATCAATGCCTTTATTTTAGGAATTGCGATTTATCTCGTATTGAGTGTGGCATTTGGTTTATACTTGAGGAAGAAGAAAGATTAAATAAAAGATTGATAGAATGGTTTTTACAGAGAAGACAAAAGATGATGAACTCTATGTTTACATGAACGGTAAATTGATTTACAAGAAATGGTTAAAAACAGGAGAGTCTAAGGTTTTTGATGTTATGGCATATGATAAGTTCACTTTGAAATCAATCAAAAAAACTAATGATAGTTTAAATAAACGATAATTTTCCCACTACGATTATAGTTCCAAAAATGGAGGCCAATTGCTTGAATAAGTTGGGGATGATCATTTACTATATATTTATAATATGGAATATTTCATATTTTAACTAACCCTATCCTCAGCCAAAAGTGAATTTTATTTCATACTTTTGGCTGAGGATAAAAAATTATGAGTAAGATCATAGGCCGAGAAATACAAGTTGAACAACTTGAAAAATTACTCAATTCAGACAAGTCTGAACTGGTAGTAATTTATGGTCGTAGAAGGGTAGGAAAAACCTTTCTAATAAGAGAAACTTACAAAAAGCACACAATTTTTGAAGTGTCTGGCATACCAGGTGGAAATTATAAAGACCAGCTTACGAATTTCTACAATGAAATATGCAGCCAAAAAAAAGTTTTCGCTAAAAAAGAAGTTCCTAAAAACTGGTTAGAAGCGTTTAACCTTTTTGGTGAATATGTTGATAGCAAAAGTGGGGATGCAAAAAAAGTACTATTTCTTGATGAATTCCCATGGATGTATACTCATAAATCTAAATTCGTTCAACTCTTTGGTCATTTTTGGAATAGTTATTGCTCAAAGAGAAACGATTTAGTAGTTGTTATTTGTGGTTCCGCTGCATCTTTTATGGTGAATAAAGTAATGAAGGACCCGAAAGGGTTGCACCATAGAATCACTCTTCCAATTAGGCTATTGCCATTTAACCTTTATGAAACAGAATTATTTTTGAAGTCTAAGAAGGTTAATCTTGATAGATATTCTTATCTACAATTATACATGGCAGTCGGAGGTATTCCGCATTATTTGGAAAAAATCCAATCAGGCGATAGTGTTCCAGTTTCAATTGATAAGTTGTGCTTTGATAAGAGTGGACTTTTGGTGGATGAGTTCAATCATATATTTGCTTCACTTTTTGATAATTCAGATAATCATATGAAAATTGTTGAGGCACTTGCATCTTCACAAAAAGGAATAGCCCGTGATGAGTTGATTTTAAAAAGCAAAATTAGTTCAGGAGGCACTTTGACCAAGACTATAGAAGAATTAAGTGAATCTGGATTTCTTTCTCAGTATAAGCCTTACAGCAATACCTCCAAAGAAACACTGTATAGATTAACGGATGAATATTCAATGTTCTATTTGAAATACATAAAAAATAATAAAGGTGGAAGTTGGAAGACTCTATATAGTTCAAGAAGCTATACTTCTTGGAGTGGTTTTGCGTTTGAAAATCTTTGTTTAAAACATGATAGACAAATATTGATTGGTTTGGGAATAAGCGGGATTGATGCAAATAGTTCAAGCTGGAGAAATGATAATGCTCAAATTGACTTATTAATTGATAGGAGCGACAGGACAATTAATATTTGTGAATTGAAATTCAGCGAAGGTAAATTTACAATTAGTAAATCGTATGCCGATAATATTCGTAACAAGAAAAGGGAGTTCATCTCTGAAATGAAAGATAGAAAAAATGTATTTGTAACATTTGTGACTACTTTTGGTGTAAAAAGTAATAATCATAGCAATGAAGTGATGGACAATCAAGTTACCGCGGATAGTCTGTTTGAAAAAAGTGAATAAATTCTATTGTCAGCCAAAAGCAACAAATATTAATACGATTTGGCTGAGGATAGAAACAATAAGCTATAATAATCTGGTTCGAAAATACAATTATCTCATGTGGGTAACAAAGAACTGAGTTGAAAGTTTAAAGAAACGATGAAAAACACGTTGATAATTTAAACGGTTTATTAGGCTTATCCGGAGTAATAAACCCATAAACAGTATATCTTATACGGATATAACAAGTTACCTGTAATAGAAAAAAATGACAGCAGTAATAGGAATTTTAAACAAAAATGGAATGACAATGGCAGCAGATAGTGCTGTCACGGTAACTGGTGGAAATCAGAAAAAGATTTATAACACTTCAAATAAAATCTTCACACTTTCAAAACATCATCCAATTGGAATAATGGTTTATAGCTCTTCAACCTTTATGACAACACCTTGGGAAATTATCATAAAACTTTATAGAAAAGAATTAGCGGACAATGCATTTGAAACTGTAGAAGATTATAAAAATAATTTTATCGAATTTTTAAGAGAAAAAGATTTTTTTACCTCTGAAGAAACTCAAAAATTCAATTTAGAAAATTTCACTTATTGGAATTTGAAATCAATAAAAGATAGAATAATTAATAATCTTTCAGACGACAAAAGCCAAGAAGAACTTGTTATTGAGTTTAAAGAAAAGATTTTAGAAGATTTAAATTTAAATATCAGGTCTTTTGATGGAGCAACAAACATCTTAAATGACTTTAAAGAATATACTATTGAAGAATTTAAAGCTTATGCGGAAGAAATAATTAAAAAAGTTATTACTGTAATATTTGAAGGAATAGAACTGAATGACGAAATAATTAATTCAATGATTGAGTTATATTATCTTCATTTAAGAACAACTAATTTTATTGGACTTGAAACAGGTTTAGTCTTTGGAGGATTTGGAGAAAGTGAAATTTATCCTTCACTTGTTTCAATTAAAATAGCAGAAGTATTTGATAATCGATTGAGATATTATGATGACTTGTCAGACAAAATTACAGATAGAAATAATGGTTCTATAATGCCTTTTGCACAAACAGATGTTATCAATATGTTTATTAAAGGTATCGACCCTGAAATAGACTCAACCTATTTATCCGTATTTGAGAAAACGATTGGTAAGTTTAATAAAACCATTATAGATATTCTGGAAGAAGAACAACCCGAATTAGCTGCTAAAATTAAAGGAATAGATTTGAATACTTTAACAAACGAATTTGAAGAAGAACTGATTAAAATAAAACGAGAAAAACAAATTATTCCGACTGTTGATACTGTTGCTATTCTATCAAAAGAAGATTTAGCAGAAATGGCAGAAAGTTTAATATATTTGACCTATTTAAAAAGAAGAATTTCCTCGAGTGAGGAAAGTGTCGGAGGACCAATAGACGTAGCAATAATAAGCAAAGGCGATGGCTTTATTTGGAAAAAAAGAAAACATTATTTTGAAAGTGAGTTAAATAAGCATTTTATGTCTAACTATTTTAAACGTTAACAATTATGACAACTCTAAAAGAACAAGTTGCACAGAAAAATAAAAACCTATTTCAGAAGAAAAAGGCATCTTTTAAGAATTACGTAAAAGCAGATACTGAAGAGATTTCAGAAATTATATCTGACAAACTAATTACTATTATCAAGAAAAACGTTTGCTAACACCGTATAATTAATGGCCAGTTTTAGCTTAATTACGAAAATCCTCTCGAATTTTCTATTCCTTTTTTATTTGCCAAATTAGATATTGGAAAACGCCCCTTATCATTTACATTCACATTACATTTTTTTATAATTAAATAAATAAATTTTACAAGATAGATGCACCTTATAGATAACCATTTTCTTTAAAGGTTTTAGTTAATTTTGCTCGGGGCCCAGTGTCGATTTCAAGTTTCATTTTCAAAAGTTCCATATCCTCACTCACTTTTCGTTCAATTACACGAGCGTATATTTGAGTCGAAGCAATTTTTGAATGCCCTAAAAGTTTAGAAACTGTCTCGATTGGTACGCCATTACTTAGAGTAACCGTGGTAGCAAACGTGTGTCGGGCCATATGAAAAGTCAGGTTCTTTTTCAATCCAACTGCTTCTGCAATTTCTTTAAGATATAGATTTACTTTTTCATTGGTAATTATAGGAAATAATGTTCTAGATATCTGTGTCATTGGATGATTGTTATACTTATTTAGAAGCCCTTGTGCCTTTGGCAGAAGAGGCACTTTTACTGTCGATTTGGTTTTTTGCCGATTGGTGAATATCCAATCATTACCGTCTATTCCTTTTAAAATATTATCCCTAGTGAGATTCATTAAATCAGCATATGCTATTCCGGTATAACAACTGAAAACAAATAGGTCTCTTACTCTTTCTAGTCGTTCAATAGGAAAAGAGTAAGTTTCGATATTTGAAAGCTCATTATCTGTTAAATAAGGTCTTTCTCTTTTTTCATATGTAGGTTTCCATCTAGAAAAAGGATCTCTATCCATCCATTCTATATGATAACCCAGAGTTACTATTTTCCGAAACCTTTGAATATGTTTCATAACGGTATTATTACCCATTGCATTTGGGTGATCTTTTGGCCAATAGCCATGAAGATAACTTTCGAAATCGCAAATGAATTTATAGTCCAATTCCTTTAAGTAAACATCCGATGTGTTTAGTACATTACTAACATACTTGTTAATATATCTTTGAGTTACCCCAAAATTTCTCATGGTGCCAGTAGCCAGCATTTTTTCAGTCTTTTTAGTATGGTACTTTAGAAGGTCTTGTAGCGTCTTAGAGTTATCTCCTTCTTCTAAATATTGGGCCTTTATTAACTCAGCAGTAATTAATTTTCCGCTCAACTTTAAGTTTTTGAAACATTGAAAAAGCTGAGAGTGTACTTGGTCTAAATATTGATTGAGAATTCTTGAAGTTTCCCCATTACCTTTAGCCTTTTGTCTTTTGGCATCCCAGGATCTAACGTTGACTTTATGTTTTAAGCTAATGTTTGCTCGTTTTCCGTCTACCGTTACTCTGGCATAAATACTAGTTAGATTGTTCTTGACACGTGTGCCGTATATCCAAAATAGGATAGAAAATGTTGATGAAGTACGCATAGTTTTCGTCTTTTAAATTAAACATTCATTGAGACGAAAGTCAAATCACTATACTGAGAATCGTAAATAAAAATACACTAAATCGTCAACATTGTTGACAGTCTTAAAAAATGTTGACGATCTGTGACCTTTTAATATCAAATAATACCATTTAATATGAAAGTCCGAAAACTATAAAACCGTGTAAATCATAGGATTTGCACGGTTTTGAAACTCTTTGAGAGTTTTAATGGTGACCTCGACAGGATTCAAACCTGTAACCTTCTGAGCCGTAATCAGATGCGCTATTCAGTTGCGCCACGAGGCCTTGTATTGAAATATTTAAAGGATCATAATTGATCCGCAACACTTTCCCCTTTCTGCACTTGTCCGTCTATAGACAAAATGAGTCATGAGGCCCATTTGATTTGGGCTGCAAATATATTTCTTTTTTAGACAATAGAAAAAATATAATTAAAAATTAAATGCCCATTTGCTCTTTAAATGCCTCTAATATGGGCAATGCATTCTCGCGATCTTCTTCATAAATAAATAGTTCTACCTGCTGAGGAGAACCTCCATAAAAACCAGCTCTTACACCGGATTGGAAATTGTTTTTGATCATGGAAGGAATTTCCTTCTCATCCAAATCAATTTGAAGCCTTTGGATCTCAATAAGAGAACCCGTAAAAAACCTGAAGTGTTTTGATTGATCGTCCATAATGAAGTGTTTTCATAAATTTACGAAAAAGTAATGTTTTATTATTGATAGGCGACACATTTATATCAATATCATTTAGGAATCAAGACTATTTCTTGTTACAAAATACCGCCAACCAATAAGTGCCATTTGCCACTTACTGGCTTTGCTCATATCCACCTGTCTTTTGCCAAGACTGGGCAAAAGTAATTTATTGGCCCTTGCCAATAATTTGAACCATTGTTTCTTCATGGATGTAAAAATAAAAAAACGCCTTGAAAAAGGCGTTTATGTCGTTTTAAATTAAGGAGATTATTTTTTGGTTGTGATCATGATCACGCCGTCTTTGGCCTTTTGTCCATATTTTTCAAAAGCTTTATCCCCTTTAAACACTTCTATTTTTTCGATATCTTCAGCATCGATTTCATCTAGATCCATGTTTGGTTTTTCCACTCCGTCAAGGATCAAAAGAGGTTTTCCTCCATCATCGCTTATAAATACGGCTTTTCCTTCGCCCTCGTCATTGCCAAATGACTTAACGGTCACTTCCATATCTTGATCATCTTTTTTCGACTTTCTGATCATGATAGTTTTTTTGCCGTCATCTTCTTTTTCAATCTCTATGATCTCAATATTTTTCGTTTTTGTAGAGTCTCCGGCTTCAGATATCCATTCCATCTCATCAATGGTGGTGACATCACCGTTCTCCGAAACGATCACTTTATTGCCATTGACAACCTTGAATTCAGTTTGTTCCCCGTCATCAGTTACCCAGGACATATTGCTTACATGATTTGAAGTCCCGTTTTTATTTTGAACTACGATTACATTTTTTGACTTAGAATTCCCGCTGCTTGCAAAAACTACGTGCTGATCCTCCGAAGTTTCCAAATTTCCAACGGCCAGTGCCCCTTTATCATCAAATTTGATGCTGATCGGTTTGATGGGTGCAGAGCCCGTTTGTTGTATCTCTGTCTTGTTGTTTTGTTTGTTGGAGACAGAGACCTGAATGGCTATGATCTCATTTTTATCGTTGTATTTTAACTTTTTGTACTCGAGGTTGATTCCTTTTTTCAACAATTTGGTCTTGAGTTCGGACAGGTCACTTTTTTGAAAATCCTTTGTAATGACCTGGATATCGAGTTCTGTCCTCACTTCATATACATCGCCTTTCTTTTCTTGAGCAATCACCTTTGTATTGAACGTAAAAACAAAAACAATGAGTAGAGGGATGATAAAAATAAATTTGAGATACATCAAATTGGCAGATTTATTTTTTTGTAACATATTGATTCTTTTTTTAATTAATGAGTTATAAAAATTACTTGTTAATGCTAATGAATAATTCGGAGTGACGGTTTTTAATAATAAATACTGATAGGATTCTCTGGTTGTTTTGTCTGTTTGGGCTCCCTGATCTGCAATAAATTCAAGATTTTTTTGCATCTCACGGTGATACAACCAGGCTATGGGATTGAACCAATTGAAAATGATCATCAACTGGGCCAGCAGTATGTCCAGACTGTGGAATTGTGACGCATGGATCTTTTCATGTTCAATGATCTGTTTCAATTCCTGTGGGTCAAATCCTTTTGTCGGATATATGATATAATTAAAGAAGGAAAACGGACTGGTTGAGGAATCTGCATCTATATAGATATATCCATCTTCTTTCTTTTTTGGATGTCTTGTAATAAATCGGACCAGGGAAAACAATTGTAAAAGGAACCTGACCGATAAAAAGATAAAGCCAATGGCATATACTCCCAGCAATGCTGAGCTCAGGCTGATATTTTCGTTGTTGAACGTCTCTCCATTCTCAGACAAAACACCTGATATTTGATTCAGGCTGACATTTTCAAGATATACGTATTTATAGATGGTCATAAAAGGTAACAAAAGGGAAGCCACAATACCCACAACAAAATACGCACGGATCGTGTTAAAAAAAGTTTCACTTTGTAGGAATACCATATAGATGCACCAGAAGAGCAACAAAATAGCCGAAAACTTAATAAAATATTCCATGATCATTAAGATGGTTTTTTTTGATTCTTTTCGATGATCGAAATAATTTCTTTGAGTTCCTTGACACTGATCTTTTCTTCTCTGGCGAAAAACGAAACCACATTCTTATAGGAATCCTCGAAATAATTTTGAATGGTCTTGTGCATAAATGTCTTTTTGTATTCCTCTTTACTGATCGCCGGATAATACCGATGTGACTTCCCAAATGCTTCGTGTTTGATAAAGCCTTTTTCTTCCATATTTCTTATGATCGTTGAAATGGTGTTGTAATGTGGCTTGGGATCCGGAAGTTCCGTGATGACTTCCTTGACAAATGCCTTTTTGAGTTCCCAGAGGACTCTCATGATCTCCTCTTCTTTATTGGTAAGTTTTTCCATGGTACAATATAAGTTGAGACAAATATAAACTAAAAGTATAGTTCAATAACTATAAAAGTAGTTAATTTAACAAAAAATTAGTAAATTAAGGCTTAAGGCTTAAGGCTTAAGGCTTAAGGGTTAAGTGAGAAGTGAGAAGTGAGAAGTGAGAAGTGAGAAGTGAGAAGTGAGAAGGGAGAAGGGAGAAGGGAGAAGGGAGAAGTGAGAAGGGAGAAGTGAGAAGTGAGAAGGGAGAAGGGAGAATTTCATCAATATCCAATATCCAATTTTCAATAACCAAAAGCAG
>Ga0210065_1000153_pt1 | contig 19618 bp, 18 predicted proteins | sample Muzzi_PWB_D1_FD_185533 | JGI IMG/M metagenome (GOLD analysis project Ga0210065, IMG submission 185533) | Wetland microbial communities from San Francisco Bay, California, USA, that impact long-term carbon sequestration - Muzzi_PWB_D1 (SPAdes) | ecosystem: Environmental > Aquatic > Marine >... | reverse complement strand
GCCTTTATGAAACATTGAACTAACAGTTGTTTTCAATCCACCCAATATCTGGGGAATGAATGTTTTTTCCGCGAAAGTAAGCGGCTTTCGTTCGAGAACTTTAGTCTTAGCCATGATATTAGCGGGTAAAGTGATCGTACACGACGATCAGTAGTGTGTTAAAAATTAAATTACCTATCGCCAGCGGCAAAAGAATCGACCAACCCAGACTCATTACCTGATCATAGCGAAAGCGCGGTAGAGTCCAACGCACCAAGATGAAAAAGAAGATCATAAAGAAGACCTTACTTAAAAACCATAACGCGGATAATACTGTACCGAAATGGCCGTCACTCCACGGATCTGCGAATCCGGGTAGAAAATTCCAACCACCGAGAAATAAGCAGACGAAGAGTGCAGAGCCCATGATCACGTGCGCATACTCGGCAACAAAGAAAAGCCCGAACTTGAAACAACCGTATTCGGTATGAAAGCCGCCAACCAAATCAGTTTCAGATTCTGCCATATCAAATGGCAAACGGTTCGTTTCAGCGAAAAGGGCAATGAGAAAAATCAAGGCAGACAGTGGCTGCCAAAGAACCAACCAAAGTGATTTCTGTGACTCCACCACACCGAAAAGACTCATCCCATAGTCAGAACCGGGGGCCGATGCCCACATGAAAACGGGGAGAATGGCTAAGCCCATCGCCAATTCATAGGAAATCATCTGTGCGGAGGAACGAATCGCTCCCAGAAAGGGGTACTTACTATTCGATGACCAGCCCGCCAAAACAATACCGTACACACCCAGCGATGAGATGGCTAAGATAAACAGGAAGCCGACATCAACATTAGCCAGCATCAACGGCTGTACCGTTCCGGATGGATCCACATATCGTCCGAATGGCAGAACTACCATCGTTGTCAGGGCGGGCGCCAGTGCTAGGATCGGAGCTAAATAGTAATAACCCAGTTTAACGTGACCAGGTGTAATCTCTTCTTTAAAAAGAAATTTCAGCCCGTCTGCTGCTGGCTGAAACAGGCCCAAACCCGTCATAAGATTACCCAATATGGGGATGTGCCCCAACACCGGTATCCGTGTACGATTCGGACCCACTCGGCCTTGAATCCAACTGGAAACTTTGCGCTCCGCTAGAACGGCATAGCTGCAAAGTCCCATGAAAACTGAAATCATCGTCACTGAAAAAACAACCGGAAGAAGTACTGCTAAAAAATCCATCTCAAAAAACCTTATGACACCTCGGCAGGCGTCGCATGCGCCTCCTTAAACGCAACGGGATCATATTTCAGATTCTTGGTTTCAACAAAGGGCAAGTCCAGATAAGGCGATGCATCGAGTGGCAATCCATCCTCCGGAATTTGACTCCAGACCAAGCTCGAATCCACACTCTCCAGCTTTTGGGCAATGCGAGCCCAGACATCGTCAATGGAAACAGGCATAGGCTTTTCTGCAGCCAATGGCGCTGCGATTAGTTCTAAGACACTCAAGTCGGTAACCACTCCACGCGGTCCGGGCACTGCTGCTTTGAAACGCTGCAGTCGAAAGGACTGGTTGATAAAAGAACCATCTTTTTCGAATACGGAAAGTGATGGTATTACAATGGCCGCGACTTGACTCGACTCGTTAGCGTGAGTGCCGACGTAAATGAGTTGCACTTTGGAAAGTAGCTCGGCGGAAATACCTAATTTTGTAACGTCTTCATTCACGACCAACAGCGTCTTTACCGAGCCGGATTCAATCGCCTGTGCCAGCTCTGCCAAGTCGCCAGTCGGCAGCACTTGAGTCAACCCGGTCACCAAGGCTCCTCGCAGATTTGGAGTGCGGTCCTCCGACTGCAAAATTCCATCTCCGCTGCCATAGTGGCTCACCATTGTAACGCCCGCACCTGTACGTTCAGCAATCGCCTTGTAATAAAATTGCTCTTCGACCGAACTCTGCGCGGACCCAACAATTGCTACTTTGCCATCTTTGAGTAGTTCAACAGCCGCTGTCGCAACTTCCGACGGGGTCTTGTGCACGCCACCAATGGTATAATGGGTTAACCGATCCTCAGACTCAACCGCTTGATAAAGCGCACGTCCGGAATCTGTCATCCATGTGTCATTGACTGCGTCATTGCGACGTGGAGTAATACGATAAATCTTACCCTCTCGACTCCAAACCTCGGTGTTTGCGCCCACACTACTTTCCGTGCAAATACTGTGTGTGCGTTTCAAAAACCATACCCGCATCTTGAAGCGAAAGTCTGTACTCGTCAGTGCCCCAACAGGACAGATGTCGACGGTATTTAACGAGTAGTTGTGCTCGAGCTCCTTACCCGGATAACAGGTTAATGTAGAATAAGTTCCCCGATCCACGAAGCCCAAAACATCGTCGTTGGCGATCTCCTTAGAAAATCGGACACAACGTGAACAAAGGATACAACGTTCATCATCCAAGGTCACCCGTGGGCCGAGTTTGGTACGTTTCGGTTTTACGTTTTTCTCCTCAATGAAACGACTATAACCACGACCGTGCTCAGCCGAGAATTCCTGCAAGCGACACTCTCCTGCCTGATCACAAATCGGACAATCCAGAGGATGATTGATCAACAGAAATTCAGTCACACCATTACGGGACTCCTTCACCATGGGAGAGTCTGTTTTAATGTGCATGCCGGGAGCAGCATTGGTGGCGCAAGCTATCGTGGGCTTGGGTATCCAACCGATTTTCTGCTGCCCATTTTCATCAAGCACCGCATCTCCGGTGGCGCGGTCACGCATCGGCATTCCCATCTCAACCATGCACATGCGGCAGTTACCGGCCACAGACAACTTGGGGTGGTAACAGTAATGCGGCACTTCCTTGCCTTTACCCACCAATTTTACAGCTTCGATGATATTGATTCCCTTAGGAACATCAACGTCCTGCCCATCGATATTGATGGTAATGTTTTCGACTATGCTTTGAACATTCATTGTCTTAAATCAGAGTGGTCTCCTCCGCTGTCGGCTTTCCATCCTTGCGCAATGCTGCCTGCGCCCGGGCTTTTTCCACAAATTCGTCTTTAAACTTAGCAATAAAGCTTTGCACAGGCCAAGAAGCCGCTTCTCCGAAAGCACAAATCGTGCGCCCTGCGATTTGATCTGCGATATTGTTTAGCAAATCCGCGTCCTCTTCACGAGCCTCACCGGCACACATGCGGGCGGTAACTTTGCGCATCCATGGCACACCTTCGCGGCAAGGGGTACACTGCCCGCAACTTTCGTGCGCGTAAAAATAATTAATATTCGCAAGCGCCTCCACCATGTCAGTCGAATCATCCATGACGATCACACCACCCGAGCCAGACATTGATCCGACCGCCATCAAACTGTCGAAATCCATTGGAATATCTTCAATCCCCCAGTCAAACTCGGTTCCATCCTTAAGCTTACCCTTAAATCGCTCATCCGCGCGCAATACTTTGGCGGATGAACCACCGGGAATCACAGCCTTGAGTTTGCGCCCGGGCTTTAAACCACCGCAGACATCATAAATCAACTCACCCAGAGTCACGTCTGCACACGCAAACTCATAATAACCTGGCCTTTGTACGTGACCGGACACACACCAAGTTCGCGTCCCGGTATTGCCCGGTGTACCGATTTTGGCAAAAGCGTCTCCACCCATTTCAACAATGTGTTTCACATCGCACAAGGTCTCCACGTTATTCACGATTGTAGGACATTGATACAAACCAAGTGCCGCCGGAAAATAAGGCGGTTTAATGCGCGGATTGGCGCGATTGCCTTCAAGTGATTCAATCAAACCGGTCTCTTCACCGCAAATGTAGGCGCCAGCCCCACGATGCACAATGATATCACAGGAATAGCCGGAACCCAGAATGTTATCTCCTAGGAAATTTTTCGCGCGCGCTTCTTCAATCGCGCGCTCCAAGATTCGATAACCATCAAAAAACTCACCACGAATGTAGATGAATGCCAACTTTGCCTGAATCGCAAAAGCGGAACACATCATGCCTTCAATCAATTGATGAGGATCTTTGTGCACAATCTGACGATCCTTGAAAGTACCCGGTTCGGACTCATCGCAATTGCAGATCAGATAGATCGGCTTGCCTGATTTCCGGTCTAAAAACTTCCACTTCATGCCTGCTGGAAAGCCAGCACCACCACGACCGCGAACTCCGGATGTCATGACTTCCGCGCAGATTTCCTCGGGCTTCATACCAACAGCCTTCTTTAACTGCTCGTAGCCACCATGCTTGATGTAGCAATCGATATCGTTGGTATAGCCCGGCTCGTCGACGTGTTTTAGAATGAGCCTGTTTTCGGGTTTCGCCATGGGAAGTGTTATTTTAAATTTAAGGACTGATTGATAATGCCAAACACTAAAGTGCTCCGTTTTTCATCTTGGTCACGAGTTCGGAGGCTTTGTCAGGATCGATATTTGTATATTCAGTTTCGCCAATCATCACAACCGGAGCTTTGCCACAATCCGCATGGCATTCAACGAATTCGAGTGTGACACTACCATCCGCACTGGTGTGGCCGACTTTACAATCCAGCTCTTCTTCAAAGCGCCTGCAGGTTTGGTAGGCCCCCGCGAGCGCGCAGGGCAATGTCCGGCAAACCCGCACGTGGTGCTTGCCTGTCGGCTCTGTGCGCAGCATGGGATAAAATGTAACAAGCTCGATGATGTTAATCGGCTGCAAGTCCAAACGATCCGCGATCCATTCCATCGCCTCATTCGACAGGTAGCCCTGATCTTCCTGTACCAAATGACAAAGCGGCAAAGCAGCACTCCGCATCGTCGGATAACGCGGCACCAGTTTGTCGATTTTTTCAGTAGTTTCGGGTTTTAAATTCATTGCTTCATCTATGATTAATTAGCGATCGCACTCACCCATTACGAAGTCCAGTGAACCCAGGATCACGGTAATATCGGTCAGGTAATGGCCGGGAATCAGCTTATCCAAAATACTCAAGTTACAAAAGGATGGCCCGCGGATTTTCATACGATATGGAACACCGCCGCCCTTGGATACAATAAAGAAACCCAAGGCGCCTTTAGGATTTTCGGCTTCAAAGTACACTTCTCCGGCTGGTACCTGAGGACCTTCGGTGACAATCATGAAATTCTGGATTAACTCTTCCATGCTGGTGAGCACTTTGGCCTTTTGCGGTGCAAAAATCTTTCTTGCATCCTCGGCGTAATAGGAACCCTCGGGAAACTTCCCAATACATTGACGAATGATGCGTACACTTTGACGGATCTCTTCAGCCCGCATCATGTAACGATCATAACAGTCTCCAGTGGTACCGATTGGTACATCGAAATCATAATTTTCGTAACCTAGGTAAGGCTTATCTTTGCGCAAATCCAAATCAACGCCACAGGCGCGTAAGTTCGGCCCCGTCAGACCGTAAGCAATCGCGTCCTCCTTGGAAATGACTCCAACACCTACAGTGCGATCCATGAAGATGCGGTTACGCGTAAGTAAAGTATCCACCTGATCCAAAACAGGCAACACGCCCTTGCAGAACTCGACGACACGCCCCAACCAGCCCTCAGGGATGTCTCGGGCAACACCTCCGATGCGCGTGTAACTTGTGGTGAAGCGCGCACCCGTCAGTTCTTCAAAAAGAGTATACAACTTTTCACGCTCGGTGAAAGTATACATGAATACCGTCCAAGCACCCGCATCCATACCATAGACACCGATGCCCAACAAATGCGAAGAGACACGCGCTAATTCACAGCAGAGAAGGCGAATCGCTTCACAACGCTCGGGGACTTCAAGCGCAGCCAATTTTTCGACCGCCATGGCATACGCAACGTTGTTGGCTAAAGGTGCCAGATAATCCAATCGATCCGTATACGGAACAAACTGGTTGTAAGTCATATTCTCAGCAATTTTTTCATCGCCGCGGTGCAAGTAACCCAATACCGGTTCGCATTTCTTAACCACATCACCATCCAGCTCCATTTTGAGGCGCAGCACTCCGTGTGTTGTTGGGTGAGATGGCCCGACGTTAAGCGCCATGGTTTCACCCTGTAATTCAGTCTCTCCCGCATTGGAGCGAGCACTGATATCACCAATTGAAATTTCTTTAGTAGCGGCCATTCAACAATTTATTTAGCGGGTTTCTCCTTTTTCTCTGTCCAACTCTCGTCGCGGGCACTCGGCTCAGTCTGACTCATCGGGCCATCTCCGGAAGATACGAATGGCCCCCCCATCATCGGCGCAGGAATCACAGTGGCTTTGGTAACCTCAGCGACATCGTCGGCTGGCAGTGGCACCTCAATACCAGCCAGAGGAAAGTCTTTTCGTAATGGATGATACGGATAGCTGTCCCACATTAAAATACGTGTTAGATTCGGATGACCTTCGTAGTGGATGCCCATCAAATCGAAGGTCTCGCGCTCATGCCAATTGGCAGCCGCATAGAGCTCGGTTAAGGATGGCAGGCTGGGCTTTAGATCATCGGTGCAATCGACTGCGATACGCAAATAAAGATGCTTGGTTGTCGAAAGAAAATGATAGATCCCAGTAAAGCGAGGGCTCTGTACGTCCCAGTCGATCGCGGTCACATCAACCAACATATCGTAGCCGAAGTCATCTCGCAGCGCCCTGCAAAAATCAACCAGCATGCCAGCCGGACAATTCAACGCCGGATGATCGGATGATTTTCGCTCGGATATAAAATCAAAGCGCTCGGTTAATTGAGCTAAATCGCTCTCAGCCATGGTTTAGCTTTCCCTTCCTGCTCCAACCAACTCACGGGGAGTAGTCGTTTTCGTAGTCAAGTTCTTAACCGCACTCTCGCGGCCGATCTTATCCTGCAATTTAATCATGGCATCCAACAACGCCTCTGGGCGTGGTGGACAACCGCTCACGTAGACGTCAACCGGGACAATCCGATCCACACCCTGTAAAGTTGCATACGAGCGATACATGCCGCCAGTACTGGCACAAGCACCCATCGCAACGACCCATTTAGGCTCTGCCATCTGATCGTATATACGACGCACTACTTCAGCCATCTTGTATGTCACCGTGCCAGCCACGATCATACAATCCGCCTGACGCGGCGAAAATCGCATGACTTCCATGCCGAAGCGGGAAATGTCGAAGCGCGAAGCACCTGCCGCCATCAACTCAATCGCGCAGCATGCCAAGCCCATCGGCATCGGCCAAACCGAGTGTTTGCGAATCCAATTAATGACAGCATCTGCTTGAGTGACAATGATTTCACCCTCTACTTTACTATCGTAAGCTACGTTTTTATTATGCATGCAAAATTCAGCGCCGCGGACGGACTTCCCTAAAAGCTTGAGAACTTACTTCAGGCCCTTTTTCATGCAAGCTGCAATTTGTTTTTGTAACAATCTAGCTATAATTCGATGCTTGAGCATTGCCCCGCTGCAACAGGACACTAATATAAAATGTCACTTTAAACTCACAACTATCAAACGATGCCCACCTACGTATACCAAGAAATCCTGCCTGATGGCAGTGATGGCGAAGCTTTTGAGTACATCCAACGTATGTCCGATGCCGCACTTAAAACGCATCCGGTAACTGGTAACGCAGTCCGAAAGGTCTTTCACGCACCCAACGTGTCGACTCAATACACAGAGGGCTCGACCCAAAAAAAGCTAAGTGACGAAAATATCGAAAAGCACGGATTTACCCGCTACGAGAAAGACAAAGTTACCGGCCGCTACAACAAAACCGCTGGTAAAGACAAGCGCGCCCCGGATGTTGTAGACGCCAACCAACTCAAGCAAATGCAGGCAAAGGGTCTAATCTAAAGGGCATTAGCGTTGATTACAGAGCTGCAATTCGCTATCGCCGAGGCCATCGCAAAGAGCTGCCAGCAAAGATTTCAACCCACGCGGGCAAACCCAGTCAGTGGCGGCTGCATAAATCAGGCCTACATCCTTTCCTCCGAAAGCCGGGATGTTTTCGTCAAAATGAATCACGCTTGCGCCCTCGACATGTTCGAAGCCGAAGCTGCAGGCCTTAATTCCATCGCGGCGACCGCCAGCATACGAGTCCCGAAACCCATCACTTATGGCTTAATAGACTCGATTAGCTTTATCGCAATGGAAGCTCTATCGCTAGCTTCCCCAAATAGAAGCGACTGGGAAAGCATGGGCCATCAGTTAGCGCGAATGCACCATACTACCGGCGCTGCCTTCGGCGGTCCAGCCGACAATTTCATCGGCAGCACCCCGCAGCAGAATACTTGGGCCGAAGACTGGCCCACCTTTTTCAGAGACTATCGTCTACGCCCACAATTTGAATTAGCCTCCAAAAATGGATTTCACTTCAAACAAGCGCATGCGTTGCTCGATCACGTCGAGAACATCCTCCGAGATCACAAAACCGCTGCGTCTTTGCTACATGGAGATCTATGGTCAGGCAACGCAGGTTTCTTAGGCGACGGCCAACCGGTACTTTTTGACCCTGCCAGCTATTACGGCGACCGTGAAACAGACTTGGCCTTCAGCGAATTCTTCGGTGGCTTCCCCGCTTCATTCTACCAAGCCTATGAGCGTGAATGGCCATTGGAAAGTGGCTACCCCATTCGCAAAAAGCTGTACAACCTCTACCATGCCCTCAATCACACCAATCTTTTTGGAGGCAGCTATGCCTTTCAATCCAGCAACTTATGCGATCAATTGCTACAAACCAACTGATCGGGAAAAACGTGATCTACTCGTCGGCTTAAAAGTCAGGCAGCTCTCGACAAAGCCCAGAGCCATCACTCGCCTTGAAAGCGAAATACGCTCATCGCGACAGGGGGTAATTGTAATTTAATCGAGTACGGGCGACCATCCCATTCGACCGCATCAGCCACAACGCCCCCAGCATTGCCAAAGCCGAGACCACCATATTCCTTGGCATCCGTGTTCAATATCTCTTTCCAGTAGCCTGGATGCGGTACCCCCACTCGGAATTCGTCCCTCAGAACAGGCGTAAAGTTACCAACAGCCACCAGGGTATCTGAAATCTGGCTACCTTTGCGTAAAAAAGAAAGGACACTGTTATCACCATCACTCGAATTGATCCATTCGAAGTTTTCATAGTGATTATCTCCGGCAGCAAATCCGGGTACCTCACGATAGATTAGGTTCAAGTCGCGCACAACGCGCTGTATTCCATCATGATCCAGATATTGGAGTAGGTGCCAGTCCAGACTGCTACTGTAATTCCACTCCGACGATTGACCGAAATCACAACCCATAAAAAGAGTCTTTTTACCCGGCCACATCCACATCAAACCATATAATAATCGCAGTTGATGTGCCTTATTGGATATCTTGTCTCCGGGCATTTTCAAAAGCATTGAACGTTTACCATGCACTACCTCATCGTGCGAAAAAACCTGAGTGAAATTCTCAGAATACTGATATAACATTCCGAACGAAAGTTGATGATGTTCGTACTTACGGTAAATGGGATCTTTCTGAAAGTACTCCAACGTGTCATGCATCCAGCCCATATTCCATTTAAGATCAAAACCTAAGCCGCCATACTCAGTCGGTTGAGTGACTCCCGGAAAAGCGGTCGACTCCTCAGCAATCATTAAAGTGCCTGGGTAATATTTATGAACCAGGTCGTTTGTTTGACGAAGAAAATCAATCGCCTCTAAATTCTCGCGTCCACCGTGTCGGTTAGGGATCCATTGCCCCTCTTCACGAGAATAATCCAGATAAAGCATCGATGCTACCGCATCGACACGCAAGCCATCAATATGGTAGTGCTCACACCATGCCAGCGCGGTAGAAATCAGGAATCCGCGAACCTCACTGCGACCGTAATTGAATATCAAAGTGCCCCAGTCCTGATGAAAGCCTTGTCGCGGATCGGCATGCTCATATAAGGCCGTCCCGTCGAATTGTGATAGCGCAAAACTGTCCGTAGGAAAGTGGGCCGGCACCCAATCCATAATGACGCCAAATCCATTTTGGTGCAACGTATCCACCAAATACATAAAATCCTCAGGAGAGCCAAACCGGTGGGTCGGCGCAAAAAATCCAGTCACCTGATATCCCCAGGAACCGTCGAACGGGTGCTCGGCCAACGGCATAAATTCAACGTGCGTGTAATGCATGCGCTGGAGATAGTTCACCAACTCGGTCGCCAATTCTCTGTAGGTCAAAGGTCGAGCCGCGTCTTCGACAACTGACTTCCATGATCCCACATGCATCTCATAAATCGAAATAGGCGAATTCTTCCAGTCGGTATTGGAGCGATGCTCCAACCAGGCCCCGTCGTTCCAAGAGTAATCATTCAGGTTACAAATAATAGATGCATTATACGGGGGCGCTTCAAAACGTGAGCCATAAGGATCCGTTTTCAAATGAGGATATCCATGACGGGTACCGATCTCGTACTTGTATTTCATACCCGCTTCCAGACCCGGTATAAAAAGTTCCCAAATACCAGATGCTCCCAAACTGCGCATTGTGTGATAGCGACCATCCCAATGATTGAAATCACCAACTACGGATACGCGCACCGCATTCGGCGCCCACACGGCAAAGGAAACGCCTTGCACTCCACCATGCTCACGCAAGTGAGACCCCATCTTATTGTGCACCTGATGGTCGGTTCCCTCGCTGAATAAATAGACGTCCTCCTCCGAGAGAGTCGGCAAAAAGCAGTATGGATCGTAAAATTGACGAATTTCTCCATTGTAACGCTCGATTCTCAGGCGGTAGGCAAAAAAATCGCTGCGTTCAGTGATGGTGCCTTCAAAAAAACCGTCCTCAGTTAAGCGTTTCAAGGGATAACGCTTACCATCCGGTTTGGTCAGATCGACGACTTCACAGGTGACGGCATCATCCACAAAAGCTCGCACAACAAGCCCCGACTTTTTACCCTTTTTGAAGGCATGCATGCCTAATAGCGCATGCGGTTGGCTACAAGTGACTTTGGTTATTGATTCGAGGTCGGTTTTAGAAGCTAGCACAAACGAATCCAAAAAGAATATTGTAACTCTTGCAAGAACTGAACTTTGATTAAACGCCACTTACCGCCGCGCAGCCGATACCTGACCTAAAATCAAGTCAGGAACCGCAGCTAATCGAGATAAAAGACTTGTCCAGAGTATGCGCACTGGCATAGTCCCGATCCGTGCCTAGAAACGCCTGGATTACTTTACCATTATTGTCTGCGACGCTCGCGTTGCCGCTGCATGCCGCCTTACCTGAACTAAGTTCGATAGAACCCTTGGAATTTGACGAAGGAGCGCAACGACTGATTGCGCGCGGAGATGCCCGGTTGGAATTCGACAACACGCGGGTACGCGCAGACCGAATTACCTATTATCAAGAATTCGGTTTAGCAGACGCCATCGGCAACGTCGCGGTTTCTCGAGATGGATCCCGCTTGATCGCGGAACGCCTGAATTACGACGCGGAAGCAAGCGTTTTTTCTCTAGAGACACTTCGTGCCGGACAATGGCCATTTTTATTGTCGGGTGAAACGGCTGGTGGCACAGCTGAAAATATTTCAGTTCAGAACTCGACCGTCTACTACGGCAATCCAAGCACTTATGGTCTGAGTATGTCAGCTGAAAAAGTGCAGTATGTTAAAGGTGAATCCGACTATGTAAAAATGAACAGCGCGGTGGTGCGCATCGGGAAAGTACCCGTTTTTTACCTTCCGACTTACACCCACTATATCGGAGCGTCCCCCTATTACTTGGATGTTGCGGGTGGGGCCGACGATCAACTGGGCACATACATCCAGACCACTACACTCTTCCCAACGACCTCTTGGTTACGCCTCGGAGCCAATCTCGACTACTACACCAAACGCAGCGTGTTGGTAGGTCCAACGGCGCAGTACGTCTATGACAGCTCCCAACAGCAGATTCTGGGTTCGATTAGTACCGGATTTATTGATGACGACAGCGACGACCGCGGCTTGGACATCTTGGAGGACCCAATCGAGGCCGAACGTGCATTTGCCGAGTGGCGCCATAAACATTACATAGGTGAGCGCTTCACCTCAACGGCAAGAGCCAGCTACTGGTCAGACTCCGAGGTAACGCGTGATTTCCGGGATTCGATCTACAATGAAAATCGACAACCCGATAATTTTGCGGAGGGCGCTTACGCGGGTGACAACTACTTTATTTCCGCCTTTGGCCGCTTCCGCCCCAACCAATTTCAAATCGTGCAGGAGCGCCTGCCCGAAGTGCGGGTGGATGTTCTCCCAACACCAATCTTTAATACGGGCGTCTACCAAAAGCTATCGGCCAGTTACGTTCAGATGCGTGAAGATCTAACCGATGCTATTCCGCTGATCACCAAAAAAAATAAATATAATCGCTTTGACTTAAGCTATCGAATCGAACGGCCGATTCGGATTTTCGATTGGCTAACACTCACCCCATTGGCAGGCGGTCGTCTGACGCAGTATGAAAACCAACAACTTGACGATGCGCTCGGGGGAAATCTAGTCGCCGATAGCTATACTCGTGAGCTCTACGAACTTGGTTTTGACCTGGAGAGCCAACTCTACGCCAGTTATCCTACAGTTAATTCGACTTGGGATGTACAGGGCCTGCGACATATCTTGCGCCCCGTCATGCACTATCGCTATTTTTCGGCTCCAAGCGACTCCGATGAAATCGCATCCATTGAACGACAAATCTTTGACTTGGAACGACCCATCCTGGACCTGAGTGATCTTCGAAATGTAGACTCCATCTCTGAGACTCATTTGGTACGACTTGGAGTGGAGAATCTCTACCAAACGCGTGCCGCAGGCTATGGATCACGCACGCTGGCTGCCCTGAATTTCTATCAGGATGTTTTATTCGACAAAGGCACACGCTATGACGGGGATGAAGAAGAAACCTTTAATGCGACTTGGGTGGAGTTTGTCTTAACCCCGGCACCATGGCTCAAATTCGATTTAGACAGTCGCTTCAAAACGACCTCCCTCACACTCGAAGAATTGCGTACACGCACTTCGATCCTAAGTGGTGAAATCTGGGAGCTGGGTCTTTCAACCGACCTTCTCAATGAACGCATTGAGCAATATCGGATCGACTTTATTTATCGCTTCAACGAACGCTACTCACTGCTGACAGACCTTCGCTTCGATGCGGATTCAGGCCAATTGACGGAAACTCAATTGGGCTTTCGCTCGCGGGTTGGAAGCACTTGGGAAGTACTCTATGCAGTTACTTTCAGAGAAGGCGCGCAACGCGAGAGCGATGTCGAATTCAACGTCCGACTCAGGCTGGTACAACAGTAGGAAAGCGTCATGGAAGAATCACTTGTTCCGACATACGACCACGCGATACGGCTACCGGCCTTCGAGGGTCCACTTGATTTACTGCTCTATTTAATCCGCAGAAACGAAGTAGACATTTACGACATACCCATTGAACACGTCACTCAGCAATACATCGATATTCTCGGATCGATGGAAAAACTGGACCTTGAAATTGCAGGTGAATTTTTCATCATGGCTGCATCCTTAATGTACATTAAGAGCCGAATGCTATTACCCAAAAAGGATCAAGGCTCAAACGAAGACAATGAGGATGAGGATATCGATCCCAGATGGGAACTGGTACAACAACTACTCGAGTACCGTAAGTTCAAAGAAGCGGCGGAGGACATCCAAAAGCTGATAATGAATAGTAACGATTTAATCGCACGAGTCGGCCCAAAGGAAGCACTTGAAGCAATTGAAAGACCGCTAAAACCTGTTGACCGTGTGGAGCTCTGGAATACATTTAATCATGTTCTAAGGCGTTTAGCAGAGCGTATTCAGGAAGGCGAAATCAACGCCGAACAAGTAACAGTTTCAGATCGAATGGAATACGTTCTGTTACGCTTAAAAAACGAATCCAGCTTTCACTTTTCAGATTTATTTGAATCCACCACTTCTATTACCACGATTGTTGCCACCTTTCTCGCCGTTCTGGAACTCTCACGCCTGGGCGAAATGGAAATCGAGCAAGACAGAGCTTTCTCCGATATTCGCTGCCAGCGTCATCATTAATTAATCTACAGTTACGGTCATGCATCCAAAATCCCAAAAGAAAGCGCTCTTAGGTGTCGGCTTGGACAATCAGGACGGACACAAAAGAATCACCCAAGCCGATCGCTTTGCAGTCGTAGGTGGCTCTGAAGAAACCCATGGGCGCATGGCTGAAACATTAATCAAAACATTTGAAACGCTCGACCAACGGGGTAAATCGCTCGAAACGGTTGAGAAAAGTGAACTGAGTGAAATCATTCACAAGAATACGCCCTCTTGACAGTCTACCACAGCCTCCTAACTTATACGCAATGACCGACGAAACAAGTACTCCATCCAACGATAAAAAATCTGAATCAGCAGATGGACAGTCCACGGTAGAAAAACCGGAAGCAGCGCAACCATCTCAGCCGAAAGCTCCTTCGAAACCTGCCGCGAGTCCGACTCCCAGCTTCGAAGAATTGGCGTCCATGCCCGCGACCAAGAAAAAGACAGTCGCGGCACCAGCAAAACCGAAAACTTCAGCCGAACCCTCCGCATCCAAAGAATCTGTTTCCCCGAGTACTCCATCCAACGATGAAAAGCCTGAAGCAGCAGATGAACAGTCCACACTAGACAAACCGGAAGCAGCGAAACCATCACAACCGAAAGCTCCTTCGAAACCTGCCGCGAGAACGACTCCCAGCTTTGAAGAATTGGCGTCCATGCCCACGACCAAGAAAAAGGCGGTCGCAGCACCAGCGAAACCGAAAACTTCAGCCCAAGCCTCCGCGTCGAATGAATCTGTTTCCCGTTCAACCGTCAAAACAGCTTCCTCTCCCCGCACCTCACCTACTCCAGTTCAACAATCCACTAAAGCCACAGCCCCCAGCAGCCCGAAAAGCAAGGTCGGCCTCGTGGTTGATGCGATCATTGCTGCCGTCGCCATCGCGTTGACAGTCTTGCTGCTGTTGGAGATACTTCCTTTTCTCTCATAAACTGACAAAACAATCCAATATGTCTGACCAGATCATAGAACTCGATAGCAGCAACTTCGAATCCGCAATTAGCGAAGCATCCACTCCTGTAGTGGTAGACTTCTGGGCACCTTGGTGTGGCCCGTGCAAGGCAATTACTCCAATACTTGAAGAGATTGCAGACGAACTAGGTAATACAGTCAAAATCTGTAAGGTAAACGTGGACAACAACAGCGAAATTGCCGGCAAATTCGAGATTCGTGCGATTCCGACTATCCTGATATTTAAAAATGGCGAAGTTGCCGATACAGTGGTTGGCCTGACATCAAAAGATGACTTAAAGGCCAAACTCGCATAGCCGAGTTACCTCTTATAAAAGTCCTGAGGACTAACAATGACACCCGCGTTCAATCTGCGGGTGTTTTTTTTTGCGCCCTACTCTGGAGCCACGCATCGTTTGCTGTCAGCTAATTCCGCCATTCTTTTAGGTAAGCCAGCGAAGGCACCATTAGTAAAGAACAGATACAAGACTTTCTCTGCCACCAAAATATCCTGCTCAAGGCGCGCGTAGAGTGCTTCGTTCGTCTCAAAAGCAAGCGATTGAACGCCCCCGGATGATAGATCAGATGCGATTTTAGCGGTGTCCAAGCGATTTTCGTCTGCCAGTTTGTCGGCTCTATGTACAGCTCCCAGGTAGACGCGATCAGCGTGAGATAAGGCAGTCGTAAATGCGCTTTGAAAAAAGGCGGTGCAAGCGGTATTACTGCGCGGTTCAAAGCATGCGCAGAGAATATGTTCAGAGTAGGCAGCACGTAAAGCCTCCAGCGCCCCGGAAATAGCCGTCGGGTGATGCGCGAAATCCTCAATCACCACAGAAGTCTGACAGGAGTGCAATACATCCTGTCGCCGTTTCACTCCGGAAAACTGCGACAGTGCCAACAGCGGGAGTTGTTTCGGACACTCATAACCAACGGCGAACGCAGTCGCAAGTGCTGCCATCGCCGCGTTTCTAGCGTTAAATAAACCATGCATCAACCAATCCACATGCGCCCAAAGCTCTCCACGCCAAATTAAGTCAAACGAGGAACCTTTAGCAGTATCAACAAAATTTTCTATGCGTAAGTCATTACACTCACCAGTTCCCACAGATATGGCACGCGCCCACGAAACCGGCAATAGCTCCGATAGATTCGAATCATCACCATTATACAGAATATATCCGTTACTGGGAATTATTCTGAGAAAATGACGAAAAGTGCGCTTAACATCCTCTAGGTCGCGAAAGATATCCGCATGATCAAACTCCAAATTGTTCAACACCGCGATCTGCGGGCGGTAATGAATGAACTTACTGCGCTTATCAAAGAATGCAGAATCGTATTCATCACCCTCGATCACAAAGGGTGCACCTTGGCCTAAAGCAGCGCCACTCGATAAATCACGCGGCACACCTCCGATTAACCATCCCGGCTTCGCACCTGTCGCTTGCAGTAAGTAAGCAGTCAATGTCGAGGTGGTCGTCTTACCATGCGTGCCAGTGATAACAACGGGCAAACGATCTGACAGTATCGTGTCATGAAATAACTGAGGTAGCGATAGATAGGAAACATCATGTTGATTCAACAGCCATTCAACCTCGACATTACCACGACTCATCGCATTTCCCACCACCACTCGGTCGGGGGCCAATTCTGCCAACCGAGTCTCATCGTATCCGTCATATACTTCGATGCCAGCATCCGCAAGCACATCGCACATGGGTGGGTAAACTCCGGAGTCGGCACCACATACTTCATGCCCCTGCTCTTTCAATAACAAGGCGGCATTGCCCATAGCCGTGCCGCAAATACCCATGAAATAAATCCGCATATCTATTGATCGCAGGCTGGTGATGAAAACTCAAGCCAGTACAACTCGTTAATGCCAAGTCGTCGCTTTTAAAAGGGAACCACGCTACGGTGGTCAATTAGCGAGCGCCACTCCCCGCAATGACAACACGCAAGGTACGCACCAAAATCACGATATCCAACCAGAGAGACCAATTGCGCACATAATACGGATCCCAGCGAACCATACCTTCATCTCCCGCATCACTGCGCCCTGAGACTTGCCAAAGCCCTGTCATGCCCGGCCTCACGCGTTCGCGTAATCTTCGAACACTCAAAGGAAGACGCGCGTAGTGATAGTCCGGCAAGGGACGCGGACCAATTAAAGACATTTCTGCTCTGAGTACGTTGATCAACTGTGGAATTTCATCCAGGGAAGTTTTGCGTAGAAAATTACCAATACGCGTAATTCGTGGATCTTTTTGCAGCTTACAATTCGCCTCCCATTCAATACGCAGCGCCGGATCATTGGCGAGACAGCGCTCAAGAACCTGATCCGCGTTGGGAACCATTGTGCGGAATTTCCACGCTTCAAACTCTTCGCCACCTTGCCCAATACGCTTTTGTTTGTAAATGGGATTAGACCGATCATCCAACCAAATAATACAATAGAGTAAGCAATATAATGGCCCCCAAGCTGGAAGTGTTGCCCAAGTGACACCAACCTCAAAACAACGCTTCAAAATACGCAGTGAAGGGTCCAGTAGATTGTTCTTCATCTCGAGACCAGGCACACCGCTTAAGTCTCGCGAGGTAGCCCATAGTGATGGTGTGTGAATCAAGTTCGGGATGATAATGACACGCAAAAAACTGGCGAGTGGACCTTCCATTAATTCAGAAAGACGCTCACTGCTGATCTTAGTCATAGCCAAAATCGCTATGGGGACGTTATGTACAATAGAATCCGCTTTTCCCCTAACAGGCACACCGCTAATCGTCTTGTTTTGTAAATTATCATCATCATCGAACACACAGACAGGATAGTACCCTTGACCCGGTTCTGCCTGAAGACGTTCGATTAAGTGTTTGCCTGCCGAACCACCCCCATAAATCGCAACAGGCATTCCCCATAAGCCCACACGTATTAGCAAACGTTTCGCCAGCATACGGATGAATGGTATCAATACGATCGCCATACAAAATGTCGCAACAACAGAAAACCAACTGAACTGATCCGCAGCATTACTTAGCATTAAAGTGATTGAGGAAACGATCAGTACACCACCACATAAGGTCACCTGGCGTCGTAAAGATTCAACAGGAGACATACCCCACCCGGGTAACAAGCCCCAAGTCAATGCGCCGGCAGTCCAGAAACCAGCTAATAAAATAGCCCATGTAGGGCTCAAGTCTTTACCTAAGATAAAATTATCAGTCAGCGAGGCTGTTTCAAATGAAAGCATCAGGCCAACCAGATCAGCACAGAGCAGAAAGGAAGCATTGACAAATAAACGGTTGAAGAAGCTGAAACCGATTTTTAGCTTCTGACTAAAATACCATCCATTGGGGGCGGTAGCGATGGGTACCCGTTCGGATGCTGATGGGTCTACATTCATTATAAAAGGTCTATCTAACTAAGCTACTCATAAATAAGTTAATTGGGGACCTAAAATAGAGAAAACTGACGTGGTGTATCCTCAATAGTTTCCAGAATTGTCTCACTAATTCAAACTAAATAATAAACACATAACGGACTGAAACAAGGCTAACAAGAAGTTAGCAGACTAAATGCCAGATAAGACAACAGTAGAAATTCCAAAAAAAATAACGTAAACCAAGCATGTATTTACACTATTACAGGATAAGGGCAATCATCTAATAAGACCAGACCGCAGACCATAGACCACTTAAGCTCAAATTCGTCTCAGCCCTACAGACGTCTGTTTCTACCTACTGTCCGTACGACCAGAGATAAGAAGCACCTGAATTGTACAACACGAAACCGCCGCCTGGAGCAACGCCAGTTGAAACCGCCTCATTGGTGACCGAGTCGAGCAGGGCCTTCGTATTTGAATCCCAATAGACACTAACAAAACTGCCATCCCTGGAGTTGTAGGTGTAAAACTGATCATCCAGAGACTGGCTGAAACCGCTTTCCAATAGTCCGATTTCGTCCAAATCAAAGCCATGAACACCTCGCACAGTTAACGTGCTGGTAAAATTCACAGCCAGAAAGTTCAATCCTGGATAGACCGGAATGTTAATAGGCGTGTTCAGAGCAATGCCCTGTACACGAAGATCAATAGGTTCCAGGCGCTCAGGGCATTCGATAAGGAAGCTGGTACCGGGTAGAATGGCCGTGTCACCACCATAGACCAGTTTACCTTCAGACAAATAGGTCCAACCAACGTGATCTGTTACACTTCCATTCGAGAGCCAAAAATCCTGAGTCGACTCTCCATCGTAAAATTGAACTTTTGTCGATGTCGACGCACTCACACCCGACGGACATACTCCGCCAACATCGGGAAACACCTGCTTGAGCGTGAAAAGCTCGTGAATTGAAAACGCCTCCGTTCCGGAGAGGTCGATCAAACTACCGGCAAGACCGTCGTCAAAGATATGAATCGTCTCATTTGTTTTCGCCGCGCTATCCAAGACAAACCATGCCCCGGCAGCTTGACCTTCTGTGATTAATAAGACGTAGGAACGCTCACTGCTAAGTACATCGAAAGCACCTTCTTTATCCAACAAACTGAGCGCAGTCACATCGACGGAATCGAGGCGGCCTCGCACAATGGGTGCGCGCAGAAAAGGCATGCTCAGCAAC
>Ga0210065_1000152_pt1 | contig 19630 bp, 17 predicted proteins | sample Muzzi_PWB_D1_FD_185533 | JGI IMG/M metagenome (GOLD analysis project Ga0210065, IMG submission 185533) | Wetland microbial communities from San Francisco Bay, California, USA, that impact long-term carbon sequestration - Muzzi_PWB_D1 (SPAdes) | ecosystem: Environmental > Aquatic > Marine >... | reverse complement strand
ATCAAGGGCAGGAAATCGAAGAAGATCGAGGAATTTCTGACGTGGGTCGGTTCCGGATCAAGCAACCAGCTGTTGATGCGTTCCTGCCAGTCAACCAGACGGCCGCGCCATTCACTGTTGCGAACCATAACGTCACCATCGCAGAGCGGGTACCCCACCCGGTCGAGGGCCATGTTAAGCCTCTCGCTGAAAGGGACAAAAAAAGCGTCCACCTCACTCTGCTGCTGATCGGGGAAATCTTCGAAGATGAACCCGTTATCCTGATCGGGCTGCAACAACATCTCACGGCGACCGGCACTACCCATGATCAGGAAGCAATGTCGGATGTCGGGCATCGTCAGCCCTGCCGCAGTCATTTCATCAAGGCATAACTGGTAGACACGCCGGATAATCGCGTGATGGATATGGGACAGTATCTCCATGACTTCAGGAGTGCTCCGGGTTTCCGACAACAGGGCACGAGCGACGCCCACCGTTTCCTGGCGAATTGATGCCAGCCCCTCGATCGACTTTTCTTCTCGGATATTTCCAAGCAGCAAAAGCGCCTTCTGCGAGCGATATCTCATCAGGTCGCGGGGTGTAACGATCCCGACAAGCTGGTTGCGATCGACGATCGGCAGATGGTTGAGACCATGGCTGGTCATAAACGCCATCGCTTCGTACATATAGGTATCAGGCGTCATGGTAGGCGGGCTGGAACGCATAACATCCCGGGCAGTCATGGAATGGGCGTTGACATTATCCGGTGCCAGGACCTTGGCAACCAGGTCGCCACCCGTGATGATGCCGATCGGCTCATTCTGAGGATTGACGACCACCAGGAAACTGATGCCATGTTCCGTCAGTCGCCGCGCCACGGCATTTACCGTTGTATCAGGCGTGCAGGTAACCACTGGAGAAGACATGATCTCCGAGAGCCGTTTTTTGAAAGGGTATGATTCGACCTGCCTCAGGGCGGCACCTGAATGCTCAGAGACGATTTCCGAATAGAGCTTACGGACCCTGGAAAGGACAGTGCTGGTGAAGAATTTACTCAGCTGCGGATATTCATTCTGCAGCTTCTGCAGGACTTCCGCAGGAATCAAGTAGCAAATCGTTGGTTTAACGGTCCGGGCCCCCCCGGCATAAGGCTCCCCGGTAAACACCGGAGACCCACCAAATAGTTGCCCCTCCTTCCGATAATCGACCACCATATCAATTCCCCCTGGTGAAAGCAGGGTGATCGTCACCAAACCTTCCTTGATCACATAAAGGTAACCGGTCGGTGGATCATTCTGTTGGAAGATGTGGAAGTTGGCAGGGAATTTCTTCTGGATAGCAGCTTTTCTCAGCTCATTGAATGCTGATTCGGGAAGCTGGTCGAAAGGCTCGGTTTCCTGTAGATGTTTGATCAACGGCATAGGGTATTAACGTTGCACAGGCTAAATAAAGCAAGAGGCTACTCTCAAGTCCGGGGATAATTTATCATTAATCGCACAGAGGGGCAAACGCTTTAGTACTCCGGCAAAAGACTTATTCGGCGATTTCGACGAGAATGGAATTGATCCGGATGCAGTCGCATCAGCAAAAGAGACCGAACCACCCGCTCAAGGAGGTCAGGGCTAATTTCGTGGGATATAGGGCGAATGCCATCCCAGCTTGGAGGAAACAATGCCGCAGGTGTCGAGTAGTGGATTCAGAATCTGCTTCTGTATAACTTCGCTGGAAAGACGGAATTCCGGGCCGACAACACAGATTGCACCATGCAGCTTGCCGCCGCTGCCAAACAGCGGAGCCGCCACACTGGCAATCCCTTCTCCCAAAGCATCATTGTCCTGGGCGTAACCATGACTGCGGATTACCGTAAAATGACTTGCGACAGGATCGCCGGATTCAGCAACGTGTTTCTCCTGCCCCTTGTTAAAGGCCAGCAGAACCTGACCGGCGGCTGTTGTTTCGAGAGGGAATCGCTTGCCAATCAGAGAGACGATTTTGACTTTCTGTGTGGTATCGATCATGTCCAGAAAGAGGACTTCCTTGCGTCGTCGAACCGCGATATAGACCGCCTCATTGCAACCCCGGGCCAATCGTTCAACAACCGGACGGGCATGTCTTAACAACCCCATTCGCGACAGGAACTTCTGACCGATTTCATAGGCAGAGAGTCCGAGACGGTACTTTCCTGATTGCTCCTCGCGTTCGACATAGCCACGATTTTCAAAAGTTGCCAGAAGACGAAAAACACTGGTCTTGTTCATGGCAAGTTTTTCACTCAGCTGACTGATACGGACATCGTCGTCTATTTCACTGAGGGCTTCCAGAACATCGAGAGCATTTTCAACTGCTTGTATAGAATATGATTCCTTATCTCTGGAGGGCACGGATAACTCCTTATGGAATCGCAAAAAATAACAAAAAAGCCTATACCGGATAAAATAATACGCCGTTTTATTATTGTCAACGATTTGCTTAAAAAAGTTATCTTAAAGCAAACCTTGAGGGAGTAATAAATCCCATTTATTGGGTGAATAATCCCTAAGATAACATTATATAAACTGACAATTCGGATATTTAACAGATCCTGGAACGCATCATCACAGAACAGAAAAATACCGTTCTAAAATCATACTTGAAAATTCAGAGAGGCCGGCTGTATCTGGGTATCAGTTATTGAGTCGATCAATGATTGGCTGGTCGGCAGGGAGAATGTTAAAGTTCATCATTTCGCAGGGCAGAACCCAGCGGTGCTCTGCCACACCGAGATCGCGAAGCTTATCTGTCAGGAGCTGGCATTTGTAGGCAAGGATCAGGACCGGGCCCCAGTGGTAACGATGAAAAACGACTTCATAAATACCGATGACACGGGCCTCGACATCAAGCTCTTCCCGCATCTCACGGCAAAGGGCTTCTTCGGGGCTTTCGCCAGGCTCAACCTTGCCCCCCGGAAATTCCCAGAAACCAGGATGGCTCTTGTCATCCGGACGCCTGGTTAACAAAACTTTTTCGCCATCAAAAACCACGGCTGCCGTGACCAATAACGGCATACCCGTCTTCTCTGTACCACCCAGGAGTTCCATGCCGCTTACGATAGCAGATCGTTGTCGGCAATGCTATTGATGAAGCCATAACCATGATCAATTTCACTCTTTCATTTGCTTGCTGCAAGATAACGATCATGATAATTTGTCGTGATTTTTTTCTAAGTACCTCGTTCGCATAGGAGATAATCGTGTCCTTACATGAGATCAAGCACCCCCTGGTTCGACACAAACTGGGCCTGATGCGCCGTGATGACATCAGCACCAAGGATTTTCGCGAACTCGCCTCGGAAGTTGCGCGTCTGCTGACCTACGAGGCAACCAGTGACCTGGAGACGGAGAAGGAGACCATCAAGGGGTGGGCCGGTCAGGTCTCGGTCGACACAATCAAGGGCAAGAAGATCACTGTCGTGCCGATTCTGCGTGCCGGTCTTGGTATGATGGACGGCGTCCTCGACCTGATCCCGAGTGCCAGGGTCAGTGTCATCGGCCTCTACCGCAACGAAGAGACGCTGGAGCCTGTGGCCTACTACGAGAAATTCACCAGCCGGATCGAAGATCGTACGGCCATGATTCTCGACCCGATGTTGGCGACCGGCGGCAGCGTGATTGCCGCAATCGACATGCTCAAGGAAGCGGGCTGCAAAAAGATCAAAGGTTTATTCCTGGTTGCCGCCCCGGAAGGGATTGACGCACTGCAGAAGAAACATCCGGATGTAGACATCTATGTCGCAGCGATCGACGAAAAGCTGAACGAGGTCGGCTACATTCTGCCCGGCCTCGGGGACGCCGGAGACAAGATCTTCGGCACCAAGTAGCGACCCGGTCAAAGGCACCTTCTTTACCCGGCTTCTCGGGCCGACACGCACAACATTCATCACAGGAGCATATTCGATGTCAGAGAACCTGCAGGACAACAAATTCAGCCTCAATCCCAGGCAGATCGTAATTGGCGCCCAGATGCTCTTTGTCGCCTTCGGCGCACTGGTCCTGGTCCCGCTTCTGACCGGGTTGAATGCCAATGTCGCACTCTTTACAGCCGGCGCCGGCACATTGGTCTTCCAGCTGGTCACACGCGGCAAGGTCCCGGTGTTCCTGGCCTCGAGTTTCGCCTTCATCGCACCGATCATTTACGGCGTACAGCAGTGGGGCATTCCCGGCACGATGTGCGGTCTGGCTGCGGCTGGGTTGCTTTACGTTGTTATCAGCCTCGGGATAAAGGTCTTTGGCTCCGAGATCCTGCATCGCATCCTGCCGCCGGTCGTGACCGGACCCGTGATCATGGTCATCGGCCTGGTCCTGGCCCCGGTCGCCGTGCACATGGCCTCAGGCCGCACCGGTGACGGCGCCGCCTGGCTGGTCCCGCAGCCAACAGCCTACATGATTGCAGGAGTGGCACTGGTCGTTACCGTGCTCGTCTCGTTGCTTGGCAAGGGGCTGTTCAGGCTGATCCCGATCCTCTGCGGCATCATCGCCGGTTACCTCACGGCTCTCGGGTTCGACTTGAGCGGAATCTCAAGTTCGATCCAGGCGACCTTTGATCCCGGAGCCCTGCAGAACTGGACCGGACCGACGCTGGTTTCGATGCAGAAGGTCCTCGATGCGCCATGGCTGGCAGTTCCGGATTTCACCCTGCCGATCTGGAATCTCGAAGCGGTCCTGTTCATCGTGCCGGTCGCGATTGCCCCGGCGATAGAACACTTCGGCGACGTCCTGGCGATCGGCAGCATCACCGGCAAAGACTACGTCGACGATCCCGGAATTCACAAAACCATGCTTGGTGACGGCCTTGCCACCAGCCTGGCCGCGTTTCTCGGCGGTCCGCCCAACACCACCTACTCAGAGGTCTCCGGTGCCGTGGCCCTGACCCGCTCCTTCAACCCGTTTATCATGACCTGGGCGGCTATTGCGGCGATCCTGCTCGCCTTCATCGGCAAGCTCGGCGGCTTCCTCAACACCATACCGGTACCGGTCATGGGCGGCATCATGGTCCTGCTGTTCGGCGCGATCGCAGTCATCGGCATCAACACCCTGGTCAGAGCGGGCACCGATCTGATGCAACCGCGCAACCTGACGATTGTCGCAATCATTCTGGTTTTTGGGATCGGTGGCATGAACTTCGACCTGGTTGTCGTCAAACTCGGCGGGATCGGCCTGGCCGGCATCATCGGCGTGCTTCTGAATCTGATCCTGCCGCAGGCGAGAAGTTGAAAACCTCTTCGAACAAGTAACTTTACGAATTAACCGAGAGCTCAGTTAACAGGGCGCTTCAGATTGTTGACAAACCTCGCATGTGATGCGGGGTTTGTTTTTTTCCTGCCGGTGGGTTTCTATATAGATTAGGGCAACAGGTGGTTAATCTGTTGCCCTTGTTTGTTGTTCCCCGTAATTTCAAGACAAAACAAAATCCGGGGGTCGCGCCCCCCGCCTGCGCTGCGGGGCATGTCCGGCTCGTCAAGGCGGCTACCTCAATACAGGTTTGTTCTTATGATCAATAGTCTGCACTTCCCCCGCAGGACAAGAGGCTCTTGAGAGCCTCTCCTTCTGTGGAGAATTGCAGCTACGGATGTCTTTTTTAGCTTATCCACTGTAAGTCACTCAGAGAGGGAGGCCCCCCTGCAACGGGCCGGCTTATTAGCTCCGCCCTTATTGGATGTATCTGAAACCTGGCAAAGGAGATGCCCTCCGCAAGGAGAAAGGCGTTTTTGCTTACTTTTGTCGCCGCATGGACAAAAGTAAGGCGTCTGGCGGGACGCGACCCGCCGGTTTTGTCTTTCAAAAAAGCAACAAGGGCAATAGGTGGCCCATCTGTTGCCCCAAGCTTCAGAGAACCTCCACCTGCCAGGTAAAAAGACAAACCCCGCATCACGTGCGGGGTTTGTCAAAAGTCAGAAGGGCCGGGATAGTCATCCCGGCCCCATTAGTTCCTGCATTTCTCGCTTCACGCCACATGATTCTAAGGAGAAATCGGCATGTCGTAGTCGGTGATGATAACATCCATGTTCAGCAGGAAGCGACCGAACTCGTTGAAAGTCATGCTGGCCGGCTTGACCAGGAAGAGTGCAACGATACTGACCACGGCGGCGGCGGCCACCCAGTTGAGGACCAGGTTGCGCAGTTCCCAGTTCGGCTCCTCCTGCTCCTGCTGGTCAGCGCACTCTTTGGCTGGTAGCTTATTCGCGATCTGACGCATGATCTTGCCGGAGCTGAGGAAGATCACAGCGGAAATGGCGAACTGGGGAAGAATTTCCAGCGAGGCCTGGCCGGTCCCCAGCAGGCCGGCATAAAATGCCAGTACGCCAAGTCCGAGAAGTGTCATCTGCCTGCTGAGTTTTGCGTTCATGCGTCGAAATCCTCTCTAAACAACGTCACATAGAGAAATTATCGATATTCGGGGCCCCTGTCAAGAACGGATCTTGCCGGATTTGACCACTTGCGGCTGAAGTAGACAGATTGCCTCGCCACTGACATAGCGCAGGCCGAGATAGAGTCCGGGAATGCTGCTGGTCAAACCAACCAGCGCGGAGCCATGCAGGATGGCGGTGCTGCCTGCGGCGTGCGCCATGGCAAGCATCAAAAGGAATGTCGTCATCATGGCGAAAACCGTCCGACAGGTGCGGGACAGTTGATCGAACCCCTGGCAGATGATCATGCTGAACATCCCCCACATAGCGAAATAGCCCATCATCGGAACTGCCCCCGGCATCGAACCGTATCCGGCTCTCGGCAGGATGTCGAGAGCAAGTATCGAGAGCCAGAACAGGCCAAAACCGGTGAATGCAATGGCACGCAACGGCTTGCTCTTCAGGGCATTCAGCCCCGCGGAAATCTGGCCGACTGCACCGAGCATGAGAATGATTGCCAGCAGGTGCAGGTTGAATGAGAAGGTCGGCAGCTTGTCGAGTGCATAACATGCCACGGTGATACTGTAGCTGAACAGTCCGAGTACGGGCAGATTGTCAAGATGATTGACTGGTCCTGCAGATGTCGGCGGTGTTACCGGCAAGGCAAGTTCCGGCGGTTGGATACGATCGGAAAGCTCACGGTATTTCTGGCAGTCCCGGTACTGGCAGGAACAGAACTTGATGATCATGCTGGCGTCGTGTGACGAGATATAGCCGCAACCTACGTCGCAGACATCCTCATCATGATCGAAGTAGGGACAAACCGCGGAGTCTTGCATATGTTCCTCCTGTGTTGGCTTCATGCCTTAAGGGTGACCTTTAAAAATTGGGCCCGGCACGGCAACGAATATATAAACTGCGGCCGGACCCCATGGAGTCACACAATTCTAAAGAGCAAGGCATGTACCAAGATTTACTTTCTCGGATATCCTCATGTTATGTTAGTGATTACAGATGTTTATGTACTTTTTAGGCGATCGGCGGAGGGCTCTGACCAGGGCGGTGATTTGCACAAATGCAAAATGGTAAATTTCTCTTTTGCATTTGTGCAAAGAATCGAGGAAAAGTTAGTCGTTATGCTGGTTAAGGCTCGATCTGTTTCTTGTCTATGCCGTATCTCTTGAGTTTACGGTAAATGGTCGCCATGTTCATGCCGGCTTCGGCTGCGGCCTCTTCAACATTGCCGCCGTATTTGCGTAACAGGCGAGTCAGGTAATCGGTCTCGAATTGACCCAGCGCCGAAGAATAGTCAGTGTGGTCTGTGCCCTGTCCGGCGTGGCCAGTCTCGATCAGCTGGGCGACCTCCGGCAGGCCGATGTAGTTGCCGCTGGAGATGGTCATGGCGGCTTCGATCACGTTGCACAACTGGCGAATGTTGCCTGGCCATGCGTAGCTGCGTAATGCCTGCATGGCTTCCGGTGTCAAGCCCTTGAAATCAGTGCCGAACTTCACATTCTGCTGACGGATGAAGTGAGCGACCAGGAGAGGTATGTCCTCCTGGCGTTCGCGTAGTGGCGGCAGGTGAATGTTGATGACGTTCAGGCGATAGAAAAGGTCCTCACGGAAAGTCCCCTGGGAGACTTCTGCGGTGAGATCGGAATTGGTCGCCGAAATGATGCGGACATCCACCTTGGTGGACACGGTGTCGCCGAGACGACGAAATTCCTGCTCCTGCAGAAACCGCAGCATCGTCTTTTGCATGTTGAGTGGCAGGTTGCCGATCTCATCGAGGAAGAGGGTGCCGCCATTGGCCGCCTCAAGCAACCCCTTGCGATTTTCCAAGGCTCCTGTGAAAGCCCCTTTCCGGTAGCCGAACAACTCGCTTTCGAGGATATTTTCCGGCATGGCCCCGCAGTTGAGGGCGACAAAGCGGTTGTCGCGACGTGCCGAGTTATGGTGTACCGCCTGCGCGACCAGCTCCTTGCCGGTGCCCGATTCCCCTGTTATCAGCACCGAGGTGTCGCGGACGGCGACCTTGGCGACCTTTTCCAGAAGTGCCCTGATGACCGGGGAGGCACCGATGATATTCTCGAACTTGAACTGTCCTGAGAGCTCCTCGCGCAGTTCACGGTTCTCTTCAAGGAGTTCATGATGCTGAAGGGCATTTTTGACCCGGTAGACCAGTTCATCAGGCTCAAACGGTTTGGTCAGCATGTCATAAGCTCCCCGTCGCAGTGCCTGGATCGACATTTCCACAGTGGCGTAGGCCGTAATCATGATGACCGGCACTTCCGGATCACGGTTGCGGACGTGCTGCAATACTTCGAGGCCGTCCATCTCCGGCATCTTGATATCGCTGATGATCAGATCGTAATCACCGGCACTGAATTCGGCAACGGCCTGGACCGGTCGGGTGAAGCTCTTGACCTGGTACCCCTGGTCCCTGAGAACCGCTTCCATCATGCGGCAGAGACCTTCTTCGTTATCAACCAACATGATGCGTTGGAGCGTCATTAAAACTCCTCCCGTTCGAAAGGCAGACGGATCGTAACGGTCGTCCCATGGTTGAGGCGACTGGTCATCTGGATGCTGCCGTGATGCTGTTCAATAATCTGTCTGGTGATTGCCAGCCCGAGTCCCGTTCCGCGATCTTTGGTCGTGTAGAAGGGTTCGAAAATGCGCTCCAGGTCCGCTTCATCGATACCGCTGCCGGTGTCGACAAACGTAATCACGGCGTCCCCCTCTTCCTGAGTGGTTTTGACTGTAAGCTGACCGCCGTCGATCATGGCCGCGCCGGCATTGAGGATCAGGTTGATTGCCACCTGCCGGATCTGGTCTCCGTCGATCGAAATTGTCGGCAAATCATCGGCAAAATGTTTGGCGACTTTTACACCGTGCATATCGGTGTGGTTTGCCGCGAAGCTGATGATCTGGTCGAGCAGCTGGTTGAGATCGGTTTCGGCAAATTCAGGCTGAGGGGTGCGGGCGTAGTTGAGTAAATCCTGGACGATCTTTTTGCAGCGCTTGCTTTCGCGTTTGATCTCATGGATGAAGTGGTGGTTCGGGTCCTCGGGGTCAAGCTTGTTTTCGAGATACCCTGCGTAGCCGAGAATGACGCCGAGCGGGTTGTTTATCTCATGGGCAACACCTGAAGAGAGAATCCCCAGGGAGGCCATCTTGCCCTGTTGGGCGAGGCTGGCTTCGAGTTCGCGGTTGCGCTGCAGGTGACTTGTCATGCGGTTGAAGGTCAGGGCGAGTTCGCCGAGTTCATCCCGGCTGGTGATTTCCATCTGTCGATGGAGATGGCCGCGCCTGATGTCGCGGATCACCGATGTCATGTGCCGGATCGGGTCGGAGAGGACCTTGGCGGCAAGGAACACCATCAGGACTGACAGGCTGGCGACGACGATGGAGATCAGGCCGAGGCTGCTCAGGATTCGCCCCTTGATCAGGTTGGTTTCATGATAGAACTCATCTTCGTAGGAACCGACCGCGACGATCCAGTCCCAGGGCTGGTAGTGCAGGTAGCGCACGATCTTGCTGCGCGGTTTATCCTCTCCCGGGTTCTGCCAGGGGTAGCGGATCCACCCTTCAAGCCGTTCGCACATCTGCTCGATAAAAGGGACGCCGTTTGAATCCATCGAGTCATAGATGTTCTGCCCCTCGGCTTCAGGGTGAATCATCAGGTTACCTTTGCGATCCATGCAATATATGTAACCGGTCTGGCCGACCCGCTTGGCTTTGATCCTGGCTTTCAGTTCAGCAAACGCCTGGCGCTCCGCATCGGGGTTCTCGTAGGTTTCTTCAAGGTATCCGCCGGTGGCGATGATCCAGTCCCATGGCTCATAGTACCGGTAGACCACCATCTTCTGCCGGGCGCGTACGTCTCCCAGCTCCGCATTGCGCCATGGATAGACGATCTTCAACAAGGTGTCAGTCTTGGTTTGTGTCGCCGCTTTGCACATGGTGCGGATAAAATGTCTGCCATCTTCATCCTGCTCGGCGTAAACGTTCTCTCCTTCTCGGGCGATGTGAACAGTCAGGTCGCCCTTGCTGGTCATGGCATAAATGTACCCGGTTTCACCAACCTGGACCCTCTTCAGTGCGCTGCGTGCTGCTTGCATGGCGCTGTCGAGGTCGATTTCCCCTTTGCGGTAGAGGTTGTCCTGGGCCTCGACCATGTTGTAGGCAAGATTGGTCAGGCTCGTCAGCTCATTCTCGGTGGCAAGCTTCCGGTCTTCCTGGTAAGTCAGGAACTGCTGGTTGTGCGCATCAAGGAGGTCTACGGTAAAAGCAGCAAGGTGGTCCAGATCGTCCTTGCTGGTCTGGGTGATACCGAGATAGGCCTGCTGGTAGGCGATCCAGCCGACCACCGTGCCGACCACGACAATCGGGACCAGTACCAGTGGTAGAACGACGACGGTCATTTTCCAGCGAATTTTAAGATTATTGACGAATTTAAACAGGTGGAGGCTCATAGTCGGATTAATGTTTCTTCAGAAATGAGCCGATTATGCTGCTTATGAAATAAAAAAGCAATAGGGGGCTGACGGTGAGGGGAAAGAGGCTAGTTGTTAGTGTCTTTAATAGAGTTCAAACTTCAAAAACCGGCACTCGATCGGCCCGTTGTAGAGGACGATGCGGCGCGACGGCTTGAGGCCGATGCGTTTCGACAGGGGCAGATTGCCGGTGAAGACCCAGGCGGTCCATCCTGTCCAGCGCTGCTTGAGTGTGTCGCCGATCTTGCGGTAGAAATCTTCAAGGCTGCCCTCGTCACCGATGCGTTCCCCGTAAGGGGGGTTACAGATCAGTGTCCCCTGGCCGGCAGGCGGATCAAGCTTGGTGAAGTCATGTTGTGACCACCTGATATGTGACCCGATCCCTGCACTTTCCGCGTTACGTCTGGCCAGTTCGACGGCCCGGCGGTCCCGGTCGCTGCCGAACACCAGGTTGACCTGGAGTTGCCTGCGGCGTTGCTCGGCTTCTTCGATCAGCCGCATCCATGCAGAAGCATCGAAATCCGGCCAGCGCTGAAAGCCAAAATTTGGCGAGAGCAGGCCGGAGGCCGTTTTGCTGGCAAGCAGGGCCGCCTCCAGGGGGAGACTTCCCGAACCGCACATCGGGTCGACGAAGTGTGACTGAAGGTCCCATTCGCTCAGGGCGACCAGCCCTGCTGCGAGGGTCTCCTTGAGTGGCGCGATGGTTGGGTCACGTCGATAGCCGCGGCGGTGCATGCCGGTTCCGGCCAGGTCAAGACTGACTGTACACTGGTTGCGGGCCAGGTGCAGGTTGATCCTCAGGTCGGGATCTTTAGGATCGACATTGGGTCTTTCGCCGCAACGGTCCCTGATTCTGTCAACGATTGCATCCTTGGTTTTCAATGCGGCAAAACGGGAATGGGTCAGTTCGGAATCTCGCAGGTTGGCATCGACGGCCAGGGTCATCTGCGGTGTCAGGCGGTCTTCCCAGGCGAGAGAGTAAACCCCTTCGTAAAGGGCTTCCTGGGACGGACAGGGAAAGTTTTTAACCGGCAACAGCACGCGATTTGCGGTGCGCAGCCAAAGACAGGCACGGTAGCCGTCGACCGTGCTGCCGGCGAAAGAGACTCCGCCACTTTCGGCTTTTACCTTCTTACATCCTAGGGTTTTTAGCTCGGCAGCAAGTACGTCTTCGAGCCCTTTGGCCGTAGTGGCAAAAAAATCGATATGATTCATGGTCTCTGTCAGTGTTGTCGTTCCATCTCGAGCGCGGTCTCTGGAAGCCGGAAGGTCCTACGGTAGGTGCGGATTTCAAGTGCGGCAATCTTGACAATGCTGACAATCGGTACACCGATGATCATGCCGATCACACCGTAGAGTTTGCCACCAGTGATGATGGCGAAGAAAACCCAGAGGGGGTGCAGGTTGGAAACTCGCGAAATCAGGATCGGGATCAGGATGAAATTGTCGATCAGGACCTGGGCAATCAGGATGTAGAGGATGACGATCCACCAGAACTGTGGCCCCACACCCAGATCGACAAAGGCGATCAGAATTCCCGGAACCATACCGATAATCGGGCCGATATAGGGGATCAGGTTGGTGACGCCGGCAAAAATACCGAGGATCGAGGCGTAGCGGATGTCCGTCATCGACAGGCCCAGGGTGACGACCAGTCCTATGATGATGGCCTCGAGAATTCGACCGCGAATGAAGTGGCCGAGCTGACGGGTTACCAGGTGACTGAGGTCATGCGCCATTTCAAAGTGGCGGTTGGGGGCCATCGCTGTACAGGCACGTATGATTGCTCTGCCGTCACGCAGGAAAAAGAAAGTAAAGAGCGGTACGAGGACAAACAGGCCGCCGACTTTCATGGCCGATTGTGGCGTGCTGGCCAGAACTGCTGCAAGCAGCTGTTCCCCCCAACCGCGGACCTTGCTGGGCAGGCCGTAGCTTTCGATCACAGGAAAACGGTTATGCAGGTTCTCCAGCAGCTGTCTAAGGAATTCGGTCAGTTTGGCAGTGTAGCGGGGTATATCAGTGATCAGGTTGCCCCAGAGCTCCTGCCACTGTGGCAGAAGCCATAATGTACTCGCCAGGAAGATACCGAGGACAAGCAGGTAGACAATGAAGATGCTGCTGGTGCGATTGAAATAATTGCTCAGCTTGGCAACCGGCGGTTCAAGCAGGAAGGCAAGTACCAGCGACAGCAAAAGGGGCAGGAAGAGCACGGAGAAGGCGGTGCGCGTCACACCGATAAATGTGGTCGCCGAAGAGTAAACGGCCAGTCCGCAGGCAATTGCACTGGTCAGAATCAGGAATGCAAGCAGTACCTGGCCACGGGTCCACCCTCTGCTGCTGGGCTGATAGTCCCTCATGTCTCAACTGTTTCTGACGTCAGCTGTTCGCCGAGCCGTTTGTTGAGATTGCGGATTTCCAGGCTGGCTGTCTGGAGGCGCTCGCTGACAATCCGGGTCAGGCCAATCAATACCCGGCTGGTCAGAGTCGGCTGGCGCTCGACCATCTCCAGCAAATCAGCGCGGAACAGACCGATCAACTCCGTTTGATCTGTGGTTCGTGCGGAAGCAGTGCGTGGTGCTGGGGCGGTGAGAGTTGTCTCGCCGAAGAAATCACCAGGCCCGAGGATGGCGAGCTCGTCCTCTGCCCCCTGTGGATTCTTGGCGTAGATGCTGACACCGCCGCTACGGATCATGTACATGCCGGTACCGGGATCGCCCTCTTCGAAGACAACTTCTGATGCGCGGTAGTTGCGCACGTGAACCATCTTCTCCAGCACGTTGAGTTCCCGTCCGTTCAATTCGGCGAACATCGGCAGGTTGTTAAGGAAGTAGGCCAGTGAATCTTCGTCATGTTTCTTGCGAAAGATGTTATTCCAGAGTGGATCCATGGATCTCTCCCGTCACTTTCCGTTGAGCCTGTCCTGAACATCCAGGGGGATCGTTTGGTTTATCCGGTAATTCTTGAACAGTATCTCCAGGTCTTCTTGGAGGTCGGGTCGTCGGATGTTGTGCAGTATTCTTGATGGCAGCCGGAATCCGTCGACGACGGTGAACTGGACTTCGAAAAGATCATCGATTTTACCGTCGGGGCTGGTTACTTTAAACCGTTCAGGGATATGGCCGTTGGGAACTTCGATGTAACGGATCTCGACAATCTGTTGTAGTTTGTTCTCGGCGGCAATGCCCAACTCGTTGATCGTTCCGGTCGCGTCTTCGATGTCAAAGACCAGAGCCGTTATCTGTTTTTGCGGCAAGCGCAAACTGTTCGCGTAAAAAGTCTGATCCAGGTCCGTTGGTTGGGCAAATGTAATCTCCAGGTGGTGAATCAACTTGTCGGCAAGGGCGACATCGCTCACTGTGATTTTGGCTCCCTTGACGAGGTCCTGTCTTTGCTCGGCCTGTTCTGACGGAAGCAGCATCTCATTTGGTTCGATCGACAGGTCGGCAGAAATCTGACCGACCATTTTTTCGAAATAGGGTGTCAGCTGGGTATTGCTGGCGTAAACCAGGCTCTCGCCTTTGCGTTGCCAGAATTTGTTGATTACGGGCGGTCGCGGCGACTTGACGTCCGGCGGGAGATCCTTGGCCAGGCGAGTCATCATCTCTTCGATCAGTGGTGTTTCGACAGTTACAAAGTAGTTCTGTAACCCGGGCTGAACCCGTTTCTTCGCTGCAACGACCGACTCAAGGATGGCCAGGTCATCTGCGGCAAATAAAAGAGGTGGTATGGTCAGGATCAGGAACGCTAGGCTTGCGAGGAATGATCGAAGCATGCCGGCCTACCTCCGTGAATCGCTGGTTGACACCCGTTATGGGCATTGATAATTTGCAAAAAACCCTCATTTGAAGTGGGCTTAAAATCAGTATATTATGAAGATAATCGATTATTTAGGTAGTTGCAAGGAGCTTGTGTGACAAGTTTTGATCTGCGCAAACAGCCGACGGCTACCGGAGTCTACCTGATGAAGGATGCTGCCGGAGAAATTCTCTATGTCGGCAAGGCGAAAAACCTGCGCTCCCGGCTGCGCAGTTACATGCAGGCTGATCGCGATACGAGGCCGCAGATCAGGTTCCTGATGGAGCGCGCGACGATCATAGAGACGATTGTTACCGATACCGAAAAAGAGGCTCTGATTCTTGAGAATACCCTGATCAAGAAACATCGTCCTCGCTACAACATCCATTTGCGTGACGACAAGACCTTCGTCTCCTTGCGGTTCGACTTGCGTGAAGAATTTCCGATGCTGGAAATTGTGCGCCAGGTCCGTCAAGACGGCGCCCGCTACTTCGGCCCTTTTGCTTCATCATCCGCATTGCGTCAGACCCTAAAAGGAATTTACCGCATATTCCCATTGAGACATTACGCCCCGGCAAAATGCAGGCAGCGTGGTCGGCCATGTCTTTTTCATCAGATTGGCCAGTGCAGTGCCCCCTGCCACGGGCTGATCAGTGCCGAAGACTACGGCCAAATGGTCGGTGGAGTGCTAGCCCTGCTCGAGGGCCGGCAAGGTGAAGTGATCGAAATACTCCGGCAGCGGATGAGGACCGCCGCGAGTCGCCAGGAGTATGAAGAAGCCGCCTTGTTGCGCGATCAGATCAGGGCGATTGAAACGACGGTGGAACAGCAGAAGGCCGTGCGTTACGGCACCGTTGATCAGGATGTGGTGGGGATCTGTCGGCAGGGTGGTGAAGTTGAACTCGTCATGCTCTTCTACCGCCAGGGCAAATTGTCGGCGCGACGTACCTATAATTTGTCCTGGCAGCTTGACGAAGATCAGCTCCTGGCTGATTTCCTGGTGCGCTTCTACGATCGGGATCTGCCGGTCCCCGATGAAATTATTTTGCCGCTCGTCATTGAAGGCATGGCCTCCTTTTCGGAATGGCTGGCCGACCGGCATGGCCGCAAGATGGCGGTGCTGGTTCCGCAGAGAGGTGAGCGGCGTCGTTTGGTCGAGATGGCAAATCGCAACGCTGAAGAGGCCTTGAGGGAGCGTGGCAGTCGCGAGGAAGCTCGCCGCAAGGTGCTGGCAGAGATACAACAGAAGCTGCACCTGCAACGACAGCCCCTTCGCATGGAGTGCTTTGATATTTCAACAATCCAGGGCCAGTCGACGGTTGCCAGCATGGCGGTTGTCATCGACGGTGAACCGGCATCATCCGAGTATCGGCACTACCGGGTGAAGACTGTTGTCGGAACCGATGATTATGCGGCTTTGCGTGAGGTCCTGCGCCGTCGGTTGCGGCCTGGCATCGAAGAGTCCAGCTTGCCGGATTTTATCCTTATCGATGGCGGTAAAGGCCAACTCGGTGTATTGACCAAGGTTATCGATGATTTGAACCTGACTGGCAGGATTGGTGTCGCGGGGATTGCCAAAAGTCGCGTTAAGGCAAACGTTCGCGGTCGTGCCGTGGAACGCAGTGAGGAACGGTTCTTCCTCCCCGGACGAAAGAACCCGGTGGTGTTGAGACGCGGTTCCGCAGCCCTTTTCCTACTGGAGCGTCTTCGCGATGAGGCCCATCGCTTTGCCATCACTTATCACCGCAAGGTCAGAAGCAAGTCACAGCTCAAATCGTCCCTTGACGATATACCGGGAGTCGGGCCCAAGCGGCAGAGGGCGCTCCTGAAATATTTCGGCAGCCTGAAAAAGATCAAGGTGGCCAGCCTTGCGGAATTGCAAGAGATGCCTGGCTTGCCCGGTTCAATTGCCGAACAGGTCTACCGCTACTACCGTCCAGAGCCAAATAATTAGACACACTTCCCGTCAGGTGAAACGGGAAGTGTGTCTCTTGCCTTTTGCTTGCTTGTCTATTTGGTGGCCGTGTGGATCATTTCTTGATCAACTCGACCTCCAGGCTGATATGCACCTCGTCGCCGACCACGACCCCGCCGGTTTCCAGGGCCTTGTTCCAGGTCAGCCCGAAATCACTGCGGTTAATTTGTGTCGAGGCCGATGCACCCCGCCGGGTGTTGCCCCACGGGTCGACAATAGACTGACTGAAGTCTTCAACTTCCAGTTCAACTTCCCGGGTCACATCGCGAATGGTCAGGTCGCCGACAATCTTCACCGGCTCACCGTTGGCAACCACCACTTTTTTTGAAACGAAAGTTATTGCCGGAAAAGTTGCTACATCAAAGAAGTCCGGGCTGCGCAAGTGGTCGTCGCGTTTCTGGTTGTTGGTATCGATCGATGCAGTCCCGATGCGAACCTTGACAGCTGATTTTGCCAGGTCGGCGGAATCAATATCCGCCGTGCCATCCACCTCGGTAAAGACGCCCTTCACCCAGGACACCATAAGATGCCGGATCTTGAATCCGACAGCGGTATGCACCGGGTCAATTTCCCAGGTTGCCGCGAGGGCTATTTGTGGCAGGATCACCAGCAGGGTGATGATCAATAATCTTTTGTAGACATACATGTTCATGCGCCTTTCTTATTCACTAAGTTATTGTCAGGTACTTGCAGAGCTATATATTACAGCTTTAGTAAGGTATCTGCAAGTAGGGGCCGAGGAAGGTTCCATCAGGTGCCTGTGGGGATTTACGTTGAGGCGGGTAAGGGTGGGTAGAGGAGAAAAGGCTCTTATCGTCCTGCTAATTCACTGCCTTAATGGCCACAGAATGTCACATTTCCCACTGCACCACTCCTTATGGTTTAAGAAAAACACAAGTATATCAATCTTTTGGCTTTGCCAGATTAAAAGGCACGAATATTGATCTTAACCCGTTACCCTTTCATTACCCTGTCGGAGGTATACTATGGAAACGTACAGCTACCACCGGACATTACCGTCTTGCACTCTAAACAGAACCCTGCTTGTCGAGATAGAGAAACGATTGCTGTTCGGCATTCCCAAACTCATGCAGCCCCTGTTGCAAAAAATCCTGCAAGGACTGGGGCTTGAAGGACACAAAAAACTCGAGAATTATCAGGTTATCGTCGAGACGAGAAAGGAATCACGGCGCTTGAAATGTGCCAGTGAGTTGACGAACCCCTATTTCGAGTCCCGGACCAAGCAGGTGAGTATCATGTATAAACTGGGCGCGCCGAAGATTATCATCGTAGATATTATCTTCCCGCAAAACGATCGACCCCGGGTCAAGATGACGACCCATAGTCCCCAGGTTGAAAAGATCCTGCCAAAAATCGCCGACGGCCTCTGCGCAAGCGTCGCAAGATACGGCAACCGTCATAAAATTTTGCACAACGTTTTTGTCCAGTCCGTTCTGTTGTTGGCTGTTCCGGTACTGGCAATGGTTTACGGCATTTACAGCGGAATCGATCTCTTCCTGCTCTATACAAGTATGGGCTGGCTCTGCCTCCTCTCGCTCGGACTGATCAAGTCTTTACCGTATATCTTCCCATGGGTGACATTCGAAACGCAGCGATGTTTCCAGTTGCGCCGATTGCCGATTCTCGTAAAGGTCTCTATATTGACCGTCGCCATTGGTTGCTACATTGGTCTTGTTCTGTTGGGTGTGCCTCGTGCCAGCGAGCCAACAATGGTTTTGCTGGCTGGATATGTCGGCTAGTTTGAAAATCATCAACATCCATTGGTCCCCCATATCGGGCTCCAAATAAATATTGGCTTTGTAGAACAATGAATGTTCAGATGTAGAAATTAGTCCTTATTGTGTAAATGTTGTTGATTTAAGATGGAAAAGTACCCACTCTGACCAAGAAGAAATTTTCTTCAAAACATTCCAAGCGACAGTTGATTGGCTTCAAGGGACAGAAGTAATGTCAGGACCAATACCGCCGCGAGATAAACATCCTATTCCCTTTTTCTCTTTGCTTCCGTTTCTACTCATATCTTTTGGGTTAGCCTGGGGTATCATTGCGCTGTTCATTTTTCAGCCGGAGTTCATGACCAGGACTTTTGGGAATCTGACCGGCCAGCATCCTCTCTTTTTCTTATGTGTTTATTCACCTGCAATTGCCGCGTTCATTCTTGTCTCATATTATCGCGGGATAAAAGGTTTGACGCTGTTTTTCTCAAGAATTTTTCTCTGGCGATGCTCCGTCGGTTGGTATGTATTCATCGTTATTGGCATCCCCTTGGTTTTCTATGCAGGGGCAGCGATAAAAGGAACCCTTTTCGGAAACTTGTTTCCTTTTGATTCCATTCAAGCCCTTTTCATGGCATTGGTGCTCTCTGCAATCAAAGGACCAATCGAGGAGTTTGGATGGCGAGGGTTTGCTCTTCCTTTGCTGCAGAGAGACTTCACACCCTTTTGGGCAAGTTTGATTCTTGGGGTTATTTGGGGAGTTTGGCATTTCCCCGCTTTTTTGTTAAGCGGAACACAGCAAAGCAACTGGGCTTTTGCCCCTTTCTTTTTAGGATGCATTGCGTTGAGCATAATAGTTACAGTATTGTTCAACACTTCTCAAGGAAGCATTCTGCTTGCCGCGATCTTTCATTTTATGCTGATGAATCCAGTTTTCCCAGATGCAGAACCTTTTGACTCATACCTACTTGTACTCATAGCCATACCGATAATTTGGTCCAATCGAAAGATAATGTTTACAAGAGGAATATCTGTAACGGAGGTTATTCCTTCAAACATCAAACATTAGTTGGCCGACCAGCAAAACCGTTTTAACAGACGGCAGGTCGCGACCGCTAATCTATAAGTATCAGGAGTTGTAAAAGAGTAACAACTCTGAAATAAATATGAGGGTGTGACATTCACCAAGGTGAATGAGATAAGATTTGAAACAGGCGTATTAGCCTGGTTAAGCAGGCGATCCGTCATTAAGGGATATGTGAAA
>Ga0210065_1000151_pt1 | contig 19674 bp, 14 predicted proteins | sample Muzzi_PWB_D1_FD_185533 | JGI IMG/M metagenome (GOLD analysis project Ga0210065, IMG submission 185533) | Wetland microbial communities from San Francisco Bay, California, USA, that impact long-term carbon sequestration - Muzzi_PWB_D1 (SPAdes) | ecosystem: Environmental > Aquatic > Marine >... | reverse complement strand
CCGCCGATAAGTCCAATTTCGACGAGAGGGTTGCCGTGTGATTGCGAAGGCAGGGGACGTGTATCGCCTTTCTTTTCACGGAATTTGACGACCGCAACAAGAAGCACACCTCCCACGACGATAAAAAGGCCTACCGAAACCCAAAGCGTTATGTAAAAGAGATCGAGCTGCGCTTCTGCCACCGGTCCCTTTGTGTCAAAGGTAGACATGCGTGTTCGCACGTCACAACCACCCAGAAAAGCCAAGGCTAGTAGTGATAAAGCAAGAGAGGTTAGACGACTGATTCCGTTGGCGACGTTCTTCACGTTTAGTAAATTTCAGAGAGAGTGCACGTTATAAATTTTTGGTCATTAAGATGCCAAGGCAGATGGATTAAGGGCGTGAAAGATAACTGACAAGGATATCTTCATCTAATCAATGTAATGAGTGGATCTTAAGTTCTTCATTAGAATAATTTATTGTGTCTATAAGGAGGTTGACTGCCTGCTTGGGGGAAGTGTTTAGGCGAGATGGATTCAAAAGCCGGAACGCGAGACAGAGCTTGGAAAAGGTTGAGCAGACCCTAGGCCAGATTTACTCGAAATTTGCTTGCGTGCTTGGTTTGATCGCTGGCGTCGCCCAATTGATCTGGGATCGGTTTAAATTTTTCAGTTTGGGGAATGGCTTGAGTGGCTGCCGATTGACGATCCTTTTAAAACCACTGGTACAGGAATAGATACACCAGCACGCCAGTAATCGACACATAGTACCACAGCGGGAAAGTCCAGCGCGCCCAGGCTTTGTGTTTTTCACGCCGGCCACGAATTGCGAGTGTTAGCGTGGTGAGAATGAGTGGCACGATGACCATTGCCAAAATAATATGCGAGATGAGCATAATATAGTAAAAGCTGCGCCAGAAACCTTCGCCTGCGAAGGGGGTATGTACCCCCTGAACCAAATATTTGTGCAGGACGTAAAAGAATAGAAAGACGACCGATACAGTGAATGCAGTCAGCATGCAGTTGCGGTGCGCTTTTTCACGGCCTGTTTTAATACAGATGAAACCCAAAGTTAGCAGGATTGTCGCGGTGCCGTTTAATGCAGCGTTTAGAGTTGGAAGAGCTTCAGTAAAAGACATGTTGGCAGCGCGCTAAAAGCATTGGAACAAGTGATGCTAGCTGGCGGGTGGCTAAACGGTTTTCGCCTGGGTGGCGATTGCCTGAACAGCTACGAGATCAGCCAGAGATCCAATACCAGCGGGATCAAGAGGGCTGGTAGATAAAAAATAGAGGCGAAAAAGAGCTTTCTGGCCGCAGCATCGCGGTTCTTTTCATTCAGGAATGCGAACGCGGGGCGCAGAATATAGGCACCGCTGAGAGCGGCCACGGCTCCATAGGCCCAACTGGTATACTCAAGCAGAGTGGGCAGCAGCGAACTGCCAATGAGTGCCAGTGAGAAAATAAAAGCCTGCGTGGCTACCTTACGTCCATTGGCGTCAGCGCTCGAAAGCATGACGAAGCCGCCTCGAACATAATCTTTGCGGTGCGTCCAGGCGATGGCGAAAAAGTGTGGTAACTGCCACAGGAAGAGTATGGCGAACAGCACCCAGCCAAGTGTGCTGATGCTACCTTCGGCGGCGGCCCAGCCAATCAAAGGGGGGAGCGCACCCGGAATCGCACCCACAATCGTGTTCCATGTGGTTAAACGCTTGAGTGGCGTATACAGAAGCACATAGGAAGCAATTGTTGCGGCAGCTAAAGTACCTGCCAACAAATTAGCGCCGCTGTAAAGGATGAAGCAACCAAAGACACTGAGACAAATACCATAGATGAAGGCATGCACTGGATGGACGCGGCCAGCGGGGATCGGACGATCCTGAGTGCGCACCATTTTACTGTCAGCTTCACGCTCGAGCCACTGGTTTAGGACGGCTGCACCGCCGGCGGCGAATGATGTGCCGATCAGCAGGCTGAAGAGTACCACCAGATCGCGTGAAGGATCTGCCGCTAAATAGCCTACAATAGCAGTGATGACAGAAAGAAAGCTCAGGCGCGGCTTGGTCAGTTCGTAGAAATCTTCAATGCGGGCACGCGCCGTAGCTGTAGATTCTGCGGAATCTACGTAAGGGGAGCTATCTGTTGTGTGCTGACTCACTTGTTATTTAAAAAGTTACCGAGTGCGATTAAATCCTACGCAACGCGACGGTGGGCAAGCAAAGTTAGCCCCCACGTGCTGGCAAGTAGAAAAGCGCCAATGAGTGCATGCAACGTTGCCACATAAGGATTTTTGACGGTCCAGATTGTAAGCGCACCTAAATAGATTTGGATGCCCAGCAGGCCTGCGATAAGGAAAGCGCCGTAACCGAGGGCTTTCTGAGAGGCTTTGTGGCCCCAGAGCTTACCTAGAAAGATGACTAATAGGATGGTGACCGCGATGGCGCCTATGCGGTGAGCAAAGTGTATGCTGATTCCGAAATTCCATTCGTAGGGCAACAGGCTGCCGGGACGTGCCATAGGGAACTGTGCGATAGCAAGTCCTGCATCGGCGTGGCGCATGATGGCACCGATTAATATTTGTAGGAATATACCGATACAGGCAAGGATGCCCCAACGTTTAATCGCGACTGGTACCGCCTGCGTGAGACCGCCTTGTTTTTCAATCCAGCGACGCGACGAAATGATGGTCAGTGCGACCAATAAAGTGACCACGATTTGGGCGCCGCAGGCGTGTGCGACCGCAAAGCTGCGTGCGAGTAGGTTATGCTCGGACATGGTAACCAGTTGATCGAAACGTACTCTGGCACCACCCAAGACTCCCTGCAGGATTACCACCAATACCAATGCGCGCGTGAGCAATCGAACCGAGGGGCGTGCCTCTTTGATGAGAGACCAGAGGAGCAGACCAATAGAAAGCAGGCCGATTTTCATTCCCAGCAGGCGGTGGCTGTGTTCAGCCAATTTATCCGATTCAGTTAGCCAGCCCTCGGGGTTGACCGAGCCATTGGATAGCGGCCAATCCAGAAAAGCCATGCCGGCTTTGATGCTGGTAGTGAAGCCGCCTGCAAATAACAGCAGTGTGATCCAGCCAAGCGCAAAGACGCAGAAAGCGAAGAAAAACGGCTTGTATTGATCCGTGCGTTGTGAGGTCAGTTGAGTCATCCGATCGATAAAAGCAACTGACTGTGCTCACATTTTATTCAGTATCAAGCGTACTGTTGCTTTAAAGGTTGTGCCAGCCTTTCGCAGAGTGGATTATAGCGACAGAGAATATAAATTGCCTTATTGCGGATGATCATAATGCTGGCGGTTTGTGCCCATGGATAAGAACCGTTTTTTCAATGCTTTAATTGAACAGCTGCGACAAGAACTGCAGCATGCAATTCGCGCTTCGAAAGATGCCGCGGAGTATGCTACGAATGAGGAGTCCCGCGCGGAGTCCCAATGGGATACACAGGGTTTGGAGGCGTCCTATCTAGCCGCCGGACAGGCTGGACAAGCCCGTCAGTGGGCGGAAGCAATCGACGAATTGCAGTCAGAACGTGAAGACTTGTTGAAGCCCAACACGCGGGTGTCTCTGGGCGCATTATTCCGCTGTGATTTTCCAGACAGTCAGGAGGTCTTCTTTTTCGCTGGTGTTGCGGGCGGGCAGACCATCAAGATGGATGACATGGAGGTCACGGTCATTACGGCCCAATCGCCATTAGTGGCTCGTATGAAAGGGCTCAAAGCAGGAGAAAGCTTTCGTTTGCCGAACGGCGAATTTGCTCAGGTGTCGCACATTGAGTGAGCCATGGCGGTGAATCAACTTCAGGGGGGGCGTGAGTGCGTTGATCGCCAGCAGGCTATTTACTGGCCGTCATGGCCTTTGCTACCTTTTCAGTTGCCAGCACTTCCACACTAAAAGCCTGCTCATCGATAAATCTGTCTTTTTCAAGAATTGTGGCGTGTAGCCAGTAAGTACCCGCTTTTTGTGGCATCCGAATGGTTACAGCACTTGAATCCGGGCGCGTCGCTTGTATTTCGGCCGAGACTTTCTGATAATTATTGTTAACGACCTTCCAGTTGATCTCTAAATCCGTGGCCGTATTATTAGAAATATTAAGTTTCAGTGAGATGACTTCATTTGGGCTCAGACGGCGTTTAGAGACTTCCATTTCGGAAATTTTGACCTCCGGCATTTTATCGGTTTTACCGGTATAGGCTTTTTGCAGGGCGTAGTAGCCCGGCTTCTTCCGACCTTCGGAATCGACGAGACCGAACCATGTTGAACTGCCCTCATAGCGTTCAGACCAACAATAAGCGAAACCACCTAAGTTGAGTCCTTGTTTGCCCTCGATGTGTTCGTTCCAGCGTTTTGCGTACAGGAGCGCTTTCTGGCTGGCGGCAGGTTCATTCAGCAGTCCTTCCTTCGAGCGCGGAGTGTAATTCGGATGCCAATAGCCTTGAGGGCCGAACTCCGAGACAATGTACGGTTTCGATTTTCCGTATGTTGTCATCATCTGCGGCAGCATGCGATAGTGTGTATCGTAGTAGGTATTGATGCCAATCACATCCACTGAAGGTGCATAAGTTGTGTAATCGCTGATTGCCCCTGCGAGTTCCTCCGAGTTTTCGCAAGCGACAAAAACCGGGCGCTCTGGATCAATGGCTTTGATTTGTTTCGCCAGTTTTTCAACAAATCGAACATACGCGATACGCATGTCGGTGATATAGGGTTGTTGATAGGAGTGTTTGAACATGCCCCAAACTTCGTTGCCGATGACCCAACCCAACAAAGCATCGCTGTTTTTCAGGCTATGCACTTTTTCGATGAAGCCTTGCTCATATTCATTTAATATGTCCTTATCTTCGATGTAGTTGACGTCTTGCTTCAACCACAAGCCGTAGAGGATTTTAAGGTCTTTTTCCTCGGCTATTTTAAAGAGATTATAGTCGGCCCAACCTCCGGAATAGCGGCGGATGGTATTTCCCCCCATGGCTTTAATGGCGTCGAAGTCTTTTTCGATTTTTTCCCGATTGAGGAGTTCGCCGCCATCACGCCAGTCGTGACCGGGATTGTAAGCGACTCCTTTAATGAAGAAAGGTTCTCCATCTACTTCGAGCCAATACTTACCGGATGTACCTTTCAATTGCTTAGCTGTCTCGGCTTTTTGCGCGATAGGTTCGACAACTGTTTGCGCGATGCTGCCTTTTCGACTTAGATTGCCCCATTGTGCGAAGCCTTCGCGCAGCGTCTGTCGAGCATCCGCTTGATTCAGCACCGACCAATCGATCCCAATCGCACCGGGATAAGGGCGCCATTCCGTGGCCCAGTTGTGGTCTTGGTCGGAGTGAAACAGGACCGCCGCTTTGATTTGTGGATAGCTGGTTTTAATCGTCTTCATGGCATCGGCCAGCCATGCTCCGGGATTGCCGCCGTAGGAAGTGGTTCCGAATTCGGCTAGCATGACCGGCTTGTTGTAATGTTTCACATGGTAATCGAACTCAGAATAGAGTTGCTCAAAGGAGTGCCACTGACCGTCACGTCCAGCGGTGCCATAGTTCAGCAGGGTCAAGCCGATCCAATCCACATAGTCGTCGCCCGGATAATAGCGGTCGATGGCCTCACCACGCCATGGATTGTATACGAAAGCGACGTTGCTCGCGCCTCGTTGATGGAAGAGACTCACCACCCGGCGCCATGCTGCGATGTAATCTTCGGGCGTATCGCCACCGACTGGTGACCAAGGGTACTGCGGGTTATCCATTTCATGCCCATAGCGCAAAAAGACCGGACCTTCGAGATCCCGCAGCTTGTCAGCAAATACCTCAATATGATAATCAAACGTGCCGTTGGCGATCGCACGGAAAATGCCCTTATTACTGGCTAATGGATGCCCTTGTTTGTGTGTCCAAGGAAAGCCAACAGTCCATGGCTCCCAGGTGATCATTGGGATGCTTCCGGTTTGTATGGTAGCTTCAAGTGCTTCTTTTGGAAATTGTAGCAGTGTTTGTGGTCCCCACGCCATGTAGAGCGAAACGATGTCGATGGGTCGTTGGAGCTGCTTCTCCGCTTCGTCAACTACCTGCGTGAGTTGATTTAATTCCGCGATGTCCAGACGTTCATAATAGCCGGAATAAAAGCCGCCGATCTCCTTATTCTCTTTGACCAGATGCATCCAGGGCATCGCGTAGCTTTCCTGGTTATTATTAATAATAACGGCTGCGACTGTAGAGATAGCTAGAATGATGGTGGTCACAATGACCGGTGCAGTGCGGGTAATCGCCAAGAGTAAATCCTGTGCCGGGCGCAGTGGGCCGAGGCTTATTCTCTTAGTGTAATGCAGTAGGTGTTTGAGAAATTTACTTTTACAGCAGAACTCGTAGACGCGCTGGGTGGTTTGCTGCTGTCCTTGCATCGCAACTGCCAGCAGGGAGACTGCATTCCAAAGTGCGAACACTGCCATTAACATAGTGTAGGGCGAGAAGTCCCGAAGTAGGCCATAGGGGATGACCGATAGGCAAATGAGCGCCACCGCAAAATTAGGTAGTGCCAATTTCCAGGCATCTTCCGGTTCGTCGTCTTTTGGCGTTGGTAAGTAGGGAATCTTCTTTCGAAAGAGCGCACATAAATTCCCCGTGCAGAATACCCACCAAGAGCCGTTGGCTAATAATCCGCTCTTTATATGCAGACCACGCTCACTTTTATTGAGGACGAAGCGTTGAGCCATGGAGCGCGTGATCACGATGATCGAGATCAGCGGCAGCATTAAATAAACGAAAGTGTCGGTCTTAATTTTCCAGGCGACTCCACCAAACAGTAAGCAACTCACAGGCACTAGTGTCGAAGCCAGCGTGATCCAGCCTTGCATGAAGTAAACCGGGCAGAGAAGAAAATGTACCTTTTGGTTGAATTGAAGGGATCGAAATACTTTCGGTAATACTTGGAAAAAGAGGTCAAAGGTACCGCAGGACCACTTCAGCTGTTGCTTATAAAATGCGGCGAGTGTTTGTGGCACCAAGCCACGGGTTAATACCTCGGGCACGTACCGACCTTTCCAACCTTTGGCGTAAAGTTGCATGGTGGTATGCATGTCTTCAGCCAAGCCGCTGGCATGCCCCCCGATTGAATCGAGCGCAGCACGACGAAAAGCGCAATTAGCGCCAATCGCCTGTGGCGTGCCCAAACCATTCATACCCATCTGAATCGGGCCGTAGAAGTGGTACTGCATCTGAGCTGCTTCGTGGGCAATAATAGAGCCACTCTGATTGCGATAAGCCTGAATGGTTTGCACGAAACCTACCGTATCGTCATCGAAATAGCCCAGAATTCTATCAATGAAAAAGGGTGCCGGCTCATGGTCGGGGTCCAAAATAATGGTAATCTCTCCCTTGCAGACTGTGCGCAGCGCGCTGTTTATATTGCCTGCTTTGGCGTGCTCTTTTTTGCTGCGTGTTACATGGGTCACACCGAGTCGCTCACAAGCTTCTTTTAGAATCGGATCATCTCCTTCATCACATAGAAAGCTGTTGTGTGGGTAAGTGATTTTTTGCATCGCTTCCAGCGTGCGAATAATCATGCCGCGCGGTTCACCAGGGCAGGAGGTAGTCAGTATATCAACCGTGTACGCTCTGCTGGCGATGCGCGCTTTCGGCACTTTCATACTCCAGTAATAGCGCCATTCGAGCAGTAGATTGATGGTCAGAAGTCCCAGACCAAATAAGAGCGTATAGTCCAACCATGGATTCCCTCGATGTTCCGGCTTTAGCAACCAGACAAAAAAGGTAATCAACAGCGTCATGCCACAGAGAATCAAAAAGCGCATTCTGCGCATTTCTCTTGTGCTCGGTGGTCGAATACTTTCAGGGACGCTGTCCCACTTCATTGGAGGCCATTTATCCTCTGTCATTTATAGCAAGCTCCTGCATGATCACTTTTAGCAAATAGCAATATTAAGATTTAATCGAAGAGGTGCGGCGAGTCGGCGGCAATAATGCGAAGGAAAAAGCCTCATTTATGAGCTTTTTCAAGCTTGTATGCAATTTAGCCTAGGCAAGATTGCATACATCACTCCTTATGTTTGTTCGAATCGGAGCTCATGTAAAATACTATTTCTTCGTCTCTTTTGTCCTAAAATGACAGATTCGACACGCAGTAAAATTACACGGGTTGCTTTTTGAAAGCATTTTAAGCGATCGATGGCGCTAGCTCGGGTTCGACTGCATCGAGCTCTATTTTGAGATTATCAATGATAAAGCCTTGGCGCTCGGGTGTGTTCTTGCCCATGTAGAATGTTAGCATATCCTTGATTGTCATACCCTTGGGGATGATGACCGGATCGAGCCGTATATTTTTGCCAATAAAATGCTGAAATTCGTCCGGAGAGATTTCACCCAGACCTTTAAAGCGGGTGATTTCGGGCTTTGGTTTACATTCTTCGATCGCTGCGATACGTTCTTCTTCGCTGTAGCAATAGCGTGTGACCTTTTTATTTCGCACGCGAAAGAGTGGCGTTTGTAGAATGTGGAGGTGACCTTGTTTGATCAGTTCCGGAAAGAATTGCAGGAAGAAAGTGATGAGCAGGAGGCGGATGTGCATGCCGTCGACATCCGCATCGGTGGCGATGACCACATTGTTATAGCGCAGGTCGTCCAGTCCATTTTCAATATTGAGCGCGTCTTGTAGCAGGTTGAACTCTTCGTTTTCGTAGACGACTTTCTTGGTGAGGCCAAAGGAGTTCAGCGGTTTGCCTTTGAGTGAAAAAACAGCCTGACTGTTCACATCGCGTGCTTTGGTGATGGAACCCGATGCTGAATCACCCTCGGTAATGAAAAGCGTGGAGTCGAGGCGCCCGTCTTTTTTGGTGTCCAAATGGATGCGGCAGTCGCGCAGCTTCTTATTGTGCACTTTCGCCTTTTTTGCGCGTTCGCGCGCGAGTTTCTGGATACCTTTCAGTTCCTTGCGGTTGCGCTCTGATTCCTGAATTTTTTTAACAAGTATGTCTGCAGTTTCCGGATTTCGATGTAGATAATTATCCAGTGCCTGCTTAAGGAAATTGATAACAAAGGTACGGACAGTGGGTCCCTTAGGTCCCATCTCCTGTGAGCCGAGCTTGGTTTTTGTTTGGGATTCAAAGACGGGCTCTTCGACCTTGATGGCTATCGCGGCACAAATGGAGGTGCGAATGTCGACCGCATCGAAGTCTTTTTTATAAAAGTCTTTAATTGTTTTGGCCAATGCCTCGCGGAAGGCGGCGAGGTGTGTGCCGCCCATGGTGGTATGTTGACCATTCACGAAGGAATAGTAGTCTTCCCCGTAGGAGTCGTTGTGTGTGAAAGCGATTTCGATGTCGTTATCTTTCAGATGTATGATCGGATACATCGGTTCCCCATCCAGCTTGTTTTCGAGCAGGTCGTGCAGGCCCTTGTCCGACTTGAACTTCTTGCCGTTGTAAATGATTGTGAGGCCACTATTGAGGTAGGCGTAGTTCCACAGCATATCCTCGACATAATCATCGCGAAAACGGATCTTACCGAAAATTTCCGGATCGGGATCAAAGCGAAGCGCTGTCCCGTTTTTAGCGTCCCCAGCAGCTTGGTCTTTGCCATCTTCCGCAAGCACTTCACCTTTGGAGAAGGTGACTGAGCGAGTGGCGCCTTCTCGGAATGCCTGAATTTGAAATTCAGAGGAAAGTGCGTTGACTGCCTTGATGCCGACGCCATTCAGGCCGACCGATTTCTTAAAAGCTTCGGAGTCATATTTGGCACCGGTATTGATTTTAGAGGCGCAATCCTTCAATTTACCGAGTGGGATGCCGCGCCCGTAGTCGCGCACAGCGACGTGAGTACCATCGATATTTACCTCGATAATTCTCCCGTTCCCCATCACGAACTCGTCGATTGAGTTGTCGATGACTTCCTTCAGCAGGATGTAAATGCCATCGTCAGAAGAGGAGCCGTCGCCCAGCTTGCCGATATACATGCCTGGGCGCAGGCGGATGTGTTGTTTCCAGTCGAGAGACTTAATGCTATCTTCGTTGTAATTGGCTGACACAGTAATGAATGCTTAATAAAATTGGAGGAGCAGGCAGTCATGCTTCAACTGCGATCACCATTTGTCAATGCGCGGCGGCGCCCAAATTCTTTATTTTATCATCTGGCTTTCAAAAGCGTCAACTGTCCGCGGCATGCCGTCCAGAAAGAGTTTAATCGCTGGCTGCGTGTGTTTGCCTTTGCTTGCTGTTTGCCGGGATAATTTCTTCCAGACTTTTAGCGGCACATAAGCTTTGATGATTGCCGGTTCCCCAGTCCTTGATGCCCGGCAGTTGCCGGTAGAGTAGGTGGTGATAGAGGGGGCGTGGGGTGATGCGGCTAAAGATAGTGAAAAAGCGAGCGTCCCAGCTGACAGGGACACGTAGCGGTGGATGCGGACGCTCCATGGTTTTTATGATTTTTCGCGCACTACTTTCTGGCGTCGCCTGCGCATTGTTCATTAAGCGCGAAATGAAATTACCCATGTGCCAGTAGTAGTTCGCGTAGGTGTCGGCTTTCTCCACAGCTTTACGGGCGGCTTGGCTGAGATACACATTTTTGAACGAATTGGAGCGCACGAAGCCCGGTTGCACCAGTGAGACTTTTATATTCCAAGGTCGCATTTCATAATAAAGCGCTTCTGAAAAGCCCTCCAGCGCGAACTTTGAAGCACTGTAAAGTCCCATGGTTGGCATTGCCATCATCCCGCCAACCGAAGAAACATTGATGATATGGCCCGCCCTTTTTTTACGCATCCCAGGCAGGCAGAGTCGTGTTAAATGCATTGGACCGTAGAGGTTTGTTGCAAATTGTAGCTGCACGTCCTCTTCCATGCTGTGCTCAATGACAGAACGGTAGGAGATGCCAGCATTGTTGATCAATATATCGACGCCGTTCCAGCTGGATTCGACTTGCTTGATGACCGCTGTACGCTCCGAAGCCGATGTGACATCCAAAGCCAAGATTCGCAGGTCCTGTGAGTTTTGAAAGCCGAGCTCTTCGAATTTGTGAAGTGACGCGTTACGGGCTGTGGCTACGACACGGTACTGTTCCAAGCGTTTGCTGAGTTGCTGCAATAAGGCCAACCCAATGCCGGAACTGGCTCCGGTGATGAGGACAACTGGCTTCGATTCTGGCATAGTGGAGTAAACTACACCTATCGTCATAAGCTCGCATGGCTATTTTGTCAATGGGTGGCGCTGTCGGCTTGTAACCAGTTGAAATATACGCAGCATATTACTGGCGACGATAGCAGTCTGCAAAGGCAGCCCTTATGTCGTTTTGAGAACGTAGCTATCGAGCGCTTTCTTGAATTTGACGATATTGCAAGGTTTGCTAAGGTAAGCATCCATTCCAGACTCTATGCATTGCTCCTCCGTGCCGTTGGATATATTCGCGGTGAGTGCGATGATAGTGATTGGGATTCCACTGCCCGGTTCCGCTAATTCATTGGCTTTTTCCATTCTGCGGATTTCTCTGGTGGCTTCATACCCGTCCATTTCCGGCATTTGGCAGTCCATGAAGATCAGCGGATAGTTATATCGACGGACTGCCTCGATGGCTTCCAGACCATTGATCGCAATATCCACATCACATTTCAAACGCTGCAAAATAGTTTTGCCAAGTTTGAGGTTCATTTTGTTGTCATCAACCAGCAGAACTTTTGCGGTATATTTTGAGTCGTCCTGAGCGTCTTTCTGGTAGTTCTCAGCAGTTTTCTTCGATTTCGAATGACCGATTTCGTTAACTGTTTTAAAAGGGATTTCAAAGGTGATCGTAGTACCTTTTCCGGGAGTACTCTCGGCCCAGATTTTGCCCTGCATTAAGTTAGTCAGCTTTTTGCAAATAGAGAGGCCGAGTCCCGTGCCGCCAAATTTTCGAGTCACGCTAGTTTCAATCTGGCTGAATTCTTTAAATAAGGAATCCATCTTATCTGGAGCGATGCCGACACCAGTGTCAGTAACGGTAGTGCGCATGATCCCCTTCTGTTGATCGCCTAACCAATGGATGCTGACAGTTACTTTGCCTGAGGGCGTGAATTTCAGGGAATTACTGATTAGATTCGTTATGATTTGCTTAAAGCGCAAGGGGTCACCGCCAACATGTCGCGGCGCGTTCGGATCTGTATTAAAGTCAATAAATAATCCCTTTTCTCCGGCATTGGGTGACAGTGAGCCCACAACGTCTTGAACCGCAGTACTGGGTGAGAAGGGTATATTTTCAAGTTCAAGTCGTCCGGCTTCGATCTTTGAAAAGTCCAGAATATCATTGATGATTGATAGTAGCGAATTACCGGATGTTTGGATGTAATTTGCCCAGATGCGTTGTTCAGAGTTCAGCTCCCCGTTCGCAAGCAGTTCTGCGAACCCAACAACGCTGTTCATGGGTGTTCTGATTTCATGGCTCATGGTGGCCAGAAATTCGCTTTTCGCTAAATTCGCGGCATCGGCAGAGTGTTTTGCTTGGGTGGCTTCATTTTGTGCTTTGGTGCGATCTTCTACTTCATGCTTAAGGTGATTATTTAATTCCTGAAGCTCCCGTGTTTTGGTAGCGACAATATGATTCGCATGGCGGTTTGTGTTCTGTAAGCTAATTAAAATGCCCACTAATAAACAAGTGCCGAGCGCCAAACTCGCGGCGGCGATGGTTGCGGAATAGGTTTCCTGCCTTTTAAAACTAGCGCTGCGCCCCCAAGCGATACTCAGTATCTGACCGCCTAAGTTTAAATGACTGACGATCTCTTTTGTATGATTCTGATCTGAATTTGCGCTCGAGAAGACAAAGCTAGCCTCATTTGACGACGCGTTATCGTAAATCTCGTAACTGACTTGGCTGAACTTTTTTCCGAGTAGACTCTTGATGAATTCTTCGGTTTTAAAGGGGGCGTATGCCCAGCCAATACAGGCTGCGCGCCTTTGATTGATGGAATTAGTCGGCATGTCCGGTCGGTAAATGGGCACAAACAGTAGGAATCCCGGCTTTTTCTGCCCATCTTGAACCAGCGTGATTCGGTCTGTCATGATTGGAGTTCCCGTATCGCGTGAACGTTGTGCCGCCGTAATTCGATTTCGTTCTGTCGCGATGTCTACACCGAGTGCTTCCCGGTTTGACTCATAGGGTTCAATATGAGTGATGATGAAGTGGTTTTTCCCGGTGGTGTCCGGATTCGGTCGAGTTACATGCGGGACCGGCTTAATCAATAACTGACGCTTCTCCTTCTGGTGGAATTTCTGTACATAGTGGTCCAGCTCATTTGAGGTAAATGGCATAATAAAGCCAACTCCCATAATCCCTGGATAGCGCCTTTGAATTTCCACTATATTGATATAGTTTCGCCAATTTTCAGTGGAGATATAGTCGCTGTTGATAAAATATCCTGTGCTCGCGATTAAGGTGTTCTGGTAAATATCGAACTGATTTTTAATCGCTGTTTCCTTATCTTCAATGATACTGATAAAGTTGTTCTGGTCTTTGTCGCTCGCAGCGGTGCTGAGCGTGAAATAAAGCCAGCCGCTGACGAACCAGCCCAAGAGCAGGACCAAGGAGGCAATTCTTAAATTACTAATCTGGTAGTAGCTGGATATGACGAGTGATGTCACCGCCAGAGCTGTCAGGAAAATATTAAAGTGCAGCAGTTGGTTCTCTAAATTAAATGCTGTCCCAAAATAGCGATTTGAAATTAGAGTGGCGCTGAAAAAAGTGGCGAAGCCCAGTGTCGTCCAAGCACTGCCGGTTGGACCAAATAAGTGACAGGCGAGCAAAACCAGCGGGAATGCCAAGAACAATAAGGGTGCACCTTCTCGATAGGTATAAATGAGTGTGAAGACTGCTGCAGCTAGGCTGGAAAAGCAGGCGACTTTAATAAACCAGCTAAGTTTGCAGGGTATTCTGCTTATCGACAAGATGGCTGGTGCCATGATCAGGATTCCCATTGCATCACCCATCCACCAGATGAACCCAACATTTCTGAATTCGTCTGTTGCGATTAGAGTATCTAAATAACTTATTGAGTATGCTCCTGTGACTGCCCCAATAATAGGGCAGATCAGACTCGCACAGACGATCCAAGCAGGCAGCAAGAATTCGCCGAGGCCAGGTCGGTAGCGCTTGAACGCTTCGAGCAAAAGCAGGCCGATTATTGGTTCAGTAGTAACGCCGATGGTGCTATAGGCAGAGGCGGTAAGATTTAACCCTGAATGATAATGTGCGACGAAAACACCCAGTGCGATTCCCGGAATGACCTTCCATCTGCCGATTACAGCAGCTGCCAATGCCAGTCCGGAAGATGGCCAGAATGGAGAGACATCTGCGTTGATACCTGCAAGTAGATAGCCCAGTTGTGCCAATGCAAAATACAGAATAGCCGTCGCAATATTCGCTAGAATAGGATACTCGGTAGCCCACTTTGATACGGGTATATTATCTATTGATTCTGTGGACATTCTAAATGCTACCTAAGCTGTTGGATTCGGCTAATTCTGTTAAATGTTGCCATGCGGTAGGTTGCATTACAACACGCCATATTGTAAAATGGGTAAAAGAACTGTTAAGATAGGCCTGTATTTGAGTAGTAACTACAGAATTAGTCAGCCAGACATGACTGGACTCCGAATTATTTCCAAGTTAATCTAAACTGATGAGTACTGATTCCATAGCTATTCGAAGGCGAATCGAAGACGAAGCCTACCAGCTTGGCTTCGAGAGCTTTGGCGCGGTGGCGGTGCCTTTGGATTTACGTACGGAGTACTACCAACAATGGATCGCACAGGGTAAGCACGGCACGATGGCCTGGATGGAGCGCAACAATGATCGTCGTTTGCAACCGGCTAATTTATTACCGCAAGCGCGTACCATCCTAGTCATGGCGTTGAATTATTATCAGCCTGATCCAGATCGTGATTATCGTATTGCCAAATATGCACTCGGCGATGATTACCACAATTTCATGTTGCGACGCCTCAAGCGTCTCTGTCGCATCTTAAGAGAAGAGTACGGCGGTGAGCAGCGCCCGTATGTCGACACCGGACCTTTATTGGAGAAGCCAATCGCCGAGGCAGCGGGAATCGGATGGCAGGGTAAGAGTACCATTCTGATTCAGCCGAAGCGTGGTACATGGTCTTTCTTGGCCAACATTGTGACAACTTTAGACTTGCCTACGGATACCAAAGTTAAGGACCGCTGCGGGACCTGTGTGCGCTGTATCGACATTTGTCCCACACGTGCAATCACGGCACCCTATCAACTGGATGCTAGCAAATGCATCTCGTATCTGACGATTGAACACGACGGAGCGATACCGCTGCGATATCGCAAAGCCATCGGCAATCGCCTGTATGGTTGTGACGAGTGCCTCGACGTCTGCCCGTGGAATAAGTGGGCGACTCCAACGCAAGAAGTAAAGTTTGCAGCGCGAGAATTGCCTTCATTGGTTGAAATGCTCGGTTGGGATGAAATTACTTTTCAGGCACGTATGCAGGGCTCGCCAATGCGCCGACTCAAATTGCAGCGTTTTAAACGAAATCTGTGTGTGGTGCTGGGCAATGTTGGTCAGGCGGAGGCTTTGCCAGCCCTGCGATTAATCGCTGCAGGCGAAGACGCTCTGCTGGCGGAACATGCGTCCTGGGCCTTGTCTGAGATTCAATTACGGATTGAAGCATCCAACGGTCAGTCCGGTTAGTCGGTGAGCCTCCGCTTTGGATAAAGGATATTTTTGTTCGCTTTTTACCGAGATTGGATGAGTATTTTTGCTATGATTAGGTTTAGGGATCTCCTCTTTTTATTGATGACTCTCTGCTTCTTGGGAACGGCCTTGCAGTTATCATGCGAACCCCAGCAACAGCGGCTGGAATCAGCTGTTTTTGGAGAGCAGGAAACGGAGACATTGGAAGAGCGTGTTGAACGCTTACGTAAGGAATTGGCTGATGCGGAGAGTGCGCTCGCTGAGCAGCAAACCAAGAGTGCAACCGCTGAAAATGAGGCAACTGTTTCTGAGGCACCAGAGTTGCCTGCTACATCTGGGCCAGAAATTCCAATGGGTGCTTTGGTCGTTGTGAGTGGTGAGGGTGGCGCTGCATCCGGATTTGCTGCCAGTATTAAGGGGCGCACTTTTTTTGTCACGAATATCCATGTTCTGGGTGCTGCCCGCGATGCAACTTTTACCACTGTCGAGGGGGAAGCTGTTAATGTTCAGGGTGTTGCCTTTGTTAGCAAAAATAGGGACATTGCCATTGTGCCGATCGAATGGGATGGACCGACCTTGGAAATTTCCTCCTCCTTGAAATTAGATGATGTCAAGATGGGGCAAGCTGTGACCGTGATGGGGAATTCCAGTGGTGCGAATGTAGCCACCAGATTGCGTGGCGAAATTCGTGGTATCGGGCCGATTGAACTAGAGGTCTCTGCGAAGTTTGTGCCTGGAAACAGTGGCAGCCCGATCGTGCACGATGCATTGGGTAAAGTGGTCGCGGTGGCTTCCTATTTGAAAGATTATAAATCGGATAGTAAGTGGACCGAAGACACTGAGTTTGATGAAATACGCCGTTTCGGCTATCGCCTGGATGGTGATATTGAGTGGGAGCAAGTGGACTTGAACGATCTGTATGAACAGTCAGAGGCATATCACCGTTTTGAAGATCGCACGCGGGTGATGTGGAATGTGAGCTACATGCTGGCTTATGAGTCACAACTCATGACCGCGTATAGCGATCATGAATCACTGGGATATCTATTTGGGCCAATTGACAGTCAATTCAATTGGAGGCGTGGTACTGGCTCGGCGCACACAGCTCAAATTCTCAAGCGCTTTATCAGCGGTATGATCAACGAGTCGGTAAGCGACTATGTCGACACCCAGCGTGCGCTGAAGGTTGGATACTATCAGAAAAACTTTGATTCGATTCAGGAATTTCGGGCTAAGATCCGTGATAATTTTGATAAATTCTTACAGTCCCGCTACTAGACACTGCAGCAGCTCTACAGCGGCACCTTTTACTAGCGGTGTGTGCTCGGCACTGCCAACTGCCAGTCTTTAAGAAGTCGCTGGATGATTCTTCGCTTGTGCTCATTTAGCACACGTGTACTCATCACGGTATGATGTTTTTGCGTCTTTTTATTCTATCCCACTTGCTGATTATAACAGCGATTGCTCAAAGTGGGCTGCAGCCAAAATACGATATTCCGCCCACAATCGCCAAATTGCCGGAGTATTCTGATTTCCTTGGTTTCTGGCAGCGAGCGGATGGTGGTTACAGCCTGCAGGTTGAACCGACAGATCAAACTGCGAACGAAGTCAATGTGCAGTACTTCAATCCTGCACCCATTCACGTAGAAACGGCCACTTTTGACGAGGATGAGATGGGTCAGCCCCGTTTGACCGTTGTGTTAAGAGATGAAGGGTATCCCGGTTCGACCTATCGATTGATTTATTTGGCCGAACGCCAAGTCTTGGTCGGCATCTATGCCCGGCCCGGAGAAGAGGGGGCTCAGGTCTACTTTGTCCAACGAGAAGCTGGCGATTAAGTCACACCAGCGTGCTTCAAGCGCAGCAGCATTGCGAGGAGCATTAGTTCAAGCAGATAAGGCCGTCACCTAGAGCAATAGCAGTCCTGATCTTGTCATTGGCTCTTCAGCTTGATCAAGATGATGCCTGCTAAAATGGCCAGAATACAAATCGCTTTGGGACGGAAGTTGAGTTCTTTATGCAGATAAATTCCGCCCAGAAAGCTCACGATGACCGCGCCCCGCCGCAGTGGTGATATGATCGAAATTAGCGCACCTTCCTGACTGATGGCGCTGAAATAAAGGAAGTCTGCGACCAACAGGAAGAGTCCGATGAGCGGTATTGACCAGCGCCAATGAAAGGCGCCGCGCGGCCAAAATCTTGCTTGCCACATTACTTGAAAGGGAAGCATGACCACTACCATGTAAATTGAGAACCAAGCCTGAACTGTCGCCGGAGGAAGCTGTGCGTTTTGCAGTAGAAACTTATCATAAATGGCGCTGCAGGCTCCTATCAGAGTGGCGGCCAGCATGCAATCGATCCATTTGTCGCTGCGAAAGCGGATGCCTTCCAATTTACCGACAAAGGAGAAGGCGTAGAATGCCCCCAGCACAATGATCACACCGACCCATTGCCATGCTTGGGGACGCTCTCCCATAAATATGACCGCCAGAAAGATGGTCCAAAGCGGACTGGTGGCTCGGATGGGGCCAGCGATTGAAAGTGGCAAATGCTTTAGTGCAAAGTATCCAAAGATCCACGATGCAGCCACGATCGCGGATTTCAGAAAAAGCAGTACATGTTGATAGGGTTCCAACCCTACCACCTGAAAGCGAGTGGAGGGATAGCTATTCGGTGACAGATGCGACCAAAGTATAAAAGGCAGCCAAATCAGTGCGCTGGTTACGATGCCACAGAACAGAACCGGCAGCACGGCATTATCTTTGAGTGCGTGCTTTTTTGATAAATCGTAAAAACCCAGCAATAAGGCTGAGAAAAGGCTGAGTAGTATCCAGGACACTTGGCAGGAGGAATATGGAATTGTGTGTGAAGATGTGTCGTAAAAACTGAGAATTGCTGTCTGACTGATGCAGCTAAAGTGCCATGAATACAAAAAGTAAAACCTACATAATTTTGATTTCGATTGCGGCGGTTTTAATTGCAACCCTGGTTTTTCAGGTTGATTGGGATGCCCGTGCAGTTCGCAAGCAATTGAGTGGGCTAGTCGAAGTGATTGAAAAAGAGGGGCGGGTCTCTACCTTTGATTCGTTGGCCCGCAGTCGTAAATTCAGCGGTTATTTTGCGGAGAATGCCAAAGTTGAATATTTGCCCGGGCGTCGCTTGCCGGCGGATAAGGACGCGTTGAGTGCCGGTTTTCTGAGTGCATGGGGTCAGATCGAGACGCTTTCTATCGGATTGAGTCGTCTCGAGGTTGATGTATCCGAATCCCGCAACACGGCCGATTCGACTGTCAATGCATCAGTTTCTGTCCAGTTCACGGCAGGTGAGCCCTCCGGCGATACGCAAAGCTATCGCATTAAATGGGTGAAGGTGGACGGCGATTGGCTGATTGAAATGGTGATTTCCATGGGAAGGGTTTAAGTGTCGGTTTTTGTTGCGCTTTCCCGCGGGTGTTTAAATATCCACACAATCATATTTTCAAATTTATCATGAAAGAGCGTTTCCTTAGTTCCGAAGGCCAAATTGGCCGTGTTGCATTCCTTATCCGCATAGTACTTTTAGCACTGTTGGTATTCGGTGTCTTTGAGGCGTCTTCTCGTTTTTTCGCACACTGGCACCACGGTACTTTTGGCACACTCGCCATATTTTTAACCATCGTGACGGCGCTATTCTGTTCGATGGTGGGATTGATGCAATTGCTGAAGCGTCTGCGTGATATGGGGAAAGCGGCTTACTTCTCGATCTTACTCTTGGTGCCTGGTGTGAACGTGCTTTTATTGATTTACGCTGCGGCGGCACCTTCGAAGTAGTCGACCTTCAGAGTAGGGCACCAAATTGGTTCACACAGCGAGAAGCTCGCGTCGCGTTGCTGATTTCAAATCGCTGGACAATACGCAGACATGGTAAAACCGTCCATTCCTGCATCTCTCTGGCTATGGCAGCGCATTGCTCTTTGGACTTTTTCCCGCCTTGCCGCTTAAATTCTCCCTGACCTTAATTTAGCAG
>Ga0210065_1000150_pt1 | contig 19885 bp, 14 predicted proteins | sample Muzzi_PWB_D1_FD_185533 | JGI IMG/M metagenome (GOLD analysis project Ga0210065, IMG submission 185533) | Wetland microbial communities from San Francisco Bay, California, USA, that impact long-term carbon sequestration - Muzzi_PWB_D1 (SPAdes) | ecosystem: Environmental > Aquatic > Marine >... | reverse complement strand
CACCAGCTCGATGCTGCGATTCGGGATGTCGATCGTGATCGTATCGCCGTCGCGAACCAGCCCGATCGTGCCACCGGTCGCCGCTTCGGGTGACACGTGGCCGATTGACAGGCCCGAGGTGCCACCAGAGAACCGCCCGTCGGTGACCAGCGCGCAGGATTTGCCGAGCCCTTTCGATTTGATGTAGCTCGTGGGGTAGAGCATCTCCTGCATGCCCGGACCGCCTTTCGGCCCCTCGTAGCGGATGCCGAGGAGCGGCGCGGTGCCCGAGTTGGACAGGTCGCGGGAGTCGGCGTCGAAGTCGGCCTCGTCGAGCGGTCGCTCCTGCGGCTCGGCGGATCGGGATCGCGCTCGCAGGTCTCGGTGGCGATCTCACGGGCGGTGGCCTCCGATCCCCCGAAAGGCCGCGCGCCCGTGAGCACCTGATACAGGACCAGTCCCAATCCGAAAACGTCGGTGGCCGTGGTGATGGGACCCCCGTTGATCTGCTCGGGCGCCGCGTACCCCGGGGTCAGAACCTGCAATCCCGGAATGGTCTGGGGCGCGGACCCCACCGCGCCGTCGTCCACCAGCAGCTTGGCGATGCCGAAGTCCATCAGTTTCACGGTGCCGTCGTCGGTGACCAGGATGTTGCTGGGCTTCAGGTCGCGATGCACCACCAGGTTGTTGTGCGCGTGCTGCACCGTGGCGCAAACCGTCCGCATCAGTTCCACCCGCGCGATCACGCCCAGACCCTCCTCGCGGCAGTACTCGTCGATGGGACGCCCGTCCACATACTCCATCACGAAATAAGGGCGGCCATCGGGGGTGATGCCGCCGTCCAGCAGATTGGCGATGTTGGGATGGCGCAGCCGCGCCAGGATCTGGCGTTCGACCAGGAAGCGGGCGGTGATCTGCCGGGAGTCCATGCCCAGGCGGATGACCTTGACGGCCACCTGCTCGTCATAGGTGCCGTCGCTGCGGCGGGCGAGGTAGACGGTGCCCATGCCGCCGCGGGCCAGTTCGCTTTCAATGGTGTAGCTGTCCAGCTGGGTTCCGATGAAGGCGTCGCTGTTTTCCTCGGGGGAATCGGCCACCAGGCTTCCCAGGCCCGCGGCCATGCCGTCCAGATAGCCGGGATCGTCGTCATCGGCGGCCAGCAGGCTCAACACTTCCAGGGCCAGGTCGGCGTCGCTGCCGCAATGGGCCAGGACGTAGCCCCGGCGCTCGGACGACGGCACGTCCAGGGCGGCGCCGAACAGTTCCTGCACCTTCTCCCAGCGGCCGGCGTCCGGAACGGTCATGCCGACATCTCCCGCTTGAGCCAGGCCTGGGCCAGGCGCCAGTCGCGGCGCACCGTCGGCACCGAGACGTCCAGCACCGAGGCCACCTCTTCGTGGGTCATCCCCCCGAAAAAGCGCATCTCGACCACCTGTCGTTGGCGCGAACTCAGGGCGTCCAACCGGTCCAGGGCGCTGTCCAGTTCGATGACCGCCTCGGGCGAGGTCACCGGCACCGCGACGTCGGTGTTCAGGGTCATGAAAACCTGCCCGCCGCCGCGCTTGTCCGCCAGGCGGCGGCGGGCGTGATCGATCAACACCCGCCGCATGACCCGCGCGGCGATGCAATAGAAATGGGCGCGGTCCTTCCACGCCACCTGCTCCTGGTCCACCAATCGTAGATAGGCTTCGTGGACCAGGGCGGTGGGCGTCAGGGTGTGGCCGCCGCGTTCGGCGGCCATGTGCTTGTTGGCCATGCGTTTGAGAGTGGCGTAGACGTGGTCGACGAGCTGGTCGACGGCGTCGCGGTCCTGCCGGGCGGCATCCAGACACAGACGGGTCACGTTTTCGCGGGAGAGGCTCAAGATTTCTCCGTTTTGCATGGTTCCGATTGTCCTCCACCGTCCTCCAGTTTAACAATGATATTCGTTTTCGACCACAGACCGGCCGCGCTATTCGCCCCGGCGGCTCACGTAGTGCGTGCAGTTGACCAGCAATCGGTCCAGGTCTTCGTTCCAGATGTCGTCACTCCCGTATTGGCCGGCCATGTTCCAGGAAACCACACGGCCGCCCTTGGTCCAGCCAACAACCGCCGCACCGGAGCGGCTTCCCCAAACCAGCTGGGTCGCCCCGCTCCGGGGGCCGATGACCGAATACTCCATGCCGCTCTTGGTGACGAAGGAGTCAGGAAGGCCCTTGGTCACTTCATGGCTGGTCAGCATGGAGTAGGTTTCGCTGCCGCTTCCGTAACGGCCCCCGTAGGTCACCGGCAGGATGGACTTGAGCACCTGGTGGTAATTGGCTCTGGAGATGCTGTAGTTGAGCCATTCGGTGGCCAGCAGGCCGCCCCCGGCGTTGACGAAAGCCACCAGGGCCCCTTCGCCCACGTCGTCCATGTCGTGGTTGTAGTCCACGCCGGCCAGCAGCACGACCGCGTCGACGTCCGCGAGGCCCTCTCCTTTGAATTCGTAAAAAAGCCCGCCGTCGCGAACGGAGTAGCCCGCCGCCCTGAGGGTGCTGGCGACATGGCCTTCGGTGCCTCCATCGCTCAGGATCAGGATCGTCGGACCGGCCGGTTTGCGGGGCCCGGTGGGGTCGTCGTCGCCGCAGCCCGGCAGAACGGCCCAGGAAAGGGCTAAGATTAAAAATAGAAGTAGTTTACGGTTCGCTTGCATCGGGATTTCCTCCTGTGAAGAGTCCAGGGTCTTTTGGCTTTCACAGGGAGACGCGCAGAAACGAGGCAAAAACGATCATCTTTTTTGTTGTGGCTTTGAAATTGTGTCCGGCCTCGGCGCCGCAGATTTCATCAAAAAGAGGACCCCCCGGGGGGTCCTCTTTTTTGCTTTTTGTCACATTTGCAGCCGAAAACAGCCTTTATGGGGTGGCTTCCGGGTCCGGACACAATTTCAAAGCCACAACCCTAGCCATGCAAAGGGCGGTCGAAGGCTGCCAGCGAAGCCTCGTGCAGCACCTCGGACAGCGTCGGATGTGCGTGACAAACCGCCCCGATGTCCTCGGCGCTGGCCCCGAACGCCATGGCCGCGGTGGCCTCGGCGATCAGATCCCCGGCCCGCGGCCCGACGATGTGCACCCCCAGCACCCGGTCGGTCTCCTTGTGGGCCAGGACCTTCACCCGGCCCTCGGGTCGATCCAGGGCCAGGGCCCGGCCGTTGGAACGGAAGGTGTAGACGCCCTTCTTGTAGGGCACGCCCTCTTCCTTCAGTTGTTCCTCGGTGCGCCCGACCCCCGCGATTTCCGGATCGGTGTAGCAGACACCCGGCACCAGCGACGCGTCGAAGTGTCCGGCCTTGCCCGCCAGGCGCTCCACCACCGCGACCGCTTCTTCGGTGGCCTTGTGGGCCAGCATCGCGCCGCCGGCGACATCGCCCACGGCCCAGACACCTTCGGCGGCCTGGTTGTGGGCATCGACCTTGATGAAACCCCGCTCGGTCAGCGTGACGCCCGCCGATTCCAGGCCCAGCCCCTCGGTCACCGGCTTGCGGCCGACGGCCACCAGCACGCGGTCCGCGGTCAGGGCATCCTGTCCCTTGATGGCGACCACCGCCTTGCCGTTCTTGATGGTGACCCCCTCCACCTCGGCGCCGAGCTGGAATTTGAGACCCTGCTTCTTGAACAGCTGCAGGGCGACACGGGCGATCTCGCCGTCAGTGCCCGGGGCGATGCTCTTCAGGTACTCGACGATCGTCACGTCGGCCCCCAGCCGCGCCCAGACCGAACCCAGCTCCAGCCCGATATAACCCGCGCCGATGACCACCAGCTTTTCCGGCACTTCGGGCCAGGCCAAAGCCGCGGTCGAATCGCCGACGATGTCGCCGTCCATCTCCACGCCCCCCAGGGTCGCGGCCGTGCTGCCGGTGGCGATCATCACGTGTTTGGCCTCATGCACCTGGTCGCCCACCACGACCCGGCCCGGACCGTCCAGGCGGGCGGTTCCTTCGTACCGGGTGACGCCGTGCTGCTTGAACAGCCCCGCGATGCCGTCGGTCAGCTGGACGACGATGCCGTCCTTGCGGGCCATCATCGCGGCCAGGTCCAGCTTGATGTCCGACGCGTTGACGCCGTGCACGGCCAGGCCGTGACGGGTTTCCGCATACTTTTCACTCGACTCGAGCAGGGCCTTGCTGGGAATGCAGCCCACGCGCAGGCAGGTCCCGCCCAGGCGCGCTTCCTTTTCCACGCAGGCGGTGTCCAGGCCCAGCTGGCCCGCGCGAATGGCCGCCGCGTAACCGCCGGGGCCCGCGCCGATGACAATCAGGTCGTGCTTGGCCATCACTACACCTTCAGCAGCAGCCGCTCGGGCTGCTCGACGGAATCCTTGATCTGCTTCAGGAACGTCACCGCTTCGCGGCCGTCCACCAGCCGGTGGTCATAGGTCAGCGCCACGTACATCATGGGCCGGATCTCGATCTTCCCGTCCACCGCCACGGGGCGGTCCTGGATGGCGTGCAGCCCCAGCACCCCGCTCTGGGGCGGGTTGATGATCGGCGTGGACATCAACGACCCGTAGACGCCGCCGTTGCTGATGGTGAAGGTCCCGCCCTCGAGCTCGGCCAGATCGATCTTGTTCCGGCCCGCCCGGTCGGCCAGGTCGGCGATGGTCAGCTCCAGCTGAGCGAAGTCCTGCATCTCGGCGTTGCGGATCACCGGCACCACCAGGCCCTTGCCCCCGCCCACGGCGATGCCGATGTCCTGATAGTCGTGATAGACGATTTCCTGGTCATCGATCTGGGCGTTCAGCTCGGGCACCAGTCGGAGCGCCTCGACGGACGCCTTGATGAAGAAGCTCATGAAACCCAGCTTGACCCCGTACTTGTCGGTGAAGGCCTTCTGGTGCAGGGCGCGCAGCTCCTTGACCCGGCTCATGTCGATCTCGTTGAAGGTGGTCAGCAGCGCGGCGGTCTGCTGCGAGGCCACCAGCCGTTCGGCGATCCGGCGGCGGATGGGGCTCATGCGCTGCCGGCGCTCGACACGCTCGCCGCTGGGCGCCGGCGGAACCTGGCGCGCGCGCGGGGTGGCCTTCTCGGGGGCGGCCTTTGCAGGTTCGGCCTTGGCCGGCACATCCTCCTTCAGCACCCTTCCGCCTGGTCCCGTGCCCTCAACCTGATCGGCGGAAACGCCCCGCTCCTCCATGACCCGTTTCGCGGCGGGCATGACCCGCGGCTCTTCGGCGGCCTCCGGCTCGTCTTCCTTTTCGGCGGGCGCGGCGGCGGCTCCTTCCTCGATGCGCAGCAGCAGATCCCCGATCTTCAGGACCGCGCCGACCTCGGCCACGATCTCGGTCACGACCCCGGCCACCGGCGAAGGCACCTCCACGGTGGCCTTGTCGCTTTCCAGTTCGATCAGGGGTTCATCGACCGTCACGGCGTCGCCCGGCTGCTTCAGCCAGCCGGAGACTTCCACCTCGCTGATGGATTCGCCGAGATCCGGAACCTTCACTTCGATCTGCATCGGTCGGTCCTTTCTTGATTGTCATTCCAGGGACGGGATCCGGTGCCGAGGGCCTCGAGGGGACCGAACACCTGATCCAAAAGCAGGCACAGCTCGAGCTTGTGGCTGGCCGCCGATCCGGTGGCCGGGCTGGGCGCTTCGGGACGGCAGACGCCCTGCAATGGGCGGCCCAGCAGACGTTCGCCGAAGCGGTAGCGCAGGTAGGGCCACACGCCCATGTTCGCCGGCTCTTCCTGCACCCAGATCAGGGCGGCTTCACGCGGGTATTCGTTCATGGCTCCGGCCAGGGCGCTGGACGGCAGGGGGTAGGGCTGTTCCAGGCGCAGGATAACCACGTCATCCCGCTCCAGACGCTTGCGTTCCTTCTCCAGGTCGTAATAGACCTTGCCGCTGCAAAGGAGCACCCGTTCGACCCCGGCCGGATCGGGCTGGTTTTCATCCTGCAGGACCGGGTGGAACACGCCTTCGGCCAGTTCTGCGAGGCTCGACGTGCATTCGGGGTGGCGCAGCAGGCTCTTGGGCGTCATGACCACCAGCGGCTTGCGCCACAGCCGCCACATCTGGCGGCGCAGCAGATGGAACATCTGGGCCGGCGTGGTGGGATTGGCGATCTGCAGGTTGTCCTCGGCGGCCAGCTGCAAAAATCTTTCCAGCCGGGCGCTGCTGTGTTCGGGGCCCAAGCCCTCGAAGCCGTGGGGCAGCAGCATGACCAGGCCCGACAGCATGCCCCACTTGCCCTCGGCGCTGGTGATGAACTGGTCGATGATCGGCTGCGCCACATTGGCGAAATCGCCGAACTGGGCCTCCCACAAAACCAGGGCTTCGGGATAGGTCAGGCTGTAGCCGTATTCGAATCCCAGCACCGCGACTTCGGACAGCGGGCTGTTGAGGGTTTCCACCCTGGCCTGGTCGTCCGTCAGGTGACTCAGGGGGGCGTAGGTTTTCCCATTGCCCTCGTCGTGCAGCACCGAATGGCGATGGCTGAAGGTTCCCCGCTGGCTGTCCTGTCCGCTCAGCCGCACCGGATACCCTTCACAGGCCAGGGTGCCGAAGGCCAGCGCCTCGGCCGCGGCCCAGTCCAGGGGCTGTTCGCCCGCCGCCATGGCCTGCCGCTGCTTGAGCAGGCGCACAATCTTGCGGTTGGGTTCGAAACCGTCCGGATACCATGCCAGATCATTCAGGATGGTCGCCAGCCGCTCTTGCGGCACGCCCGTCAGCACCGGAGGGCCGCCCGGCTCGGGTCCGCCCATGAAGCTCTTCCAGACCGGGCCCAGCACCCGCTGGCGCTCATCCCTGTCCGGGCCCTCGGACGGAGCTTCCCGAACCTGGTCCAGGATGTCCTGCAGCCGTTGACGCCGATCGACGGCCATCTGTTCGGCCCGCTCCACGGTCAGCGACCCTGTCTTGGTCAGACGCTTCAGGTAACCTTCGCGCACCGGCTTCTGCTTGGCGATGGCCTGGTACATCAGCGGCTGGGTGAAGGCCGGCTCGTCGGTCTCGTTGTGGCCGCGGCGACGGTAGCAGTACATGTCGATGATCACGTCGCGCCGCCACTCGCGCCGGAAATCCAAGGCCAGGCTCACGACCTGGGCCACGGCCTCGGGGTCTTCCCCGTTCACGTGGAAGATCGGCACCTGCAGCATCTTGGCCACGTCGGTGCAGTACCGGGTGGAGCGGCCGTCCTCGGGATCGGTGGTGAACCCGACCTGATTGTTGACCACCACGTGCAGGGTGCCCCCGGTGCGGTACCCCTCCAGTTCCGAAAGGTTGAGCGATTCCTGGATCACCCCCTGGCCGGCAAACGCGGCGTCGCCGTGGATGACCACCGCCATGCTCTTGGCGCGGTCGGTGTCGCCCAGGCGGTCCTGCCGGGCGCGCACCCGGCCCAGGGCCACCGGGGTGACGAATTCGAGATGGCTGGGATTGAAGCACAGCGACAGGTGCACCTTGTCGCCCTCGCGCGTGGTCCAGTCCGAGTGGTGGCCCAGATGGTATTTCACGTCGCCGTGGCCGAGGAAGGTCTCGGCGTCCATGTCCTCGAATTCCTGGAAGATCGTGCGCGGACTTTTGCCCAGGATGTTGGCCAGCACGTTCAGGCGCCCACGGTGGGCCATGCCGATGAAGACCTTGTTCAACCCCTGCTGCCCGGAGTGCTCGATGACCATGTCCAGCAGGGGAATGAGGGTCTCGGCCCCCTCCAGGCTGAAGCGTTTGGCGCCCAGATACTTGTTCTGGATGAACTCCTCGAAGATCTCGGCATCGATCAGCCGCTGCAGGATGCGCTCCTGCACTTCCTCGTGCAGCGCGATCCGGTTTTCGGCGGCCTCCATGCGGGTCTGCAGCCAGGTGCGCACCTGCAGGTCGTCGATGTGCATGTACTGCACGCCGATGAACCGGGAGTAGGTCGCCAGCAGCTTGCGCAGGATCTCGCTCAACGGCAGCATGTCACCCGGGCTGAGGGTGCCCGCGGAAAAGATCCGGCCCAGGTCCTCCTTCCCGAAACCGTAGTAGTCCAGGGTCAATTCCGGGGGCGGATCTTCCGGCTTGCCCAGGGGATCCAGGTTGGCCAGGCGATGGCCCCGCACCCTGAAATTCCGGATCAGCTGATCGACCTTGTTCTGGTCCGCAAGCTGCCGTTCGTGGTCCGCGCCGGAGACCTGGTACGCGGCCTCGCCCGGGGCGACACCCTCCTGGGCGGCAAACCAATCCCGCCAGGCGGCCGGCACGCTGTCGGGATCATCCTGCCAGGACTGCCACAACCGGTCGGCGTAGGACAAACTCAAGGTGTTGGGATGGAATCGGTTGCTCTTGCTCATGGCTCCTGCCTGGAACGGTGGTGAATCCCTGTCGGGCCGGAGGGTTTTCCCATTTCCGACAACAAAACTGGACTTTTGCAATCAAGTATAGTTCAACCCGTTGAAAATGATAGTTTTGAATCGGAAGGATGCCAATAGGGGCCGCCAAGGGTCGTGACCGATCATTTTTCCTGGCCGGTCATTTTGGCCGGGTCGGCCAGCACGTCGAATTCGGCCGCGGTCATCAGCTTCAGCTCGAGCACCGCGTCCTTGAGGGTCAGATCCTCGTCGAGCGCCTTTTTCGCCGCGGCGGCGGCCTGGTCGTAGCCCACCCTGGGCGCCAGCGCCGTCACCAGCATCAGCGAACGGTCCAGGTGGCGGGCAATCGATTTCCGGTCCGGTTCCATGTGGGCAATGCAGCGCTGGGCGAACGAGCGGCTGGCATCGGCCATCAGTCCGATCTGCCTCAGGACGCAGTGGATGATCAGGGGCTTGTTGGCGTTCAGCTGAAGGTGGCCGGTCATGCCTCCGACGGCGACGGCCGCGTCAAGGCCGATGACCATGGCGCACACCATGTGCAGGGCTTCGGCCTGGGTCGGGTTGACCTTGCCCGGCATGATGCTGCTGCCCGGCTCGTTGGCCGGGAGCCGCCATTCCCCCAGGCCGCAGCGCGGGCCCGAGGCCAGCAGCCGCAAATCGCTCGCGACCTTGATCAGGACCACGGCCAGCCCTCGCAGCGCGCCGCTGACGGCCACCAGCGCGTCGTGGCCGCCCTGGGCCATGAACGGATTGGAAGCCCGGCGATACGGCTGCCCGGTCGCCGCCGCCAGACGCCCCACGGTTTCCGCGGCAAATCCAGGGGGCGCGTTCAGGCCCGTGCCCACGGCCGTCCCGCCCAGGGCCAATTCGAACAGCCCCTCGAGGCTCACGGCAAGCCGGTCCCGTCCCGCGGCGATCTGGCTTTCCCAGCCGCTGATCTCCTGGCCCATGGTCAGGGGGACGGCGTCCATCAGGTGGGTTCTCCCGATCTTGGTCACGTCGCCGAAAACCGCACGCCGGTCCGCGAAGGCGGCGATCAACTCGTCCAGGGCGGGCAGCAGGTCGTCGGCAAGGCGCCCGACGGCCGCCAGGTGCATGGCCGTGGGAATGACGTCGTTGCTGGACTGGCCCAGATTGACATGGTCGTTGGGATGGACCGGAGCCTTCCCGCCCCGGGGCTTGCCGGCCAGTTCGTTGGCAAGGCCGGCGATCACCTCGTTGACGTTCATGTTCGTCTGGGTCCCGCTTCCTGTCTGCCAAACCGGCAGGGGAAACTGATCGTCCAGATGGCCGGCGGCCACTTCGTCCGCGGCCTTGATGATCAGCCGGCCCAGATCCTCCTCCAGGTTGCCCTGGGCCACGTTGGTTTCGGCGGCGCAGCGCTTGATCAGGCCCAGGGCGTGGATCAAGGGGGCGGGCATGCGCTCCTCGCCTATCGGGAAATTGGTCAGGGCCCGCGCGGTCTGGGCGCCGTAATAGGCTCCGGCGGGAACGGCGACCTCACCCAGGCTGTCCGATTCCTTGCGATACTCCATGAAGAACCTTTCGATTTAAAGGCCCCGCGGCCCCTTCCCGGTCAGGGGGACTCCTTGTCCCACGCCAAGACCAGGTGCCATTGCGGCTCGGCTCCGGTTCCGGTTCTTTGAAGAACGAAGGCCGCCTGCACCTGATCCCCCTGGAGCCGAAACACAAGATAACCGTTTTCCAGCGCCAGATGCGGGGGCTGCAGGCCCTCGTCCTTTTCGGTCAGGTTTTCGAAGAATCCCTTGTCCCGGATCCTGACGGTTCCGGCCCCATATTCACCTTCGGGAATCACCCCTTCGAAATCGGCGTATTCCAGCGGATGATCCTCCATCTGCAGAGCCTCACGCTGCTGTCCCGGGTCGGTTGGCAGTCCATCGGGCACGACCCAGGACTTGAGAACACCATCGATCTCCAGACGCAAGTCCAGGTGGGGAAGGTCGGTTTCATGCTCATGGAGGACAAACATGGGCACCCGGTCTGAAGGCGGCCGGGCATCGGAACCGCGGGGTTCGGGCGAATTATTGAAATCACGTCTCTGGAGGTATTTCGAAATTGAAGAACTCATGGACGACTCCTTTTTCTATTTAGCCATAAGAGGAATTCCCGCCCCAGTCAACCCGCGCCCCACTTTTCGGCGTAGGCGTCGATCCTGAATTTCCGCCGGAGGCCGTTCGCGTTCATGTAACGCACCTTGCCGAACACCGGCCTCTCCCCCCACGCCCGGTCGTGCTGTCCGAAACACCAGGCCACCCCCGCGAATCCGTTGGGGTCGCGCCCGTCCAGCTGGTAGCGGTTGTTCAGGTAAAGGGCGATGTCGAACCCTTCCTGCGGATGGGCGGTCCACTCGAGGATCTTCTTTCCCCAGTACATGCGCATGTAGCCGTGCATGGTGCCGGTGATGACCATCTCCCGCTGGGCCGCGTTCCAGTAGGGATCGTGGGTTTCGGCCCTTTCGAACTGTTCGCGTGAGTAGAGGTGTTCGCGCGGGTCGTCGGCATGTTGTTCGAGCGTGGCGCGCGCCCAGTTCGCCAGTCCCTCGTATTGATCGTAATTCGCGTTGTAGTGCGTGAAGTTGTGGGACAGTTCGCGGCGCACGATAAGCTCTTCCAGAAATGCGTCCCGTCCCGGGCCCGAGGGCTGCTTGTGCGCCTCCAACGCGATGAAAAGCGGGCTGACCTGCCCGAAATGCAGATAGGGACTCAACCCGGAAGTGAAGTTCAAGGTGGGGTCGTTGCGGCGGTCATGGAACCGGTCGAGCTTGTCGGCCAGGAATGATTTCAGGATCTTTCGCGCGACCGAGGGGCCCCCGGAGGTTCCCGGCACCGGGCTGACGGTGCGGTCCAGCTTCAGGTCGTCCAGGATGTGGTCGAGATTCGAAAGGTCGAGGCTGGATGGGTCGAGACTGGATATGTCGAGACCGGGCGCGGTCACCGCCAGCGAGGAACGACGAACCCGGCCCTGCTTGAGCGGCGTCAGGAAATGGAGAAGCTGTCGGTGGATCCGCGGCCGCAGCGTCCCCGCCGAAAAATTCTCCTTGTCCGACGCGGTTTCCACCGGAACGATGATGTTGCTTTCCACGGCGACCATCCGGCAGCCGACCTTCGCCGCCACCTCCTGCCGCCAGCGGCGCGGGACCCGCAGATGACTTTCGTCGGTAACCACGAAAGCGGCCCCGGCGGCCAGGCGGGGAACCAGGTCCCGGGGCGGCCCCGACCGGACCACCATCCTGACGCCCTTTTTCTCCAGGTCCTTTTGCGTTTCGGCCAGACCCTCGAGCATGAAGCGGTAGTGCCGCAGATTGGCCTCCGGAAAATCGTCCACCAGGCAGAACAGGACCACCAACGGCAGCGACTGATCATTGGCCAGATCGATGGCGTATTCCAGGGCGTGATTCCAATGCGCGCGCTGGGCGGCCTGCATCCAGTACAGGCCGAAATTTCCGCCGGCAAGTGGGTGCGGGTTCAGCTCGATGATCATTTCAGGGCGCAAAGGCACCTATAAAACCTTCCTTTTTCTCCTGCACTGGATAACCGGATTATTCCCCGGCGGCCAGCCTGAACCCCTTTTCCGTGGTGCTTCCCCTCAATTTATCCCGGGCGAAACCCGCTTCAATCGACCCATTTCATGGAAATAATATCCATATGTTGATAATTTTGGGTACTCCGTTATCATTATTCCTATGATATTGGTCTGATTTCCGGAAAGTTCAACCGCCAGACCCGATGCATCAGTTTCCGGGAGGCAAATTCCATGAAACGCCCCGTTATTTTAGTTCTGGTCCTGGCCGGGTTGCTGCTGTCGGTCTCCGGCTGCGGCAAGGACAACCCGACCGTTCCCAACGCCACCACCGACCAGACCCTCATCGCCGCCGATCCCTTCGACAACGTCCTGAAATCCACCGACGGCAGCACGCCCACCGACCCCCAGGAACGTTGTGACCGCCTGGCGGAGATCCTCGACCTCAGCGACCAGCAGTGGGCCGATCTTTCCGAAGCCTACCTGGGCTTCCGGAACGGCATGCACGACCTGCGGGCCCAGGTCCAGGCCGGAGAAATGACCATCGACGGGGCGCGCATGGCCGCCGCTGGCATGCGTGAAGCCTTCGAGGCCGAAATCCAGGTCATCCTCACCGAAGAGCAGTGGAACATGCTGCAGGAAATGAGGCACGACGGCGAGCCCGACGACGGTCACCACCATCACATGGACCGGGACCGCGACTGGGATGGCGACCATGACTCGGACTACGACGATGAATGGGGCGCGTGGATGGAGGATTTCGGCCTGAGCGAGGATCAGATGGCCGCCGTGATCGACGCCTTCGCCACCATGCGAACCGGGATGCAGGACGTGCGTGACCAGGTCCAGGCCGGGGACATGACCATGGATGAAGCCTTCGAGGCCGCCGCCGCCCTGCGCGACGATTTCGAGGCCGCCCTGCAGGAAATCCTGACCGAGGAGCAGTACCAGGCCTTCCTCGAATGGCGCCCCGACTGCGGGGGACGCGACGGCCGTTAACCCGTCAGGATTTGTCGCCGGTCGCGGCGTCATGCAGCTTGACTTCGACGTTTTCCTCGTCGCTGAGCCCCGCGTAATACTCGCGCAGGATCTCCAGCACCTCGGGCCGCGAGAATTCGGGGGGAATGTCGGCCCCCTCGCTCAAGCCCTTGCGCAGCGCGGTGCCGCTCAGGAACAACCGGTCCTCCTTGCCGTGCGGGCAGGTTTTCATGCTGATCATGCCGCCGCACTTGTAGCACCAGAAGGTCCAGTCGATGGGCAGCATCCGGATCTCCAGCGCGCCCGCGGGAATCTCGCCCCAGATGTCCTGCGCGTCGAAGGGTCCGTAGTAGTTCCCCACCCCGGCATGGTCGCGGCCGATGATCATGTGCGTGCAGCCGAAATTCTGGCGGAACACGCCGTGCAGCAGCCCCTCCCGCGGGCCGGCGTAGCGCATGTCCAGGGGATAGCCGCCCTGCAGCACCCGGTCCTTGATGAAGTAGTTGTCCACCAGGGCCTCGATGCACCGGACGCGCACCTCGGCCGGGATGTCGCCGGGCTTCAACCCCCCGATCAGCTGATGGATGTATAGCCCGTCGCCCACCTCGATGGCGATCTTGGCCAGGTACTCGTGGCTGCGGTGCATGGGGTTGCGCAGCTGCAGCGCCGCGATTGTCTTCCAGCCCCGCCTGGCGAATTCGGCGCGGCTTTCGGCCGGACGCTGGTACAGGCCCGCGAACTTCTCGGGGAACCCGCCCTCGCTCAGGACCTTCACCGGGCCGCCCAGGTTCACGGCTTTCTGGTCCAGGACCATCTTCACGCCGGGATGGTCGCGGCAAGTGGTCCCGAAAACGTGCCGGCATTCGAAGTCCCGGTCGATGGTGTAACTCTCTTCCACGGTCATGGTGGCCATCACGTCGCCGGCGGCGGTGACCAGGGCCACCTCACCCTCCACCGCCTCGTCCGCGCTCAGGGTGATGGGAATCGGCCAGAAAATCCCGCTGGACAGCTGCATGTCCCGGCAAACACCCTCCCAGTCGGCCCGGCCCATGAACCCCGTCAAGGGAGTGAAGCCGCCGATGCCCAGCATGATCAGATCCCCGGCTTCGCGGCTGGTGATGACCAGGCGGGGCAGGGACCGCGCGCGCTCAAGTTCGGCTTCGCGGGCGTCCCCCTCCAGCAGGAGGGTCACCAGGTGGTCGCTGCCGTGGGGTTTGATGAGATCGGCCAACGGGGGTCCTTTCGGTTCGGGAAACCTGACCGCCCCATTATCTCAAAGATCCATGATAAAAACCACCGGAAGCGCGGGGCTCCCGGTGGTTCCTCGTCCCTACCCTCAGGGCGGATGGTTCCCTGTCAGTTAACTTCCCGCCACCTTCAGGTAGACGACTTCCATGGGCTCGGCTTCATCCTCTTCCTCGGTCTCCCCGCCGGCGCCGCCGCTCTGCAGGGCCTGCACCGCCTCGGTGAAACCGGTCACCACCACGGCGTTGCCGTCGGGGGTCCAGATGAGAATGTCGTTTTCGCCGTCACCGTCGCACATGGCGCTCACCGTCCGGATGAATTGGCCGTCCGGGCTGAAGACGTCCCAGGTGGTCAGGATGCCCTCGGGCTGGTCGAGGCCGCTTTTGCTGGTGGTCACCCACAGGTTGCCGTCGTTGCCGATCCGCAGGCCGCCGATGTCCGGCTCGTTCCTGGCCGGCACGATCTTGGCGTTGGGAATCTGGGCCAGCTGGGTTTCCATGACCGTCTTGATCCGGTTGTACTCTTCGTCGTCACGGTCCCGGTGGGTGTACTCCCGTTCGATGACACGCTCGAGGGTGCCGTCGGCAAGATAGACGTTGATCACGTATTGGTCCCTTTCGGGCGCCACGTAGACCCGTCCGTCCCTGCCCACGGCCACCTTGCGGAAATCGATCCGGTTCATGGCCGCTTCATCGAAGGTGAAATCGGTGAAGTCCCAGGTGTAGGAATTTTCGTAATACCTGACGGTCTCGTTGCCCTCTTCGTCGAAGGCCGCGACGAAATTCGTCCGCTTCTGGGCCAGACCCCCGTTTTCCGGGTTGATCGCCTCGGCCGTCACGATGACCTGGCCGCCGCCGGACACGCAGTCGAACATCTGCAGGAACCCGCCGGTGGTCGGGTCACCGATTTCCATGACCCCGGCGGGAGTCCCGTCGGTAGATATCTTGGTGATCTTCCCGGGAAAAACCTGCACCAGGCCCAGGGTGCCGTCGGGCATGAACAGCATGCCCGAAGGAATCCTCACCTCACCCGGGCCGTCGCCCTCGCGGCTCAGGGTGGTCAGACGCTCGCCGTCGGGCGAATAAACCGGAACCTCGCTCATGCGGGTGTCCAGCAGGTAGATGGTACCGTCGTCCCCCACCACGCACTGGCTGATCATGCCGTAGAAATCTTCGTCGTCCTCCCCGCCGTGGCGCCAGACTTCCTCCAGTTCCACCGTCACGCCATCCTCGCTGGGCGTGGTTTCGTTCATGATGTGCGGGACACCGTCCTGGTCCACTTCCTGGTCCGCCATCGCCGGCGAGGTCAGGATGACCAGCATGGCAAAAGCCAAAGCAATTTTCACGATTCGATTCATGGGATTCCCCTTATTTCGTCGTCCGGACGGCCAGGGCCCGGACGCTCGGTTTCCTTCATGGCTGCGTGGCACCTGCTGATCTACGCAGAATATTCCCCCCGGTTGCAGATTGGATATACCCCGCGCCGGGAGCTAATATTCGCCCATGTCCAACCCCGTGCGCATGACCGAGTTGTTCCGCTTCTGGGTGCCCCTGCAGGCCACCTGGCTGATGATGTCCCTGGAAGGCCCCTTCCTGGCCGCGGTCATCGCCCGGCTGGCCGAACCCAAACACAACCTGGCCGCCTACGGTGTGGCTTTCGCCCTGGCCATCCTCGTCGAAGCGCCCGTGATCATGATGATGAGCGCCTCGACCGCCCTGGTCGATTCGGCGGGCATCTACCGCCGCCTGCGCAATTTCATGTGGATGCTCAACCTGGGCATCACCGGAATCATGCTGCTCCTGCTGTTCACCCCCCTGTGGATCCTGCTGACGGACACCGGCATGGGCCTGGACCCTGAGGTCGCCCGCCTGACCCGGGTCTCGTTGTACATCCTGCTGCCCTGGCCCGCGGCCATCGGCTACCGGCGTTTCTACCAGGGCCTGCTGATCCGCAACGGGCTGACCCGGCGGGTGGCCTGGGGAACGATGATCCGCCTGACCGCCATGGCCGTCACCGCCCTGACCTGCCGCGCGACCGGCGCCATGTCGGGCGCCTGGGTGGGCGCCGCCGCCCTGACCGGCGGGGTCTGCGCCGAAGCGGTGGCCAGCCGGTTCATGGCCGCCGGCACCGTTCGCACCTACCTGGCCAGCCCCTCGGATGATGTCCTGGGCTACCGGGAAATCTGGCAATTCTACCTGCCCCTGGCGCTGACCTCGACCATTGCCCTGGCCGTCCAGCCCATGGTCACCTTTTTCATGGGCCAGGCCCGCTTCTCCCTGGAGTCCCTGGCGGTGCTGCCGGTGGTCAACTCGCTGGTGTTCATCTTCCGCTCGCCCGGACTCAGCTACCAGGAAGCGGCCATCACCATGCTGGGCCGCGACCGGGACAACTTTCCCAACGTGCGCCGCTTCGCCATTCTGCTGGGGCTGAGCGCCACCTTCGGTCTGGCCCTGATCGCCTGGACCCCTCTTTCGGCCATGTGGCTGCGCACCGTTTCGGGCCTGACCCGGGAGCTTGCCGATTTCGCCCTGGTCCCCATCCGCATCCTGACGGTGATGCCTGCCCTGTCGGTCCTGCTGTCGTTCCAGCGCTCGCTGCTGGTGGCCCGGCGCGCCACCGGCCCCATCACCTGGGCGTCGACCCTCGAGGTTGCCGGCATCCTGGCGGTGCTGTTCGTGGCCATCCGCCTGGGCGACTGGGTGGGCGCCGTCGCGGCCGCCACGGCGTTCATGGCCGGGCGGTTGCTGAGCAATATCTTCCTGGTCGGAAAAACACGTAAACCATAGTATTTCAATGGGTTGATACTGGACCATTCACCCGCCATATTGGCCGGAGCCAGAACTTCCTTGGTGGAGGGGAAACGCCTGAGGAGTTGAGGGTGAAGTTTGCCTTCCTGATGCTGATGCTGGCCTCCATGTCCGCGTTCGCGGACGCCCCGCCGGACACCACGACCACCGAGCTCGAAGATCTCACCGTGACCGCGCCGAGCATCCCCTGGGGCGACGGTGTCGTGTCGGACCAGGTTCTCCGTGACCGGGGTGGCGCCAACCTGGCCGAAGCCATCGAAAACCTTCCCGGCGTGTCGGCCGTGCGCCGGGCTCCCAGCGCGGCCGAACCGGTGATCCGCGGCCTGGGCTGGGAACGCGTGCAGACCATCATGGGGGCCGTGCCCCTGTACGGAGCATGCCCCGGGCGCATGGATCCGCCGGCCACCTACCTCACGCCCCTGGTCACCTCCGGGGTGTCCATATTCCGGGCCGGGGGCAACGCCGATTTCGGGCCCGGGGCGACGGGCGGGTCCATCCACGCCAACCCCGACTTTGAAAGGCAGGCCGATGACCAACCCGGCGCGACCCCCTTCCTAGAAGGCGGTTACGAATCCGCCCGCGAGGGTTTCGCCCTCGCCGGCGGGGTCTTCGGGGGCAACCGGACCCTCGACTACAAGGCCGGGGCCGGCTACCGGGAATACAACGACTACACCGCGCCCGACGGCACGGTCGTGCCCGGCGGCCTCGAGTCCACCACCGCCAACGGGGTTGTGGGCTGGCGCCCCGCTCCCGACCAGCGCCTGTGGAACGCCCTGACCCACGTCAAGGAGCGCAACGTCGATTTTCCCGCCATGCCCATGGACAACATCTCCTCCGATTTCTGGGTCTACAACGCGGGCTGGCGTTCCGATTACACCGCGCGCACGGTCAACCGCCTCGAAATCACCGGCGGCTTTTCGTACGTCGATCACTACATGGACAACAGCAAAAAACCCAACCGCCCGATCATGGAGGCCGGCACCGACGCCACCACCACCAGCTGGGCGGCCCACGCGCACCTGGACCTGGAACCCGGCCGCTCCCTGACCCTGAACACCGGCGTGGACGTGACCGGACTGGCCCGTGACGCCACCCGGACCCGCCGCATGGTCGCCAGCGGCGCCACCTACTACGATCGCATCTGGCCCGACGCCGGCCAGCTCTCCGCCGGCGGGTTCGCCACCCTGGGGGTTCCCCTCGGGAACGACGCGCAACTGACCCTGGACGGCCGCCTGGATGTGGTGGACAGCCAGGCCGGCGCCGCGGACGCTCCCAGCCTGGGCGGAAAAACCGTGCGCGAACAGTACGTGCATTTCAACGGACCGGATGCCGCCAACACCAACCGCACCGAAACCCTGGGCCTGGCGGGTCTGCGCCTGGACGGCTCCTTGGCGCCCCGCCGCCTGTGGTACCTGCGGGGCGGCCTCAGTTCCCGGCCCGCGGGGGTGACCGAACGCTACTACGCCTTCGGCCCGGCGCCCGGCGGCTTCCAGATCGGCGATCCTTCCCTGGCCGCGGAACAGAAATGGGAAACAGAAGCCGGGGTCACCCTGGCGGGCGAGAGTCTGGCGGTGGCCGTCAGCGCGTTCTACGCCTGGGTCGGCGGCTACATCCTGCCCACGACCATCGCCGTCTTTGACGTCAACGGGGACGGGACCGAGGACACGGTCAAGGGCTACCGCAATATCGACGCCACCCTGGGCGGCGGGGAACTGGGTCTGGAATATCGGGTGTTGAGCACTTTATACCTGCCGGTGACCCTGTCCTACGTCCGGGGACGGGACCGGTCGGACAACGGCAATCTGCCGGAGATTCCGCCTTTTTCCGGCACCGCGGACCTCCGCTGGCTGGCCCACGCCTCCAGCGACTCGTGGGTGCGCTTCGGCGCCTTCTTCGCCGCGGACCAGAACGACATCGACCCCGCCTTTCCCGAAAACCGCACCGGGGGCTACACCGTCTGGCGCATGGGCCTGGAATCGCGGCCGGTCGGCAGACTGACCGCCCATGTCTGGGTCGACAACCTGTTCAACAAGCTGTACTACGACCACCTCACCCGGGAAGCTGTCCTGCCGGTGGGCGGCCTGAAACCAGGGCAGGAGATACCCGCCCCCGGGCGCAGCTTCAACCTGAGCGCGCGCCTGGAATTCTGAAAGGGGCAGGCGGGGGGCAAGAACCGGTCAGTCGCCTTTGTCGAACTTCCGGCCGCGGTCCTTCTTGGTCTGGGCCTTCTTGCGCTTTGCGTCGAGCCGCCTTTCCCTGGCGGCGCGGGAGGGCCGGGTCTTCTTGCGGGGTTTGGGCGGGATGAGGGCTTCGCGCACCAGGGCCGCCAGCCGCTGGGTCGCATCCTCGCGGTTGCGACGCTGGCTGCGGTGGGTATCGGACGCCAGCAGCAGGTCGCCGGCCTCGGTCAGGCGCGGGGCCAGGTTCTTCAGGAGGCGGTTCCGCAGGACCTCCGACAGGGCGCCCGACTCCTTCACGTTCCAGCGCAACTGGATCCGGGAATCGGTGGTGTTGACGTGCTGGCCCCCCGGTCCCGAGGACCTGCTGGCGGTATACTCCAGTTCGCTGAGGGGTATGCTCACTTTTTCGTTGATGACCAGGGACATCGTCACGGTTTCCTCACTTCAGGTGTGCGTCGGTGGCGCCAAGGGTTTATCATATCAGACTTCACCCCCGATATCCCAAGGAGGATTGACGTGATCATCCGCAAACTCGACGATGTCGCCAAAACCAGCGTGGACATGGACGACGTCCAGGGCATCACCAAGCAGCTGGTCCTCGGCAGCGGCGACGGCGTGCCCAATTTCTCCTTCCGCGTCTTCACCCTGGCTCCGGGCGGCCACTCGCCCCACCACAGCCACTCGGTGGAGCACCTGAACTTCGTCCTTTCGGGCCAGGGGGCGCTGATGGACGGCGATGGGAACGCCAACCCCTTGGGCGCGGGCGAGTTCGCCTTCGTGCCGCCTCATGAGACCCATCAGTTCCGCAACACGGGCGACGAACCGTTTGTCTTTATCTGCGCCGTGCCCAAGGA
>Ga0210065_1000149_pt1 | contig 20271 bp, 14 predicted proteins | sample Muzzi_PWB_D1_FD_185533 | JGI IMG/M metagenome (GOLD analysis project Ga0210065, IMG submission 185533) | Wetland microbial communities from San Francisco Bay, California, USA, that impact long-term carbon sequestration - Muzzi_PWB_D1 (SPAdes) | ecosystem: Environmental > Aquatic > Marine >... | reverse complement strand
GCTGATCACGCCGATCGCGATGGAAGAAGGCCTTCGGTTCGCCATCCGCGAAGGTGGCCGCACCGTCGGCGCCGGCGTGGTGGCCAAGATCCACGAGTAAGAACTAGGAGCCGAATCAGATGCGGGATCTCATTACCCTCTCGTGCAACGACTGCAAGATGAGGAACTACACGACGAAGAAGAATAAGCGCCTCCATCCGGACAGGGTGCAGTTCAAGAAGTACTGCCCCCGGTGCAACAAGCACACCGATCACAAGGAAACGCGCTGATCTCGATTCGAGGGTTCCGGAGCGGTCGCCCGGACATGCGGGACGGCGGCCCGGACACAGGTTTTGCAGGGGTATAGCTCAGTTGGTAGAGCATCGGTCTCCAAAACCGAGGGTCGCGGGTTCGAATCCTGCTGCCCCTGCCAGTATCGATTTCGTCCGGGAGCCGACCGACCAACAGGTTTGAGGTGATCCGGGCACAGACAGGAAGGGCCAGGCGAAATGCTTGTGCGTTTCACGCAGTATCTGAGGGAAACCGCCATTGAGATGAAGCGGGTTTCCTGGCCCAGCATCGCTGAGCTCAGGGAATCCACCGTCGTCGTCCTGGTGACCGTCGGTGTCATCACGGTCTTCCTGTTCGCTGTGGACAAGATCCTCGATCTGGGGATCAAGCAGCTCATTGCCCTGGCCTAGCCGGGGAGGCGATTGAAGTAACCCGGATTCGCCCTGGAGATGGGACTGGTGTCCTGTTTTTTGGGTGTATCTGTGTCTCATTTGACGGGCCTGATTTGATGGGAGCCAGTCGTGCTGGAATCTGACGGGACAAAGGAAGAGCGCGAGGACGAGGAGTCCCTGGAGACCGGTTCCACGGACGAGACCCCTGCTTCCACGGACAAAGCCCCCGCGGCCGAAGAGGGCGGCGAGGCCGACGAGGCCGCAGAGGAATCCCTCTTTTTCGACCTGCCTGACGAGGAATACGCCGAAGAGGAAGAGGTTGCCGTCGAGGAGACCCCTGCCGACGCGGGCCCCGTTTCGGAAGAGGACGAGTTGCTGGACGCCCTCGACATCCAGCTTTCCCCTTCGGAGCAGGCCGAGATCGAACGCCGGGGCCGGATGAAGTGGTACGTCATCCACGCCAACACCGGCCACGAGAACAAGGTCAAACGCAATATCGAGATGGCGATCAAGTCGAACCACATGGAGGACTCGTTCGGCGAAGTGCTGGTCGCGACCCAGGAAGTGACCGAGATGAAGAACGGCAAGCGTTCCACCGTGAAACGCAAGTTCTTCCCCAGCTACATCCTGGTCGAGATGATCATGAACAAGGAGACCCAGCACTTCATCAACAGCATTCCCGGTGTCACCCGGTTCATCGGCGGCACCGTACTGCAGCCCCAGCCCATCACCAGGGAAGAGGTGGACCGGATTCTCGGCCGCATCTCCGCCCCGGACGATGTCAGGGAAACGCTGGAGATCCCCTACGAGGTGGGTGACAGCGTGCAGGTCATCGACGGTCCGTTCACGGAGTGGACCGGCATGATCAACGAGATCAATCCCGACAAGGGCAAGCTCAAGGTGATGATCTCGATTTTCGGTTCGGAAACCCCGGTGGAGTTGGACTTCCTTCAGGTGAAGCCCGTCTGACCCATCGTTGATTTCAGTGGCGCCGGGTTTGTCTGGAACCTGGGGCCGCACCCGAGGCCGCTCCTCTCAGCGGCACCGGATTTTCCATAGATGAGGCCGATCGGCGGCTGGAAACCGGAAGCAGGTTTGGACTCCCTGCCCAAGGCGACCGATCGCGGAGAAGCTACCCTCAGTTGAAGGAGATAGGTCGACATGGCAAAAAAAGTCATGACGCTGATCAAGTTGCAGATCAAGGCCGGGCAGGCCAATCCCGCCCCTCCGGTGGGTCCCGCGCTCGGTCAGCATGGTCTGAACATCATGGAGTTCTGCAGCGCCTTCAATGAGCGGACCAAGGAGCAGATGGGCCTGGTGATCCCCGTGGTCATCACCGTCTTTGCGGATCGAAGCTTCAGCTTCATCACCAAGACGCCGCCTGCTTCTGTTCTGATCAAGAAGGCCCTCGGCCTGACCGCTGGCAGTACCGAACCCGGCAGGATCTCCGCCGGCACGATCAAGCGCTCACAGTTGCGCGAGATCGCCGAGCAGAAGATGGAGGATCTGAACGCCGGTTCGCCCGAGGCCGCGATGCGTATCATCGCCGGCACCGCGCGGAGCATGGGACTGGAAGTAGTCTAGGTCGATTCCGGCAGTTAAGGCTGGGAAACACGGCGTCGGGTTCCTTCGGGAACGGCCGGCACCGGAGAGCAGGATCGCCAGGAGGCGCAAGCCGACGAAACGATCCGATCGAACCATCACAGTCGACTGGAGAACAACCCGATGAAACACGGAAAAGCCTACAACAAGGCCCGCGAACTCTTCGAACGGGAAAAGGAATACTCCATTTCCGAGGCGATAGAGGTCCTGGGATCCTTCCCCAAGGCAAAATTCGACGAGTCGGTGGACCTGGCGGTCCGGCTGAACGTCAATCCCAAGCATGCCGACCAGATGGTCCGCGGCACCGTGGTGCTGCCCCATGGCACCGGCAAGACCGTCCGGGTCCTCGTGATAACGCGCGGCCCCAAGGAGCAGGAAGCCAAGGACGCCGGGGCCGACATGGTCGGCGCCGACGAGTACCTGCCCAAGATCAAGGACGGCTGGACTGACGTCGACGTCATCATCGCCACTCCCGACATGATGGGTGAGCTCGGCAAGCTGGGACGCGTTCTGGGTCCCCGCGGGCTGATGCCCAACCCGAAGGTCGGCACCGTCACCATGGACATCGCCAAGGCCGTATCGGAAGCCAAGGCCGGACGGATCGAATACCGCGTCGACAAGGCCGGCGTGATTCACGCCCCGGTCGGGAAGCGCTCGTTCGATGCCGCCAGTCTGGTGGAGAACGCGTCGGTCCTTTTCAGGGAACTGATGCGCGTCAAGCCCTCGGCGGTGAAGGGAAACTACGTCAGGTCGGTCTTCGTGTCCGGCACGATGACGCCCGCGATCCGCGTCGACAACGCCAGCCTCACCTAAAAAGAGGCCGGGAGGATTCCTGCCGCGGCCCCTTAGGGATAGTCCGGCAGATAGATAGCAAGGAGATGCCTTATGGCACGTCCAGAGAAGATAGCCGAGGTTGAGGCCATCGCCGCAAGGATCCAGTCCGCCCAGAGCATGATTCTGGCGGATTACACTGGCCTGACGGTGCTCCAGATGACCGAATTCCGTCGGACATGCCGCGCTCAGCAGGTGGAGTGCCGGGTGGTCAAGAACCGCCTTGCGCGCATCGCCGCCGACAACGCGGACATGGCGGTCATGAAGGACCACCTCAAGGGTCCGACCGCCATCGTGTTCGGTGCGGAAAGCCAGGTCGATCCCGCCAAGCTTTGTGTCGAATTCGCCAAGACCAACGAGGCGATGGAGATCAAGGGCGGGTTCCTGGAAGGCGCCTACCTCGATAAGGGACAGGTCATCGCCCTGTCCATGACGCCGAGCAAGGACGAGTTGATCGCCAAGATGATGGGCAGCATCAACTCGCCGGCCACCGGCCTTGCCATGGTGATGAACGGGGTCGCCGGTGCGCTGGTGCGCGCCATCGACGCCGTCGCCAAGCAGAAAGCCGAAGCGGCCTAGGGAAAATACGGTAGCGGCCGCGGCTCGGGCCCGGCCGGAATGAATCCAGACAAACCTCCGGGTCGAAAGATCCGGATCCGCAAGGAGAATAGAGACAATGAGTGAAGTCAACCTGAGTGCAAACGCCGCCAAGGTCCTGGAACTGATCGAGGGCATGAGCATCCTTGAAGCCGCCGACCTGGTCAAGGCCATGGAAGAGAAGTTCGGCGTCAGCGCCGCCGCTCCGGTGGCCGTGGCCGCCGCCGGCCCCGCCGCCGCTGCCGAAGAGGAAGCCAAGGACGAGTTCAACGTCATGCTGACCGGCGTCGGCGACAAGAAGATCCAGGTGATCAAGGTTGTCCGCGCCATCACCGGTCTGGGCCTGAAAGAGGCCAAGGAACTGGTCGAAAGCGCCCCCACGGCCGTCAAGGAAGGCGCCACCAAGGATGAGGCCGAGGAGATGAAGGCCAAGCTGGAAGAAGTCGGTGCGATCATCGACCTCAAGTAGTCCGGTGCGTTCCTGAAACGCGCGCCAGGCGGAACCTCACCGGAACGAAACCGTTCCGGTGAGGGTTCCGCGGCGCCGGTTCCGTGATTCACCCCGGATTGACCGGTGGGGCCTCGGCCCCGAACAGTTCCTGATCGAGTTACCCTGCGGGCGCCCGAATCGGTGGCCCCCCCTTCTTCCTAGGAAGTGGTCCTGTGAAAAATATTTCCGTCGACAAGTTCACCGGACGCGTCAATTACTCCAAGATCCAGCGCGATGAAACGATGCCGAACCTCCTGGCCGTCCAGCTGGATTCATATAACGAATTCCTCCAGACCGGGCAGGCCGTCGAGGATCGCGGTTCCCAGGGCATGGAGGCCATATTCCAGACGATTTTCCCGATCGAATCGACCCGGGGGAATCTTGTCATGGAGTACATGAGCTACAAGACAGGCGAACCCAAGTACGGGATCGAGGAATGCCAGGAGCGAGGCCTGACGTTCAGCGTTCCGTTGAAGGTTCGGCTGCGCCTGGTGGTCAAGGAGGAGCCGGAGGGCGCTTCCGACCAGGAAATGATGATCCGGGACATCCAGGAGCAGGAAGTCTACCTGGGCGAGCTGCCCATGATCACCGACAAGGGCACGTTCCTGATCAACGGCGCCGAGCGGGTCATCGTGTCCCAGCTGCACCGTTCGCCGGGCGTGTTCTTCAGTGACGAGATCCACCCCAACGGCCGCCGCCTGTTCCGGTCGCGGATCATCCCCTACCGGGGTTCGTGGGTCGAATTCACCACCGACATCAACAATATCCTTTACGTGCATATCGACCGGAAGCGCAAGCAGCCGGCCACGATCCTGCTGCGTGCCCTGGGCTTCCAGAGCAACCAGGAAATCATCGAGCTGTTCCACACCGTGGAAACCGTCAAGATCACCAAGCCCGGAACCAAGAAGTTCAAGGAACTCGAGGAGACCCTGGAGGGCCGCGTGCTGGCCGCCGACGTCACCCGGCCCGGGGAAGAGGAGCCTTTCGCCAAGGCCGGCGCCATCATCGACGCCCTGGTGCGCGAATCCCTGCTCAACTCCGGTCTCAAGGAGATCAGCCTGGTGGCCGAGGGCGAAGTGACCCTGAACGAGCCCAGCCTCATCCTGAACACCCTGCGCAAGGACCCGACCCACAACCAGGACGAAGGCCTGCGCCGGCTGTACAGCCTGCTGCGTCCGGGGGATCCCCCGAACGAGGAAGTGGCCCGCGCCCTGTTCGAGCGCCTGTTCTTCAACGAGAAGCGTTACGACCTGGCCGAGGTCGGCCGCTACAAGATGAACCGGCGGCTGTCCCTGGACGTGGATCCCAAGACCACCACCCTGACGCCGGCGGACTTCCTGGCCATCATCCAGGAGATGATCGGCCTGTTCCTGGGCCACAAGGACATCGATGACATCGATCACTTCGGCAACCGCCGGATCCGGTCGGTGGGCGAACTGCTGGCCAACCAGTTCTCGGTGGGCCTGAGCCGCATGTCCCGGATCATCAAGGAACGGATGAACCTGGCGGACAAGGAGAAGCCGATCAGTCCGGCCGACCTGGTCAATGCCCGCACCGTTTCGGCTGTCATCCAGTCGTTCTTCGGCAGCAGCCAGTTGAGCCAGTTCATGGACCAGACGAACCCGCTGAGCGAATTGACGCACAAGCGGCGCCTCTCGGCCCTGGGGCCGGGCGGCCTGCACCGCGACCGCGCCGGGTTCGAGGTTCGCGACGTCCACTACACCCACTACGGCCGGATGTGTCCCATCGAGACACCGGAAGGCCCGAACATCGGCCTGATCGCCAGTCTGGCGACCCATGCCCGGATCAACAGCTTCGGGTTCATCGAGTCGCCGTACCGCCAGGTCGCCGACGGGGTCGTGTCCAGCCGGACCGATTACCTGACCGCCGACCAGGAAGACACCGTGACCATCGCGCAGGCCAACGCGCCGCTGGACGCCAAGGGCAATTTCAAGGCCAAGAAGGTCCTGGCCCGGTTCAAGGGCGAGTACCCCATGGCCACGCCCAAGGAAATCGACTACATGGACGTTTCGCCCAAGCAGATCGTTTCCGCGGCGGCCTCGCTGATTCCCTTCCTGGAGCACGACGACGCCAACCGCGCGTTGATGGGCTGCAACATGCAGCGCCAGGCCGTGCCCCTGCTTCAGTCCGACTCGCCGGTGGTGGGTACGGGCATGGAGAAGAAGGTGGCCATCGACTCGGGCGCCGTGGTGGTGGCCGAGGCCAGCGGGACGATCGAATCGGCCACCGCCGACTCGGTGGTCATCCGCTACGATGACCCGGACAAGGTTTCCAGCGGGAACTTCTTCGACCAGGGCGGCCTGGTGGAGTATCCCCTGCGCAAGTTCAAGCGTTCCAACCAGGACACCTGCTACAACCAGAAGCCCCTGGTGGTGCCCGGCCAGAAGGTGAAGGCCGGCGAGCCCATCGCCGACGGGCCCTGCACCCAGGACGGGGAGCTTGCCCTGGGCAAGAACCTCCTGGTGGCCTTCATGCCCTGGGGCGGATACAACTTCGAGGATGCCATCCTGGTCAGCGAGAGGCTGGTCAAGCAGGACACCTTCACCTCCCTGCATATCGAGGAATTCGACCTGCAGGTTCGCGACACCAAGCGCGGCATCGAGGAAGTCACCCGCGAGATCCCCAACGTCGGCGAGGATGCCCTGAGCAACCTCGACGAGGACGGCGTCATCTACCCCGGCGCCCGGGTCAGGGCCGGGGACATCATGGTCGGCAAGGTCACGCCCAAGGGCGAGACCGAGCTCAGCCCCGAGGAGAAGCTCCTGCGGGCGATCTTCGGCGAGAAGGCCGGCGACGTGAAGGACGCCTCGTTGAAGGCGCCTCCGGGCATGGACGGCATCGTGGTCGGCGTGAGCGTGTTCAGCCGCCAGGACCGCACCTCCCGCTCCAAGAAGGAGGAGAAGCGCCAGCTCGAGGCCCTGCGCCGCCGCCGGGACCGGAGCCGGGACAAGATCAACGCGGTCGCCGAGGAGCGGCTGAGTGAACTTTTCTCCGGCGAGACCGCGCATCACATCATCGACGCGAACACCGGTGAAGTCCTGCTCAAGTCGGGCCGGAAATTCACCAAGTCCGTGCTCGAGGAACTGGACTTCAACGCCGTTCACTGGGGCCTGCCCCTGGTCAAGGACGGCAAGCAGGACGCCAGGATCCGTTCGGTGTTCGAGGCCGCGGCCCGCGAGCGGGAGCGGATCGAGGTCGAGTACGAGAAGAACTGCGAACGCGCCCTGCGCGGCGACGAGCTGCCGCCCGGCGTGGTCAAGCTGGTCAAGGTCTACGTCGCGCGCCGGCGCAAGCTGAGCGTGGGCGACAAGATGGCCGGACGGCACGGCAACAAGGGCGTCGTGTCGAAGATCATGGCCGAAGAGGACATGCCCTACCTCGCCGACGGGACCCCGGTGGATATCGTGCTGAATCCCCTGGGCGTCCCCAGTCGAATGAACCTGGGCCAGATCCTCGAGACCCACCTGGGTTACGCCGCCATGAAGACCGGCGTGAAGGTCATGACCCCGGTGTTCGACGGGGCGACCATCGACGAGATCAAACAGGCGCTCACCGAGCAGGGTCTCGACCCCAGCGGCAAGAGCGTGCTCTACGACGGCCGGACCAGTGAGCCTTTCGACAAGGAAGTCACTGTCGGCGTCATCTACGTTTTGAAGCTGCACCACCTGGTCGAGGAAAAGATCCACGCCAGGTCGATCGGCCCGTACAGCCTGGTGACCCAGCAGCCGCTGGGTGGCAAGGCCCAGTTCGGTGGCCAGCGATTCGGAGAAATGGAAGTCTGGGCGCTGGAAGCCTACGGCGCGGCGAACTGCCTCCAGGAGATGCTGACGGTCAAGTCGGACGACGTGACCGGCCGTTCGCGCATCTACGAGGCCATCGTCAAGGGCGAGAATCCGCCCGAGCCGGGAATTCCGGAGTCTTTCAATGTCTTGATGAGGGAGCTCCAGAGCCTTTGCCTGGATGTCAATTTGGAAGACGCCGTCTAGGACACACTGATCCGGTGGACCCGCCCAGAGGCGGTGCCCCCAGGAGGATGATATATGCTCGGCCAGTCATTTCGGGATGAAGCCAAGAAGCCCACGGGTCACAACGCGATCATGATCCAGCTCGCCTCGCCGGATGTGATCCGCGAGTGGAGCTACGGCGAGGTCACCAAGCCCGAGACCATCAACTACCGGACGTTCAAGCCGGAAAAGGACGGTCTCTTCTGCGAGCGCATCTTCGGTCCCGTGAAGGACTGGGAATGCAACTGCGGCAAGTACAAGCGGATCCGGTTCCGCGGGATGGTGTGTGACAAGTGCGGCGTGGAGGTCACCCAGAGCAAGGTTCGTCGCGAACGCCTGGGCCACATCGAGCTGGCCGTGCCCATCGCCCATATCTGGTTCTTCAAGGGCCTGCCCAGCCGGATCGGCCAGCTGCTGGCCATGAAGGTCAAGGACCTCGAACGCATCCTCTACTACGAGTCGAGCGTGGTCATCCAGCCAGGCAACACCGAGCTGCAGGTCGGGGACGTGATCAGCGACGAGGACTGGTGGGAGCTGAAGGAAGAGCACCCCGAATGGGAGTGCCAGATGGAGATGGGTGCCGATGCGGTGCGCAAGCTCCTGGCCAACATGAACCTCGAGGAGCTCAATCAGCAGCTCCGCGCCGAGGTCAAGGTCGAGACTTCGGTCCAGCGCAAGAAAGCCAGCCTGAAGCGGCTGAAGATCATCGATGCCTTCCTGCAGAGCGACAACCTGCCGGAGTGGATGATCCTCGACGCGGTGCCCGTGCTGCCGCCGGACCTGCGGCCCCTGGTTCCCCTGGACGGCGGCCGTTTCGCCACCAGTGACCTGAACGATCTCTACCGGCGGGTGATCAACCGGAACAACCGGCTCAAGAAGCTGATCGAGATCAAGGCTCCCGGGGTGATCCTGCGCAACGAGAAGCGCATGCTCCAGGAAGCCGTCGACGCCCTCTTCGACAACGGCCGGCGTTCGCGCGCGGTCAAGGGACAGGGCAACCGGCCCCTGAAGTCGCTCAGCGACATGATCAAGGGCAAGAAGGGCCGCTTCCGGCAGAACCTGCTGGGCAAGCGCGTCGACTACTCCGGCCGTTCGGTCATCGTGGTCGGCCCCGAGCTCAAGCTGTACCAGTGCGGGCTGCCCAAGAGCATGGCCCTGGAGCTGTTCAAACCCTTCATCATCCGCAAGCTGGAGGAGAAGGGTTACGTCCAGACCGTCAAGAGCGCCAAGAAGCTCGTGGAGCAGGAGCGCCCCGAGGTCTGGGACATCCTCGAGGAGATCATCAAGGACCACCCGGTCCTGCTGAACCGCGCCCCGACGCTTCACCGTCTGGGCATCCAGGCTTTCGAGCCGGTGCTGATCGAGGGCAAGGCCATCCGGATCCATCCGCTGGTCTGCACCGCCTTCAACGCCGACTTCGACGGCGACCAGATGGCCGTGCACGTGCCCCTGGGCTACGAGGCCCAGCTCGAAGCGCGTCTGCTGATGCTGTCGCCGCTGAACATCCTGTCCCCGGCCAGCGGCGAACCCGTCGCCTCGCCCAGCCAGGACATGGTGCTGGGCTGCTACTACCTGACCCTGGACCGCCCCGGCGCCAAGGGAGAGGGCAAGTCCTTCAGCGACGTCGCGGACGCCCACAGCGCCTACGAGGCCGGCATCATCGACAAGCACGCCATGGTTCACATCCGCATGGGCGGGGACCTGGGCACCGTCGAGACCACCATCGGTCGGGTCATGTTCAACGAGATCCTGTTCGGCCTGGACTTCGTGAACAAGCCGCTTAACAAGAAGGACCTGTCGCGGATCGTGGGCGAGGTGCACGCCAAGAAGGGCATGACCGCCTGCATGGAGTTCCTCGACCGCCTGAAGGAGCTGGGTTTTTATCACGCGACCGAAGGCGGCATCTCCATCGGGATCGACGACATCATCATCCCGCCGGAAAAGGGCGAGATCATCAAGGCTGCCCAGAAGATCGTCGACGGCTACGTCAGCGATCACCGCGACGGTGTCATCACCAACCGCGAGCGCTACAACAAGGTGATCGACAAGTGGACCCAGGTGACCAACGAGGTCCGGGACCGGATGTTCGAGCACCTGAGCGAGGACGACCAGGGCTTCAACCCGGTCTACATGATGAACGCCTCGGGAGCCCGTGGTTCCGCCGACCAGATCAAGCAGCTGGCGGGTATGCGCGGCCTGATGGCCAAGCCCCAGAAGAAGATCACCGGTGGATTCGGTGAAATCATCGAGCAGCCCATCATCGCGAACTTCCGCGAGGGGCTGACCATGCTCGAGTACTTCATCTCCACGCACGGCGCCCGCAAGGGACTGGCCGACACGGCCCTGAAGACGGCCGACGCCGGTTATCTGACGCGCCGCCTGGTCGACGTGGCCCAGGACATCGTGGTCAACGAACACGATTGCGGGACGCTGCGGGGGGTGGAGATCTCGTCGCTCAAGGAGGGCGAGAAGACCATCGAGTCGCTGTCCGAGCGGATCGTCGGGCGAACCAGCGCCGAGGACATCATCGACGGCCAGGGCGAGGTCATCGCCGACGCCGGCCAGGTGATCGACCGCGAGCTGGCCGACAAGATCGAGGATTCCGGCATCCAGAGCGTGCTGATGCGTTCGGTGCTGACCTGCGAGACCCGCCACGGCATCTGCGCCCTGTGCTACGGCTACAACCTGTCCGAGCACAAGCTGGTGGACATCGGTGAACCGGTCGGCGTCATGGCCGCCCAGTCCATCGGCGAGCCCGGCACCCAGTTGACCCTGCGGACGTTCCATATCGGTGGTACGGCGAGCCGTATCGTCGAGCAGACGACCAAGCAGGCCGCCGCGGCCGGCAAGATCGTCTTCAACAAGGACGTCCAGCTGGTCAAGAACGCAGACAAGCAGATGGTCTCGCTCGGGCGAAAGGGCGAAATCTCCCTGGTCCTGGATTCGGGCATCACCCGCAGCCACATGACCCTGCCCTACGGCGCCATCGTGATGGTCAAGGACAAGCAGAAGGTCAAGCTTAACGATCCCATCTTCGAGTGGGATCCCTTCGCCGACTTCATTCTCAGCGAGGGCGCCGGCATCGTGGCCTACAGCGGCATCGTCGAAGGCCTGACCCTGAGCGTGGACCTGGACGAGAAGACGCGGATGAAGCAGCCGGTGATCGTCGAGTCGGCGGACAAGAGCGTGCATCCGTCCATCCAGATCATCAACGCCAAGACCGGCCGGAAGATGGCCGAGTACATCCTGCCGACCGGGGCCTTCCTGCTGGTCGGGGACGGCCAGAAGGTGCCCGCCGGCACCCAGCTGGCGAAGATTCCGCGGGAGATGTCCCAGTCCGGCGATATCACCGGCGGCCTGCCCCGCGTGGCCGAGCTTTTCGAAGCGCGCAAGCCCCGCGAGTCGGCGACCGTCACCGAAATCGACGGCATTGTCGAGTTCCGCGGCACCACCCGCGGGCAGCGCAAGGTGGCCGTGGTCGGCGAGCACGATGTGGAGAAGGAATACACCATTCCCCACGGCAAGCACATCCGGACCTACGAGGGCGAGCACGTCCTGGCCGGCGACCGCCTGACCGAGGGCCCCATCAACCCCATGGACATCCTGGCCATCAAGGGTGTGGGCGAGGTGCAGAAGTACCTGGTGAACGCCGTGCAGGAGGTCTACCGCCTGCAGGGGGTGAAGATCAACGACAAGCACATCGAGATCATCGTCTCGCGGATGCTGCGCAAGGTCATGGTCATCTCCCCGGGCGACACCCCCTACCTGGAGGACGAGCAGGTCACCAAGCAGGAGATCGAGGAGTACAACCGCGAGATCCACAAGAAGAACGTGGGTCTGCGGGCCAAGGGCGAGGCCGAACTGGAGCCGGGCACCTTCGAACCCCTGCTGCTGGGTATCACCAAGGCCAGCCTGACGACCGACAGCTTCATCTCGGCGGCCAGCTTCCAGGAGACCACCCGGGTGCTGACCGACGCGGCCACCCGCGGCAAGCGCGACGAACTGCGGAGCCTCAAGGAGAACGTGATCATGGGTCACCTGATCTCCGCCGGCACGGGTATGAACGAGTACAAGCACCTGGCCGTCGAGGAGCCCGCGGAGGAGGACAACCGCATCATCGAGGGCATCGAGGAGCATGAAATCGCCTCGGCCCTGGCTGCGGAGATCGCCAAGGAGATGGAAGCTGAAGCGGAGGCGGCCTCCGGGGAGTAAGGCGGGAGGCCCGCTGTTCCTGTAATCGAAACGACCGGGTTGTCCTCGGTCCATCCTGCGGATGGGCCTGCGGATTACCCGGTCGTTTCGATTACAGGAACAGCGGGCCAGCACCATTATCCCGGAGACACATCCGTCCAGTCGCCAATTGGGTTGTTGCGGGCGGCCCGCGGCCATTACTTTCACCTTGGCGCTATTTGACGGCATTTCGCCTGAGGGAACAGGATGGCGGTAATGGAAGCTCCCGGAACTGAAAATTCGCGGTGGGGGCAGGCCGATTGGCCGGTGGGGCTGCTGCTGGGGGTCCTGGCCATTGCCGTGCGCCTGGTTTTCCTGGCCGACAGTTCGGGTGATCCGTCCTTCATGCTGCCTCTGGTTGATTCCTGGACCTACCACGACCTGGCCGTGGGCTTGGCCGAGCGGGGTGTGCTTGACCAGAAGTTCCTTTGGCAGGCCGTGTTTTATCCCGCCTCCCTGGCCGGGATCTACCGGTTGTTCGGGGTTTCGGTTGCCGCGGCGATCATGGTTCAGATCGTGGTGGCGGGCTTTACGGGGTTCCTGACCCACCGCCTGGGGTTCCGGTTGTTCGGTCGGTGGCCCGCCCTCGCGGCTGGTTTGATCTACGCCCTGTATGGTCCCCTCGTTTTTTTCGAGTCCCGCCTGCTGGCGACCGGGTGGACGGCCTTTTTCACGGCGACACTGGCGCTGATCCTGATCGAGGTGGACCGGGCGCCCTCCTGGCGGAAATGTTTGGCGTTGGGGCTGGTTGGGGCCGTGGCAGTTCTCACCCGGCCGACGTTTCTGCCGGTGGTCCTGGTGGTCATCCTGTGGGTGGTCCTGAAAAATGTCCATGAAGGTGGATCATGGCTAACCGGCTTACGGTTGGCGGGGGCCGCGGTGGGGGGATTGCTCCTGGTGCTCGGTCCGGTCGGCTTGGGTTTCCAGGCCCGCACCGGTCACGCGGGCATCATCCCTCCGTCCGGGGGTGTCAACCTCTTCATCGGCAACAATGCGGACTACGAAAATACCGTCAACATCAGGCCGGGACTTGCCTGGGACAGATTGATTTCCGAACCGGTCCGCCACGGATTTGCGGCCGATCCCTGGAGCAAGCAGCCCTACTACCTGGACAGGGTGGTGGCCTTCGGCAAGGAGAATCCTGTGGCCCTGGCCGCCCTGTGGGGTCAGAAGACCCTGCAACTGGTCTCATCCCGGGAATTGGCGAGGAACCAGGATGTCTATCTGCATCGCCGGTGGTCGGGTGTCCTGGGTGTTCTGCTTTTCAAGATAGGGCCCTGGGGATTCCCCTGGGGCCTGATATTTCCCTTGGCGGTGCTGGGGGTGGCGTTTTCGTGGCGAAAAATCCCCGTCTCGCTCCTGCTTTTTTTGGGGCTGCTGGGCGGGGCCCTCGTGCTGGTGTTCATTTCCTCCCGCTACAGGAGTCCATTGTTGCCCCTGGTGGCCGTTTTTGCCGGACAAGGCCTGGTTTGGGGATACCGGGCCGTGAAATCCGGGGACAGGGGCACCATCATGAAAATCTCGGCCATTTTGACCGTCTGCCTGCTTGTCACGACCATTCCGGGCCCTTTTGCCCAGGAAACCACCAATCTGGCCGGTGAACTTCAATTCGGGGTGGGGCATTACTATTACCGTCAGAAGGACTGGCCCGCCGCGGCCGACCATCTGGGGCAATCAGTCCTATTGGATCCTGAAGCTGCCGCCCCCCGCAATTTCCTCGGGATCACCCTGGCACGGCTGGGCAACTGGGACGCCGCGTGTGCGCAGTTCGATACCGCCCTGATCCTCGATCCGGACTACGCAGAGGCGCGGCGCAATCTCGCAAGGTGCCGTCGCGGGCAGCTCCAGCCCTGAGGCAGGGCCCCTTGCCGCCATGGGGGTCGATGGTGTATCCTGTTAGATACCGCATTGTGGACAGTTTTTTGCCAAAAGGGCTTGAAGGTGATGAATGGATTATTTAACCGGGTCCTGCTGGCCTTGGCCGTGGGGCTTCTGGCAAGCTCGGCGGCACCATCATTCCCGTCGACTCCCGTAGACTATGCCGTCTATCCCCACCTGGACCACACCGAATTCCTGGACGGCCGGTCCAACGCGGTGGCGGCCTATTCCCTCTGGGGACGGGACTTTTTCGCGGTGGCGAACGAGAACACGAGCCTCCACCTGTTCGAAGTGGTGGCAGATGAAGTGATCCCCAGGGGTATCGGCCACACCACCGGGGTGGACAAGGATGTCGCCATCCTGGATTGGCACGCCTTCGTGGTCACCGGCAGCGGGCTGGCGGCGGTGAACATCGCCGTGCCGGACAGCCCGTTTCAGGAAGGGTTCGTCAATTTGCCGGGGGAGCTCCTGCAAATCGCCGTTTCGGCCACCCATGCCTTCGTGGCCTGCGAGAGGGGCGGGCTGGTGGTGGTCGACATCACCGATCCGTCCAATATGGCGGTTGCGGGCGGATACGCAGGTGATTACGTCACTTCCGTGTGCTATGACGACGGCCGCCTGGGGATCATCAACGACAAGTCCTTCGAACTGCTGGATGTGGCGGAACCGACCTCCCCGGCCCTGCTGGGCGCTTTTTATCTGGGCTATTACAACAATCATTGCGTTATCCAGGGCGACCTGGCCTATGTGTCGAACTACTCCCAGACCCACCAGTTGGACATTGCCGATCCCGCCTCGATCGGCATTCTCCAGACCTTGGCCATCGGTTCCAGTCAAATCGGGCACAGCATCGGCATCGCCGGCTCTGAATTGATTTACACCGGCGCCAACGGTCTGTATTTCGTGAATTTCGCGACCGGAACCGTCACCCGGTCCTCCCGGCAGGTGGGCAATGTCAGGGCCGCGGCGGCCATCGGCGGCAAGATCATGGCCGTCGGCGACAACCGGGTGGAATTCTTCGATGACGGCATCCACGAGAATCCGTCCGCACCCGAGGTGGGCAACGGGGAACAGTTGGATCAGCGGGGTATCATCCTGGGCGACTACCTTTACGGACTTTCCGTGGCGGACGCAAAAACGCTTGTGGCCACCGAGGTGGATGTGGGCGCATATCTGTGGTGGAACCTGGACCTCAATCCCGGGGGAGCGCCCATCAGGGACATGGCGCACCGGGACAGCACGATCGTTGCCATCTCGACTTCGGGGACCCTGTCGGTTGCCACCGTTACCCGGTACACGGCCGCCCTGCAGGGCCGCCTGGACCTTTCGGATGGATTCTACACTCCCTTCGAACCAGACAGGACCCTGGCTTTCCTGGACGACCTGACGGTGGTGGTTCTGGATCAGAATTACGGGGCGGGGAGGGGTTCTTACGGGAATGTCCGGGTGGTGGACATCTCCGATCCTGCTCATCCGGTCCAAATCGGCAAATTCAGCCTGACCCTCCTTTATCCGGAGCAGATCATGGTGGTGGGAGACCTGGTTCTGGTATCCATGTACGGCGGATACGAGATTTTTGATGCCCAGGACAGGTTTGCACTGCAATCGAAGGGGGTTCATCCGGGTGGTGCCACTGGAAACGGATCCTCCCGATTCTACACGGGGGGCTCTCATCTCTACATCCTTCTCAACCTGCCCGTCTCGGACTTTGGGGACATCCATCCCGAACGCCTGGACACGTGGGACCTTTCCGATCCGGTAACCCCGGTCCTGGTTGACCAGATGAACCTGGCGTCGTCCGGGAAACTGGTTTTTGCAGGAAATTGGGGCTATCAGGGCGAAACGGGTTTGGTCATAGATATTTCCGACCCGGCGCATCCTGTCGCGGCAGCAAACTTTTCTCCAACCATCGATTCCGCCTTTCCCCGGGTCGAGGTGCAGGCCGGACCGGAATACCTGGTTGCCGAATACCGGCCCTATAATAACGGCCCTGGTGGCTACACTGTTTTTTTGCCAGCCCAGGGAGCCGGCGGCTCCGTTTCTGCTGTCGGTGAGGATCTGCTCCGCGCCGGACCGGGATTGACCCTGGAGGCGGTTCCCAACCCCTTCAATCCCCGGGTGACCTTCCGCTTCGAGCTTGTCGTCGGGTCGGTGGCACGGCTGCAAGTATTCGACTTACGGGGCCGGATGGTCGCGGATCTGGGCGAGGAAGCCCGGGAGGCCGGCCCGCACAGCGTGGCCTGGGACGGGGTCGACCGCCAGGGCAGGAACCTGCCCTCGGGGGTCTATCTGGCCCGGATATCGACGCCGGCGGGAGTCGCTTCGAGGAAAATCGTCCTGGCCCGGTGACGGCGTTTTTTGAAACGACCAAATAAGTGCAAAAAAAACCCGCAACCCTTGACAAAGCATTATCCTGCGGTTAATGTTCCCGATCCACGACAGCGGCCGGTCCAGGTTGCCGTTGTGTCTGATTGCGTCTAAATCGTCAAATACCAGCGATTTAGCCGATTTTGAGTTTCCCGGGCAAAGACCCGGATTGATACCCAGAATGCAGGAGTTCGAAGTTGCCTACACTGAATCAGTTGGTCCGGAAGGGCCGCAAGCCCCAGACGCAGAAGAGCAAGTGCCCTGCCCTGCAGGCCTGTCCCCAGCGTAAGGGTGTTTGCACTCGCGTCTATACCCAGACGCCCAAGAAGCCCAACTCCGCGCTGCGGAAGATCGCGCGCGTCCGGCTGACCAACGGCATCGAAGTGACCGCCTATATCCCGGGCGAGGGTCACAACCTGCAGGAGCACAGCATTGTTCTGGTTCGCGGCGGCCGGGTGAAGGATCTCCCCGGTGTCCGGTACCACATCATTCGCGGCACCCAGGACGCCTCCGGCGTCGACGACCGCCGCCAGGGCCGTTCCAAGTACGGCGCCAAGAGGCCTCGCGCGTAAGCGCCGGCCACCCCAGGAATTCGCGCTTCCCCAGGCGCACGTTGAATTTTTTGCCGGCACGAGCCGGCGCAGATAGCGGAAAGACCGCCCAGGAGTAAAAGAGATGTCGCGACGCAGGTCCCCCGAAAAGCGAGTTCCGTCGGCCGATCCCAGGTACGGCGACATGATGGTGACCAAGTTCATCAACTACTGCATGAAGGATGGCAAGCGCAGCGTCTCCGAGAAGTCTTTCTACAGCGCGCTGGACATGATCAAGGACAGGAGCGGCCAGGACGGCATCGATGTCTTCCGCGCCGCCCTGAGCAACGTCAAGCCCAGTGTCGAAGTGAAATCCCGGCGTATCGGCGGGGCCACCTACCAGGTGCCCGTCGAGGTCCGGAATGAGCGGCGTACCCAGCTGGCCATGCGCTGGCTGATCGGTTTCGCCCGCAGCCGCCCCGAAAACACCTTTGCGGAACGTTTGGCGGCTGAATTGTTGATGGCGAGCAAAAACGAAGGACCGTCTATCAAGAAGCGCGAAGACACTCACCGTATGGCTGAAGCGAACCGTGCGTTTGCCCACTGCCGCTGGTAAGGGTCCCTCTCGTTCGCCGACTAGCGCTCCGTTAACACGGAACCACACGGATGGATTGAAAATTCGAATAGCCTGAATGTGTCCCGCGAATGGACTCGCCCGGACCAGAGGCAAAGGTGACGTACTGCCCCGACTTTGAAAAAGGGCTATGTGCGCGTTGTTTGGTTGGGTCCGGGTCTTGTCCGGCGCCCCGCACTGTTTGGGAGTAGCTGGTGACTCGCGAAGTCGCGCTCGAAATGATCCGGAACATCGGGATCATGGCTCACATCGACGCCGGTAAGACGACGACGACGGAGCGGATCCTGTACTACACCGGAAGAGTGCACCGGCCGGGCGACGTGGATGACGGCGCCACCCAGATGGATTACATGGAGCAGGAGCGGGAGCGCGGGATCACGATCATGTCCGCGGCCACGACCTGCCGGTGGCGGGACCACCAGGTCAACATCATCGACACTCCCGGGCATGTCGATTTCACCGCCGAGGTGGAACGAAGCCTGAGGGTCCTGGACGGCGCGGTTGCCGTCTTTTGCGGGGTCGGCGGGGTGGAACCCCAGTCCGAGACGGTCTGGAGACAGGCCGACCGCTACGGGGTTCCCCGGATCGCGTTCATCAACAAGATGGACAGGCTGGGAGCCGATTTCGGGCAGGCCGTGCAGAGCATGGTCGAACGCCTGGGGGCCCGACCGCTGAAGCTGACCCTGCCCATCGGGGCGGAGGACACCTTCACCGGGGTTGTCGATTTGCTGGAGATGAACGCCCGGATCGAGCACGAGGAAGATCTGGGAGCCACTTTCGAAACCGCCACGATCCCGGCCGAACTCGCCGGAGAAGCGGAAGCCGCGAGACTCGAGATGATCGAGACCGTGGCCGAGGTGGACGAGGAGCTCGCGGAGCTCTTCATCGCGGAGACCGAGCCGACGGTCGAGCAGCTCAAGGCGGGCATCAGGCGCGCCACCCTGGCCGGAGAGATTGTTCCGGTCTTCTGCGGATCGGCCCTGAAGAACAAGGGCGTGCAGAAGCTGCTTGACGGGATTGTCGCGTATCTGCCCTCGCCCCTGGACCGGCCGGCCATTCAAGGCCTCGGCAAGGACGGGGAAGGGGTGGAGACCCGCGGGCCTGGCGACGACGAGCCGTTCAGCGCCCTGGCCTTCAAGATCCTGGCCGATCCCTTTTCCGGGCGGCTGGCCTTCCTGAGGGTCTACAGCGGCAAGCTGGAGGCGGGCAAGACGGTCCTGAACGTCAACACGGGCAAGCGGGAACGGATCCAGAGGCTTCTGCGGATGCACGCGGACAAGCGGGAGGATCTGAAGGAGGCCCGGACCGGCGACATCGTCGCGGCGGTCGGCTTCAAGGAGATCCGCACCGGGGATACCCTGGCGGTTCAGGAAGCGCCCCTGCTGCTCGAGGCCATGAACTTCGCCGAGCCGGTCATCTACATGGCCATCGAGCCGAAGACGAAGGCCGACCAGGACAAGCTGGGCGAGGCCCTGAAGTCCATGTCCGACGAGGATCCGTCCTTCCAGGTCCGGCTGGACCCGGACAGCGGCCAGACGGTGGTCTGGGGGATGGGCGAGCTGCACCTGGAGATCATGATCGACAGGCTGCTGCGGGAACACCGGGTCGCCTGCAACGTGGGCAGGCCGCAGGTGGCCTACCGGGAGACGGTCAGCCGCGAGGCGAAAGCCACCGGTGAATTCTCGAAGGAGCTGGCCGGCAAGACGAATTTCGCCAAGGTGGAGCTGCTCATCGCTCCTGGCGAATACGGGACGGGAAACACCTTCGCCAACGAAGTCGGCGGCGAAGTGATCCCAGCGGAGTTCGTCCCGTTTATCGAGAGCTCGGCCAAGCAGGCCTGCGAGACAGGAGTGCTGGCCGGATATCCCCTGGTCGACGTCGCGATCAAGCTGGTCGGCGGCAGGTTCGAGGAGGGGGAATCGACGGAGATGGGATTCAGGAACGCGGCGGTGAGTGCCCTCTGGGACGGAGCCAAGGCCGCGCACCCGATCCTGCTGGAGCCGGTCATGTCCGTGGAGATCAATGTCCCCGCGGATTTCCTCGGAGAGGTGACCGGACACCTGAACTCGCGTCGAGGCCGGGTGACCGGAATGGAACAGCTTCGCGGACACCAGGTGGTCCACGCGCAGGTTCCCCTGGTCGAAATGTTCGGCTACGCGACACAGCTACGCTCGTTGACCCAGGGTCGGGGAGTGTTTTCGATGCAGTTGGCTCGGTACGACAAAGTGCCGGAGAAAATAGCCGCCGAGATCACGCGGCTGCACGCAGGAGCTTAAGGCCGGGAATCGAAATCGGGTTTTAGGCACTTTTCAGGAGGTAGCCAGCAATGGCACGCGAAAAGTTTCAACGCACTAAGGATCATGTGAACGTCGGGACCATCGGTCACGTCGACCATGGCAAGACCACCCTGACCGCTGCGATCACC
>Ga0210065_1000147_pt1 | contig 20390 bp, 17 predicted proteins | sample Muzzi_PWB_D1_FD_185533 | JGI IMG/M metagenome (GOLD analysis project Ga0210065, IMG submission 185533) | Wetland microbial communities from San Francisco Bay, California, USA, that impact long-term carbon sequestration - Muzzi_PWB_D1 (SPAdes) | ecosystem: Environmental > Aquatic > Marine >... | reverse complement strand
CGACGCAGCGACGACTTCCTGACCCAGTCGGTCTTCGACCGGTATCACAGCGAGCACGAGATGCTGCGTTACCTGCGTCGGTTGAGCGACCGCGATCTTGCGCTCGACCGCACGATGATCCCGCTGGGCTCGTGCACGATGAAGCTGAACGCGACATCGGAGATGATCCCGATCAGCTGGCCGGAGTTCGCCGAGGTGCACCCGTTCGCCCCCGACGAGCAGACGGTCGGCTACCGGGAGATGATCGCCGATCTCGAGCAGCGGCTCGCCGTGGCCGACCTTGCCGCCCGGCATGACCCACTGGCCGCAGAACGGCTCAATACAGCGCCGGGTCAGCAGGACGCGCTCCTGCTCATCGATGATGCAGGCGACGACCGAGGTTTTGATCGACTGTTTCTTGAAGTCCATTCAAGTCCGTTGTGCGAGGCGCTAGTCGAGAAGTGCGACAAAACCTTTTCCCGCCTTCCGTTTCGCGCCTCTTATCTTTTCGCTTCCCTCTGGATTGCCGCGATGCGCAAGCGCAAGGCGTTGAGCTTGATGAACCCTTCGGCGTCGGCCTGGTTGTAAACTTCGTCAGCCTCGAAGGTGGCGAAGTCAACATTGAACAGGCTGTCGGTACTCGAATCACGACCGACCACGCGGCAGTGTCCCTTGTAAAGCTTGACCCGGGCTTTGCCGTTAACGGTTTGCTGGGTATGGTCAATCAGCGCCTGCAGGGCATGGCGCTCGGGCGCGAACCAGAAGCCGTTGTAAATCATGCTGGCGTAGCGCGGTACCAGGGAGTCACGCAGGTGCATCACCTCGCGGTCCATGGTAATCGATTCGACAGCACGGTGTGCTTCCTCGAGGATCGTGCCTCCCGGAGTTTCATAGACCCCGCGGCTTTTCATGCCGACGAAGCGGTTTTCCATCAGGTCGACACGACCTATGCCATGCTTGCCGCCCAGTTCGTTGAGTTTGGCCAGCAGATTGGCCGGCGAGAGCCTTTCGCCGTTAACGGCCACAGCGTTGCCCTTCTCGAAATCGACCTCAACGTATTCCGGTTGGTCCGGGGCATCTTCCGGGCGCACCGTAAGTACGTACATCTCTTCCGGCGCTTCGGCCCATGGGTTTTCCAGGACATCGCCTTCAAAGGAGATGTGCAGGAGGTTGCGGTCTGAACTCCAGGGGAATTTCTTGCTGGTCGGAACCGGAATCCCATGCCTGCGAGCATACTCTTCCAGGGCGGTTCGGCTGTTTAGGTCCCATTCACGCCAGGGTGCGATGACCGTTACCGAAGGGTCGAAGTGGTAATATGCGATTTCGAAGCGTACCTGGTCATTGCCCTTGCCGGTCGCACCGTGGGAGACAGCGTCGGCACCTTCCAACTTGACTACATCCATCTGGGCCTTGGCGATCAACGGCCGGGCAATCGAGGTGCCGAGGAAATAACGCCCCTCGTAAATAGCATTGGCGCGGAACATCGGGAAGATGAAGTCACGGGCGAACTCCTCGCGCAAGTCAAGGATATGACACGCGCTCGCACCGGTTTTCTTGGCTTTTTCAGGGATGCCGTCGAGCTCTGCTCCCTGGCCGAGGTCGGCTGAATAAGCGACCACTTCGCAATCATATTCCTCGATCAGCCACTTGAGAATAATCGATGTGTCAAGCCCGCCGGAGTAGGCGAGTACAACTTTTTTGACGGTTCCTTTGTTACTCATTTGAGAGGATCTCCTTAATTTTAAGTCAGGTCAGGGGGAAGCGGTAAGAGGTGAAAGTTGTCAAATATCCTCTCCTCTTGCCACGAACCGCTTGTCTTATAGTTTTATCACATACGTGTCTGCAATTTTATCGTGCAATCCCTGCTTTTGTTGATCGAAAGCAACCATGAGATAGCCAATCCCCAGCAGGATGCTGGAGACGAATTTACCAAGGACTTCCCGTTTTGCTGCCCGGCCGTAAGTGAGCTGGCTGCCGTCCGTACAGATAACTTTGATGCGCAATGCCATCTTGCCCGGGGTCTGACCGCAGTAACCGGTAAAGAAAACTGCGTAGCCAAGACTTATCGTCGTACCAAAAAGCCAGATAATGAGACTGATTGCCGGGTCTTCACCGGCGGCAATGCCCATAAAGCCAATCACCAGGGAAATGATCAAAGTGAGGATAAACTGCACAAGGCACAGCAGGAACGAATCGAGTACCGTGGCGACCACGCGAATCCAGAAGCCTGCAAAGTTTTGTGTCTCGTAAGGGCTGGCGGTAGCAACAATCGCAGCACCGCAGTGCAAACACTTGGCCGAAGGATTTTGTACTGTTCCGCAGGCGTTACAAATAATTCTGTTGCTTTGTTTATTACCTATAACAGATACCGTTTCAACCTTCGTCTGGCTCACTCTAGTCTTTACTCTCTCCGATTGCATTTCAGAGGATGGCGTTTGTGCTACTAATGTTTTGTTAAAAGTGAATGACGCAGCGCATTTCGGACAGTTCACCTTGATCGGACGGTCCGGAAGCTTGGCCGGGTCAACAGATTTGGAAAAATTACATTCCGGACATGTGATGTTCATTACTCTTCTAAAGCCTTTTCGCGTTTCTCGCTTCGCGTCTCGGAGTTCTAACTCATCAACGTCGCCATGATAGCTTTTTGCACATGCAGGCGATTCTCGGCTTCATCGTAGATGATCGAATGTCGACTCTCGATGACCTCGTCGGTAATCTCCTCATCACGATGGGCCGGCAGACAGTGCATGACGACACAATCCGGTTTGGCCAGCGCGATCAGGTTCATGTTGATCTGGAAGCCGTTGAACGCCTTTGCCCGTTCTTCCTGTTCGGCTTCCTGACCCATGCTGGCCCAGACATCGGTGCTCAGGACGTCGGCGCCCCTGGCTGCCTGATCGGGGTTATTGGTGTAGCTGATGTTGGCTCCGGCTTCAGCTGCACGTTCTTTAACCATAGCGTCGGGTTCGTAGCCTGCCGGTGTCGCCACGCGCAGTTCGAAGCCGAAGACCGATGCCGCATTGATCCAGCTGTTAGCCATATTGTTGCCATCGCCAATCCAGCAGTAAACCAGGTCGCGATAGTTGTCCTTATGCTCGATTACCGTCATCAGATCGGCCATGATCTGGCAGGGATGAAACATGTCGGTCAGACCGTTGATCACCGGGATGTCGCTGGTCACGGCAAACTCCTCGACCGCATCCTGTGAATATGTGCGAATCATGACGCCGTCAACGTAGCGAGACATGCAGCGGGCGGTATCCTTGATCGGTTCACCACGGCCCATCTGGGTGTCCCCGGAAGCCAGGAAGAGGGCGTGGCCGCCGAGTTGATACATGCCGACCTCAAAGGAGACCCGGGTGCGGGTCGAACTCTTCTCAAAGAGCATACCGAGAGTTTTGCCTGCCAGAAGGTGATGTTGTTCACCGGATTTCTGCTTGGTCTTCAGCTCTTTGGCCAAGGCAAAAATCTTTTCCAGTTCTTCGAGTCTCCAGTCGCTAAGACAGAGAAAATCTTTGTTCACAGCCATGACTCCTTAAAACATCTTCAACGTAACTTATTCCGTATCGTCAACAGTTGCCAGCACATCGTCAAGAATCGTCATCGCAGAGTCAATTTCGTCGCTGGTCACGATCAGTGGCGGGACAAAACGCAGGACATTGCCAACTGTACAATTGATCAGCAGTCCCTTCTCCATAGCGGCAACAACCAGCTCGCCGCCCTCAATGGTCAACTCCATACCGATAATCAGCCCTTGTCCGCGGACTTCCTTGATGAAATTGTATTTCTCTTGTAGCTGTTCCAGCTTCCCCTTCAGATAACTGCCCATTTTCCGGCAGTTATCCAGCACACCATCCTCGGTGATGGATCGCATTGCAGCGAGGGCTGCAGCGCAGACCAAGGGGTTGCCGCCGAAGGTTGAGCCATGTGTGCCCGGGCCAAGACGTTCTGCCAGCGTTCCGCTTGTCAACAGGGCTCCGATCGGTGCGCCGCCGGCAAGGGCCTTGGCCAGGCTCATGATATCAGGCTTGATCCCTTCCTGCTCATAGGCCCAGAGGCTTCCCGTACGCCCACAGCCAACCTGTACTTCATCAAAGATCAGCAACAGGTCGTATTCATTACAGAGCTCACTCACCGCCTTGAGGTAGCCGGGTGGCGGCACGTTGACGCCACCTTCCCCCTGAACCGGTTCCAGCATGATGGCGCAGGTCTGTGGCGTAACTTCTTTCCTCAGCGCTTCTATGTTGCCGAAAGGGACATATCTGAAACCCGGGACGACCGGATCAAAGCCGACCCTGACCTTGTCCTGTCCGGTGGCGCTGATGGCACCAATGGTCCGGCCGTGGAACGAGGCAAGAGCAGTGATGATTTCAAAGCGGCTCTCACCGAAAGTCTCCCGACTATGCTTGCGGGCCAGCTTTATGGCCGCTTCATTGGCTTCGGCTCCCGAGTTACAGAAAAACACCCGATCAGCAAAAGAATGCGAGCAGAGCCACTCAGCCAGCTCGATCTGCTGGGGGATATGGTAGTAGTTGGAGCAATGCAACAGCCGCCCGGCCTGCTCCCGCAGGGCGGCCACCACCTTCGGGTGACAGTGACCAAGGTTGTTGACCGCAACCCCGGCAAGAAAATCGAGGTAGCTTTTGCCGTCAACGTCCCATAGCATACAACCCTCGCCACGATCAGCGACGATCGGGTAGCGACCGTAGGTTTTCATGACACTCTGGTCGGCTTTTGCGATCCATTCCTGTGATTTGCTCATTTGTCTGCACCTTGTTTGCGCTTACCGATGGTTAAGGGCCTTTTCAAGCCCCCAGCCTCCAGTCTCCGCCCTCTGGTTTTAACTGAACTTCGCTACCGCCGTCCCGACCCCCTGGTCAGTAAAGATTTCCAGAAGACAGGCGTGCTCCATACGGCCGTCGACGATATGAGTCTTCTTCACTCCGGCGGCGATTGCATCGAGGCAGCAGGTTACTTTCGGGATCATGCCCCCGGCAATGGTGCCGTCATCGATCAGACACTGGACATCGGCAATATCGATGGTATTCATCAGCTTGCCGGTCTTGTCCTTTACCCCTTCTACGTCTGTCAACAGGATCAGCTTTTCGGCCTGCAGGGCTCCGGCGACCTTGCCGGCGACCAGGTCGGCATTAATGTTGTAGGTTCGTCCCGATTCGTCAACTCCGATAGGGGCAATCACCGGAATGAAGTTCGCCTTCTCCAGAGATATGATGATGGCCGGGTTGATGCCGGCCACTTCTCCGACCATGCCGATATCGATGATCTCCGGTGTCAGGGTGTCGGGATTGACCGCTTTCATCTCCAGCTTACGGGCCGTGATCAGGTTGCCGTCCTTGCCGGTCAGGCCGACCGCCCGGCCGCCGTGCTTGTTGATGTTGGCGACGATCTCCTTGTTGACCTTGCCGCCGAGCACCATCTCCACCACATCCATGGTCTTTGCGTCGGTCACCCGCATGCCTTGCTCAAAGTGGGTTTCTATGCCCATTGCCTCGAGGACTTTGCCGATCTGCGGTCCGCCGCCATGCACGACGACGGGGTTCAGGCCGATGTACTTCATCAGGATGATGTCACGGGCGAAGCCTTCCTTGAGGTGGTCTTCGACCATGGCGTTGCCGCCATATTTGATGACGATAACCTTGCCGTAGAACTGACGGATCCAGGGCAGAGCTTCAACCAGGACGTTGGCTTTGTTAATCAACTCTTGCATAGCAGACACCTTCCCGGGGCATTTACAGGATATATCGTGAGAGGTCCTCGTTGTCGGCAATTTTGCTGAGCCGTTCGCGGACAAAGACCCCGTCTATGTGCAGTTTCTTCTCCTGCCGCTCCGGAGCGTTGAAGGAAAGCTCTTCGAGCAGTGTTTCCATGATCGTATGCAGACGCCGGGCACCGATATTCTCCATGCGTTCGTTGACCCTGGCGGCGGTCCTGGCGATTTCCATGACCGCATCGTCGCTGAAATCCAGCCTTATCCCTTCTGTTGCCATAAGGGCCTGGTACTGGCGGATCAGCGCGTTGTTCGGCTCGGTCAGGATACGGATAAAATCGGCTTCTTCGAGGCTGTCCAGTTCAACGCGGATCGGGAAGCGCCCCTGCAGCTCAGGGATCAGGTCGGACGGCTTGGCGACATGGAAAGCCCCGGCAGCGATAAACAGAATGTGGTCGGTCCTGATCGGACCGTACTTGGTGTTGACTGTACTCCCTTCAACGATCGGCAGAATGTCCCGCTGCACGCCCTCGCGGGACACTTCTGGGCCATGCCCGCCTTCACGACTTGCGATCTTGTCGATTTCGTCGATGAAGATGATGCCATTCTGCTCGGTACGTTCCCTGGCCAGGGTCTGGACCTTGTCCATATCGACCAGTTTCTCCGCTTCCGTCTCAATCAGCAGTTCCCGGGCTTCGGACACCTTCATCTTGCGGCGCTTGGTCTGCTTCGGGAAAATATTGCCGAACATCTCCTTGATGTTGAGACCCATCTCCTCGGTGCCCTGGGGGCCGAAAACCTGCATGCTCGGCATCTGAGTATCCTGGGTCTCGACTTCGACTACACGGTCGTTGAGTTCACCCATGCGCAACAGGCGACGCAGCTTGTCACGCGTTGAACTGTCCTTGTCATCGGCCAGGTTTTTCTCGCCTGGTAGCAGCAGGTCCAGCAGACGTTCTTCGGCAAGATCCTCCGCCTTGAGCCTTTGGTTCTTGGCTTCTTCACTTTTGACCATCAGAATCGCCAGTTCAACCAGGTCACGCACCATGCTTTCGACATCGCGGCCAACGTAGCCAACCTCGGTGAACTTACTGGCTTCGACCTTGACGAAAGGGGCCTGGGCCAGTTTGGCTAGCCGCCTTGCGATCTCAGTCTTGCCGACCCCCGTCGGACCGATCATTATGATGTTTTTCGGCGCGATCTCCTCGCGCAAATCCGGCGCGACCTGCTGTCGTCGCCAACGGTTGCGCAGGGCAACGGCAACCGCACGCTTGGCACTGTTCTGGCCGACAATAAAGCGGTCGAGCTCGGATACGATCTCACGTGGGGTGAAATTGTTCACGTCAGGGTCTCCACAATGATTTGGTCGTTGGTGAAGACACAGATCTCGGCAGCTATCTTCAGGGCCTGTTCGGCCACTTCGGCCATGGGCAGTTCCGTGTGCTCAACCAGTGCGCGGGCTGCTGCCTGGGCGAACGTGCCGCCGGAACCGATTGCCGCGATGCCGTGCTCCGGTTCAATGACGTCACCGACCCCGGAAAGTACCAGGGTCGTCTCGCGATCTGCCACGATCAGCAGTGCTTCAAGGTGACGGAGGATGCGGTCTGTCCGCCAGTCCTTGGCCAGTTCGACGGCCGCTCGCTGCAGGTTGCCGCGGTATTCCTGGAGCTTGGCGTCAAACTTTTCAAAGAGCGTGAAAGCGTCGGCCGTGCTGCCGGCAAACCCGGCGATAACCTGGTCGTCGTACATGCGACGCAGCTTTCTGGCGGTGTGCTTCATGACCGTATTGCCCAGGCTGACCTGGCCGTCACCGGCCATGGCCACTTCGGTGCCACGTCGCACGCAGAGAATTGTTGTCCCCTTGAACATGATCGCCTCGCTATGCAAAGTCCCGTAATTCCGCGAAAAATATTGCAAATATAACATAACAGTACGGGCAGGCAAAACAAAATGCCCGTAGCAGATAAAGATGTCAAGGCCTTAATTTTACAGTAAAAGTTGGTGTTTTGCCCGCTATGTCCGTTGGAATCCCCGATGTCATGTCAGATTTGGCTGGTCCCGTAGGCAGGCGAATGCAGGTGAACTGGAGGACGGTGCCTTTGCCAAGCTGTTGATCAGCTTGTCGAAATCGCAAGGCGAGGCAGCCGAATGGTAACGGAAGTCCCCTTGCCAACTGTGCTGTCGAGGATGATGTCGCCGCCATGATCCTTGACGAACTGGCTGGCGTAAAAGAGCCCGAGTCCGAAGCCGCGGATCTGACCGGTGTTGTTCGGGTCAACCTGGTAAAATTTTTCGAAGATCTTGCCCTTCTCTTCCGGGGCGATCCCCGGACCGTTGTCGGAAATGGTTAGCGAGAATTCCCGGTCGCTTAGCTCTCCCGAGAAGATTATCTCTCCGCCCGGTTGAGTGAATTTGATAGCATTGTCCAGGATTGCGCCCAGAGCGAGTTCAATTCGCCGCCGGTCTACAGTTACGGCTGGCCAGTCGCCCGCCAGGTCGGTGAGCAATACCTGCTTGTTTTGGCCCAGAGACTGTCGTTTCGAGGTAGCGAGCGTGGTTATGATCTCTTTGAGATCCTCACGCGAGGATTTGCTCTGGCTGTCCTGCAGAATGATATCGCTGTAGTAGAGCAGGTCCTGGATCAGGTAGGCCAGGTATTCTGATTCCTTGCGGATTTCATCGACCACAGTGGCAAAGCCCGGGTCATCCTTGTCGATAGTCCCGCTGGCGAGGTTCTGGATGAAAAGCGAGATCGATGTTGTCGGTGTTCGTAGCTTGTGAGAGACCAGGCCAAGGAAGTCTGATTTGAGGCGGTCCAGCCGTTTGAGTTGTCCCAACTCACGGCGTAGGGCCTTTTTCTCCAGAGCCTGTGCTATCGAGGTCTTCAACTGAAGAAGGTTGATCGGCTTCTGAATGAAGTCGTCAGCGTGGGCTTTGAGGGCACGCAGGATAATGTCCTTGTCGGCGTAACCGGTCATGACGATGACCAACTGCTCGGCGTCCTTGTCCTTGACCTGCTGAAGGAGGTCAAGGCCATTCATAATCGGCATCATGACGTCAACCAGAACAAGGTCAACGTGCTTGTGGTTGAGAATGTGCAAGGCATCTCTGCCATTATCGGCTTCGAGGATGTGATAGTTCTCCAATGCACGGGAGCAGAGGTCGCGGATGTTTTCCTCGTCGTCTACGACGAGGATCGTCGATTTCTCCACTTCCTGCAGGAGCTGTGGTTCTCCGCGTGCTTCGAGTCTCATCGTTTTCCCGTAGAAAAGTTACGCTCTTCTCGACTTCTAATCAGTTGCCCAGTGCACTGCGGACCAGAGTTTCTGCAAGTTCCAGGGCTGCGGACAGTTTCTCCGGCTGGCTGCCGCCGGCCTGGGCCAGATCCGGACGGCCACCGCCTTTGCCACCAACTTCTGCCGCCATGGCTCCCACAAGCTTACCGGCATGTAGTTTGTCCGTCAAATCCCTGGTAACGGCGACGAGCAAGTTCACCTTGCCTTCAAATGGACAGCCTATGGCAACGACCCCTGAACCGAGTTTGTCGCGTAGCTTGTCCGCCATATCCCTGAGCCCCTTGCCATCAGCCGGATCTACCTCGGCTACCAGCAGCCGGACACCGTCAACATCCCGCACATTGCTCATGATGTCATCAGCCTGGCCGGCCTTCAGGCGACTTTCGAGAGTCGCCAGCTCTCGTTCCATTTCTTTCTGGCGTTCGACCATCTTGATCAGGCGGGTTTCCAGTTGCTGAGGATCACTTTTAACCAAATCGGCGAGTCTCTGCAGAGTCTGTTCTTGCCGATGGACCTGAGCCAGTGCGCTATCGCCGGTGACAGCTTCAATCCTTCTAACTCCGGCTGCGATGCCTCCTTCGGAGATGATCCGGAACAGGCCGATATCCCCTGCGGCATTGGCATGGGTGCCGCCGCACAACTCCATGCTGTAGTCGCCTACGCTGATAACCCGAACCTGGTCACCGTACTTCTCACCGAACAGCGCCATGGCACCTGCCGCCTGGGCGTCGTCCGCAGCCATTACACTCGATGTCACTCCAGCATTGCGGCGGATTTGTGTGTTGACCTCCTCCTCGATCTTCAAGAGCTCTTCGGTGGTGACGGGAGAGAAATGGGTGAAATCGAAACGCAGTCGTTCCGGCTCGACCAGCGAACCTGCCTGTTTGATATGGTTGCCGAGAATTTTTTGCATGGCAGCCTGGAGAAGGTGGGTCGCTGTGTGATTGAGGACGATCCTTTGGCGTCGCTCAGCATCAACCTTTATGGTTACAGAAGCGCCTTTCCTGATCGCACCTGTAACAACCTCGCAGACGTGGACAGTCAGCTGCTCAAGCGGCTTCCTGGTGGACATAATACGCAGGTTGGCCTCAGGGGCAGACATCTCGCCGGTATCGCCGACCTGACCGCCCGACTCTCCGTAGCAGGGGGTGGTGGAGGTGATTACTTCGACGGTTTCTCCACAGACGGCTTCTTCGATCAGCTCGCCACCCTTGATCAGCGACAGGACCGTGCCGGTGTCTACGGTGGTTTCATAACCACTGAAGGTTGACTTGACGCCCTGATCGACCAGTTGTTTGTATATGGCCGAGACGGCCTCCTCGCCGGAGCCCTTCCAGTGCTCACGGGCCTTGGTGCGTTGCGCTTCCATACAGACTTCAAAGCCTGATTCATCAAGGCTGTAGCCGTCTTGCTCAACAATGTCAGCGGTCAGGTCGACAGGAAAGCCATAGGTGTCATAGAGCTTGAAGACGGTTTCCCCGGGAATAACGGTCTGTCCGGCCTTCTTTAACTGGGCGACTTCATCCTGCAGAATACGCAGACCATTGCCGAGTGTGGCGATGAAACGTTCTTCCTCGTTCTGTACAACCTTGGCAACAAAGTCTTTGCGCTCCGCTTCGGTCGGGTAGGCGCTGGCCATAAACGCAAGGACGAAGCTGGCCGTCTTGAACAGCACAGGATCTTCAAAACCGAGCATTTTGGCGTGGCGCATCGCCCGGCGCATGATCCGCCGTAACACGTAGCCACGGCCCTCGTTGGAAGGGAGCACGCCGTCGGCGATCAGGTAAGCCGTGGCACGGCTGTGGTCGGCCATGACGCGCATCGAAACGTCATCGTCCTGATTGTCGCCATAAGTCTTCCCGGCGAGTTTTTCGATATAGCTGATGATATCGCGCAGCAGGTCGGTATCGTAGTTTGACTGTACCTTCTGCATGACAGTGGCCAGTCGTTCCAGACCCATGCCGGTGTCCACTGCGGGTTTCGGCAGAGGGATCAGCTCACCGTCCGGCTGGCGGTTAAACTGCATGAAGACGTTGTTCCAGACTTCCATGTAGCGGTCGCAGTCGCAGCCGACCGTGCAGTCCGGTGAGTCACAGCCGATTTCCGGGCCGTTGTCGTAGAAGATCTCCGAACAGGGTCCGCAAGGGCCGGTATCTCCCATGGCCCAGAAATTGTCTTCCTCGAAACGAAAAATCCGGTCGCGGGGGACACCCTCCTGCTCGTGCCAGATATCCGCGGCTTCATCGTCATCGGTGTAGACCGATACGTAGAGTCGGGATTTGTCAATGCCGAGCTCAACGGTCAGGAACTCCCATGCATAGGCGATCGCCTCTTTTTTGAAGTAGTCGCCGAAAGAGAAGTTACCGAGCATTTCGAAAAAAGTGTGGTGTCTGGCGGTGCGACCGACGTTTTCCAGGTCGTTGTGCTTGCCGCCGGCACGAACGCACTTCTGCGAGGTGGCAGCCCGGACGTAATCGCGCTTTTCCGCACCGAGGAAGCAGTCCTTGAACTGGTTCATCCCCGCGTTGGTAAAGAGCAGAGTCGGGTCGTTGTGCGGGACGAGAGAAGAAGACCCGACAACGGTGTGGCCGCGCTCTGCAAAATATTTCAGAAACAGTTGACGTATTTCACTACCGGTCTTCATTGTCTGTTGCAATACCTTTCCGTGTCAGTTGATCCAGGATGCGGTCGGTTACGAAACCGCGACGCTGGAGAAAATTCACAACCCGGCGCTTTTCACTGGCCGGCGCCGTTTTGTAATTGAAATCAGGAAATTTCCTGGCCAACAGATTCGTGAGAAGCGTGTCTTCATCATAAGCCTCCCGGGCGGCAGCCAGCGCCTGTACGGCAAGCTCCTCGCTGATGCCGCGTCGCCTGAGGTCTGCCAGAATCCTGTGGCCGACAGCACGCCCCCGGTTCATCAGGCTGGTCGCCCGGGTCAGAGCAAAGCGCGCATCGTCGAGGTAACCGAGTTCGGCGCAACGCTGCATGGTTGTGTGAACCAGTTCTGCATCAAAACCCTTGTCGATCAGTTTTTTCCGCAGTTCGGCCTGACTGTGGTCGCGGCGGGTCAATATGCGCAGGGCCGTAGACCATGGATTGTCACGGTCGGTTTTCGGTTCAGTTTTTTTTCTCACCTTCTTCATCGGCGCCGTCAAAGGCATCCCAGGAAAGGTCTGATGTTGATGAGACACCGGAGACCTTAAGCTTGAAGTCATCCGGGTTGGAACACTGCCGCAGGGCTTCTTCAAAGCTGATGAGTTTTTGTTTGAGCAGGCCCATCAGCGACTGATCGAAAGTCTGCATACCATAGGACTCGTAGCCCTGCTGGATTGCATCCGGCAGCTGTTTGGTCAGGTCCTTGTCGTCAATCATCTGGCGGACGCGGGCCGAGGCAACCATGACCTCGACCGCCGGGACACGACCCTTCCCATCGAGTCTCGGAACCAGGCGCATGGAGATAACTCCACGCAGAACGGCAGCCAGCTGGATACGCATCTGTCGCTGCTGGTATGGCGGGAAGACCGAAATGATCCGGTTGACGGTTTCTGTTGCGTCTATCGTATGCAGGGTCGAAAGAACCAGATGTCCTGTCTCCGCTGCGGTCAGGGCCGTTTCGATCGTTTCATGGTCACGCATCTCGCCGACCAGGATAACGTCCGGATCCTGACGCAGGGCAGATTTCATGGCGGTCTGAAACCCTTCGGTGTCGGAGCCGACTTCGCGCTGGTTGATGATGCTTTTTTTATCTCGATGCAGGAATTCGATCGGGTCCTCAATTGTCACAATATGCGATTTGCGGTTGGCGTTGATGTAATCGATGATCGCTGCGAGAGTTGTCGACTTGCCCGAGCCTGTGGCGCCGGTGACGAGAATCAAGCCGCGGTTGGCCATGGCCATCTTTTTGATGACCGCTGGCAGGAGCAGGTCTTCAAGTCCCTTGATATCAAACGGGATGGCACGGAATACCAGTGAAATCGAGCCGCGCTGCGTAAACGCGTTGACACGGAAACGGCCCAGGCCGGGGACCCCGTAAGCCAGGTCGACTTCGCAGGCTTTCTCAAAGCGCTCCTTCTGCAGATCATTCATGATGTCTTCGATGATCTGCTCGGTCTGCTCGGGTGAAATCCGCGGTGCCTTTGGCAGCGGACGAAGAGTGCCGTCAATGCGATAGATCGGCGGTAACCCGACTTTGAGATGAATGTCGGAGGCTCCGGATTTCAGCCCGACAGACAGGATTTCATTGAGGTCCATGAATTATTCTCCTTCTGATCGTTTGCCTGCAGGCTTAAGGCCATAATGCTCCAGAACCCGGGCTTCGATGTCCGCGGCAGTGTCAGGGTGTTCCATCAAAAACTGCTTGGCGTTCTCGCGCCCCTGTCCTATGCGCTCCTCGCCATAGGAGAACCAGGAACCACTTTTCTCGACGATGTTGCATTCGACTCCCAGATCGACCAGATCCCCCTCACGAGATATCCCGGTGCCGTACATGATGTCAAATTCGGCCTCCTTGAAAGGTGGTGCAACCTTGTTCTTGACAACCTTGACCCTCGTGCGGTTACCGATCGCATCCTGCCCCTGCTTGAGGGAAGCGATCCTGCGGATATCCATACGCACAGACGCGTAAAACTTCAGGGCGTTGCCGCCGGTGGTGGTTTCCGGGTTGCCGAACATGACACCGATCTTCATGCGAATCTGGTTGATGAAAATCACGCAGCAGTGCGATTTGCTGATTGTCGCGGTCAGTTTGCGCAGGGCCTGTGACATCAGACGGGCCTGCAGACCCATGTGCGAATCACCCATTTCACCCTCGATTTCCGCTCTCGGTACCAGGGCAGCAACCGAATCTATAACCAAGACGTCGACCGCGCCGCTGCGGACCAGGACTTCGACTATTTCAAGAGCCTGTTCGCCGGTGTCGGGCTGGGAGATCAGCAGTTCGTCGGTGTTGACGCCGAGTTTCTTGGCGTAGTGCACATCCAGGGCATGCTCGGCATCGATGAAGGCTGCTACTCCTCCGACCTTCTGGGCTTCAGCGGCAATGTGCAGGGCAAGGGTCGTCTTGCCGGAAGATTCGGGACCGTAGACCTCGACGATCCGACCTCGTGGGACACCGCCTATACCCAGGGCGATGTTCAGGCTCAGGGCACCGGTTGAAATCGATTTGACATCCGGCAGGACGGCATCTTCGCCGAGGCGCATGATGCTGCCCTTGCCGAATTGTTTCTCAATCTGGCCCATGGCCAGTTCGATAGCTCTGTTGCGGTCGCTCTCTGCCATTACTTTCCCTCCTTGCAAGGCAAACACTCACATTGAATTTTCTGGTTGTCACTGGAATTCATCAGTCTCATTGTCAAGCCCTATCGTAAATAACGGGATATGTTCAGCACCATCGGGTTTTAGCCGACTTTCATACAGGATCAGCCTCTCGACCGGGAGGTGCCCGACCAGTCGGTGCTCGAGGTCACTGCCCAGAGTGGTCAGCTCATTTGTCCTTTTCTTTGCCCTGCCGATAGTCAAATGCGGAGAGTATGACCTGGAATCTGTGTCCAGACCCACTGCTTGCAATGCACGATGACAATCACGGTGCAGTTGCCTGAGCTGGTTCTGCGGATTCAGGCCGAGCCAGATGACTCTGGGGCGTCGCAGACTGGGAAAGGCTCCCAACCCGATTACATCAACCTGGAAAGGTCGATGACAGCGCTTAACGGATAGCACAGAAACCTTGATCTTTTCAAGGTTTTCCTGCTTGGTTTCACCGAAGAAATGCAAGGTCAGATGCAAGTTCTCCGGTCGACTCCAGCGGATATCGAGAATCCGGGACTTGAGACCAGACTGCAGCCAGCGAATTGCCTCCCGGAGTTCTTCAGTGAGGGGCACACCCAGAAAGGCCCTAACCGAGGACATGTTTCCCCTCATCAGGGCTGCTCATTGGCAGAATAGCTGAAAAGCAACTGCCCTGGTCGATTCCCTTGCTCTCAACCCAGATCAGCCCATCGTGGGTCTCTAGAATCCCTTTTGCCAGAGTCAGGCCGAGCCCGACCCCTTTGCCACCGAAGCCCTCCCGCGACGACGAATGGCTGGATATTTCGCCGACTTCGTGAAACTTGTCGAAAATCTTCAACTGATCGTCTCTGGCAAGCCCGATCCCGCTGTCACAGACGGCAACCTCCAGGTACTTGTCTTTTAAGCGGCTGCTGAAGAAGTTCTCCGAGAATGGCTTGAGCGTATCAGCGCGGGACGCGATATTCTCCGCGCTGGCTTCGCGCCCGCTGACACGTATCCAGCCGCCTTCCGGGGTGAACTTCACGGCATTTTCCAGCAATCTGCTAAAGGCACGTTTCAGGTGGTGGACATCACCCCTGACCACCGAATGCTCTGGGAATTCGGTGAGTTCAAGGTGAAGGCCGCGGTTTGCACAGTCGGAATGGTATTCTTCGACAATTTCCCTGATGATTAACAGTGGATTGAAGGCCTCCCGTTCCATATAAAGCACTTTTGCTTCGAGTCTGGCTGCCTCCAGCAGGTTGTCGACAATATGATTAAGGCGTTCGCTGCCGCGGATGATAACGTCCATGGCCCGTTGCTCGCTTGCTCCCAGATGATCCCCGGCCGCATCTTGCAGAAACTCGGCACCGGACATGATCGTGGTCAGGGGTGTGCGTAACTCATGTGAGGCGAGGGAGAGGAACGTACTTTTCATCTGGTTGAGGCTTTGCAGGGCACGGTGATTCTGTTCGAGGAGTTCCAGGTGGCTGCGCAGGGCGGTACGTGACCTTTCGAGCTCGCGCATGCTGGCAAAGTTGAGCCGATGCTGCCATTTCAGTTCATCGAAAAGTTCGGCATTTTTCAGGATCGGCCCGAGCTGTCGACCGATCGCCTGAATCAGCCGGACATCTTCCCTGTTGAAGACTCGCTGACCGCGATCAAACACGAAGAGGACGCCGAGCGTCTCTTCCTCGGCTATGAACGGTACGGCCAGAAAAGCCCGCCAGTTGTCGGCAAAGACGGCACTGGAAATACGCCGATGATCATTTTGCAGGTTTGTCGACATGCGTGGTCGACCGGTTTCCACGACTTTCCCTGCCAGCCCCATGCCGGGCTGAATTCGCCCGAGCTCCTCAACCACATTATCCGGGATGTTACGATGCAGGGCCAGCTTCATCTCTGTTCCGCGATGCTCAGTGAGAAAGATCCCGCCACCGGAGATGGAAAAGCTGCCGACGACCTCGTCAAGGATGATCTCAAGGGTCTGGGGCAAATCGTGTCCCTCTGCAACCCGATGGGATATCTGGTTCAGTAGGGTCAGGTGGCGATTGTTGCGGTGCAGTTCGATCTGCAGATTAGTGACTCGAGTTGTGTCGCGAAAGGTGCCGTAGATGACCTCTTTGTTGTCGATACGGCCTGATTTGAATGTGACTTCACCGACAAACAGGGCGCCGTCCTTACGACGGATTTTGACTGCGGGAGCCTCTGCATGACCAGTTTTGCGGGCCTGGCTGATGGTGCGCAACAGTCGTCGCCGCTGCTCCCGGGAAAAGAGGGTTTTGAAACTCAGGAGAATGGTTTCCGAAGGCGTGTATCCCAAAAGCTGTCTCGCCATCCGGTTGACCTCAAGCAAGATGCCGCTCTCCCGGTCGAACATGAAGGTTGCTTCCCCGGCGTCCTGGAAGAAGAGCCGGTCCCGGTCCCGAAAGTATTCGAGATGCTCTTCCCGTTGCGCAGACATCTTTTCCATCTCAGCCAGGCGAGTTTGCAGTTCCCTGGCTCTCTTCCTGCTTGATATTGCCCAACCTGAAGCGATCAGCACCGAGAACCCGGCAAGGACAAGGATGGCGGCAGACACGGTCACTCCTCCTGCGTCGCGCCGGAAATCCGGTGCATGGCCTGGCGACGAAGCCAGTCGATGGCTACACAGGCAGTACGCATACGTACCTGATCACGGTCGCCGTGAAAATGGAACTTTTCGACATATTCGTCATAAAGGGCAGTCATGGCAATGAACACCGTGCCGACCGGTTTGTCTTCGGTGCCGCCATCCGGACCGGCAATACCGGTCACGGCAAGACCTATATCAGTCCGCGATGCAGCCTTCACTCCACGGGCCATGGCAACCGCGCAGGCTTCGCTGACAGCGCCGTGCTGTTCGATAATGTCCGCTGGCACATTCAGACAATCGATCTTTGCCGAATTGGCATAAGTCACGATGCTGCGTTCGAGAAAGGCTGATGCTCCGGGCTGGTCGGTGAGCAGCTTGGCGATCAATCCGCCTGTACATGATTCGGCGACTGACAGCGTGAGTCCCGCTGTTATGAGATGCTTCGCCGTCGCCGCCGCCAGAGTCTCGTCACCAAAACCGACAACATGCTCACCGAGGGCTCTCCTGACGACCACTTCGGCTCGGTCAACCAGTTTCCGTGCATCTTTACCCCTGGCGCGCAGTTTGACCTGTACCGCCGGGAGTTCGACATTGAACGCCAGCTCAATCCCTTCCGGCAGAGACTCAGTGATTATTCGCGATTCGACTTCGGGTTCGGGCAAACCCAGAACAGTGACGGTTTGCTGGCACAACAAGGGAGGGTCGGGAAAGCGCTCCAGCAGTGACGGTACAATATACTCATCGAGCATCGCGAGCATCTCCCGGGGGACACCCGGCAGGAAATAAAGGTCCGTCTCGTGATAGTGCAGATGGAAGCCCGGCGCCGTGCCGTTGCGGTTGGCAATCACCTGACTTCTGCCGGGGAGCATAGCCTGCTTTTCGTTTGCAGGGTGCATTTCACGCTGCATATTATGAAAACGTTCCCGTACTTGTCGCAGGGCCTTGTCGTTCAGGTTAAGAGGCCTGTCGAAGGCTGTGGCTGCGGCTTTGGCAGTCCGGTCATCTGCAGTCGGTCCAAGCCCGCCGGTCACGACAACTGCGTCGTGGGTTGCGGCCAGACGTATTAGTGCGGCAACGATGTCAGTTTCCCGGTCACCTGTTGTGGCTGCTTCATGCACAGGCAGCGAATGACTGATCAAGCTCCTGGCAATGGCCGCGGTATTGGTGTCAGCCAGGTCGCCGTTGAGCAGTTCATCACCTATGGTTAGGATTGCAATTTTCATCGGGTGCCGGTTTCCGATCCGACTGGTGTTGACGGCTCTCTGCAGTTATCAGCCCAGGTTGAATATCCACAAGGTCAGGCGCAAGGCAATAGCCCCGTAAATGCCCGCCGCGAAATCGTCGAGGACGACCCCGACACCGTGCTTGAGGTTCTTGTCAAACCATCCGGCAGGCGGCGGCTTGAGGATGTCGAACAGGCGAAACCAAAAGAAGCCGATCAGCGCCGCACTCCAGCTCCAGGGTAAAAAAGCAACAGTGACCAGGTAACCCATCAGCTCATCGATGACAATGCGGCCGTCGTCGGCAACGCCGTAAATCTGGCCGGCGGCATCGGCGACCCAGAAGCTGAGGAAGAGCAGGGCGGTCATGGTGATCATGTAAAGCCACCATGGCCATTCCCCGGTCAGGTAGAAGACCGGAATGCCGGCCAGGGTACCAACAGTCCCGGACGCAAACGGGGCGTAGCCGAGGCCGGCATTGCTGGCGAGGAAAAGGGTCAGTTTGCGCACTTACTCCTCCAGTCCGAATTGGTGATTTGCCGTTGCTGTGACGATGCGGTAGACGTCCGGCAGGGGACGCCCGCTGGCCCTTGCCAGCTGCTGGCAGCTGGCGTGCTCCGGGGTGATTCGCAGCAGTCGTTCTGCCTCGTAGATCAACTTGACTTGAGCGTCACCGAGACTGGTCCGAACCGTTGCAGATTGCCGCCTCAGCTTCATGCGCCGAGCTTCGTGCATACGTACACCGATGGCGCTGCTCTCCAGAAAAATCGTCCGGACCAGGGCGGCGGCATCATGAGGCTTGGCAACCACAGTCAGACGCGACCCCGGACGGTTCTTTTTCATCTGCAGAGGGGCCAGCGCGGCATCCAGTGCCCCCTCGTCCATCAGTCGGTCGACCAGGGAGCCGAGCCATTCCGGAGACGAGTCGTCAATATGGGATTCGATGACTGTGACAAGGTCATGTTCAAGGCCTGAAGTGAGAGCCTGGTGGCCAACGATGCCGCGCACCAGGTTGGGCCGTTCATCCAGGTCCCAGCCACCGACACCGTAGCCGATACGGTCAATGACCATCTCCGGGATCGGCCCGAATCGGGCAATGGTCGCAGCGATGGCTGCACCTGTCGGTGTGACCAGTTCCCGGTCACTGCCGGCATTGCGGACCGGCAGACCGGAAAGAATCTGCAGGGTGGCCGGGGCCGGCAGGGGAATGCTGCCGTGACTGCCTTGCGTCATGCCGCTGGATAACGGTAGCGGGGCACAGACAACCTCCTGGATTTCGAGCAGGTGCAGGCCTATGGCGCTGCCGACAATGTCGACAATTGCATCGACGGCACCGACCTCGTGAAAGTGAACCTCATCCAGGTCGACCCTGTGAACGTATGCCTCAGCTTCACCGAGACAGCGGAATACGCGGCGTGCCGTATCCTTCACCGGCACGGTCAATGAGCTTTTGGCAATCATGGTGTCAATCTCGGACCAGGTTCGTGACGGTTGTCCGTCATCGCAGATGACCTCAATCCGGGTGCCAGCGATGCCATGGCGTTTTTCCTGCCTCTGCTCAAGCCGGTAGCCTTTCACCGGCAGCTTGCCAAGTTCTGTCTGGAGATTGTCCAGGTCGATACCCAGGTCGACCAGCAGACCAAGGGTCATGTCGCCGGATATCCCGGAAAAAGTGTCGAGGTAGAGGGTTGTCATGATTCCCGTTTCCGGTTGATGCGGGTCGCGGCAAATGCCGCACCGAAGCCGTTATCGATGTTGACCACGCTAATTCCGCCGGCGCAAGAATTGAGCATGCCGAGCAGGGCGGCGACGCCGTTGAAGGATGCCCCGTAGCCTACAGAAGTGGGAACTGCAATAACAGGCACATCGATCAGCCCCCCGACCACCGAGGGGAGGGCCCCCTCCATGCCCGCGACGACGATGACCACGGTTGCTTCGCAGAGTTCACTGGTGTGAGCCAGCAGCCTGTGGATGCCTGCGACACCTACGTCGACCAGCTCCTCAACCTGGTTGTTGAACATTCGTGCGGTTACGACGGCTTCGCGGGCAACCGGCAGGTCGGAGGTGCCGGCACAGACGACGAGAATTTTGCCCCGACCGTGATCGGCAAAGGGCTTTTGTTGCAGGGTGAAGGTCCGGGCGATCGAATCGTACTCACCGTCCGGTTGCTCATTTGACAGTAATCCTGCCTTTTCTCCGGAAACCCGGGTCACCAGGACATTGTCGCCGTGGGCGGCCATGTGTTTTACGATTGTCGCAATCTGTTCCGCCGATTTTGACTCGCCAAG
>Ga0210065_1000146_pt1 | contig 20443 bp, 11 predicted proteins | sample Muzzi_PWB_D1_FD_185533 | JGI IMG/M metagenome (GOLD analysis project Ga0210065, IMG submission 185533) | Wetland microbial communities from San Francisco Bay, California, USA, that impact long-term carbon sequestration - Muzzi_PWB_D1 (SPAdes) | ecosystem: Environmental > Aquatic > Marine >... | reverse complement strand
CCCGCCGATGAGATGATGGCCACCATTACGCGACCCATAGAGGAGGCGATGAAGGACATACCGGGCGCGGTCACTGTGCGTTCCGTGACAGGTCGTGGCTCTGCGGAAATCAGCGTTTTTTTCACCTGGCAGGTGGACATGGTCCAGTCCGAGTTGTACGTGAACAGCCGTATTTCAGAAATCCGCTCAATGCTTCCCGCCACCGCGAGTACCGCGGTCTGGCGTCTGACCTTTTCGGCGTTTCCGATTATCGGCGTAAGCCTGACCAGCCCGGAGCGCAATAGCACCGAGCTCTGGGAAACCGCACGTTACGAACTGAAACCGCGCTTCCTGCGCATTCCGGGGGTGGCGCGCGTTGATCTGGTGGGTGGCCGGACGCCTGAATATCATGTCATCGCCGACCCGCTACGCTTACAGGCGGTTGGCCTTAGCCTGTCACAGGTCACTGATCTTTTATCCAGCAACAACGTTCTCAAGCCCACCGGCATGCACGAGGAGAGCCACACACTGTACCTCACCGTGGTTGACGGACGGGTACAGTCGCCGGCGGAAATTGCTGATCTGACACTGACAATGGTGGATGGTCACCCGGTTCGCGTGCGCGATTTCGCCCGCGTTGAACGCGGTCCGGAACCGGTTTTCAACGTTGTCAGCGCCGAGGGCCGTCCTGCCGTATTGCTCAACGTGCGCAGCCAGCCGGATGGCAGCACACTCGATATTGCCAGTGAGCTGAAGCAGGTGCTAAGCGAATTGAAGCAGGATTTACCGCCGGACATGCACATGGCCTATTACTATGATCAATCGCTGTTCGTGCGCTCAGCGGTGAGCGGCGTGTGGGACGCGATTCTCTTCGGTCTCATCCTTTCGATGGTCATCATTTATCTTTTTCTGAAAAACTGGGGTACGACGCTGACCGCGATCGTTGTCATTCCGGTGACTGTGCTGATTACGCTGGTAGCGATGTGGATTACCGGGCTTAGTTTCAACCTCATGACCCTCGGCGGTATCGCTGCCGCCATCGGACTGGTGATAGACAACGCCATCGTCGTGGTCGAAGCCATTTATGCAAAAATCGCCCATGGTTTAAAGCGTATCGATGCCATACATGCGGCGGTCGGAGAAATCTTCGCACCCCTCGTCGGTTCGACATTAACACCGGTGGTCGTATTCATTCCGTTGGTGTTCCTGGAGGGCATTGCCGGCGTTTTCTTCCGGGCTTTGGCCTTGACCATGGTGGTTGCCCTGCTGACCTCGCTGGTGCTGGCGGTCACGCTGACACCGTCACTTGCCGGCTGGTTCATCCGCGACCGCGCCGGGTTCGAACACGGCCACGCGCCTGGAAATGAAGAAGGCGGACCCGTCCTGACCCGCATTATCAGGATTTACTCAATCACCATGAATGGCGCACTGAAGCACAGTTGGCTGGTACTCGCCGCCTGCGCCGTGGTACTGCTGTCCGGCGTCGGCATCTATCAAAAACTCGACAGTGAATTCCTTCCGGCAATGGACGAGGGCGGTTTCATCATTGATTACGTTGCGCCGCCGGGTACCAGTCTGACTGAAACGCATCGCCAGTTGCTGTTGGCAGAGCAGATCTTAAACAGCAATGAAGACGTGGAAAGTTTTTCCCGGCGCACCGGCGCGCGTCTTGCTCTTTCTATTGCCGAGCCAAACACAGGCGATTTCCTGGTCAAGCTCAAGGACGACCGCAAGCACAAAACGGAAGAAGTCATTGCGCAATTGCGCAGCGAATTCAAGGTCATCCTGCCGGGTATCGAATGGGAGTTCCCCGGCATCCTCAGTGACCTGATCGGCGACCTGACCTGGTCACCCCAGCCAATTGAAGTGAAACTGTTCTCCACCGACATCGATTTTCTGAAAAAGAAAGCACCGGAAATCAAGGCAGTACTGGACGGGGTTCGCGGCGTCGTGGACACCTTTGACGGGCTTGTAACGGCCGGACCGACGCTCAGTTTTCGAGTCAGGAGCGTCGATGCAGGGCGTTTTGGATTGAGCACAGATGACGTGGCGGCGGCCGTGAACACCGCGATGCTCGGACAGACCACGTCATCGGTGCTTGAGGGTGACCGCGTCGTGAATATACGTGTACTCGCAGAGCGGTCCGGCGTTGAGCGGGTGGCCAACCTGCGTGAGTTGCCATTACGCGCAGCTGATGGCACGCTGGTAAAACTCTCGCAGGTCGCGGATGTGGTCGAGGAACCCGGCCAGTTGGAGTTGCGGCGTGAAGATTTGCGCCAGTCAGTGGCCATAACCGCGCGTCTTGAAAATCGTGACCTCGGCAGTGCGATGAAAGAGATCGAAGCAAAGCTTGGCGAGGATAAAACCATTCCACCGGGCGCGCTTGAATTCGGCGGGCTTTACCAGCAACAGCAGGAATCCTTCCTCAACCTGGTGCTGGTCATGGCGATGGCGATCTTCCTCGTTTTTACCGTCCTTTTGATCGAATTCCGGTCATTCTACCAGCCCATCGCAATTGTCTTTGGCGCGGTGCTGGCGCTTTTTGGTACGGTGCTGGCACTGTGGATCACCGGGACTTCGCTGAATGTCGTATCGTTTCTCGGCGCCATCATCGGCGTGGGCATCGTGGCCAAGAATGGCATCCTGATGCTCGACTTCGTGGAACAATTACAGGAAGGGGGGGCGGACCTCGCCGATGCGCTTGTCCGTTCCGGTCACCGCAGGTTGCGGCCTGTATTGATGACCTCGCTGGCTGCGGCGTTTGGTATGTTGCCGCTGGCCTATGGCATTGGCAGTGGCGCGGACATGCTCAAACCGCTTGCAATCTCGGTGATCGGCGCATTGTGCATATCGGTAGTCCTGTCCCTGGTGGCGACGCCAACGGCCTATTACATGATGGTACGCAGGAAATCCTGACAATCGTTAACGTACTTTAGATTAAAAAATATTAATATAATTGGACTTTCAACGCGCCCAAGGAGAAAAACCATGTCAAAACTGGTCTCGCCACACGGCGGCGGTGGCTTAAAAGCACTGCTTGCACCCAGGTCACAGCGCCTGGAACTGCTAAACCGCGCCCGGGGTTTAACAAAAGTTCCCATGACAAGCCGTGAAGTATCGGACGTATTAATGATGGCCATGGGCGCCTACACACCGCTCGAAGGGTTTATGGGCAAACGCAACTGGCGCCGTGTTTGTCTTGATATGAAGCTCAAAAACGGCGTGTTCTGGCCGATACCCATTACGCTCTCTTGCGAAAAACCGCTTGCAGACAGCATCCACGTGGAACAGGAGGTTGCACTTGTGGATGGTGAAAGCGGTGAAATACTCGCATTGATGGAGGTCACCGAAAAGTATGTTCCGGACAAGACCCTGGAGTGTGAGCAGGTCTACCGGACCAGGGATGCAGCCCACCCGGGTGTAAAAAAGGTGCTGGAACAGGGTGAGGTCAACCTGGCGGGCCGTGTTACCTGTATTTCCGAAGGTGAGTATCCGCAAAAATACCCGGAACTTTATATCCGGCCTGCCCAGGCACGCGCCATGTTCCTTGAGAACGGCTGGACATCGGTGGCGGCGTTTCAGACGCGCAATCCGATGCAAAGGGCACATGAACACCTGGTCAAGATTGCGATCGAGGTGACCGATGGTGTATTTATCCACCAGGTGCTTGGCAAGCTGAAAGCAGGCGATATACCGGCGGACGTGCGCACCGAGGCCATCCAGGCGATGATCGATCATTATTTTGTTCCCGGTACGGTTATCCAGGCGGGCTATCCGATCGAGATGCGCTACGCGGGACCACGTGAAGCACTTTTGCATGCATTGATTCGCCAGAATTTTGGCTGTTCTCACCTGATTGTTGGCCGGGACCACGCCGGCGTGGGTGACTATTACGGTCCATTTGATGCGCACCATATTTTCAATACCCTGTGGAAAGGGGCGCTTGAAACGCGGCCGCTGAAAATAGACATCACTTTTTATTGCAACAGGTGTTTCGGCATGGCGACAGGTAAAACCTGTCCCCACGATGAGTCGGACAGGATTCACATTTCAGGTACCCAGCAACGGGCCATGCTGGCGGAGGGTGCGCCGGTACCACCCGAGTTCGGGCGCCCGGAGGTCATCGAAATCCTCAGGAAGTACTATGCCGGGTTGGAAGATACCTGATGATTCAGTATTGTTTCTGCGGCCAAATGTGGTGCTTTGTGAACAGTCGAATTGAAAGCCTGCTCAATTGGCGCGGAAGCATATGAAGAAATACCCGAAAATCGTGGCCGTGCTTTTGGCGGCACTGGCGAGCGGAGCTGCTTACGCAGATAACTTTTGGGACCAGGGTTTCAAAGACGGCGCCTGGCGTACGGACTTCGTTTCAGATCTGGCCGGAACAGCGCTGTCTCCCCTCACTTACGACAGTCAATGCCTGTTCCCCGAGTTGCTGTGCGGTAACGGTCCGCTGGTGGGTGAACCTACCAGCGCCGGAACTTCCACTGGCATGCCTGGAGACAGGTACTGGGTCGTGAGCGTCAACAACGAACCCGCTTTCGAAAACTTCAACGGTGACGGCTTGGCCGGTGTTCCGGGGCAGGCCCATCCATTGCCCCAGTCCAGCCCGATGTGGACGTATTATCCGGAGTCCTTCAAGGTCCTGATGGACACGGAAGCTGGTGAGGATTTCCCCAGGGCACATTTGATTGTGCGCCACCTGGGGCCAACCAACAGTCATGATGAAAAGGGTGCGGGCGGCATCCCGTTTGTCTCTGTTGGCGCCCAGGCGAACCGGGGCAACGGTGTTGCTATGGGTGCATTGAATAACCCCCTGCGTCCCCACAATGTGCGCTTCACGGCCAACCTCTTTGACTGGAAAACCTCGGACGATTCCATCATGTGGGCTTTCATGTATGCCATATCAGCATGGCCGGACGAGGCAGGAAACACCATACAGCGCGGGGTTTTTCTGACCTTGAAGCATATGGGCGAAGGCTCGGACTATTCTGCCCCGGACAATCCCGGGCACCCATTTGACTGGAACTGGCCCATCCGCGAATCATTTTTCTATCCCGGCGTGGATTGGGGTTTTATTGACAGCGAAGACCTCAATAGTGGATTGGAAGCCTGGCATTGCGGGTTTACAGTACCCGCAATGACGGAGCAGTTGACGGATTACCGCTTCAACGTGGATTTACAGAAATTGTTTGAGTGTGCCAGCCACCGGGGCCTGTTCCGCACGCCGATGCCGGATACCGGTGAGTTGCCCATTAAAGGTGTTCACTGGGCAGTGGAAATGTCGGGTGCCGAAGCCTACCTGTGGATGGCGGTACACGGCATGGAAATGTCCGGGTTCAAGGTAAATGCTGGTCTAAACGATGCCTGGTACAACCCTGATACTGATGGCCAGGGGTTCTTTATCACGGTATTCCCCGATACAGGTATCGCGTCACTGGCATGGTTCACCTACGATACCGAATTGCCGCCGGACGATGCCCAGGCCAATTTGGGTGATCCGGGTCACCGTTGGTTAACAGCAACTGGTCCAATTACGGGTAACCAGGTCCAGATGGATATTGAAATGACTTCCGGTGGTCTTTTTGATACGCCAACTGACATTCAGCGCACTGATCCACCTGGCTCGGATGGCACGATAAAGCTGACATTTGATAGTTGTAATTCAGGCATTGTTGAGTACGACATTCCGTCAATCGACAGGCAGGGAATTGTACCCATACAGCGAGTTGCTGGTGACAACGTTGCGCTTTGCGAGGCGTTACAGGATTAGCTGTTCCATATCTGGAACCGTTAAATACTGGTGGCTCTCTGCCTGCTGCGAATGTCTCTTGTTGGCCGTTTAGCGACCTCTAATCCATTCTGAAAATTCCTTCAAATAGGGTCGCTTCAAGGCCAACAGGGGACGATTGCCAGGATTTACTATGTCCCCCTTACATCCGGGTACCGGCTTCATGGCTTCGGAGCCCGGTGAATTTGACCCGGTACTCCGCTGGGGTCATTCCGGTAAGACGCTTGAAAAGCGACCTGAAAAAGGCAACGTCCTCGTAGCCCACGTTCGAGCTGACCGTCTGAATCGATGTAGCGCCGTCTTCCAGCATTTCCCTTGCTATAGATATGCGAAGGGCTTGCAAGTACTTTCCCGGAAGCTGCCCGGTAGCCTGCTTGAAACGCCGAATGAAATTACGCGGGCTCATGTTGACGTTCTCAGCCAGGTTTTCGATCGACAGGTCGCGGGCGAAATGCTTTTTCATGAATGATTCCGCCTGCTTGATATTCCCGTCCGTGTGCGACCTGGACAGCGGCAGGACCGCATACCCTGTCTGATGCGTACGCGGCATGTCCACCAGCAGGGCCTTGGCGGTCTGCACCGCTACATCGTGACCACAGAACTTGTCGACCAGGTACAGGCTGAGATCTATGGCCGCGTAGACGCCGCCGCTGCAGAGTACGCGCCGGTCTTCCGTGACAAACACGTCGGGACGCCACTTGATTCCGGGATAACGTTCCATGTAGGCCTCGGCTGTACCCCAGTGCGTGGTCGCTTCGCGACCGTACAGCAATCCGGCTTCCGCCAGATAGGCGGCGCCACTGCAGATGCTTGCGATATACGCGCCACGTTCATAGCGGCGGCATAGCCAGGCAAACAGGGGGCGGTGTTTTTCGATTTGTACGTCGAGATCCAGACCCGAAGCCGGGACAACTATGATATCTGCGTTTTTGACCTGCTCGATCGACACCTCGGGCAGTAAACCGACCGAGTATGGGGTCTCCACGGGCAGACCGTCGAGCGAGGCGATGGTAACCTGGAAACGGGGTTCAGATTCACGGCCGGTCAGCGTATTCCACAGCCTGCCCGCGGAATGGAATACCTCGATCGGCGCCAGCGCGGTCGACGCGTAACACCCGTTCAACAGCAGGATGGTGACGTCAATTTGTTTCATTTCGCGAGCTCCCACAGGCCTAAAAGTGCGCCGTTGGAATCGGTGATCAGGCTCACCCTTGCCATACCGTCAACATCAAACGGCTTTACCACGACCCGGCCTCCCAGGGCCTTGGACCTGGATGTCGATTCGTCGATATTGGCGACTGAGAAATAAGGTGTCCAGTGCGACGGAACGCCCGCCGCGATTTGCCGCGCGTCGAGTTGGTAAAACGAGGCGACTGTTTCGCCGCCGGCCATGAAGCGCTTGAATTCACCGCCATTGGCGCGTTGTGCCCTGGTTTGCCAGCCGAACAATCCCCGGTAGAAGTCCGCCGCACCGCGCGGATCCGCCGTGGCCAGATCGACCCAGCAGAAACGCGCCGGTTTGTCTTCAGAATTGATTGCCATCGTTTTCGATCGTTCTGGGTGATAAGAGACGCCCCTGGCGGTTACGCCGCCAGGGGCGCTCGGTACCCGTTACTGGTGCCCGGTCATGGGGTCGATGGTGTTGCGCACTTCCGTGATCTTGCTGGCCGGAAAGCCGCTGATCCGGGCATGCTCCTGCACCACTTCCTCATCCTCGGCGAGATAGATGCAAAATGTTTTGTCGTCGGCGACGAAGGATTGCACCCACTGTACTTTGCCCACCAACTCGGCGAGCGCCTGGTTCGAGGTGGCCGAGGCATCCTTCAACTCTTCGCTGTTCATTCCGCCGACACCGGGCAAATCTCTTTCAATTACATAGCGTTTCATCGTTCGATCTCCTGTGTTTTGTTAACGACAGAAATACTATATCCATGGTAGCGCACGACTTGAAGATGGCGATTATGCCATATATAGCAGGCGAAACTGCCAAACTGGGGAATTATGGCGGCAAACCGGCTTTCGCAGCAACAGATCAGCCGCCAGCGTTATTCAGCGCCCCTTAAAACCTGACTGCAAGGGATGCTGACAAGGCCAACCGGGGAATGTCAGCCTCCGGGCACGGGGGCAGGCCTGTAGTGGTCCGATGACTTAGAGGTAGCCGGCGGAGCGACTCCTGTTCACCACCTCGCGCAGCATGTCGGAGGCTTGATCGGAAGCGCCTTCCGCGTCGGTGGCCAGCGCGGCTTCGAGAGCCTCGCTGACGCCGCTGCACAGGCGGGCGCAGCCTGGATCCAGGAGTTCGCGGACCATCTCCAGCGCGCGGTTTGATACTCCCTCCGCCTCGAGCGCGAGCGCGAGTTGCTGAATCAGGGCCAGCCATTTGAAGGGGTATCGGGGGGCGTGTTCGCGCCACTCATCGAGGGCCCGGTCGGCGAGTCGCCCGGCGGCCTTTCCGTCTCCCTCGCCCCAGGCCAGCCAGGACTGACAGGCGAACCCCGCCGCGATGTATTCGGACATCCCGAGTTCCGAGGAAAGCGGCATGGACTGCGCGAGGTAATCCTTGACGCGCTGGCGATCACCGAGTCGCCGGTGCAGGATCGCGAGGTAGGTCAGAACCCTGGCTTCGTGTGTGCGATTGCCACAGCGCCGGGTCAGCTCCAGCGCGCGTTCCATATTGGTTCGGGCGCGCTCGAAATCGTCCGCCCACAGCAATATGAAGGCGGTGCCGAAGAGGCCGTCCGCCTGCTCATGGATTGTGTCACTGACCAACGCCACCGCCAGGGCCTTTTCGGACGCCTGAACCGTTTCCGGACCCGGCAGAAAATGGTCCAGACGGTTTCCCAGGGCAGCCCTGCCGGCGTAGAAACGTTGCCTGTGATGCCGGGTTCCGTGCGTTTCGATGGTCGGGCCGGTCTCCGCAATGGTGCGTTCCATGCCCTCGATGTCGCCTTGCCAATAGTAGAGCCAGAGCTTCTGCACCTGGATCGACAACCACGCGTCGCGCAGTTCGGGACGTTCCCCGATGCCGGCTGCGTCGAGTTCACGGAGCGCCTCGTCGAGCACCACCAGCGCCCTGTGATGGTGATGCTGGCGTTCGTGGGAGACCGCGATCTGTGCGAGCAGACGGACGTGGGCAATGATTTCCCCACCGGCCAGGTCCAGCGCACGCTCAAAACAAGCGCGGGCGCTTTCGAAGTCGCCCTGCAACACCAGCACTTCGCCCAGTTGGGCCAGGGTATCGCGTCGCAGGACCTTGCTCCATTCCGCATCCCCGAGCCGTTGTTCACGGGCGCGGTCGAGCATGTCCAACGCACGCTCGAAGTGTGCCTTCGCTTCGCGGTGCGCAAAGGAACGCAGGGCCTCCCGCCCTGACAGCGTGAGGTAGTGCGCGGCACGGTCGGGGATGTCCGCGAGCGAAAAATGGCGGCCCAGGGTCACCGCGGCCTCAGCGCAGTCGGTCCCGACGAGCGCTTCGATCGCGCGTGCGGCGTCTTCGTGCAGCATGCCCCGCTCCACTCGGTCGAGCGCCCCGTAGAAAAAGGCGTGCACCAGGTTGTGCCGGAACTCGTATTCGGCCAGCCGCCGACCGGCGAGGTAATGAAAGCCTCGTGCCCGCACCAGCGCATGCTTACGGCTGAGTGCGCCGCTCAGGCTGCGGGTCACGTCCCGGGGGGGGCGCCCTGTCATTTCGGCCAGAACCTCGGCATCGAATGATTCCCCAAGTACGCTCGCCGCTGTCAATAGCTCATTTTCCTCCACCGCCAGCCGGGCGGCCCGTTCGCCGATGACACCTTCTACCCGCACCGGCAGGCCGTCCCAGGCAAGGTCGCCGGTCAATGTCCATGCGTCGTTGGTGTTGCGGGCGAGCAAACCGCCTTCGCGCAGGTGATGCAGCAGTTCCACGGTGAACAACGCATGGCCGCCGGTGCGGCGGAACAATTCGTCGCGGAAGGACTCGTCGAGCTCGTTGGCTTCCGCATCCAGCAGCTGGTCTATGAACTGCCGCCCGCTGTCCGCTTGCCCGGATGGCAGAGCCACCTCGACATCACCCTGGTAGCGCCGGATCTCGTTCAGGGGCGCTTCCAGCGGGTGTCGGCTGTCGCCGCGTCCCGCCGCAATCTCGTTCGCGCGAAAAGCACCCAGGATCAGCACCCGGCGATCGCCGATACGCCGTACCAGGTGGAACAGCAGGCTGATCGAGGCCTCGTCGGCCCAGTGCAGGTCGTCCACCACCAACAGCAGCGGATGGGTTTCGGCCACCGCCCGCACGACGTTGGTGTATTGTTCCATGAGCTGCGCCTGCCCGAGATGGCTTTGGGTGCCCGGCCCAGCATCGCGGTCCGCGCTGCGCCGCCTGCGCAGGCGGGCTGCCACTTCGCCGCCCAGCCGGGTCATTACCGCCCCGCCCGGCACCAGCAGATCGATCAGGTCAGGCCCATAATCGACCATCAGTCGCGCGGCCGTCGACAGCAGGCGGGATTCTGTCGCGGCTTCATCGGCAGCGCTCTCAGCGCCCTGGCCGCCGGTGGTCAAACGGGTCATGATTTCGCGAAAGGGCAGGTAGGCGTCGTCGGTACCGGTTTGCGGATTGCAGTCGCCCACCGCGAGAAACAGGTCCGGGTAGCGCTTGCGCGCGAGCAGCCCAAATTCCGCTATCAGCGTGGATTTGCCGGTACCGGGTTCACCGGTGACGAAACAGCTGCGGCCCGCGCCGCCCATGGCTTCGTCCAGATAACCGCCCAGCCGGGCGAGTTCCCGGGTTCGTCCGACAAAGGGCGCGGAAGGCGGTGGGCTGGACATAATTGAAGATGAGTATAAGTAAAATAAACGCCCTTTTCCATGCAAGGCTCATCGACTTACCGGCCTCTCCAAAGCCTCGCCAATTCGGCTTATTCGCCATTCCGGTATGTCATCTTGCCGAAGTTATGGGGTCAAAGTATAAGGACAGAGCATACTGACCCTCACAAGTTGCACCAGGCACTGTCGAGTATGACATTCCATCGATCAACAAGCAGCGGAATTTGGTTCTATTTACTGGCAAGTTGTTAATGGAGAAAAAACAGGAGCGCCATGTGTCTGCAGAAGAGAATAGAAAAATCGTCGAGCATTTCTATGCAGCAAGTAACAGCGGTGACATGGACACCTGCCTTGACTTGATCGCGGACAATATTTAATGGACGAATATTGGATCAACATCACTTTCCGGGACGTTTCATGGCAAGGCTGAGTTGCAGGAAAAACTGTTGGGTCCTTTGTTTGCGCAACTCAAGCAAGGTATCAGAAGCACAGTGCATCGCCTGGTTGCAGAAAACGACTACGTGGTTGCTCAGACTTCCGGAATAGCGGAAACCCGAGATGGGCAACCATATAACAACACGTATTGCTGGATCATCAGATTACAGGGTGGAAAGTTTATAGAAGTCACCGAGTACATGGATACGGAACTTATCACCTCGGTTCTCAAGTAGTTTCAGGCGAATCAGTTCCCCTGAATCCCAAAATGCCTGGCATTCCTTTCAGCCTGCCGTTTTATGTTTGGCAGATCTCGGAATTTGTAAGTCATCGGTGGGTAAATACCTTCATTGGCCTATATTGCTGAAAAACTTGGTTCTTACGTAAATTCGAGCAATTTCGGCAAGTAGAGCGAATGTAACACATTGTTTTTATTGAGACACGTTTCCGCAGAAACGTCCAAAAACTGAAGAAAAGGAGTTTTTCAACAGAATAGTGAAATAGCTGTCACGGTTTGATAAATGTCCAACTGAACAAGATCTTTCAGCAAATCGTTTGAAGCTGCGCCCGCTCAGAAACGGCTTCAAGTGCTTGTGTACTGCTTTACGTATGGGATAGGACAGCTTCTGGCCGTTCTCAAAGTAGAACACCACACTCAGTTAATGGAGGCCCGGGATTGTCGATATTTAGAAACTCCTGGTTAAAGGAGCTACAAATTCTGTTTCACCAAAGTATTACTCCGCATTTACGTATGGTCGAAAACGGCCAAAAATTAAAGATTAAACTAAAGCGCAAAATCCGCAAATGGGCCGAGAAAGAATAATCAGGAAATTGAAGATACAGACGTTACCCCATTTCAGGTAGTATTCTGAGCTCTTTATGACCCATGAAAGAGAACAGCCATGACCGTCCTTGACCTGAACTTTATCCGCAGCCAGTTCCCGGCCTTCAGTGAACCGTCACTGCAGGGCTTTGCACACTTCGAAAACGCCGGTGGCTCTTTCGCCTGCAGACAGGTGATCGATTTATTGCACCATTACTATATTGAGACCAAGGTGCAGCCCTATTACGGATTTGAACCCTCACACAGCGCCGGGTTACAAATGGACCGTGCGCGTCAGCGTATGGCCGGTTGGCTTAACGTGGCAACGGACGAGGTTCAATTTGGTCCATCCACCTCACAGAACACCTATGTCGTTGCCCAGGCATTACGCCAGCATCTGAAAGCCGGTGATGAAATTATCGTGACCAACCAGGATCACGAAGCCAACGTGGGTGCCTGGCGCAGGCTGGCAGATGAGGGCATGATCGTCCGCGAGTGGCGCGTTGATCCGGTTAGCGCTGAACTGGATCCGGCGGATTTGGACAATTTGCTGAATGAGCGCACCCGGGTGGTGGCATTTACACATTGCTCGAATATTGTTGGCAGCATGCACCCGGTGCGTGAGTGGACAGATAAAATTCATGCCGCAGGCGCCATCGCCATTGTTGATGGCGTGTCCTATGCAGGGCACGGCCTGCCGGATGTGGATGCGCTTGGCGCTGATATCTACCTGTTTTCGACATACAAGGTATATGGTCCGCATCTTGGCGTGATGGTCATGCGAAAAGCGATCAATGAACAACTGCCAAACCAGGGTCATTTTTTCAATACGGGTCACCCGACCGCACGCTTTACCCCAGCAGGTCCCGATCATGCACAGATTGCGTCTTTAAACGGTGTGATCGACTATTTCGAGGCCGTATATTCGCATCATTTTGGTGATGATGAAGTTGCCGCGACACGAAAAACATCCAGGGTGCGGGCCTTGTTTCAGCACACTGAACGCAGAAATCTGAAACCCTTACTGGATTTCCTCGTCGAACGGCCAGGTGTGCACCTGATCGGTAAAGCCGTTACCAAAAACCGTGCACCCACGGTTTCGTTTACCGTGGATGGCCGTAATCCGGTGGATATCGCAGCACAACTGGCGAAACAGAAAATTGGTATAGGCAATGGCAACTGTTACGCGTACCGGTTGATGGGTGCATTGGGAATACCACCGGATCAAGGTGTGGCGCGATTATCATTCGTGCACTACACCAGCCCCGAAGAACTGACCCGCTTGCTCGAAGCGCTGGATGGTATCCTTTAGCTGCGGCACGCATAATTTCTTCAGTATTTGGAAAATAGAAAGTAATGGGGGATAACAGGCACGACCGGTTTAACAAGAATAATTCTCAATAACATCCTTGCTTTTGGAATACACTGAACCAACCAAAATCAAGAGAGTACACATATGCGGTCCATGTTGATTACATTTTTACTCGCGCTAGCGTATTCCGCTCCTCTCAGCGCCGGTGTCATTGAAGAAGGTATATTTCGATCCGGTTTCGAGTTTTCTGATCAGTGCACAATGTTCAACGGGCTCAACGATTCCATCATTGTGCCTGCCGTGACCATCACGGGTGACTTCACGTTGAATAGCCGCCCTTTTCCGGTCAGCGAGTACGACGATGGCGTGTTCAGCCTGCGCGACCCGTTGACCGGCGATGTATTTGAATTGGGCAACTCTCATGATTTGAACTACTCCGTCAACGTCGTTGCCGGTCACTACGATGTCATGTACAGCATGCAAACCCCCGGTCTGACTGTGCCACGAAATGTCGGCGCAGTGATCATGGAAAATGTCGCCCTGGTGAACAGTGGCACGCTGGATATCAATCTCACCTCTCACATCCTCAGCGGTGAATTTCTCCACAATGATGTGCTGTTTCCGGCGTCTGAATACGATGACGCTAACATATTTCTGGATGGTGAAATGTCGGGGCGGGTGGAAGTAGGCAATACCCACATTCAGACCTTTTCGGGTGTGGTGGTGCTGGCTGGTGATTATGAAATACGTTACCAGGTCGAAACGCCGGATACCGTGCCGTGGAATGAATGGGGTCTTGTCGGTCTGCTGGATGTTGCGGCCGACATGAACGCGATGAAGCTGAATGTTCAATCAGTAGCAGTTTCGGGCACATTCAGCCATAACAATTCACCCATGCCGGTCAGCGAATTCGATGACGGTCTCTTCTTTCTGGAACAGGAAAGCGGCGATCGCGTATTCCTGGAAAACAGCCATGCAGGTGGTTATGCGAAGCATATTATTCCGGGCAAATACGATGCCTACTGGGAGCTGCAAACGCCCGGCGATACAGTTCCGTTCAACGAGCGCGCCCGTGTTGCCAGCAACCTTACCGTGGTTGCGGGTTTGCTTGACGTTGACATGATTTCATACCCATTGACCGGCAGTTTTACCCTGAATGGCGGACCCTTTCCCGACACGTTCGAAAATACCGGGGAAATGATCCTGCGTGATCCTCTCGCCAAGACCGACAGCATACTGGCAAAAACCATGGATGGTGAGTATCAACAGCGAGTGGTCAATGGTGCGTATGAAATCGTGTATAGACACTTGCAAGGGGCGCTGGTACCACAAAACAAGGATGCGATATTGCATGAGAATGTGGTTGTAAACCTTGCTGCCAACATTGACATCAATATTACAGCCCGCCTGATCAGTACCGGTGTTTATCATAACGGGGCCCTGTTTCCCGCCTCTGCACAACAGATGGGTAACATACTGCTGCGAGACCGGGACAGTGATGACCAGGCTTTGTTAGGCAAGACATCATTGCAAACGCTGTCTGCGCTGGTAAAAACGGGCACTTACGACGTCTACTACAGCCACCTGGTTGGCGATCAGGTGCCGCAAAACCAGATGGCCCGGTTCCAGCAGAATTACCTTGTCGCTCTTTCCGGACCAGCGAAGAATGAAGGCGGCGCTATCCAGTTTGTCGTCAACAGCGCCGTGGTCACGGGAAACATGTATTTGAACGAAGTACTTATGCCTGCATCGGAGTACGACGATGGTCTGCTCAGTTTACAATGGGAAGGTGACTTCGTACCGTTGGCCAATACACACGATCAGAGCTACCAGGTTCGATTATTGACCACCTCTCAGCCCGGCTTCTACTGGGTTCATTACCAGGTTCAAACAGCTGGTGACACGCTACCGCTAAATGGCGATGCCCGTGTCATGTGCGCCCTGGTTGAGCCGCAGATTTTCTGATCCGTCACGTCGAGCTGGCACAAGTCGATTTTCTTGATCAACTCAATGGTGTGAAAGTTTGAAGTAATTGTGCATTTGCAACACTTTGTCAACTTCATTAAGAATGAGAAACATTCAAGGTGATTTGGCCCGTCAAAACGGTTATCCTTGCGCCTAGTCCGGCCATGGGTGCCGGGTATGCGGGGAGACTTGGCATCAGAAATGAAGCCCACCAATACAAATAATCCAGATTATTACCACAAGGTTGTGGATTGCCAGTGGGCTTGCCCCGCACATACGGATGTGCCCGAGTACATCCGCAAGATTGCGCAGGGAGAATTCACCGATGCCTATATTCTGAACCGGGAAAGCAATGTTTTCCCCGGTATTCTAGGCCGAGTCTGTGACCGGCCATGCGAACCGGCCTGCCGGCGCGGACGCACCAATGAAAAACCGGTGGCGATCTGTCGTCTCAAACGGGTGGCTGCGGACCATCGTGATGCGGACATCAGCGATCGCTTGCCGATCATTCCAAAACAGAAAAACGGTAAGAAAATCGCCCTGATCGGTGCGGGTTGTGCATCACTAGCGGTTGCCAATGACCTGATGCCGGTGGGTTACGAATGCACTATTTTTGAAGCCCTGGCTGAGCCGGGTGGCCTGATGCGTTCAAATATTCCATCATTTCGTCTGCCGGCACCGGTGCTCAACGAGGAAATTGACTACATCGTTGACATGGGCGTGGACCTGCGTTTGAACCACCCTATCAAGAGTATGAAAGCCCTACTGGATGAAGGCTACGACGCGATATTTGTGGGTACCGGCGCACCCAAGGGAAAAGAACTGAACCTGCCGGGTCGTGAAGAAGGTGACGCCAACATCCATATCGGTATCACCTGGCTGGAATCGGTCGCTTTCGGTCACCTCAAGAAAATCGGTAAACGCGTGCTGATCATCGGTGTGGGTAACACCGCGATGGATTGCTGCCGCACTTCATTGCGGCTGGGCGCTGAAAACGTCAAGGTGATGGCACGTAAACCGCGCGATTTCTTTAAAGCATCCGAATGGGAGTTGGAAGATGCGGAAGAAGAAAATGTCGAAATTGTCGTTAATCATTCCCCCAAGGAGTTTGTCATCGAGGATGGCCGGCTGGTGGGGATGGTTTTCAAACAGGTGGAATACGAAATTGAATATGGCCGGATCGTCAACCAGCTAACGACCGGTGAGATTACCATTCCCTGCGATGACGTTATCCTTGCCATCGGTCAGGACAACGCATTCCCATGGATCGAACGTGATCTTGGTATGGAGTTTGACCAGTGGGACGTGCCGGTGGTGGATAAAACCACCTTTGAATCGACCTTGCCGGGTGTGTTTTTCGGCGGTGATGCGGCATTCGGTCCAAAAAACATCATCTGGGCTGTAGAACATGGTCACCAGGCGGCAATTTCCATCCACCGGCACTGCCAGGGTGCAGACCTGCATGAACGTTTACCGGTTTTGATGAATCTTGGCAGTCGCAAAATGGGTATGCACGAATGGAGTTACTCCAACGATTTTGATCCTGCCGCAAGACGCAAGATGGAGCACGTTGAGTTGTCACAGCGGTTCAAGGATCTGACCACCGAAGTTGAGCTCGGCTTCACCGCCGAGCAGGTACAGCAGGAGGTCGAACGCTGTCTGAATTGCGATATCCAGACGGTGTTCTTTGACGATCTTTGTATCGAGTGTGATGCCTGCCTGGATATTTGCCCGACGCAATGCCTGACCATGACACCCAATGTTGAAGAGGAGGAACTGCTTGGCCTGCTGAAGGCGCCAAGGGTGAACCCCGATCAGCCGTTATTTGTTTCTGAAGCTCTCAAACAGACCAAGCGGGTCATGGTCAAAGACGAAAACCTGTGTATCCATTGCAGCCTGTGTTCCGAGCGTTGCCCGACAGCTGCCTGGGATATGCAGAAATCACTGTTCAAGTTTGCCCGTGCGATTGATCACAATGGACAAAGTATCGACGGAAGGAAGCCATGCCAGACAACGGGGTAAATGATTTTGTATTGAAGATCGGCACGGTAAACGGGACCGGTTCCGCCAGTGCCAATGGCCTGTTATTGAAGGCTCTTTTCCGTATGGGTATTCCGGTGACCGGTAAAAACCTGTTTCCATCCAATATCCAGGGTCTGCCGACCTGGTACGGGATACGCGTTAGCGCCAAGGGTTATATGGCCCGCCGGAAAAGGGTGGATGTCATGGTGGCGCTGAACGCCCAGACTTATCAAAAGGATATGGATAACGTCAGTCCCGGTGGATTCCTGGTTTATGATTCGACCTGGCCGCGCGAACGCCAGTTGAACCGCACCGATATAACGATCCTCGGTGTGCCACTGGCCAAACTGTGTAATGAAAATTTCAGTGATGCCCGGGTCCGCATCCTGATGAAAAATATTGCCTATGTGGGTGTTCTGGCTGCGCTGTTAAACATAGACACCGAGATTCTACAGGCATTGATCGAGGAAACTTTTGCCAGCAAACCCAAGCTGGTGGAGAGTAATTTAAAGGCGATAAGCCTCGGTTTTAACTACGCAAAAGAAAATTTCAGCTGCCCTCTTCCGGTGCATGCCGAGACCATGGGGGATAACAGCAAGCACATCATGATTGACGGCAATTCAGCGGCCGGCCTGGGTTGCGTCTATGCAGGCGCCACGGTTGGCGCCTGGTATCCGATCACGCCTTCAACCGGCCTGATGGATGCGTTCAAGGCCTATTGCAAAATGTTTCGCATCGACGAGGAGACCGGTCAGAAAAACTACGTGATCGTGCAGGCAGAGGACGAGCTGGCCGCGGCGGGTATCGTGCTGGGTGCCAACTGGGTTGGCGCGAGGGCGTTTACACCTACCTCCGGCCCCGGGATTTCACTGATGAGCGAGTTCATCGGTTTTGCCTATTACACTGAAATTCCCTCCGTGTTTTTTGACGTTCAGCGAGTTGGTCCATCTACCGGTATGCCCACCCGCACACAGCAATGCGACATCATGCTTTGTGCCTACGCCTCGCATGGGGATACGCAGCATCCGATGTTGCTACCCGCAAACCCCTATGAGTGTTTTGAAATGGCGGTCAGTGCATTTGATCTGGCAGAACGTCTGCAAACACCGGTCTTTGTCCTGTCCGATCTGGATATCGGTATGAACGACTGGATGATTCCCGAACTGAAATGGGAAGACAGTTACCGGCCTGACCGGGGTAAGGTCTTGAACTCCGCGGATGTCGATAAACTGGAAAAATTCTATCGTTACCTGGATGTGGATGGTGACGGGATCGCCGCGCGGACACTGCCGGGTGAAAACGCCAAGGGCGCGTATTTCGTGCGTGGTTCCGGGCACAACAAGCATGGCATGTACACCGAGAGTTCCGAGGAGTACAAGGATCTTGTCGACCGTCTGCTGGTCAAGTGGAAGACCGCCAGGACACTGGTACCCAAACCTGTTTTGATGCGGGCGGAAAAAGAGACCGGCATAGGTATTGTCGCCTATGGAAGCTCGGATGGTGCGGTGCTCGAAGCGCTGGATGAATTACGTGACCAGGGTATCCATGCGGATTATATGCGTGTCCGGGCGTTTCCATTCAATGGAGAGGTCACCCGCTTTGTTGAGCAGCATGAAACGATATTCGTAGTCGAACAAAATCGCGATGCTCAGTTGCGCTCCCTATTGATCCTGGAGACCAATACCGATGCCCGCAAGCTGATACCGGTTTTGCATTACAGTGGTATGCCCATTCCAACTTCATGTGTGGTTGAAGGGATTTGTGAGCATTTGTGTGCGAAGGACGTAGCATGAGCTTTATCAAGAAACCAAGGATCGATCTGCCCGGTCAACTGACCAATGAAATCGGTTTACTCAAGCGTGATTACGAGGGGGTTTTATCAACCCTGTGCGCCGGTTGCGGGCATGACTCCATCACAGCGGCCATTGTCCAGGCGTTCTGGGAGTTGTCGATGCCGCCAGAGAAGGTGATCAAGCTTTCCGGTATTGGTTGTTCTTCAAAAACGCCCGCCTATTTTCTTTCCGGAGCCCATGGTTTCAACTCGGTCCATGGGCGCATGCCGTCGGTGGCCGTTGGTGCCCATGCCGGTAATCGCAACCTGGTCTGTGTAGGCGTTTCCGGTGACGGCGATTCACTGTCGATTGGTTTTGGGCAGTTTGGTCACGCCGTCCGGCGCAACCTGAATATGCTATATATCATTGAAAACAATGGCGTATATGGATTAACCAAGGGTCAGTTCTCAGCTGCGGCCGACAAGGGCAGCAAATCCAAGAAGGGTGACATCAACCAATGGAAAAACATTGATGCCGTGTCGACCGCGATATCAATGGGCAGCAGTTTTGTAGCGAGAAGTTTTTCAGGTGACCGCGAACAGCTTGTGATGCTGATCAAAGCCGGAATCATGCATCCCGGCTGCGCAATCGTCGACGTGGTTTCCCCTTGCGTGACGTTTAACAATCACGCCGGATCAACCAAGAGCTATACCTACACACGTGATCACTACCACCCGGCCTCGCAGACCGACTTTATTCCACCTGCCAGTGAAATCAAGGTCAGTTACGCGGAAGGAACCAGCATCGTGGTGGATCTGCACGATGGCTCAAAGCTGTTGCTGAAAAAAGCTGATAGTGGTTATGATGCAACCGACCGCAGCAGGGTAATGCATTATCTTGAGCAGCAACGAGCACGGGGAGAGGTTGTCACGGGATTGTTGTACATCAATGCAGAATTGCCTGAAATGCATAATATTTACCGCACGTCCGCAACCCCGATGAAAGATCTCGAGTTTGTGAAACTGAACCCGGGCAGCGAAGCACTGGCAAAACTCCAGGCCGGCATGCGTTAAGCCTTACAGGCGAACTCCCATATGCGGGCTAACTGAGAGTTACAGCAACCCTGTAAACGTTTTGATGGCTTCGGTTCAGGCCGTGCGCTCAACAGCCCGGGTGGTCCTCACTGCCCATACCAATCCGGCCCTGCGGGCTTCCCTCAGACAGGATCTCGCCTGATCGGGACCGGTTCGAAGGTACATCCTGTACCATCGGCCCTCAATTTTCGTCCTGAAAATTGCCCCGGGCGAAATCCTGTCTTCGGCGGATAAATGGGCAGTAAAGACCACCCGGGCTATTGAGCTCTTCAGTCTGACGGCCTGCACCCTGGTTCAGACCCGGTAGACGGTTATTGACTGGGCGAACCTTGAAGCGCCGAGTAGCCGGGTGGGTCAGGGGCGATCGGGCGGGATGCCCGATCGAGGCCGACCAATACAGGATGTATTGTGAGGCCGGTCCCGTTAAGATCCGGCCGGCTGCGAGGGCAGTCC
>Ga0210065_1000145_pt1 | contig 20487 bp, 14 predicted proteins | sample Muzzi_PWB_D1_FD_185533 | JGI IMG/M metagenome (GOLD analysis project Ga0210065, IMG submission 185533) | Wetland microbial communities from San Francisco Bay, California, USA, that impact long-term carbon sequestration - Muzzi_PWB_D1 (SPAdes) | ecosystem: Environmental > Aquatic > Marine >... | reverse complement strand
GTCCGGTCAACAAAATCGCAAACATTTTTCATACCATCAGGGTTGTGCGCAAAATCAATAAAGACCCTGAATGGAAGACCTTCGATCTCATTCATGCGGCCCGGTGTAAGTTTCTCGCCCGCGTAAAAACCACTAAGCGCAGAGCGGATGGCGCCGATATTTGTGCCTGCAAAATAACATGCAGCGATGGCATGCATCGCATTGCTGACATTGAACAGGGCTGCGCCGTCAAAGGTCGCCGGAATTTGATTCACCGGCATCACCGGGATACGCAACAGGTCATTGTAAAGAATGATCCATGTTTCATTATCAATCGTCTCCAACACACAAAAGCAAGCCCGTTCCGGCGACAGTTGGTCTTCGACTAGTGCGCGCCCCGACTGCAGGGAAACCAGGCAGATTTTAGCCGCGTTCAAATGCCCGATCATGGCCAGGCAGCATGGATCATCGGCGAATAAAACCGCCGTGTGACGGGCACGCTCCAACAGGGCGCGCTTGATGACCGCCATTTCCTCCAGTGTTTCAATTTCCCCTTTTTCCAGGTGTTCTTCCGTGACATTGAGACAGACAGCAACATCACAATCATCAAAAGCAAATCCACGTACCGCGATACCCCGGTGGTGCGCCTCCAGGACCGCTGCATCCACCAGCGTGCTGGTCAAAACCCTTACATGACCAATGATTGTACCGGCATCCGTTTCGGTCAATTGCTGGCCGTTCAGGTATATCCCGTCGGTACACACGAGACCCGGCTTGCGACCCGAAGCCTGCAGGATATGGCTGACCATCCGGCTGGTCGTCGTTTTGCCATTGGTGCCGGTAACGGCGATGACCGGTATATGAATTGCTTCTGGCCCGGGAAACAGCCAGTCGAGCAGCTCGCCCGCAGCGGCATCCATCTGGCTGGAGCCATCTTCGCAGCGACTTAGCAGTTGCTCCAGGTCCGGGGCGGGATTGAAATCAAGCACGCTCCCACCCGACTGCGCCAATGGCATCGACAGACTGGCAGCCTTCAAGCTGACAGCCATGGCGGCGCAGTTCGTTTCCCTATAAAGAGTCCGGCACATTTCGATAACAGACTCGTGGATTGTATCCACGCGCCGCATGGCGCCACCGATTGATTGCTCAACCGCGAAAACCCGTCGATTGACGAGAATCAGGTGAAATACACGGCCCGCGATTTTGGCATCACGCCCTTTTGGGACGGTAGTCATGCCAAGCACTTTAAGTCGCGCCAGACGCTGATCAGGATTACGCAGCAACGCTTTTAAATCATCCCCTGCCCTGTCCACGCAAAACGTTCCATCGAGCACATGACAGTTTTTACCGTGCCCCAGTATCAGCAAGCCATTGGGCCGGACACGAAAACCGGTATTGAAATGGTTCGCCAGAGGTTCGCGCTCGAGTTGAAAAACAGGAATGCTGCGCTGCCGCGCCAGCCGGATGATGGCTTCCGTTTCAATTGGCAGCAAACGCTCCAGGGAAAACCTGGAAAACAAACGGTAATCTTCCGCGAACGTGCCAAATTTGCCGGAAACAAGCTCTATCGCCAGCTTAACCGCGGTCATACCCACTTCCGAGTGCTCATGTTCAACCAGCGCCGTATAGCGGTCACTGCCCGGTTCACCGGTCACCGAGAAGAAATTGACGCGATGACCATTTTTCCTCTGCAACAACAATGCGGTTTGTGCAAGCAAGCGTGCATACCGTGCATATTGATTTTCGTCAGCGACGATATCCGGAAAGTTTTCTGCATCTGTTTCAATTCCGGCATCAAGCAGCAACTGCCTGACACCAGCAACCGTCTGTGGGGATATTTCTGGTTCATCCGGGGCAAAATCCAGCCTGATTTCCACCACCCGCAGATCGGAACGTCGACCCGGGCCGAGGTAAGGAAAAAACAGAATTTCTGGCATGGGTCAGTCCACCGCTGCAACGTTTTCCAGATAATACACGAGCCTGCAGTGATGGGGTCAGAGTCAGGTGCAAGAGTCCTGGTTCTGACACAGGCTTTACCTCTCTTAAATTTTCATCATGTCCAGCTATGAAGCGACTGCATGGCGTTGTATTCTTACCAACCTGGACTAAAGGAGACCGTTATGAAACATCTTGCCGTAATCACTATGCTGTGCCTGCTTAGCAGCCAGGCAATGGGTGATTTTGAATTACAGGACCCTGCCCTGCCCAATGAAGAGGCCGCTAATGAGCCCACGGTAGAAGCAGTCGTGGAGGTGGCCGACTATGCTGTCGAGGGTGCAGGTGTCATTGGCTGTGCCAGTTACCAGGAAGACCGGCAAAAAAACGGCCCGATGTACTATATCAACCTTAATTGGGCAAAGGGTTTCATAACCGGTGTCAACTATATGCGCACAGAAATAATGGAAGGTTCCCAACTGGGCGCAGGTCTTGATCAAGAGGCTTTGACACTCTGGATTGATAACTACTGTGGCGAACACCCGCTCGCCAGTTTGTCAGACGCAAGTGCCGCACTGGTCGATGAACTCATGAATTGAGTAGTGTCTCTGACCCCGGCTTTACTCCAGGAAGACGCCTTCCGGAAGCTCGATCTCCACGCAGATTGGCAGGTGATCCGAATGGGTATGTTCCAGTACCTGGGTTTTCTGCAATTTCAGCGACTCTGAAATAAGTATATGGTCGAACTTTCGGTTGGGTCGCCAACTGGGAAAGGTCTTTAAATCTTCAAGCGGCAACTTCAGGTGTGTGCGGTCTACCAGGTTACGTATTTCACTGGAATCGGACCCGCAATTGAAATCACCCATGACCACCAGTTGAGAATATTCTTTTACCAACTCGCTGATATAACCCAGCTGGAGCGTGCGGGCACGCTTACCCAGCGCCAGGTGCATGATACAGACCAGTAAAGACTCTTTGTTGGTCGGCAATTCCACCAGCATGGCACCACGTCCCCTCAGACCCGGCAGTTTGTGTTCGTCAACTGCATGTGGACGTATACGGCTGAGCACACCATTGCTGTGCTGGGCAATCTTTCCAAGGCTGCGGTTTACCTGCCTGTACCAGTAAGGAAAACGTGCCCGGTGTGCAAGGTATTCCGTCTGATCAAGAAAACCGGTGCGCAAACTACCGGAATCCACTTCCTGCAAACCCACCAGGTCATACGTCTGGACCAGGTCGGCGATGCGGTTCAGGTTCGATATGCGCTCCTTCAAAGGCAACAGGTGTTTCCAGCTCTTGGTGAGGTACTCATGGAAATCCTGTGTGTCAACACCTGTTTGAATGTTGAAACTGAGAAGACTCAGCGTACGACGACCCTTCAGTGGGACAGGGTCCGTTGTTGCTATTGATTCTGCAGTTTCCATGTTTTGGCGGGACGCAATCCTTGATGACAGGGGGTGGGAGTCAAGTGCCTGACACCGATATCTTTGACACCGATCTCTTTCGGCACTTTACTCCAACCCGGGTATATTTTCCGATCTATTTCAATATTATTATCCGCGTCAGAGGTTTTTTCTATATCAACAGATCATTCAGACAAGATTCAAAGATATTGATTCCCTCGTTAACCAGGTCATCTGAAATCGTCAGCGCCGGCAGGAAGCGGATGACGTTGCCCCGAACTCCGCAACTCAACAGGATCAGCCCGTTTTGCCATGCCTTTGTCACCAAAGCCCTGGTCAGGTCCGCATCGGGTTGATCCGGGTCGCCGTTTTCGACCAACTCCACCGCAATCATCGCGCCACGCCGGGCACGGATATCGCCAATGACATCGGGGTATTCTTCCTGTAATCGGGATAGTCGATACGCAAATATTGCGCCGATCTGATTGGCCCGTTCAACGAGGTTTTCCTCGTTGATGACATCGATCACTGCCAGGGCAGCACTACAACCGATCGGCGAACCGGCATAGGTGCCACCCAACCCACCAGGTAGTGGCGCGTCCATGATATCGGCTTTACCAACCACTGCCGACAGTGGGAAGCCACCGGCCACACCCTTGGCGACCGTCATTAGATCCGGTTCAATACCTGCGTATTCGCAACAGAAGAACTTGCCGGTGCGGGCAAAACCCGATTGAATTTCATCGGCGATCAAAACGATGCCGTGTTCGTCACACAGTTTCCGCAAAGCCTTCAGAAAATCATTCGATGCGGGATAAAACCCGCCTTCACCCTGCACGGGCTCAACGATAATCGCGGCCACGTCGGCCGCTGAAATATCCACCTTAAACAAGGTATCCAGGGCTTTAAGGGTCTCTCTGAGCGTTACCCCGTGATACTCAATTGGGTAGGGTACATGGTAAATATCACCGGGAAACGGGCCAAACAAATTTTTGTAGGGAGTGACTTTGCCGGTTAAACCCATCGCCATCATGGTGCGGCCATGAAATGCGCCATTAAAAGCGATGACACCTCTTCGCCCTGTAAAGGCACGGGCAATTTTCACGGAGTTCTCAACCGCCTCGGCTCCGGTGGTGGCGAACATTGTTTTCTTTGGTGTAGTTCCCGGTGCGAGCTGATTCAGTTTCTCTGCCAGTTTCACCGCCGAGGTGTAGGGTGTTATTCCGAAGGCAGTGTGACTGAACCGTTGCAACTGCTCATCGACCGCTGCGGTTACTTTTGGATTGGTATGCCCCGTTGAACAGACCGCAATGCCGGTAGCAAAATCAATATATCGCCGGCCTTCAACGTCCCACATTTCTGCGTTTCTGGCGTGATCAATAAAAACCGGGGCCATATTGCTCTGTGCCCGTGCAAACGCAGCTTCCTTGCGTGTCTGCCAGTCGGCATTACCCGGCGCCAGGCTCGTCATCTTTCCTTCCAAAGCACTCATTGTTCTATCCCACCCATGCACATGTATTTAATCTCCAGATAGTCATCCAGACCGTATTTTGAACCCTCACGCCCCTGCCCGGATTCTTTCACACCACCAAAGGGTGCCATTTCGTTTGAAATGATACCTTCGTTGATACCGACGATACCGTATTCCAGGCCTTCGCCCACCCGCCAGATACGACCGATGTCCCGTGAATAAAAGTAACAAGCCAGACCAAACTCGGTGTCATTCGCCATCGCGATCGCTTCGGCTTCTGTGCTGAACTTGAACAGGGGAGCCACCGGTCCGAATATTTCCTCTTTGAACACCTTCATATCACCACTGACCCCGGTGAGTATAGTCGGCTCAACAAAGCTGCCACCCCGCTCGGAACGTTGCCCCCCTGCTATTACACAGGCACCCTTGCTGACGGCATCATCGATAAAACTCATGACATCGCTGGCCGCTGTCTCATTGATCAACGGCCCGATGGTAACCCCCTCATCCGCCCCGTTCCCTACACGTAATTTCTTGACGGCCTCGACCAGTTTATCGGCAAAGATGTCATAGACACCCTCCTGTACCAGAATGCGATTGGCACAGACACAGGTCTGACCGGAGTTACGATACTTGCTCGCCATCACCCCGTTGATGGCGGCATCCAGATCCGCATCGTCAAATACGATAAAGGGTGCATTTCCACCCAACTCCATCGACGTGCGTTTGACGGTCGCGGCGCATTCGGCCATCAATTGTTTGCCCACCGGTGTAGAGCCTGTGAAGGTCAATTTGCGTACGATCGGGTTAGACGTGAGCTCTTTACCGATTTCCGCGGTTTTGCCGGTCACAAGGTTGATCACACCGGCCGGAACCCCGGCGCGTTCCGCCAGTTCAGCAAAAGCATAGGCTGACAAAGGCGTTGCATTGGCCGGCTTACAGACCACCGCACAACCCGCCGCCAGGGCCGGGGCGATCTTGCGGGTTAACATTGCATTGGGGAAATTCCAGGGCGTGATACATGCAACGACACCGACAGGCTGCTTGATAACCACCAGGCGTTTGTCATTTGTTGCGTGGGGAATGATATCGCCATAAATGCGTTTGCCCTCTTCGGCAAACCACTCGATATAACTTGCACCATACGCGATTTCACCGCGGGCCTCAGCCAGTGGTTTACCCTGTTCAGCAGTCAGGATCTGCGCCAGGTCTTCCTGGTTTTCCATCATCAGGTTGAACCATTTGCGTAATATCGAGGACCTTTCCTTGATGGATGTCTGGCTCCAGCCTGGCTGCGCAGCCTGTGCCGCTTCAATCGCCCGCCGGGTTTCAGCCGTTCCGCAGTTCGCTACCCGGGCAATTACTTCGCCGGTGGCCGGGTTGGTAACGTCCAGCGTGCTTCCCTGGTCCGCAGCGGTCCACTGGCCGTTGATATATGCGCCCGTTTTTAACAAACGTTTGTCCGTTATGGAAATGCTCACAATTTAGTCCTCCAAATAATGTCAGTATATTTATTACCAGGCGGCGAATTCTACCAGTGTCGTGTACGTCGCGGCTTCTGTCGGGCAAGCTTACCTGTAAATATTTCTCGCATATATCGATATTTATTTGTATCTTCTGTGAGATATTTTCACAGGACAATCACATGCTGGACCGACGCACACTACCTCTATCTGCATTACGTGCTTTTGAAAGCGCAGGTCACCATTTGCACCTGGGACGCGCCGGTGATGCCCTGGGTGTAACTCACGGGGCCATAAGTCACCAGGTTCGCGCCCTTGAACGGCAGCTCAAGGTAAAGCTTTTTGTTCGCAGCAATAACCGTCTGAAGCTTACCAGTGCAGGAGAGCGTTTGTTAAGTGCCGTGCGGCATGGTTTTGACAGTATCGTGGAGGGTGCCCTGCACCTGGACCCTGATAACCTCACTGGTACTCTGGTTGTTGCCTGTACTGAATCGACGGGGGCAAGCTGGGCAATCAGGCACATTGGTGAATTCCAGCTGCAATATCCGCAAATCAGCATTCATGTCACCGTGATAAAGCCCCGACAACGGGACATTCCCCGCGAGGTTGATGTCGCGATCTGTTATGGCAAGCCCGAAGCCGGTGGCCGGAACCTTGAGGAACTGGTTTCACCACCCGTTTACCCCGTTTGCAGCCCCCAGGCACAGCATGGTTTACCTGCAATTACACGACCGGAACAGCTGGCTCAACTGACATTGTTACACGATAGCCAGAATAGCTGGTCTGACTGGTTCGCCGCCATGAACGTGGAGGTTCCTGAAAATATGCGGCAGATGCACTTTCAAAGCACCAACCTGTCTCTCACCGCAGCCCGTTTGGGATTTGGAGTTGCACTGTGTAACACCTTTGAAATCCAGGAAGACCTTCGCCAGGGCCGCCTGGTAAAACTGATGAAAAAAGGCGTAGCCGAGTCGCATAATTACTATCTGCTAAGCAACCAGCCAGAGCACCGGTCTTTACGGGCACAACTGTTCGAAGACTGGATAAAATCACAAACCACGGAAGTTGTCAGGCACCAGGGTGCGGTTGTTCAATATCGCGCGTAAAATTCCAGCATGACCAGCAAGTCTCTTTTACTCGAATGCATCCATTGCGAACTGAGCCAAACCCTCGGAAAGACCACCGACCTGCAATGGGTACGGGACCTGTCGGGCGGGGATATCAACCAGGCCGCACTGATTCAGAGCGGCGATACAAAATGGTTTGTGAAGTACCGCAACAACGCCCCGCCGGGAATGTTCGAAGCAGAAGCGCATGCATTAACTGAAATTTCAGCCAGTGCCTGTATCAGGGTACCGGAAGCTATCGCATGGGACTCCGACGACGGTACCGCATGGCTGGTACTGGAATACCTGGAACTCACGTCGCACGGTCCGGCTGATTTGCTGGGCGAGCAACTGGCGGCCTTACACGGCATCAGCTGCGATCGCTTTGGCTGGCCACATAACAACTACATCGGAACCACACCACAGCTCAACCGCTGGACCGGCAACTGGACTGAATTCTGGAGAGATTGCCGATTGAAACCACAATTGCGTATGGCTCAGTCTGCTGGATTCGGCAACCGTCTTTTGCCCCTCGGCGAACGTCTGCTGGAGAGCCTGGATCATCTGATGCAGGATCACGAACCCGCTGCAGCGTTGCTGCACGGTGACCTGTGGGCAGGCAACAAGGCCTACACCGCTGCCGGTCAGCCGGTAATATTCGACCCGGCAAGTTATTATGGCGACCGTGAAACAGATATCGCAATGACCGAATTGTTCGGTGGCTTTGAAGCGTCATTTTATAGCGCCTACCAGGCACACTCGCCATTGCCCGATGGCTATCCACTGCGCCGGGATTTATATAAGCTCTATCACATGCTCAACCATCTGAACCTGTTCGGCGCCGCTTACCTTTCGCGTTGTGAAAATATGCTCGACGGTTTGTTGGCGCAGATACGATGAGTAAGCCGCTCGGGGCATCATGAAAACCACGGCCTCAGGACAGACCCGCTACGTTGCCTGCAACCTGTGTGAAGCGATCTGCGGGCTCGAAATCCAACTCGAAAACGGGCAGATAAAATCCATCAGGGGAGACCGGCAGGACCCCGTCAGCAAGGGACATATTTGCCCCAAAGCGGTCGCATTGCAGGATATCTATAATGACCCCGACAGGCTGCGCAGTCCCATCAGGAAGACGGCCAATGGATGGCAGAAGATTTCCTGGACACAGGCATTCGATGAAGTAGCCTCGCAACTGAAACGGGTTCAACGCCAGCATGGCCGCAACGCGGTGGCGGTTTACCTGGGCAACCCGACGGTGCATAACCTCGAAGCACTGCTGTTCGGACCGGAATTTTTCCGTACCTTAAAAACAAGAAACCGCTATTCGGCAACCTCGGTCGATCAACTGCCGGAACAACTGGTATCCCTGCTGATGTTCGGGCACAGCCTGTTGATCCCCCTGCCCGACCTGGACCGCACCGCCTTTCACATCATCTTTGGAGCCAATCCCGTGGTATCCAATGGCAGCATGATGACCGCCCCCGGGGTAAGCAAACGCCTCAAGGCCATTCGTCAACGCGGTGGTCAACTGGTGGTGGTTGATCCGCGCAGAACTGAAACGGCAGAAATCGCCGATCTACACCTGTTTATCCGGCCCGGCAGTGATGTATTCATGTTACTCGCGATGTTGCAGGTGGTGTTCAGTGAACAACTGCAGGCATTGGGTCGTGTTGAGGGATTCACGCGGGGTTTGGAGCATATCGAAGACCTTGTGCGGGATTACCCGCCGGAGAAGGTTGCCGGTATTACCGGTATTGAGCCCGCGACATTGAGGACCCTGGTCAGGAATTTCTGTGCCGCCGAAAGTGCAAACTGTTATGGCCGCATCGGTGTGTCCGCGCAGAAATTCGGCAGCCTTACCCAGTGGTTGATCACGGTCTTCAATATCGTCACCGGCAACCTGGATATTCCCGGTGGAACGATGTTCAGTAAACCGGCGTTCGAAGTGCTCACTGCCGGCAAGACGGGTAAAAAGGGTTTTGCCGACCAATTGAGCCGGGTCAGGAAGCTGCCGGATTTCATGGGAGAATTCCCGGTCGCAACCCTGGCAGAAGAGATCATGACCGCGGGTGAAGGCCAGGTGCGGGCACTGGTTACCAGCGCCGGTAACCCCGTTCTGAGCACACCCAATGGGAGGCAACTCGATGCCGCACTGAGCGAACTGGATTTCATGGTATCAATTGATATCTACCTGAATGAAACCACCCGTCACGCAAATATTATCCTGCCACCCCTGACAAGCCTGGAGCGACCGCAATACGACGTGGTCTTCCAGGCCCTTGCGATACGTAACGCCGCCAAATTTTCAAGGGCGGTTTTTAAAGCCGGCAAGGATCAGCGGTCTGATCTACAAATTTTTACCGAACTGGGCTGGCGTATGCAAAATGGCAGTGGCTTTGCCCGGGCTAAAGCGTGGGTCAGGAAGAAACTGCTGCAGCAACTGGGTAGTGAATGGATCGTCAACAGGAAATTGAAACAGGGCCCCTATCACAGGTCACGGGGTCTGGATTTGAAACAACTCAAGGACAACCCGCATGGTTTTGACCTCGGACCGCTGCAGCCCTGTCTCCCGGAGCGCCTGTTCACGAGCGACAAAACCATTCATCTCGCACCGCCGGAATTCGTATCCGGGTTACAGAAGCTCGTTGACGTTTTAGCTGCCCATCAGGCGGATTCGCCGGCAGCCAGGTTTGATCTGCAACTTGTTGGCAGAAGGGATCCGCGTAGCAACAACTCCTGGTTTCATAACAGCCACAGAATGGTAAAAGGCAAAAATCGCTGCCTGGCACTGGTTCATCCGCAGGATGCCGAAGCCCGCCACTTGCTGGATGGAGATATGGCGCTGGTCAGTTCAAGAGTCGGCCGCATCAGGATACCCGTGGCGATAAGCGATGAGATGAAACCCGGTGTCATCAGCATCCCTCATGGCTGGGGCCATCAAATGGAAGGGCTCGGACTCAGTATCGCGCAACAGCACCCGGGGGTGAACACCAATATACTCACCGATGATTTATGGCTCGACTCCCTGTCGGGTAATGCGGCTCTAAACGGCGTTGCGGTAGCACTCGAAAAAGATGCTAGCCAGGGTTCCGGCTGACTGGAAAACCAAGCCGTAACTAGCCCGGATTCTCCACGCTCAGGGATTCGACGAATACGAGCTCGCAGGCGCCATCACCGGTATCGGTACGGGTCATCGAAGAGCGCCAGTACCAGCCTGAATCATGATCCACATCGACCAGATAACCGCGTAGTAGAACGATATCACCTACCCGCACTTTTTTTAATGATCTTTCGATGTCTTTGCTGGCCGGAATCATGTGCATATTGCTACTGTTGAAAATGATCTGTTGCTCGGGTATGGGTGGCGGCAAGTCATACTTGGTGCGGTACCAGCGACTGCTCTGGGAAATGTCAATCTGATCCAGCACCGCGGAATCTGACATCACACCCCAGCCCAGCGCCAGGTCGAGAGGTGAGAGGTCGACGGTTTGGCCCAGGTAATAGGGTTCTTTTGACAGGACCCGCGCGCGAATTTCAAAACTCGCTTTGCGGGTAACCTGGTAGTCATCCAGAAAGAACACGGATGGTTGCACATCAACCTGCAGCGGTTTTTCTGCAACCAGTATCCCGGGCGGATGCTCGATTGGCCCGCTACCCCAGTCCCTAATTACCAGGTAGCAAAGGGCGATGACACTGAATATGAATATTCGTCTGGTCATAAACGCCCTGTGAAGAAAGCTATCCTTTTGCCAGCGCAGCCTTTAATCCATCCAGGCATAGCTCGATATGTTTCTCGGAACTGGAAGCGCCCATCAGGCCGATCCGCCAGATCTTACCGGCCAATGTGCCAAGACCTGCGCCAATTTCAAGGTTGTACTCATTCAGCAGGAAAGACCTGACAGCAGCTTCATCGACACCTTCCGGCACCTTCACCGCATTGAGTTGCGGCAAACGATAGCCCTCTTCCACGTAGAATTCGAGACCCATGGCTTCAAGACCGGCGCGCAATTTCTGATAATTGTTTGCGTGTCTTGCCCAGGCGTTTTCAAGGCCTTCTTTCTTCAGGATCAAGAGCGCTTCATGCAAGGCATACAGCATATTGATGGGCGCGGTATGGTGATAGGCACGCTTGGCACCCGGGCCCCAGTAAGACGTCAGCAGATTTAAATCCAGAAACCAGCTTTGCACAGGCGTTTTGCGCGCCTTCACCTTCGCCATGGCTGCATCATTGAATGAAACGGGCGAAAGACCCGGTGGGGCGGACAGGCACTTTTGGGTGCCGGAATAAATTGCATCAATGCCCCATTCATCGACAGCTAGCTCAATGCCACCCAGCGAGGTCACGGCGTCAACAATACTGAGACAGTCATGCTCGCGGGCCAGCTTGCACAATGTCCTGGCATCGGAACGCACACCCGTCGATGTCTCGGAATGAACAAAAGCCAGTGCCACGGCATCGGCGTTGGCCTTGAGCGCCTCTTCAACCTTGCCAGGGTCGACCGGCGTACCCCATTCAAACTCAACAGCAACCGGGTTTGCTCCGCAGCGGCGGGCATTCTCCAGCAGTCGGCCACCGAAAACACCATTGCTTGCAATAACGATCTTGTCGCCCGGTTCAAGAAGGTTGACCACGCAACATTCCATACCGGCAGAACCCGGTGCCGAGATTGGCAGGGTCACTGCATTTTTGGTCTGAAAGGCATAACGCAGCAGTTCGTTAAGCTCATCCATAAATTCGACAAACGCCGGATCAAGGTGACCAATCGTAGGTCTGGCCATGGCGGCGAGTACTTCCGGGTAAACATCTGAGGGCCCCGGGCCCATCAAGGTTCTCTTGGGTAACACGATATTACCTCCCTGCGGTATGTGGATACTGCTCTAATACCCTATCAACGGTTGAAAAAATGGCATCACGATCGATGAAGTTTCGGATTAATCCGTTGAGCGTCTTTACTCAAAATGAGTTGCTCTGCCATGCATCATATTTGGCAAGGGTAAGAGTCATTTTCCCACAAGTCCACAAAATATTGAGCCATTTATGAATACCCAAAGCTAATGCAATAAAAGCCTTTCCCTCGCTCGCTGAACTATAATGGCCGGATGGCGCTCCTGTTGCTTCACGGAGCTTAAATTTTACCGGAAAACAGTCCATGAATCTGCGCGGCCTGATGATGTTAATGGTGGTCTGCCTGGTCTGGGCATTCAACTTTGTTGCCGGCGCCAAGGGTATGCAGCAATTTTCCCCGCTGATGTTCATGGTCCTGCGTTTTAGCCTGTTACTGATCTTGACCCTGCCATTTTTACGTCGCCCCCCCGCCGGACAATGGCCAAGACTGGCAGCCGCAGCCATTTCGATCGGATCCGTACATTTTTGCTTTATGTTTTGGGCCCTGCAGCGCGCGGGTGATGTATCCTCCGTGGCCATCCTGCAGCAGACATATGTGCCCATCGCAGTCCTGCTGGCAATTTTCATGCTGGGTGAATCGATCGGCTTGCACAGGTTGCTGGCGATAGCCGTGGCTTTTGCGGGTGTCGTGATTCTTGGCTTCGATCCGCATGTCCTGTCACAACCGGACGCCATGGCACTGGCCCTGGCATCGGCGTTTTTCCAGGCACTGGGTTCGATATTCCTGCGCGGGATCGTGGGTGTTTCACCGATGAACTTTCAGGCCTGGACAGCCATCCTCTCACTGCCCCTATTGCTCTCATTGTCACTGGTTCTGGAAACCGGACAACTCGAATCCATCCGCTCAGCACAACCGCTGCACTGGGCCAGCGTGGCGTTTTCCGCCATAGGCGCCTCGGTTGTCGGTCACGGCCTGTTCTTCTACATGGCACAACGGTATCCGATAAGCAGCATCATGCCCTACATGCTGATGATGCCTGTGTTTGCTGTCATGTTTGGCGTGCTGGTATGGGGCGATCAACCCGGATGGCGGGTGTTGGTCGGCGGCAGCCTTGTTCTAACCGGCATCCTCGTTATCACATTGCGGACGCGCCGGACGGTTGAAAAAATCCTGCGATAACCCGGCGTTAGCGTGCCAACACTCACTGCCGTCGCACCTAATCGAAGTCCCCCATCCTCAAAGTAGGGTTATTCGCTGGATTGCTGTGTGCTGGGCTGGACTTTGATTTACCCTCAGCGGTGGCGCCAAGGGGGTGTGCGCGGCGGTTGGCTGAAGCTGGGTCGGGAAGTTACTACCGGGACCGTACGAGACAGGAGTCGAGTATCGAGGCTCCATGGATGGCTTGTGCCGAGTCCCGGTAGTAACTCCCCAACCCAGCGCTTCTCCCTGAACGGGTGAAGAACAAGCTTTACCTGTGACTAAAGCAAAACCGCAGCTCCGTGCCTTTACAACAGGATTTTGTCGGCACCTATTGCGAAGCGTACTGCAAGTTCTTAACATGACATCCTGTCAAAGAGCGATAAATTTCGGCATGGATTGAAGGCACATCGAAGCGGTACCGGCAATCAATGATTTTTAATTTGAAAGGAGACATCACATGAATTTTTCAAAAGCAATGCTGATGACAGCGACCACACTGCTTTTTTTCGCTGCCAACGTCCAGGCTGAATCAATCCGCTGTGGAGAATTTGTGATTGAAGATGGAGATTTGGACAACGCCCCCACGATGGAAGAAGTTATACAGAAATGTGGTCCTCCAAGTTCCAGTGACCTGCAGAGCCTTTATTATAAAGAACAGGGTAAGCGCCTGGATTTTAACGCTGAAGGACAGCTGATCTCCATTAATGAAATAGAGGATGAGTGATTTTTTAGCGGACAATTAATAGGCAGGCCGCTTTACGCCGGGTTGATCCGCGGCCTGCCTCTCCTGCCCGGACAAAACCTGGGTGAATCCATGCATCGTGAAAGTCCACGATGCCGCTACCACGAATACACAGGTAGAAGCCCGCGTCCTGGCTTATAATGCCCCACTTTCAGAGCCGCCGGTTAACAGTACCCACCCATGTTACAACTGAACGAGATTGAACTGCGCCGCGGCGCAAAACTGCTGTTCGAAAACGCCAGCCTGCAAGCCCATGCCGGGCAGCGCCTGGGTATTATCGGTGTCAATGGCAGTGGCAAGAGCTCGCTATTTGCCCTGATCCTGGGTCAACTGGACGCCGATGCAGGGCAACTGCAGGTCAATCCCAAAGACGTCATTGCGCACGTGGCGCAGGAAAGCCCCCATTCCGAAAAATCGGCTCTTGAGTTTGTGCAGGATGGCGACAAGGGTTTGCGGCAACTGCAGGCCAGCATCGCCGAACTGGAAGCCCTTGATGATCACGATGAACGTCTTCACGGCCTGTACGAGCAAATGGAGATCATCGACGGTTTTGCCGCGGAAACGAGAGCCGCGAGACTTTTACATGGCCTGGGATTTGCGGCCGATGTTGTGCAAAAACCGGTCCAGGAATTCTCCGGTGGCTGGCGCATGCGTCTGAACCTGGCACAGGCACTCATGTGCCGTTCAGACATCCTGCTCCTGGACGAACCCACCAACCACCTGGACCTGCCCACTATTCTCTGGCTTGAGCGCTGGCTGAAATCCTACACCGGTATTTTGCTCTTGATTTCGCATGACAGGGATTTCCTGGATGGACTCTGCACGCACATTGCCCATATCGAATTTCAGACCGTCAAAACCTATACCGGCAATTACAGCCAGTTCGAAGCGGTTCGTGCAGAGCAGTTGGCACTGCAACAGGTTATGTACGTAAAACAACAGAAAGAAATCAAACATATGGAGGGCTTTGTTGAAAGATTCCGTTACAAAGCCAGCAAAGCAAAACAGGCGCAGAGTCGTCTGAAAATGCTCGAACGGATGGTTCAGATTGCACCGGCGCACGTGGATTCCAATTTTCATTTCCAGTTTCATGAACCTGAAAAACAGCCGCAACAATTGATGCAACTCGAGCACGTTACTGTCGGCTACGGGCAGACTGCAATCGTCAGTGACATTCGTCTGCGACTGGGTGCGGGTGACCGCATCGGTCTGCTGGGTTCCAACGGTGCCGGTAAATCAACACTGGTCAAGACACTCGTCGATGGCAGCACCCTGTTAGCCGGTGAAAGAACCGTCAACAAGCATACCCATACCGGCTATTTCGCCCAACAACAACTCGAACTATTGCGTATGGATTGCAGCCCCTTATGGCATATGCAGCATCAGGCACCTGACGCCAGGGAACAGGAACTTCGTAACCACCTGGGACGTTTTGGTTTTCAGGGCGATCGCGTCACCGATCCGGTCGAGCCATTCTCGGGTGGTGAAAAGGCCCGCCTGGTGCTGGCTTTGCTGGTACTGCAGAGACCCAACCTGCTGCTCCTCGATGAACCGACCAACCACCTCGACCTGGATATGCGCCACGCACTCAGCGTGGCCCTGATGGAGTATGACGGCGCCTTGCTGGTCATCTCTCATGACCGGCACCTGTTACGCAGTGTCTGCGATGATCTTTATATCGTACACAATGGAAGGCTTCACGAGTTCCGGCAATCCCTGGATGAATACCAGAACTGGCTCAAGGAACAGGATGCAGCGCCGGACGGCAAAGATTCCGGCGGCCCACAAGCCTCCCCGGCCTCCAGCAAGAAACAGGTTCGCCAGGATGAAGCCAAACGGCGGCAATTGCTAAAACCTCATATGGATACGGTCAGAAAACTCGATAAGCAAATGAGCGTACATCGAACCAACCTGGCAGGTATCGAGCAGACTTTGCTGGATGAGTCGCTGTATACGGATGCTGGCCGAAAAGAGGAACTAACCCAATTGCTGCTGCGCCAGGCCGCCCTGAAATCCTCATTGGAATCACTCGAATGGGAGTGGCTGGAGGCCAGTGAAAAACTGGAAGAAGCTGATAATGAATTGTAGCATCCGGCGATCCCGGCGATTTCACCAGCGGACGGCAACTGTTTGAATGGCACGAAGTCACCGCCAGACTAAATGTATTGCATGCCTGGTGCGGGTAATGGGTTAGGATAGACCAATGATAAAAAGCAATATATCCATCGAGGATTTCAAAAACTCTGCGGGTACCGAACTCGGGCCGTCGGAGTGGTTGTTGATCGATCAGGAACGCATCAACCGGTTTGCCGATGCGACCGAAGATTACCAGTTTATTCATGTCGATCCTGAAAAGGCCGCTGCCACGCCATTCGGGTCTACCATTGCACATGGTTTCCTGAGCCTGTCAGTCCTTCCCCACCTGTTGTCACAGATCATGCCGATACCCGAAGGTATCGTGATGGGTATCAATTACGGCACTGACAAAGTACGTTTTTCAATACCCGTGAACGTAAACAGCCGGGTCCGTGCCAGGGCCAGGATCGAGAAGGTAAGCGCCAGATCAGGTGGTCAGTTCATGGTTAAAACAAGGGTAACTCTGGAAATTGAAAACAGGCGACGGCCTGCTGTCGTCGCTGAACTCCTTTCCCTCTATGTCGTCGAGACAGCCTGAAAGAATCGCAGAAACTGCCTGCCCGCAGGACAATCAGCCATGGGTAATCAATCAGGTCTTTTTTGTATGCCAACAAATGTTCGATGAGGGGTAAAATGTACCCTATGGAGAACGCTGAACCCCTGCATATATTACTTACCAATGATGACGGGCACTTCGCACCCGGTATCCTGGCGCTGCGTCGGGTGCTCAAACGATCGGGCCACCGCGTCAGCATGGTCGCCCCCAGCCATGAACAAAGCGCCACCGGCATGGGTGTTACCAGCCGGCGCAACCTGGCGCTTGAGCAAATCGAGACCGACTGCTGGCACCTGGACGGTCAACCCGCAGACACTATCCTGGTTGCCCTGGGTCACCTGCTTGAAGACAACCCGCCCGACCTTGTGCTTTCCGGTATCAATTTCGGACCCAATCTCGGCACGGCACTGCACATGTCCGGCACCATCGGTGCGGCCATCATGGCAACACTTAATGGTTTTCCCTCAATTGCTGTTTCTGCCGGTATGCGTTTTGATGAAATTGACACTCAATTTCCAAGCACCCACGAAGTTTTCGAGGCGGCGGCTGAATTTACCTGCTCCGTGATTGATTCACTGCGCGCGTCCGTTGGAAAAAGCGGGCGTTTGCTGCCAAGGCAGGTCCTGCTCAACATCAATTACCCGGCGCTTCCCAGGGATCAGATCAGGGGCGTTTTGCATCCCAAGATATCTGCCGGCAATATGATTCAGATGGGTTACCACCGCTGCGCCGAAACCGGTCACGTGGTTCCCGGGTTTTATCCCGGTGTTGACCCGCTGCAACCGCAAAAAGAAGCGGACGACGTCAGGGCGCACATGGAAGGATATATCACGATTTCCACGATCAAACCGCGCTGGAATCCACCGGCCAAACAGGCAACAAAACTGGAAAAGCGACTGGAAGCACTATCGTTGGGTTTTCCACCCAATGATTGCTAAACACTAACCACGAAACAAAGGGGTGATAAATCGGGCTGCGGCCCGCTGCTATTGCGCGTACTACGACAGCACTAATCAGAAATGCCAGCTATAAGGATACCTACTGGGTAAAAGTCTGACATGGAAATGGCTTCGATACGCCAAGGGTGTGCAGGGTCTTGCCTCAGGACACATCGTGAACCCCTCCCTGGGGATTCGATCGCGACTTCCCTGTCGCTCACGGTCCTGAGTCAAGACCCTGCACCCCCTTAGCTGCGAGTGCATTAAACCGAAAGTCTTGCGCTTCGACGTCAGGTTCAGCAACTCTTAGCTATTCGCCGTAGGGAATCCAGATATTCTTGATTTCGGTCGCCTTGCGCAGAAATACTTCACCCTCACCCTGCAGCGGGTCCTCCCAATCATGGTATCGGCCGTAGTTAACCCAGGTGCGCTTCATAGTCGCTGCTGATTCGGCTTCAACCAGTTGGCTGCCCTCGGCAGTGCCCCAGTACCACAAGCCTTCCAGGTCATAATGTTTTGCCAGTTCCACCAGCAGATCCTGTTGCTTACCGGTGACGATATTGACCGTGCCGCCCGGCAGATCCGAGGTATCCAGCACCTGGTAAAAATCTGTCGCCAACAACGCGTATTGTTGTGAAGGAACCACGACCACCCGGTTTCCCATGGCAATGGCGGGCATGACGGTTGAAATCAGGCCGAGCAGACCTGCCTCTTCCGGCGCGACAATGCCGATGACACCGAGGGCCTCCTTCATGGCCAGTGTGACCATGCGATAAGGTGTCGCGTGCACCGCGCTGTCGTACTTGTCCGCCATGGCCGCATAGGTGTAAATACGGCTGATGCAAAGCTCAAGTTCAGCCTGTGCTGCGGTTTCATCCTTGCCGCTGAGTTGTGCGATACGCCGGCTGAATTCAGAACCACGCGCTGACAGGTTTTCTGCAATGTAATACAACACCTGTGCGCGGTTGTGCGCCGTCGTATTGGTCCAGCCCTCTGCCTTGCGTGCCGCTTCCACCGCATCGCGGATATCCTTGCGTCCACCGACCGGAAACTCCGCAACCGGATGACCCGATGCGTCGTGCGCCATCATGCTGTAACCGCCGTCAGGCCGGACCTGCCTGCCACCGATGTAGAGTTTGGCCGTACGGTCTATGGGTACGATATTGTCTGCGCGGACGGCCTTCCCGGGTGATGCTTCTACCACGGGATAAACCGGTTGATCATGCAGCTCTGATTCCCAGGCAGCACGGGTGTACTCATACAGACCCTCTTTTCCGCCTTCGCGGCCAAAGCCGGATTCCCGGTAACCACCAAAGCCTGCCGCGGCGTCAAACACATTGGTGCAATTGATCCAAACCGAACCGGCCTTTAGTTTGGGTGCCACATCCAGCGCCAGGTTGATGTTTTCCGTCCAGACGCTGGCCGCCAGGCCATAACGGCTATTGTTGGCAAGTTCGATCGCTTCAGCAGGCGTGCGGAAGGTCATCGAAACCAGAACCGGCCCGAAAATCTCTTCCTGCGCCAGCGTTGACGAAGGCTGCACGTCGGTGATCAGCGTTGGCGGATAAAAACACCCGCCTGCGGGTAACTCACCATCCGCCTGCCAGACATGGCCACCTTCCTGCGCACCCAGTTTGACCATTTCCGTAATCGTCTGCAGTTGTACCGGATCAACCACGGCGCCGATATCAATACTCTTGTCGAGGGGATCCCCAATGACGAGTTTCGACATACGCAACTTGACTTTTTCAAGCAGCGTTTCAGCAACAGATTCCTGCACCAGCAAGCGCGATCCGGCACAACATACCTGCCCCTGGTTGAACCATATCGCATCCACCAGGCCCTCAACCACGCTATCGAGATCCGCGTCCTCGTAAACGATAAACGGTGACTTGCCGCCCAGTTCCAGTGTCAGTTTTTTACCGGTGCCGGCTGTGGCCTTACGCAATATCCGGCCCACTTCTGTCGATCCGGTAAAGGCTATTTTTTTAACGTCCTTGTGTTCAACCAGTGCCGCACCTGCCTTGCCGTCACCCAGCAACAGGTTAAACACGCCATCGGGCAGACCCACTTCATCACAGATTTGTGCTAACAGCACCGCGGTCGAGGAAGTAAATTCAGCCGGTTTCAGAACCACGGTATTACCCATAGCCAGCGCCGGTGCGACCTTCCAGGCAGCCATCAGCAACGGGAAATTCCACGGGATGATCTGACCGACGACACCCAGTGGCTGAAAACCGGGCATTTCACGTTCCATCACCTGCGCCCAGCCCGCGTGATAATAGAAATGCCGCGCTACCAGCGGGATGTCGATATCCCGTGACTCGCGGATCGGTTTGCCGTTGTCCAGGCTTTCCAGTACCGCGAGCAGGCGGCTGTGTTTCTGTACCTGGCGTGCAATGGCATATAGATAACGCGCACGTTCATGTCCACCCAGCGCCGCCCATGCAGGTGCGGCGGCAAGCGCCGCGGCGACGGCGTGGTTGGCATCTTCCGCATTACCATCCGCCACTTTTGCCAGCACTTCATCTTCAATGGTGACTATGTTTTTTTTGCGCAGCATCCTGCGCAGCGAACGTCCGATGTAAAGCTCATCGTTAAAATCCTTTATAAGTTCCCTGTTGGTATATTTGATGGTTGCATATCTGCTCTTTTTCTCAAAACCATAGACTGGCGCAATGGTTGCGGCAATTAAAAAACAGGTTACTGTC
>Ga0210065_1000144_pt1 | contig 20563 bp, 18 predicted proteins | sample Muzzi_PWB_D1_FD_185533 | JGI IMG/M metagenome (GOLD analysis project Ga0210065, IMG submission 185533) | Wetland microbial communities from San Francisco Bay, California, USA, that impact long-term carbon sequestration - Muzzi_PWB_D1 (SPAdes) | ecosystem: Environmental > Aquatic > Marine >... | reverse complement strand
AATTCGCCAATCGCTTTACCGTCTTTTTTGGCTTTTCGTGCATAAAAAACGTCTACCCCTTCTTGGCTGACGCCGTGTTTCGAAAGCTCCTGCATGGTGATCATCATCGCTACCATGCCCGGCTTAAAACCGTTCAGCATTTCGATAGAAAGATTGGATTTTTCAGCCTGTTCAGCCAGCTTGGAGTAAGCCTCTTCGGAGAGCACAGATTTCAGCGTGCGACCATCCGTATAGGTAGCGGCTTGCATCAACCGCATTGCTAAAGCGGGGTCCTGCATACTGTTAGGATCGATTTCAAAAATCAACTCATCTGCTGCCGCATACGCGACATCATATTCGGAAGGCAGAGGAAAGTCCTGCTGTCGCAACATGTGACTGGTGCCGCCAATATAAAGTAAGTGATCGCCCTTGGAGACTTTCCATACTGAACTTTGGGCATGCAGGACTGGGCTGACAAAGATGAGGGATAACAAGAGAAAGCAGTTTGGGTATTTCATAAGCTTGCTAACAATTCGATGAGACCGGTGCACGGGATCATCTGTAAAAGAGCTCAATCCGGAGATTGCTGACTGAGCGCTTTAACTATCTCAGCGTAGCGCAGCGGCTTGTCATAATAGCTGATACGGTGCAATTCCAGCTCCTCCACATCTGCCACATTCAAGCAACCGGAGACGACCACGACCTTAATATCGCGGGATATTTTAGTGGAAATTGCAAAATGCGCTCCAGAGCCATCCGGTACATGATGATCAGCAATCAATAAATCAAAGTCAGCTGAATCTGACTGCAAAATGCTTCGAGCCTCTGCCAGAGAAAACGCAGTGGATACCTTGCAACCGCAGGCTTCCAGCTGCTCCACAGCAACCGCAGAGAGATCCGCCTCATCTTCCAAAAGTAACACGTTCATCGTAATACGAACATTGAACAGTAAAAATATCGACCGCAATAATTAAAGCGCTGACGCTCAAGTTACCGTTCTATTAAGCAGTGATATTCAACATTTCCGAAGGGTCTTTCGAGATTCTCTATCACCATAATTCAACAACCCTGTAGTAAACTGTATGCATGCAAAAATACAGCCAACCACTTCCACTCTATCTTCGTATCTTAAGTCGTTTATCCTGCCATGTGAATGGCGTCTCAGAATGGTACCGCACGTTACCGCAGACACTACCGATCACAACGCAGAATCTGGAAAGACCACTCAGACCTAATCAACGCCGGCTTGTCATCGGAAATAAAATTGTCATTTTGACCGTTAAAACCTAAGTATAATGGAACTCTATCAGCTAAAATCCTTCATTATACTGGCCGAAGAAGGCAGTCTGCGCCCCGCCGCAGAACGACTCTTTATTAGCCAGCCGACGTTAAGCGGACATATCAAAGCACTGGAAGCTGAATTCGGCTTTGAGCTCTTTGAGCGCAGCCATAAGGGCATGTTACTAACAGCTGAAGGCGAGCAATTTCACGTCCACGCCGAACGTGTTTTATTCGAAGCCGGCAGCGCTCAAGCCTTAGTCCAGTCACTACGTGATGAAGTCGCGGGCACAATCCGACTTGGCATCGTCAACGAAGGACGAGATCTTCAACTGGATACAACCATCGTCGCATTAGCCCAAACGTATCCAAAAGTACAGGTCGACATCACCAACACAAACTCAGGGCTGGTCATTCAAGCACTCCGTGACGGCACCTTTGACGTGGGCTTCATCGAGGGTGAACGAACCGCACCTGAATTGACGAAGCATGCCGTGACTACCTCACATCCGGTGATTATCTACCCCGAAGCATGGTCGCATCTGGATGTCGACGATTGGTCAAACTTTCAAAAGCATCCTTGGAGCTTTGTAACAGAGAACTGCACTTACTTCGACCTCATACACAACGAAGTACAAGAACGTGCACTCGTGATCGATTGGAAATACCATATCGAACATAACGACACCTCTCTGAGTCTGGTCAAGCAAGGCCTGGCCATGGGCGTCGTCGACCGCGAAGCAGTTGCAGCCTACGTAGACGATGGAAGCATTCGTATTTGGCCTCACTACCAACCGGAGACCACCATCTATCTAGCCTGGCGAAAGGACCGCAGCTCCGAAAAACTCATCACCACCTATTTGGAAACTGCCAAGCGCTTATTTGGCAAAAACACGCAGCAGGCCTAAAGCCTGCGTTCCAAATCGAGGGTTATAGTTCTGTGCCGGATTTCACGAACCGGTAGACACCGTTTCGGGGCCGCGAACACTTAAGGCAAAGAGTGGTATCTTTAATGCTCACTTATGGCATGTACCGCACGACCCATTCATTTCTTATTTTGCTTCTGGCTAGCTGTCTGGCTGCCACTTCGAATTTGGCTGCAGAAGTTACCACCAGTCAACTTCCGGTGCTCACAGGAACAGACGTTATTACGATTGAGTCAAAGACAGTCGCAGACGACTTCGTATTGTATGTACGCCTACCACCGGAGGCCGCAACCGAGCCGGACCGCACATTCCCGGTGATCTATGCAGTCGACGGAGATCATACCTTTCCAATGTTGGCCTCAATCACAACTCAACTTGGCTGGTCGGGTGCAGTGCCGCCTTCTATTATAGTAGGGATCGGCTACGGCACCTTGGACCTCGAAAACGGCAACCACCGTGATCGTGACTTAAGCCCTCAACCCTTTGCGGGCAGCGAACACTCAGGCGGAGGTGAAAAATTCCACAGTTTTCTGACCAGCGAAGTCATTCCCTACATCGAAAGTCAATATCCTGCAGCCTCTGAAGAGCGCTATTTTTATGGACACTCGCTCGGTGGCCTCTTCGCACTCTACACTTACATTAAGAGCCCCGAGTACTTCCAGGGGATTGTGGCTGGCAGCCCCCTGCTCGCGGGTCAACTCGACCTACTCACTCAGCTCGCCGACACGACGCCAGCACGTGATTGCAAACTCTTTATCGCTACTGGAGATGAAGAGGACGCCACCCTCTTCATCGATGATCTAGAACGACTGGACAACTTGCTGGAAACGACTTGGGCTGCTGAAGCTAGCTACGAAATGGAGCTGATCAAAGGCTTCGATCACTTCACTATGTTAGCACCCGCTATGAGCAAGGGCCTCAAATCAATTTTCGCTAATCCATCAAAGCCTTGACCGTCATGACTTAAAGAAACTCTTCAAGCGCCAGCTAAGCGATCTGACTCTTTACTTGCTAGATTGAGTCCGCTAGCTACTGATATTAGACAATGAAGGAAGTCGAAATCAGCCGCGAACCTATCGAGCTATATAAGCTACTAAAGTTCGAGGGTATCGCAAGCAGTGGCGCAGAAGCAAAAGCATTTGTTGCAGACGGCCGTGTTTTATTGAATGGAGTCGTGGAAACACAAAAACGAAAGAAGCTGCTCTCGGGTGACTGTATCGAAATCGGTGAGACAACACTCAAAATTCGACTCGTCGAGCCACCCACACAGGCCTAAAAATCTGAGCGACAGGCGCGCCATACTGGATTGAGTTATTGGGATAAATCAGGCAGGATTACTAAATGGATGCCGAAACTGTCATCGCCCCAAAAAATTGGATATTGATTAGGGGATGGACCCACGAATGTCGCCATTGGGCGCAGTTTCCTCGTATACTACAAGACCGCGTGGCGTGCCATAACGTCTTTTGTTTTAACTTGCCAGGTACAGGTGATCGCCATCAGGAAGCATCACCTAAATGTATCTCGGACATGACTGATTCACTGCGTGCGCAATACTTGAGGACAAAGGAATCAAAGAATACCACCACCGGCATCGTCAGTATCTCCATGGGCGGAATGATCGCCTTGGATTGGGCATGCCGATACCCCACGGATTTCCAAAAGCTGGTCATTATCAATAGCAGTTTGAAAAACCTCAGTCCCTGCTGGCAACGCTTGCAACCCAAGATCTATCTTCCCTTGATGAGGGCTATCTTCACGTCCGACCCATCAAGGCGTGAATTACTCGTACTGTCTTTGGTATCATCACTGGCGGGCCGGCCGCGGGAAGAAGCGGCACGTTTGTGGAATTTGATCGCCAGCGAATGCGCTCCGACAAAGCAGACCATCATCAGGCAATTAATGGCTGCGGCGAAATTTCGATTCAATTCCAGCATTCCTATTCCAAGCCTGATTCTGGCTTCCCAATCCGATCGTTTGGTGCATCCGGACTGTTCGCGCGCAGTGGCACGATTACTCAATTCCGAACTACGGTTGCATCCTACTGCCGGACATGACTTGCCCTTGGACGATCCAAGCTGGGTGGCCGAGCAGATCTCTCAATGGTTGCATCAAGCGCCAGCATAGTCAGTTGCCAAAAAAATAAATTCGGGTAAACTGTACCCTCCAGTTGGATTATGGACCTTCCATACAAAGCAATCTTTTTTGACCTGAGTGGCGTTCTCTACGATGGCGACCAGCTGATTGAAGGTGCCGTCGAAACTGTGTCGACTGCGCGCCAACTCGGTTTGACCGTCCGCTTCGTCACCAATACCGCAACGCGTAGCACTGATACGATTCTGGAGAAACTAAGCAGGTTCAAGATCGCGGCAACTCCGGTGGAGCTCTTTACAGCTCCTCTAGCCGCAAAAAACTATGCCGCGAAAAAAGAACTGCGTCCCTACCTGCTGGTGCATCCGAGCATTCAACCGATGTTCGACGATTTGGAGCAAGAGGATCCGAACTGCGTCATTCTGGGCGATGCCCGCGATGCGCTCAGATATGAAACGCTGAACAAAGCCTTTCAACTCTGCCATGCAGGCGCATCCTTGATTGCAATCGGCTATAATAAATACTTCTGCAATGAAGGTGAGCTGTGGCTAGACAGTGGTGCGTTTGTACATGCCATCGAATGGGCAGCATCAATGGAAGCCGTTGTCATGGGAAAGCCCAGTCATCTCTTCTTTGAAGAAGTGGTGGCTTCAACCCCACATCAAGCTAGAGATTGCCTCATGCTGGGCGACGATTTGGCAGGCGATGTCGTGGGCGCAATCGAAGCAGGCCTGCAAGCTTGTCTGGTTCGAACCGGAAAATTCCAAACCAGCGACGAATCAGAGCTGCCTGCCTCGGCAACAGTAATCGACTCCGTGGCAGATTTGTTCGCATCCGATTGAACAAATGAGCTTCAGCCCGGTAAAACAGAACACTCGATGTGAATGTCTGCGAAAGCCTTCAATTCTGCAAGAACACTTCCCTTAAGGACGTGCCGACGAGTCGCGACGCAAAGTATGGAGTGTAATTTCGGCCGGACAATTTAAACGTGCGGGCAGGCCCGAAGCTCCGGTTCCACGACTGGTGTAGCCCTGCAACTTACCTTCGCACCATCGTCCGGATAGGACGTGTCGCGGCGAAGTGGTGTCGTGCAGCAGCACCCGCCTATCCGGCAGACAGATCTGACCGCCATGGGTATGGCCTGATAATTGTAAATCGAAACCCAACTCGGCTGCTTCCTTATACGTCTGGGGAGCATGCGATAATAAAATCTTACACGCCTCGGGCGGCACGCCCGCAAGTGCGCGTTGATAATTATGGGTGTGGTAAAAATTAGGATCGTCAATGCCTGCGATGTACAAAGCGCTGTCGCCACGCTGAAGCATCGTGTTCTCGTTAAGCAAGAAGCGGATACCAGCCCGTTCAAAAGAGATCACCTTCTCTAAAAAATCATGATTCCCAAGAATCGCCCAACAGGGTACCGTCAGATCTTTTAAAATTTCGATCGATGCTTTAGTCGCACCCGTGTGATCTCCATAAGTTGAAGTTCTGAAATCTCCGGTCACAACCACCAGATCGCAATTCACAGAAAGTACGGCGCGCCGTACCGCTGCAGGAAAATCCGGATGCAAATCCGCGTGCAGGTCAGTTAATTGCAGTATCCTATAACCATCAAATGCTTCAGGTAATCGCTGCAAATACACTTCATTCTCAAAGAGTTTAATATCGAGGTAATTGCGAAAAGCGCGATTCCATAAACCGGTGGCCCTCAGACCAAAGCGTACAATCGAGTAAAAATCACACTTATTTTCGAGCCGAAAAAATCCACGCCCCTGACCTTTTCCCTGTTCCCGTACCAATCGCTGCTCTTTATTGAGACGTGCCGTAAACTCAACCATCCCCATACGCTGAGCTAATTCCACTAAGTGGAGTGGAATACTCGACAAGTTTATTTCGGTGGATGACATGGACGTAATAAGTCGCAAAAACATAGAAAACGCATTCGGCAATCAACACCAAAGACTGGCGAAGTTCCGTTCGATAACATTTGCCCCAAGTCCCTACTCCCTAATAGTACAACACTTTCACAAATACATGACCACTGCCAATAACTACTCTGCTGCCTTTGACAGCATCGAATCCGCAATCCGCGATATTGCTGCTGGCAAGATGGTAATCGTAACCGACGACGAAGCCCGCGAGAATGAAGGCGACCTTGTGATGGCCGCTTCCAAAGCAACCGCTCAGTCGATCAACCAAATGATACTGCATGCACGCGGCCTGATCTGTGTGCCAATGATGGCCCACCAGTTGCGCCGGCTTGGCATCAGTCCCATGGCCTCTGAAAACCGTGAATCGCACCAAACCGACTTCGCGATCTCAGTCGACGCCGCCGAGGGCATCACCACTGGCATCAGTGCCTACGACCGAGCGGAAACGATCCGTCTCTTGAGCGATCCCGAAGCACAACCGGATGCACTGGTACAACCCGGCCACGTATTTCCGCTGCGAGCCAAGCCGGGAGGCGTCTTGCAACGCGCAGGCCACACGGAAGCCGCCGTCGACCTCGCCCAACTGGCCGGACTCAACCCAAGTGGTGTCATCTGTGAGATTTTAAATAAAGACGGTAGCTTAGCCCGCCTACCTGATTTGGTTGAATACAAAAAAGAACACGGACTCAAACTCATCTCCATCGCCGACCTAATCGAATACCGCCACACGCGAGACCGACTGGTGGAGCACGTGCTAACACGTCCTTTCGAATCCGACTTCGGTACCTTCGATTTACATGTTTTCAGGAGTATTTTAGACGACCGCCAGCACATCGCATTCAGCAAAGGAACGCTTAGCGCCGAACCAACACTGGTACGCGTGCAGAGTGAAAACCTACTGACTGACGTCTTCCGCTCTTCTGCCAGCGGCGGATACAACTCGCTGAACAAGGCCATGCAAATGATCAGCAAGGCCGGTCATGGTGTCTTGCTCTACATTGAGCAGCCAAAGGGTGGTGTCCGCATCGTAGAGGGCAAATCCCGCGAAGTCGCTCCCAGTAAAATGGATTTTCGTGACTACGGGATCGGCGCACAGATACTCGTCGCATTAGGCCTGCAAAAGATTCGCCTACTCTCCAGCACTCAGCGAAAAGTGGTCGGAATCGACGGTTACGATTTGGAAATCGTCGAACAAATCGATATTTAGCTCCGGACTGCCCAGGTCCCAAAAATCATTTCGATTGACTTCCAGTCGCGGGCTGCACCTTATCGCGCGCTTTAATTTTACACCCCCGAGTCAGGTGGGTTTCCTATATTCTAGAGCATCTCAACCGCATCTGGAAACGATCTCCTTTCAAGTATGAACGCAAAAAATATCCGTAACATCGCCATCATCGCTCACGTTGACCACGGCAAAACCACTTTGGTGGACTGCCTACTCGCACAAAGCGGGACCTATCGCGAAAACCAGCAAGTACAAGAACGTGCGATGGACTCGATGGACCTTGAGAAAGAAAAGGGAATCACCATCAAAGCTAAGAATCTAGCGGTTAAATGGACGAACCCAAAAGACGGTGAAATTTATACCATCAACATTGTTGATACTCCGGGACACGCTGACTTCGGTGCCGAAGTGGAACGAGTGATGAAAATGGTTGATGGCGTATTGCTGCTCACTGACGCGGTAGGTGGCCCACAAGCACAAACCCGCTGGGTACTGCGCAAGGCACTTGATCAAGGCCTGAAAACAATTTGTGTAATCAATAAAGTGGATCGGGATACCGCACGTTCTCACTGGGTACACGACAAAGTGCTGGAGCTCTTCCTCGACTTGGAAGCTGATGAAGATCAGTTCAACGCCCCCTTCCTTTACGCATCCGCCAAAATGGGCTTCGCCGACCGCGAAGTCGACGGCCCACGCGAGAACATGTTGGACCTCTTCGAAACCATTGTGGATCGTATCCCTGCACCAATTATCGAAGAAGGTGAATTTCGCATGCTAGCCAGTAACATCGATTGGGACGACTATGTTGGCCGCATGGCCATTGGGCGTGTTCTTTCGGGTGACGTTAAAGTCGGTCAAACCATTTACGCATTGCGCAAGGATGGCTCGAAAGACCGCGTCAAGGTCACTAAAATGAAAAGCTTCTCAGGCGCCGGTAACACGGACGACGTAACGGAAGCAGTCGCCGGCGACATTGTCGGCCTCGCCGGTTTTGACGACGTGGATATTGGCGATACACTCGCCGCTACGCCGGATGCTGAAGCATTGCCATTCGTTGAAATTGATCCGGCCACCGTTCAGATGGAGTTTTCAGTCAACAACGGCCCACTAGCAGGTAAAGACGGAAAAAAGGTCACTTCCCGTCAAATTCGCGAGCGCCTGATCCGCGAAACACAGTCTAATATTTCAATCAGTATTGAAGACACCGACGATGGCACACGCTTTCTAGTCAACGCACGGGGATCCATGCAGATTGCAGTCTTAGTCGAAACCATGCGTCGCGAGGGCTTCGAGCTTCTCGTCTCCCGTCCGACCGTGCTCTATAAAGATATCGACGGCAAGCGCCACGAACCATTCGAGCAAGTCTGGGTCGAAGTGCCGGAAGAACATCTGGGCGGTGTCATCGAAAACCTCAGTAAGCGTAAAGGTAAAGTCACCAACATGGAGCATCACCACGCCGGCGTGACCGTTGAAGCTGAAATTTCAACACGTGGCTTAATCGGTTTCGAAAGTGATCTGGTCACCATGACGAGTGGCCACGGCGTCATGAGCCACTCTTTCCTTGAGTATCGCCCACACTGCGGTGAAATCGTCACGCGTCTAACAGGGACACTCGTTAGTATGGAACAGGGTAAGACTATGCCCTATGCCTTGGATATGATCCAGAGCCGCGGTAAGTTATTCGTCGGTCCTGGTGAAGATACCTACGCAGGGATGATTGTCGGTGAAAACCCGCGCAAAGAAGACATGCCGGTCAACCCGGCCAAAGCCAAGCAACTGGATAACATGCGCTCGTCCGGAGCCGACAAGAGCATCCAACTCTCACCGCCGATCAAATTCTCGCTGGAACGTGCCATCGAATACATCGCACCTGATGAGCTGGTAGAAGCGACGCCGCAATTTCTTCGCATGCGCAAGCGCATTCTGGATGAAAACGTACGCCGCAAGCTAGCCAAACAAGCCAAGGCCTAAGCGATTCAAACATTAAAAAAAGGGAACGGTTTTCACCGTTCCCTTGTTCTTGTTCAAATTTCGAAGCGCTTTCGGCCTCATTGAAGCTAGAATCGATCATCCCGAGAGTTCTGCATCGGGCACAAAGCCCGCCAGGCGTCATGACACGATCAAACTCTTGCCTGTCATTGCTGCGGGTTGTTCCAAATCCATCAACTGAAGCAGTGTTGGTGCAATGTCTCCCAAGCAACCACCCTCCGCGAGCTTAGCAGCCTTGAATTTTTCGCTATACACAACGGCTTCTACTGGATTCAACGTATGTGCCGTATGCGGCCCGTCATTTTCAAAACTCCAAAGCTGATCAGAATTACCGTGATCCGCTGTGATCACCGCGCTGCCCCCCACCTCGTCGATTGCCGTCAGTAAATCACCCACACAGCCGTCCACGATCTCACAGGCTTTGATGCAAGCTTCCAATACACCGGTATGCCCCACCATATCGGGATTGGCAAAATTGATGACGATCAATCCATATTTCCCGGATTTGATCGCTGCTACCGAAGCATCACGAATGCCGTAGGCCGACATCTCAGGCTTTTCATCGTAAGTCGCACAATCCTTGCGACTCGGCACCAATTCGCGGTCTTCGCCGGGAAATGGATCTTCTCGATAATCATTGAAGAAAAAAGTTACGTGCGGAAATTTCTCAGTCTCAGCGCAACGGAATTGCCCGATACCCTTCTCCGCAATATAGCTCCCAAGAATGTCCGCCATCTTCTCGGGCTTGTAAAAGATAATATTCGGACAAAGACCCTTCTGGTATTCACTCAAGGTGGCGAAATAAAGATTGAGCTTTCTGCCGCGATCAAAGCCATCGAAATCATCCTGAATGAAGGCCCGCGTCAGTTCACGCGGACGATCACCACGAAAGTTAAAGAAGATGACTGAGTCACCATCTTGAATCGTACCGACCGGCTGACCATCTGCATCGACAATCGCAGTGGGCGGGCAGAATTCATCTCCCTTGGTACCGTCCGTTTCGGGCGCATCATACTGCATCTGAATTGCTTCCGCTGCCGAGTCGGCGGTGCGCTCGATGTTACGCCCCGTCAGACAATCATAAGCGCGCTGTACGCGATCCCAGCGATTGTCACGGTCCATCGCCCAATAGCGCCCGGCAACCGATGCCACCGCACCCACACCTATCTTTGCCATTTCCGTCTCAGCTTCCTGCAAGAAACGCTTGCCGGTAAAAGGTCCTGTATCACGCCCATCGGTAAAGGCATGCAGATAAACTTTTTCCACTCCCTCTTCTTTTGCGATGCGCAACAACCCATATAGATGCTCCAGCATCGAGTGCACCCCAGCGTCCGAAACCAAACCCATAAAATGCAGCGCCTTACCCGACCCCTTAACATTTTGGAAAGCCGCTTTCAGCGTCGCACTTTCCTTCACCGAGCCCGTCTCGATGCCTTTATTAATCCGAACAATCTCCTGATCCACCACACGTCCGGCACCAATATTTTGATGACCGACTTCCGAGTTACCCATAATGCCTTCGGGCAATCCGACAGCAAGACCGCATGCCTTTATTTCAGTAGCGGGATATTCAGCGGTGAGCTGATCAGCCACGGGTGTATTAGCCAATTTGACTGCGTTATAAGCATCATAGGATGCGTCATGGTTGGCTCCCCAACCATCACGAATGATGAGGACGACTGGCTTTATTGGATCAGACATATTTTGTTATAGTTTAAAATAAATACCCCATTTGCTTAAAGGATGAAATGGTAAGAAATGCAGCATATACCAAGAGGAGCGTAACACCTTCGCGTCTTGAGACATGGTGACCGGTTTTGAACACCCAAAATAAGCTGGCGGTCACTGCCAGCAAAGCAGGGAATTCGAAGTACAGCAAGGAAGTCTCTACCGGTATTGAGATCAGACTAGAGACTCCACCCCCGATCAATAGAATGTTGAATAAATTGGAGCCAACAATATTGCCGGCGCAAATATCGCTGTGCCCGGCGCGTGCCGCTGCAATTGAAGCCGCCAATTCCGGCAAACTGGTGCCAATCGCCAAGATGGTTAAGCCAATGAGTGTTTCACTCACACCCATACGACCCGCGAGCTCTACACTCGTGCTGACTAAAATATCTGCCCCGAGGGCGAGTAAGGCACCGCCGAAAACGACCAAAGCCAAACCGACGCGTGTCGTTCGACGTGCCTGACTTTCTATTTCATCAGAAAACTCATGTTCAACCGCAACCGATACATGTTTCGCGCCACGAACGACATAAATCAAGTAAGCCATCGTTAAAAAAAACAGCACAAACCCTTCCGCACGTGAAAAACCACCAATCGCGAATAAGGAAAATAAAAGTGTAACGCCCAACAAGATCGGCACTTCACGTTGAATTAAACGTAATTGCACTGTAAGGGGCGCGATCAAAGCAGTAACACCTAGAATCAAGCCGATATTGGCGACGTTACTACCTAGGATATTGCCCAACGCCAGCCCCGGACTCTGCTGGGCTGCCAGCAGCGAGGTCATCATCTCAGGCATGGATGTCGCCATCGATACAACAGTCAAACCGACAACCACTGGGTTGATGTTCATATTCACGGATACCGTCGCAGCACCCGCGGTCAACCAGTCCCCACCAAATGCGAGTGCAACCAGACCAATCACCAGCATAATCAGCAACAGCCAGATCGGCATTTCGGGAAATGGAAAATTAATCAGTGCAATCGTCATAAATCTTGAAGGGCCGACCCGTAGGATCAGACCCTACTGAGTAAGAAGGCCTATCGCCCAATATCTGCGAGAAAATTCTGAGTGCTTGACTTGGTAAATCAAAAAACCACACTGCCGCGCTTTTATCAGACCTCAGCCCAATTTCATGGCTCAAGACCTTAAAGATACGCTCAACCTACCACAGACCAGTTTCCCCATGCGGGGCAACTTGGTGGAAAGGGAGCCCGCTCGCTTGCAACACTGGTCCCAGGTCGATCTTTATCAGGCGATTCAGGCCAAAAATGCGGCCGGGCCCAGCTTCATTTTACACGATGGGCCTCCGTTCACGAACGGCGATTTACACTTGGGCCATGCACTCAATAAGACGCTCAAGGACACGATCTTACGTTACAAGTGGATGCGAGGATATAATGCGCCCTACATTCCGGGCTGAGATAGTCACGGCTTGCCAATTGAGCATAAGGTATCTCGAGAGCTTCAAGCAGAGGGTCGTACCAACTACACCGCGATAGAAGTTCGCACTGCGTGTGCAAAATTTGCCGATAAATACCGCGAAATCCAAAGCGAACAATTCAAGCGACTGGGTGTACTGGCCGATTGGAAAAATGAATATTGGACCATTCATCCGGAATACGAAGCGACCGAGCTGGAAACTTTTGCCAGTTTCGTTGATCGCGGAATAGTTTATCGGTCAAAAAAACCTGTTTATTGGTCGATTCCATTCGCGACGGCTTTGGCCGAGGCAGAGATCGAATATCGCGACCACACCAGCATCTCGGTCTACGTCAAACTACCACTTTCTTCGGAAACACAAGACAAACTCGGACTCGATACAGAGTCATCCATCCTGATTTGGACCACCACTCCGTGGACGCTTCCGGCTAACATGGCAGTCTCCGTGCATCCAAAGATTGAATACAGTGCCATCCAATCCAGCAAGGGCACCTTGATTGTTGCAAGCGAGCTGGTGGCTGCCGTCACAGAGGCTTGCGCACTTGAAGACGTAAGCACGCTTAAAACTTTCTTAGGATCCGAATTGGAAGGACTCGAAGCACGCCATCCATTCGTTGATCGCGCCAGCCCGATCCTGCTGGCCGACTATGTGACGACTGAAAGTGGAACCGGTTGTGTGCACACGGCACCCGGACACGGCTTGGATGACTACATAACAGGCATCAATAATAACATTGAAGTCTATTGCCCGCTCGACGATGCCGGCTGCTATCAGGATGACGGCCAGATTCCACCGGAGCTGGTAGGTCTCTCCGTTTTGGATAAGGGTGGAAAGCCCTCGCCGGCCAACTTGGGCGTCCTGAAGATCATTGCTCAAAACGGCGCACTGATCGCAAAGAAAAAGATCCACCACAGCTACCCACACTGCTGGCGCTCGAAAACACCCGTCGTCTTTCGTGCCATGGACCAATGGTTCATCGCACTGGATAAGAATGGCGATCGCCAAAATGCACTCGCAGCGATCAACGCGGTGAATTTTATTCCCAGCTGGGGCGAGAATCGTATCCGTGCGGCAGTGGAAAATCGTCCGGACTGGTGCATCAGCCGCCAGCGCACATGGGGCGTACCTATCCCGGCCTTTTACAATGCAGACGGCGAGGCCTTCATCGACGGCGACGTTATACGCGCAATCGCGGCCAAGGTCGCTACCAGCGGGACAGACATCTGGTTCACGCAAACTGCCAGCGAAATCCTGGATGGCATTCAACTGCCGACAGGTTGGCCCGCAGCGGATCAACTTAAATGCGGCACTGACACACTCGACGTTTGGATCGACTCCGGCAGCAGCCACCGAGCCGTACTCAAGAAGCGCGACAACCTCAGCTGGCCGGCCGACCTTTATCTGGAAGGAAGCGACCAACATCGCGGTTGGTTCCAAAGCTCACTGTGGACTGCAGTGATCGCAGACGGGCGAGCCCCTTATCGCAATTTGCTGACGCACGGCTTTATCGTCAAAGAAGACGGCACCAAACTTTCCAAGAGTGACGGTGAAGCACGCCCGTTGACTGAATGGATCAAAAAATACGGCGCCGATATTGTTCGTCTTTGGATTTGCTCGCAAGACTACCGCGGCGATGTGCCGGTTTCCGATAAGATCGTCTCGAATGTCGCGAACAACTACCGCAATCTGCGCAACACACTGCGCTATCAAATCGGTAGTCTTTATGATTTTAATCCTGACACGGATGCACTGCCACTGGATCAACTCAACCCGATTGACAAATGGGCACTCAACGAACTGGCGCAACTGGTTGAAAACGTAACCGATGCCTACGAGGCCTACGAGTTTCACCGTGCATTCAAGGAATTCATCGATCCTTTTGTCGCCAATACGCTCTCTTCGACTTACCACGACATCTTAAAAGATCGCCTCTACACTGCGGCGCCGAACGACCCACTGCGACGCTCGTCTCAAACTGCAATTTCCATTATTTTTGACGTCTTCACGCGTTTGATTGCGCCCTTGCTACCCTACACGGCAGACGAGGCATGGAGCTACGCAAACAACGACAGTGACTTCCTCGATCAACCAATCGCATTGCAGTCATGGCCGGAAGTCGACCCTGCCTGGCGCTATCCCGAAGTGGCGGCTGATATTAAAGCACTGCGTACTTTCCTTTCAGAACGTGTCAATGATGGTCTGGAAGCACTACGCCAAGCGAAGACCATCGGTCAAAGCCTGGATGCCAAACTCATGATTACGGGTTCGCAGACAGACGCGACTTTTGCACTATTGCACAAATATAGATCGGAACTGCCGGAACTCTTTATTATTTCGCAGGTCACCGTGACCGAATCGGTTGATGCGGTTGAAACAAGCGTCGAAGTCGCACATGCAGACGGGGTACGCTGCCCACGCAGTTGGCGCTGGGTGCCGGAACTCGTGCAGACCGATGAATGGGGACCCGTCTCACCGCGCTGTGCCGAAGCACTCAAACAAATCTCATACTCTAATCGTTAATCCACAATATTTCGCTCTGAAATGACCAAAAAGAAGACCACGAAAAAAGCCGTTAAGAAGACGGCATCTGCCAAAAAAACTAAAAAAACCAGTGCACCAGCCACAAGTGCAACGGTTAAACGTTCAGGAGTCACAGATGTAGCCGACAATAAAAAGGCTACCCCGATCGTCTTCTCGCTGGATGATGTTGAGGCTTTTATGGCTTCAAAAAAGAAGAAGAGCGAAAGTGCTAAAGATAAAGATAAGGATCAAAAGAAAAGCGCTGTCAAAAAGACCGCGCCGGTTAAAAAGACCGTCGCTGCGGTTGAGGACAAGCCAGCCGAGAAACGTGTGCTGGGTGCTGCATCACTCGCTGATATCCTAGGTTTCAATCCTGCAGAGAAGAAAAAAGTCACCAACTTGGAAGAAGACAGCATTCCGAAAAAATGGATCAAATTCTATCGGCTTCTGATCGACCTGCGTAATCACGTCAGCGAAGAACTGAGCCTCCACACTTCGGACACACTCAAACACTCGTCTCGTGAAGAGTCTGACATTTCAGGCTACGGCAATCACCAAGCCGATGCCGCAACTGATTCCTTTGATCGCGACTTTGCACTCAGTCTTGTTTCGAATGAACAGGATGCTTTGAACGAGGTAGAAGCGGCCATTCAGCGCATTAAGCATGGCTCCTATGGAGTGTGTGAAATCACGGGAAAAGACATTCCTAAAGAACGCTTGGCAGCGGTACCGTTTGCTCGCTTCTCAGTGCAGGGACAAGCTGAATACGAAAAGAATAAGCGTCGTAAGATTAATCGCGATTCGATGGGTATTTTTGGTGATACGTCAGACACACCGAAACTGATCACCGACGAGGACGACTAGTTTTGCGCTCCGGCAAATAGAATTTAGAAATTAGTTTCTGGATTCTCCAAACAAATGGAATCCATCCAAAAATTCAGCGCTTACAAGCGACTGTTCGTTACGGCTGCAGTCGTATTCATACTCGATCAGGTCACTAAGATATGGATCTTTAATAATCCGGATCTACCTTTGGACAGTTACTTCTACCCGGATTCGATCGAGGTCATCAAAGACTTCTTCTACATTGTTCATATCGGCAACGAAGGAGCGGCGTGGGGTATGTTTTCAGGTCAAGGCACTTGGTTAGCACTCTTTGCTTTGGTCGCTTTGTTCGCCATATACAAGCTACGTCTGATGTTGGAACTCCACCGGCCCGCAATGCAATTAGCCTTTGGACTACTGATCGGAGGCGTCATTGGCAATCTGGTGGATCGACTGATTCATGGACACGTAATCGACTTCCTTGACTTTCATTTGCCATTCGAGATCCCCTACATCCTGCCGGATGGTCGCTACCCTGCGTTCAACATAGCCGACTGTGGCATCGTCATCGGTGTAATGGCCTATATCACACTCAGCTTCTTCTCTAAAGACACAGTGACTCACGCCAAAGAATAGTTGGTGTAGCTTACTAGTAAGACTTTGCGAAAATCACGCGTTTGCCTGGCTTGCCTGTGAAGGCACAAGTCACCTCCTCCTGACTCGTCGCATTTGGAATGCAACGTACCGTGACCTTATATTTTTTGGCTATCTGATCTTCCAATTCGGGATCACAGCAGAAGCCCATCGAGGCAAAGCCGCCATGGATCTCCGGTGATCCGCTATTTTTAGATGTAAAGAAATCAATGAAATCGGCTTCACTGGTGATCTCGCGCGTGTGTGCTTTGCGAAACGCTTTGGCTCGGGCCAATAAATTGGCCTGAATTTCTTCCAGTAAATCAACCAGACCACTGACAAATGCACCGCGTGCGTAACTTTGCTTATCTTTCGGAGCGCGATCTCGACGTCCAACAAAGACGCTATCGTTGGCCATATCGCGTGGACCCACCTCCACCCGGAGTGGAATCCCCTTCTTAATCCAACCCCATGCTTTTTCACCACCGCGTATATCACGGTCGTCGAATTCGACTTGCACGCGACCTTCCAAATAATGAAGCGCTTCAAGCTCTTGCTTCAGGTTAAGACAGTACTCGATGACTGTGGCGCGCGTTTCCTCTTTGGGCGTAACGGGTATAATTACCAAATGCGCAGGAGCGATACGAGGTGGCAATATCAAGCCATCATCGTCCGAATGAGTCATGATCAAGCCACCAATCAAACGCGTTGAAACGCCCCAAGAGGTGGTCCATGCAAACTCTTCCTGTCCCTCAGCGCTCAGATATTTAATGTTGCTGGACTTGGCAAAATTCTGCCCAAGAAAGTGCGATGTGCCGGCTTGCAGGGCTTTACGGTCCTGCATCATGGCCTCAATCGCGAAAGTCGCTTCAGCGCCGGGAAAACGCTCTGCTTCTGTTTTTTCACCGGTAATCACAGGTACCGCCATGTAAGTCTCCGCAAAATCGGCGTAGACCTCGAGCATCCTGCGCGTTTCTTCCATCGCTTCTTCGGCAGTCGCGTGCACTGTGTGGCCCTCTTGCCAAAGAAATTCAGCGGTGCGGAGAAAGAGTCGCGTGCGCATTTCCCAACGCACCACATTTGCCCACTGATTGATCAATAATGGCAAATCACGATAAGACTGTACCCATTTCGAAAACAGCTCGCCGATAATAGTCTCGGAAGTCGGCCGCACAATCAACGGTTCCTCCAATGGGCCGGCGGGCTGTAATTTCCCGGTTTCATCGGCTTCCAATCGTGAATGCGTCACAACAGCACATTCTTTAGCAAAGCCTTCCACATGATCGGCTTCTTTCTGTAAAAAGCTCATTGGAATAAAGAGCGGAAAATATGCGTTCTTATGTCCCGTCTCCTTGAAACGACGATCTAACTCACGCTGAATATTTTCCCAAATGGCGTAGCCCCAGGGCTTGATCACCATACAACCGCGGACCGGTGAGGTCTCAGCCAAGTCAGCCGCCTTAACGACTTGTTGATACCATTCGGGGTAGTCCTGCTCTCGAGTTGGAGTAATTGCGGTTTGTGCCTGCTTTGCCATAGGTGGTGGAAAGAAAGCAGCCTCGCCTCAGCCTGCAATGCAAAATTACTACCAAGGCTGATCCGGGCGATTGTCACCGAGCCATCCACCTCTGACAAAATCCACCATCGGAGCTAACACCTGCGGGAAAAATTGGGCTAAAATCGCAAACAAAATCAGGATCGAGACCAGTATAATCACTCCTTTGCCCGCATTTTTCAGCAATTTTAAAAACAAAACGAGAACTACCACCAAAATTATCCATGCGATAATGTCCTGTGATAATAGTGCGTCTTTGAGCTTATCCATGCAAACGATTCTTCTAATTCAGTCGCGCAAGGCAAGCTTTAGCTTTTGCGTAATAACACGTAGACCGAGAACTGGTTTCCTTGTCTCATTTTCAGAGATAAAGAGAATTTATCTTTAAAAAACACAAGGACTCACTGATCGTCGCAGTTTAAGTAGCACCTTGTGTGCTGGCACGGCGAAAAAAGATTCAATTTTCATGCGTTTACTCATTCTCAGTTCGAGCACCGGCGGAGGGCACGATATGCGCGCGTACTCGTTGACAGCTTGGAGCGAGCAAATCGGAGAAGCCGTGGTCGATGCACCCGTCCATCGCTACCAAGCCCTGGAGTCCAGTTCGGGCATTTATCGCTTCGGCGTACAACTTTATAATTTCATCCAACAAAATTGCCCGCGCCTACACCACATTTATTTCAACTGCTTGGAGCTCTTTCAAATTTCGGCACATAAGCATCTGTTACTTGGCAAACAGCGCTATATTCAGCTGCTCTTGGATACGCGCCCGGATCTGATTATCAGTGTGCACGCACACACCAATCACGCTTTTCGAGCGATCGCAAAAGACACGCTCCCAAGCGTGCGCTTTGTGATCTACTGCGGCGAAATGTTTGGTGGCTATGGCTTCAGCCGACATTGGGTCGATCCTCTGGCAGACGCCTTTATCGGAGCGACGGATGCGATTTGTACAGCAGCCGTTTCGAGGGGAATGAGTGCAGCCAAAGTCAAACTAGGGGGTTTTGTACTTAATCCCTCTTTCTACGCGGCACCACTCAGCAAAGAGCAAAAAGCCGAATGGCTTAGCGAAGAACTTGGGATGGAGCCCGGTCAATTTACGCTGCTGCTATCAACCGGAGCCAATGGAGCACAGAATCATCACGCATTCATACAGGCACTCGAAAGGGCGCAACTACCGATTCAGGTAATCGCACTCTGTGGCAAAAACCAAACGGCCCGCAAATCGCTCGAGAGCGCTTCGTCCGGACTCAAATTCGTGAGAGTGCGCGCACTCGGATATCGCGACGATATGTTTCAACTCATGCAAGTCAGCGACAGTATCGTGGCACGGCCGGGAACCGGCACGACTTCAGAGTCAATCCTGGCTGCTTGTCCGATCATTTTTAATACGATCGGCGGCGTCATGCCACAGGAACGCATCACGATACAATATCTGCGTTCCAAAGGCCACCACATCCAACCGCTTAAAAAGCCAAAAGATCTCGTGACACAAGTGGCCGAACTTGTCCACCAACCGAAAAAAGTCACCACAGCCAAAGCCGGAATGCAGCAGCTGCAGCCCGATATCAAGCCGCCGGCCTTGTTTGACTATTTAGTCGATTTAATTGATCCGGCGTCTAGCCTGTGATTGCTCCTTTCAGTGAAGTTCCAAGTATGCGCGAAATCGCCAAACCAGCCCATCGCAATATCAAAGCAAGACTCTATCTGAATGCGGTTCTACCCGCATTTGAAGACTTGCTGCAACAGAGCGAAGCCGCGCAAACGATCATCCGGGGACGCGATTTCAACATCTGCTTCCAAACCTCAAGCGGCTTAAAATCGACACTTCAATTTAAAGATCAACACTGTGAATTTCTTAAAGTAAAGCCTGAGCGGAATCACATCGTGCTACACTTCTTAACAGAAGATCATCTGAACAAAGAATTTGAGAACCGCGGTTTTCGGATTCCGATTCCAATCAAAGGCTCCACCCGGCTCAACGACATCAAGGCCTTTAAAGCACTTTCAGCCGAGTTGGAAAATACGCTGCGCCCGAGCAAGGAACAACTCGATGAGACTCAATTTCACAGCCTGCACGTCGGGATGCAGCTCGGCATCGCACTCAGAGCGACCATCGAACTAGCCACCCACGAGAAAATTTCACGCGCAATCATGCGTGATACACCGACCGGCATCGCCTATTTCTCGGTCGGCAAAGATGGCTACGGGGCGTGGTTAAAATGGCATGGGCGAGCGTTAACATCCGGCAAGGGTATACCGGATCAAACTCCGGACGTGAGCGTGGAATTCATCGACGCGGAAACCGCTTTAAAAGCAGTTGGCAACCAAATTGACGTGATGGCCGCGATCGGCCTGGGAGACATCAAAGTCACCGGGCTAGTCCCGCTGGCGGACTCACTCGGTTATATCTTCGAACGCATTCCTCTCTATATCAC
>Ga0210065_1000143_pt1 | contig 20767 bp, 15 predicted proteins | sample Muzzi_PWB_D1_FD_185533 | JGI IMG/M metagenome (GOLD analysis project Ga0210065, IMG submission 185533) | Wetland microbial communities from San Francisco Bay, California, USA, that impact long-term carbon sequestration - Muzzi_PWB_D1 (SPAdes) | ecosystem: Environmental > Aquatic > Marine >... | reverse complement strand
GCACCAGGATTTCGCGTTCGGCCCCGCCGATGACCTCGGCCTGGCTGACGCCGTTGATCTGCTCGAGGGCGGGCTTGACCACCTCGCGGGCGAACTCGGTCATGCGCGCCATGGGGTCGTCGCCGTGCAGGACCAGGATGGCGATGGGTCGCGCGCTCGGATCCCACCTGAGGATCAGCGGGCGGTCGGCGTCCTTGGGAAAATCGTCACGATAACTGACCCGGTCGATGGCTTCGCGCAGGTGCAGGTTGGCGAAGTCCATCTCCGTGCCCCATTCGTACTGCACGGTGATGGTGGAGACGCCCTCACGGGTCTTGGAAATCACGCGGCGGACGCCGGCCAGGCCGGTGATGACCTCTTCCAGCGGCTGGGTCACCAGCCGGGTCAGGTCGTCCGCGGGGGTGTCGGTGTAATTGGTGATGACCGTGAGGTTGGGGTAGTTGATCGAGGGCAGCAGGTCGACCGGCAACCTGCTTCGGGCCTGGAATCCGATCAACACCAGCCCGGCGAACAGCATCAGGATGGCCACGGGCCTGCGGACGGCGGTCTGGATGATCATTGTGCGGCGACCTCACCGAAGTCGGCGAAGTCCCACTTGTCCTGCGGCGGGATGGTCTTGCGCACCGAGATCTTGGCTTCATGGGCCAGGGTCAGGTGGTCGCTGACGACCACCAGGTCGCCGGCCGCCAGCGTGCCGCCGCTGTGCACCTTCAGGATTTCCACCCAATCCTCGTTTTCCAGCCCGATGTCCACGTACAGCCAGCGGGCCCGGTCGCCCTCCTTCTTGAAGACCAGGGTGCGGTTGTCGCGGATCAGCAGGGCGGCGTGGGGGGCCAGCAGCCGGTCCTTGAAGACGATGCCGGCGATCTGGGCGCGCACGAACATGCCCGGGCGGTACCGGCCGGTGGGGTTGGGGAAGCGGATCAGCAGCTCGCAGGTGCGGGAGGCCTGGTCCAGGGTGGGGCTGATCACGTCGACCACCGCGCGCAGGGTGTCCCCGGTGGCCGGGACGGCGATCAGCACCGGACGCCCGGTTTCCAGGTTGCCCAGGTCGGCCTCCAGGACATTCACCGAGGCTTCCAGCAGGTCGTTGTTGAAGATGGTGCAGACCGCCGCGCCGGTGGCCACGATTTCCCCGGTCACGACCTCCAGGCCCTGGACGATGCCGGCGAACGGGGCCCGGATCTCGGTGTATTCCAGGTTGAGTTTGGCCCGTTCCTCGGCCATCCGGGCATCGGCCAGGCCGGTGCGCTGCTGGAAGACCGCATCCCGGAACGCTCCTTCCTGCAGGGCGCCCATCTCGAGCTCCAGCAGGCGGCTGGTGTATTCCTCGCGGGAAATCGTTCCATTGGCCTTCAGCTTGTCCAACTCCGTGCGGGATGCGGCGAAGTCCTGGACGGCCTGGTGGTTCACCTCGACCGTGTCGGCCTCGGCCGCCATCTGGCTCAGGGCCTGCAGGTGGCGGAAGCGACTTTCCTCCAGGGCTATTTCGTATTCCCGGGGGTCGATCCGGGCCACCAGCTGTCCCTTGCGGACCTTGTCCCCGTCGCGCACCTGCACGTCGAGCAGCTGGCCTCCGACCTTGGTCCGGATGACCACGGACTGGGGGGTGCGGATGGTGCCGTCGGCGTAGACCGGCAGGACCAGGTCGCCCTGGCGCATGGCGCCCACGTTGACCTTGATGGCCTTTTCCTTTTTGCCCCCGTCGTCCTCGTCGCTGGTGTCCGCTTCGGCGGTCAGGCTGTCCCCGGTGGCGGTGGAGTCGGCCCCTGCGCCGTCGCCGCCCGAGCCCAGGCAGCCCGCCAGGATCAGGATGAGAAAAGCGCACAGCAGGCTGGAGATGACAACGGCGCGGCGCAAAACGGGGACATCAGGGGAGTTCTGCATGGTCAGCCTTTCCAGGAATCGAGTCGGGTTCTGGCGGAAGGTCCCGCCGGGCAAAATCAAAAAAGACGGGTCATTCGCCCATCCGATAACAGATGACTTCCAGCGGTTGGGCGGTCGAGGTGCCGCCGCCTTCATCGCTGCTGACCGCCTGCTGGTTCAGGAAGGCGTCCAGGGCCCCCACAACTACGACAACCAGGCCGTCCGGTTGCAAATAAAGAGCATCCTGGCGGGCCTGATAATCCCCGGGAAGCGCCACCTGCTTCTCGAATTCCCCGTCGGGGGAGAAGACATCCAGCACGACCCAGCAGCCTGCGGGGGCGGATTTGTGGGCATCGCCGGTCTGGACCCAGAGCCGGCCGTCAGCGGTCATCCACATGCCCACGATGGCCGGGGCGGTGTCCTCGACGACGTAACTGACCGGAGGGCGGGGATAATAGGCGGCGATGGCTTCGAGTACCTGCTTGGCCGTCTGCTTTTCGTCCTTGGTCCGCGGTCCGGGGGTGTATTTCCGGGTGATGACGCCGGTCAGGGTGCCTTCCGGATCAAAAACCTGGATCTCGTAATCATTGCGCTGCGGTGCGACATAGACCGATCCGTCCTCGCCGACGGCCACCCGGTTCCAGACAAAATCCAGGCCGTCTTCGGTCATGATGAAATTGCTGTAGTCGACGGGGTTTTCCTTTTCCACCAGGGCCATGGTTTCCACGCCCTCATCGGTGCACATGGAAAGGAAGTAGGTCTGGTTGGTGGTCGAGCCCATGAACACCATACGGATGCCCGACAGGAGCATGCCCTCGGGCAGGTCGTATCCCTGGTTCAGGACGCCCATGGGGGCCTGCCCGTCCCCGCCGCGGGAGAAATTCGTTTGCCCGGCGGGCTGCCCATCGGCCGTGACCCTGACGATTTTCCCGGGAAAACCCGTCAGGACACAAACGGTCCCGTCCTCGGTGACGAACATGTCGGCGGGCCGGCGCGCTTCCCCGGGTCCGTCCCCTTCCCGGAGCACGGTGCGGAGGTATTCGCCGGAGGGCGTGTAGATGTGAACCTCGGACAACTGCCCGTCCAGGATCAGGATATTGCCGCCGGCATCGCTGCGAACGGCGGCCACCGAGCCGAAGAATATCTCGTCGTCCTCGCCGCCGGCGCGCCACTGCTCGGTCAGGGCGGCGATTTCGGGTTCCGCGCCGGCCACCGGGGCGATCAACGAGAAAAGAAGGAGCAAAACAAGGAATCCCGTGACGGGGATGCGGGTGGACATGGGTGGTTCCCCCTGTTCAAAGGTCAAGCCCCGAAAGGATCAGGGCAGTATTTCGTAACAGATGACTTCCAGCGGACGCGCTTCGATTTCCTGACCCCCGTCCGCGGGATTGTCCGCCCCCCGCCCGCGGAAAGCGAACATGGCCTGGGCGTGTTCCCGGACCAGATAGGCCCTCTGTCCTCCGTCGAAAAACAGCGCGTCCTCGGCGCCGTCGCCTTCGCAGGCGAAGGCCACCTGCCGGACAAAAGTCCCTTCGGGGTCGAAGACATCCCAGGTGGAATGGACGCCCGGTTCCTGGTCGTGCACGCCCCGACCGGGCAGGACCCACATCCAACCCTCGGGGTCGATCCGCAGGTTTAAAATGTCCGGCTCGGTCGGTTCAACCACGACCTTGACGTTGTTGCGGCCGCGCCGACCCGCGGGCATGATCATTTCCCGGGCCGTTTCCATTTCAGATTCCGAGCGTTTCCGGGAATCGTACGCGCGGGTGATGGAACGTTCCAGGGTTCCGTCGGGCGAATAGACGTCGATTCGGTACTCGTTTCTTTCCGCGGCGACATAGACGCGCCCGTCCCGACCCAGGGCCCATTTCCCCTGGGCAGGAAAATATTCATCCTTTTCCGAAATTTCCCCGCGGCCGAAATCGCGCACGGTTACCTTTTCGAGGTAGCGGGCGCTTTCGGTTTCATCGGGGTCGAAGGCCGCGATGAAATGCGTGGCGGTCCGTGAGTTGTCGCCCCGCGAGACCTTCATGCCTCCGAGGACCAACCGGTTCCCGAACGAAGCGGAGCTGCGCAGGACAAAAAAACCGCCCGCGGCGGGGTCCTCGCCGCCGGGCCGGAATTCGCCGGCGGGGGTTCCGGCCAGGTCGATCTTCACGATGCGGCCGGGAAAACCCTGGATCAACCCCAGGGTCCCGTCCGGCAGGAAGACCTCGCCGAAGGCGTTGCGGACTTCCCCGGGTCCGTCGCCGCGCTGGCCGAGGGTGCCGCTGTAGATGCCGTCGGCATCGAAGACCTGGACCTCGACCAGCTGGATATCCAGCAGGTAGGTGTTGCCCTGGTCGTCGGTCAGGACCTGGTTGACCACGCCCAGGAGGTTGTCCTCGTCATCCTCGCCGCCGATGCGCCACCGTTCGGACAGCTGGACAGTCACGACACCCTCGAGGGATTTCTTGTCGTTGGTGACGATGGGAGCCGCGCTGGACAGCGCGGCCTGCAGGAGCAGCGGCAGAAGGCAGCCGGCGCCGGCCAGGGCAAGGCGGTTACGGGACAAGGGGACCTCTATTCCTGTTTTCAAGGTTGGCACCCCATGCCAAACACGGGACAGGGTGCCAACCAGCGGACAAATCCTATTGAATCCGGTAGCAGATGACGGACATGGGCTCGGCGTCTTCCTCGTCGCCGTCGCCGCCGGCGCCGCCGAAGCGGGAAAGGGCGGCGTCCCAGAATCCGGTCACCATGAAAGCCAGGTCATCGCCGGCAAAAATCAGGAGGTCCTCCTGGGGGTTGCCGTCGCAGACCACCTGCACCTGCTTCACGAAATGGCCTTCGGGGCTGAATACGTCGAAATAGGTGAAGGCGCCCGGCGTCTCGGTCCACATGGCCCGGCTGTTCAGCACCCAGAACGATCCGTCCGGGGCCGTGCGCAGGATCTCGATGTCGGGTTCCGTATCTTCCCAGCTGATGGGCGCGTTGGGGGCCTGCTGGCGCTGGATGGTTTCCAGGATCCTCTGCCAGATTCCCGCGGCCCGTTCGTCGCGCACCCAGGATTCGTATTCCCGGGAAAAGACCCGCTCGAGGGCGCCGTCGGGAGCGAACAGGCTCACTTCGTATTCGTTGCGCGGGATGCCCACGGCCACGCGTCCGTCCGGGCCCACGTCGAAACGCCGGTCCGCGCCGTCGATGAGGGTCTTTTCATCGAACTTGAGCTCCTGGAACTTCATGGTCGCGGTGCTCGAGGTGTAGGTGTGGTCGCGCAGGCCCTCGGGGGAAATGCTGCTCAGGAAGGTTTCCCGGGTGACGATCCCGTTGGCCTGGTCGATGTGCTGCTCGGTGCCCCCGGCCACCACCAGGTCGCCTCCGGACCGCAGCCCCCGCATGATGTAGAAGGCGCCCTGGGCGGGATCGCCCATGGACCAGGTCCCCGCTTCGGTGTTGTCCAGGTTCAGCTTGATGACCTTGCCCGGAAAGGCCTGCAGCACGCCGAGGGTGCCGTCGGGCAGGAAACACATGTCGGTGGGGCCGCGGAATTCGCCGGGTCCGTCACCCTCGCGGCCGAGGATGTTGATCAATTCGCCTTCCGGGGAAAACACGCTGATCTGCGCCAACTGGGCGTCGAGAAGGTAGATGTTGTTCTGGTCGTCGATCAGGACCTTGTTGATGATTCCGAACACCGTCTCCTCGTCATCGGCCCCGCCGGCCCGCCACAACTCCTCGAGATTCATGGTTTCGGTGCCTTCGGAGGGCTCGGCGCCGTTGACGATGTGCAGGACTCCGTCGGTTATCACCTGTTCGCCGCCCGCCGCGGGAAGGGTCCCCAGCAGCATCACAAGGCCCGTCATCATCACGAGAAACAGCAAAAATCGGTTACGAAAGGAAAGCATGACGCCTCCTGGGGTAATGGGAAAACCTGGGGGACGGACAAGAGTACCCGAAAAGGGGGTCGTTTATTCGCCGTCAATTCTAAGCGCAGGCAGGACAAATTGCCATACGTCCTTTCGGCGGCCGTGTTGCCCGGAATAATGCCCGTCAGCGCAGGCCCTCGGCCCACTGGACGGTCCGGTCGGCCGCCTGGGTGAAATTCAGGCCTCCGGGCACCTCCACGACCTCGACGATATTGCCTTTCAAGTCTTTCAGGGCCTCGAGGATGAGCGGTCCCTGCCCGGCATGCCTGGTCTCGGTGACAAAATCGGTCCAGGTCACCGGGACGTTGCCGGGAAATCCCGCCAACTGTTCCCGGATGAAATCGATATCCGCCTGGGGCCAGGGCTCCAACTCCTCGCCGGCAAAGATGATCATGGCTTTGACGGATTCCGGTTCGTCGGCCGCCGCCAGAAGGGCGGGTCCGGCCCCGGCATCGACGCCCGCGAGGGACACCTGGGTCACCCCAAACGTGGTTTTGGCCCAGGCGAGGCAGGCGGCCGTCTCGTCCGGACCCAGGGTATCCAGCCTCGGAGCGAGGTACAGGGGATATCCTTCATCCTTCCCGGCCTTCAGCGTCGGAATTTGACGGCCTTGGTCATAGTTTTTTCCGATCCGGTCGACAATGGCCGCGGCCAGGTCCGGCGAACCGGCCAATGTCAGGACGGGGTTCAGCCTTTTCGCGATGCGCCAACCCGCCGGCAGATACAGGCGGCAAAGGCGTTCTTCTCCACCGGGACCCGGATAAACGGCAAGGAAGGGGCCCTGGTCCGGGAGAATCGACCCTGATTTCTCCGCGGAGTCGAGCATGCTCCCGAGCTGGTGCAAGGCGGTGACGATGGGGCCGGGGCTGCTCCGGGGAAGGTGGCCGGCGATGGCGGCCTCGATGGTGGCGAAGTGGTACCGGGCGGTGGGCATGTCCCCGGGAATCAACCGGTTGATCCGCCCCTGGTATTCTTCCCGCCAGCCGGGGGCCAGGTGCAGAAGGGTTTCGGCCCACGTCCGTGATTCCCCGGAGGGAAAGTCGAGCTCCACCTTGATCAGGTAGGCGCCCGTGACCAGGCCCGAAAGTTCCAGTTCCCTGGTCACCCGGTTGGTGCCTCCGGTCAGCTCCACGGGGCCGAAGACCTGGCCGTCCGGAAGAAGGGATTGGTCGGGTCCTGCCAGGAAATCGATCGCCAGCCGGCCGGTGCCCGGTTCGGTCGTATGGACCACGAGTTCCATGATGACCGGTTCGGATCCGCTGATGGTGTTCGAGACCTTGCCTGCCAGGATTTCCCCTTCGACCGACTCGAGATTGAAAGTCAGGGGCACGACCCGCCGCACGGGCGACCGCGGACGAAAGTCCGCCGGGTCGGGCAGCAGGGCCGCCACCTGTCGGCCGGCGCGCAGGGAGGCGTTGAATCCCAGATGATCGTCCACCAGGGGATTGTAGGGAAGGATGGCGGTCCAGGGAATGGTGGCCCGGACAGCGAGATCGCCCCCCTCGTCCAGCTTTATCTTGGGCTGGAGTTCGGCGACCGCCTGCCAGCGACCCACCGCGGACAGGTAAAGGCCCCCGATCGGCCCATTATTTTCGGTGCCGAAGGCAAAGATGAAGTGGTTCCCGGTTTCGAATCCGGATCCATCGCCGGATGGGGGTAGGCCGAGAGTGATCACCAGGCCCGCCCCGCCGTTCCAGGGCGCCGGTTGGCCGGGATCGGTCAGGGTGGACCAGGGGCCGGCGGCCCGCAGTTCCAGCGACAGCCCCACCGGTGTCCAGGTCAGGATGATTTCCGGATCATCGGGCCGGGGGCCGGCCGCGGACGAGGGCAGGATGATCGGTTCGGACGCTTCCTGCCAGTTCAATGCCACCGCGCGGGCCTCGGCCAGTTGGCTCAGGCCCTCCCGCTGATCCTCGATCAGGGGGGCCAGCGCGGGATGGTTCTCCAGGCCGGCCAGGTCAGGGTCGGCAAAAGCCATCGCGAAATCCTCGAATCCGGCGGCGACGGCCCTGGCCAATGCCTCGGCCGCGGCATCCGGCCTGCCGGCGGTGTTCTCGAGGCAGGCCTGGTTGTAGAGCATCACCATGTCGTCGGGATAGCGCTCGTTGAAGGATCGGCACAGGGGGAGGGCTTCGGCGCGGTCGCCCGCTCGTATCAGGGAGATGATTTCCCCGGCCAGGCGGGTCCGGTCAGGGTCGGGGGTCTGGTCGCCCCTCGCGGGGGTCATCGACAGGACCAGGACAAGGACCAGCAGAAGGGTGCGGCCATGGCGACGGCCGGCCGATGGGGTGGACCAGGCCGGTGGAATGCTGATAAACGAAAGGGGGGACATGAATTCCTTTCAGGGGGGAAATCCGGTCTGCCTCTGAACCCGGCCCGGTGAAAAAGTTCCACCCAAGGCGGGTTCGACCAGTTGTGAAGGGCCCCGAATTTGGTTAACTTGAAATCTACCGTTCCTCGAATTTTTCGCCCGGTCTTCGGCCGCCCGCGGACCTTCGCCGGGTGTGAATGTCTGGCTCCCCTACCCTCGGAGCCAAAGCGAAATGAGGACGACATGGCCATCATTCCCCTGCATATCGTGGATGCTTTCGCGGAACGCCCGTTTACGGGCAACCCGGCGGCCATTATACCCAACGCGGCCCATTTGACCGAAGCGGAAATGCTTCAGATCACCGATGAACTTTCCATGGAAGCCGGCTTTGTCCTGCCACCCAACACGGCCGGGGCCGATGTCCGCCTGCGCTTTTTCACCAAACGGCGAGAGGCCATCCTCAGCGGACACGTGGTCATCGCGGCCTTTGCCTCGATGGCGGACCGGGGTTTCTACAAACCTTCTCCCGAGGGTCTGGATATCCGCCTGGAAACCGGGGCCGGCATCCTCCCGGTGACGTTGACCTCGGGGCCGGAAGGCCAAACCAGCATCAGGTTGAAACTGCCCGATCCCCGCTTCGGCGAGCCTGTCCCCATCGGCGAGGTGGCCGCGGCCCTGGATCTGCCGGCCGAATACCTGGGCATCGGCGACCACGGGCCCCAGCGGGTGTCGTGCGGTTTCGACCAGATCATCGTGCCGGTCAACGACCGCATCGCCATCAGGGGGGCGTTCCGTGACATGGAGGCCATCGGGGAACTGACCGACCGCCGGGGCGTGGGGGGATTGACCCTGTTCTGTCCCGACACCTACAGCCGTGAAGCCGATTTCCACTGTCGTTTTTTCCACCCCAGGGTGGGGGCGGACGAGGATGTGGTCAGCGGCACGTCCCTGGGCGCGGCGGCGGCCTACATCGTGGACCGGAATCTCGTTCCGGGAGACGATCACGTCCGCATCATCACCGAGCAGGGCCATTCCCTGGGCCGGCCGACCCGGGCGGAGATCGAGGTTCATCTGGACGATGGCCGTATCACCGCGGTCGAACTGGTGGCCACCGGCGCCGTCGTCATGAGGGGTTCGTTCCATTTCAGCCGCCGCGCCATCATGGCGGCCTATTGAATCAGGTGGGGGGGTCGCACCTGGAGGGGAGGCGGGACGGGGATATCCATGCTCCGTCCCGCCTGGAATGTTCGGGCTTTTGGTTCCCTTTCCGGGCTCCCTATATTTACGGGGTGCCTGTGAACCTGACGCCCTGGCCAAAGGATAATCAGTGTGAACCCTTCGTGCCGCCGCCTTTTCCTGCTGCTGTTGTTCTGGCTCCCCATTATTTCGGTTTCCGGCTGCAGCAGCGATGACGATAAACCCAGATATCTTGATCCTTTTTTGGTTCGCGTCGTTGATGAGGAGACAGGTGACCCTGTAAGGGGGATCAAGGTCGTGGCCATGGATCCCGCCAGCAATCTGCCGATTGCCGGGCCGCGCGTTTCCGCATTTGACGGTCTCTGCAATTTCGGGACATTCAAGGCCGGCGGCTGGAAACTTCTGGTTTTTGGCGGGGTGGAATACCGGGCCCATGACGTGTCCGGATTCCAATCCAAGGACATGGCCGCAGGTGACGGCTTCGGCCCGGCGTTCCTGACCGGTCCCGACAAGACCCCGCCCGTCCGGATTTTCCAGGTTCAGGTCCGCAAGGTGGCTCCCGACAGCCTGCCCCGCATTTCCGGCGTCGTCGTGGACGCGGAAACCGGGGTGCCCCTGGACCGGGTCTTCGTCAGCCTGTCCCCGAATCTTACCGGGTACCAGGGCCAGACGCTGCCCAGCGATGATGTCACCCTTGCCGACGGCGCCTTTTCCGTGGCCCAGATTCCTTTCGGGCTTGATCCCATGACGGGCAACCTGCACCAGATCAATCCCTTGAGGTTGACGCGCTCCGGCTATCGCCCCCTGGTCTGGAGCTATGACCCGCCCAACGGCAGCAACAACGTGGATATCAGGGGCGTCCTGCTGGGCATGGAAAAATTATCCGGGTCGGATATCGGCTCGATCAGCGGCAGGCTGCTTCGGAGCAACGTCCCCGTTTCCGGAGTCGCGGTCGGCCTGGGCGTGCTGAATGTTTCCGAGGGAGAGAAGGCGGCCGCGGGAATGCCCGGCTGGACGTCCGTCACCGACCTGGAGGGTCGCTTCAAAATCGATCGCCTTCCGGCCGGCACCTACATCCTCCAACCGGGATACCCTCTGGCGGACGACGCCTTTTTCCCCGACCAGCCCAACAACCGGCCCTACACGGTGGAGGCCCGTCAGCAGGTCACGGCCGAGGACCTGGAAATCTGGCACGAAATCGTCCCGTGGACGCCTCCGCACGGCATCTGGCTGGGCGCGGCTCCCGATTCCCTCACCTGGTCTCCGGTCCCCGGCGCCGCCACCTACGAGGTTCGCCTGAACGGCGGCGTGCTCCCCAAAACCACCACCAACTCCGCCCCCATCCCTCCAACCATGGATCTGGCCCCAGGCCTTCACTATTGGACCGTGGTGGCTTTCGCCAAATCCGGCGCTCCTGTCGCCGCCACCCAGATCCAATATTCCTTCCGCATCAAGCCGGGCTCGTGATCCCCGGATCCCCGGGCTTCTGGCTCGGCTCTGCCCTTCGGGCTGTCTCCCTTCAGGCAGCATGCGAAAAATCCGCAGCCCCGAAGGGCCGAGGACATTTCGCATGCTGCCTGAAGGGAGACAGCCCGAAGGTCAGACCAGAACCAGATCGCGTGTGTCCCGGGCAATCATAAGCTCTTCGTTGGTCGGAATGATCATGATCTTAACGCGCGAACTCATCTTCGAAATGATGGCCTCGTCGTGGCGGGTCGCGTTCTTGAAGGGGTCCAGGATGGCGCCGACGGCTTCGAGGCCGCGGCAGGACCATTCGCGGATCAGGGAGGCGTGCTCGCCGACCCCGGCGGTGAAGATGATGGCGTCGACGCGCCCCAGGGCCACCGCATAGGCCCCGATGTACTTGCGGATGTGATAGGCGTAGACCTCGAGGGCCAGGCGCGCCCGGTCGTTTCCGTTGGCGTATTCACGTTCGACGTCCCGCAGGTCGCTGCTGATGCCGCTGATCCCCACCAGACCGGATTCCTTGTTCAACATCTTTTCCACTTCGGGAAGCGAGATTTCCAGGATGCGGGAAAGGAAGCCGACCAAGGCGGGGTCGATGTCCCCGCTGCGGGTGCCCATCATCAGGCCTTCCAGCGGGGTGAGCCCCATCGAGGTGTCGATGGATTTCCCGCCCAGCACCGCGGCCATCGAGGCCCCGTTGCCAAGGTGGCAGGTGATGAGGTTCAGGTCGGCGGTGTCCCGTTCGAGGATCTTGCCGGCGCGCTGGGTGACGTAGCGGTGGCTGGTGCCGTGGAATCCGTAGCGCCGGATCTTGTGCTCCTCGTAGAGCCAGTAGGGGATGGGGTAGATGTAGGCCCGATCGGGCATGGTCTGGTGGAAGGCGGTGTCGAATACCGCCACCATCGGCACCTCGGGCATGACTTTTCGGGCCGCCTCGATGCCTGTGATGTTCGCCGGGTTGTGCAGCGGCGCCAGCGGGATGCATTCCCTCAGGGCGTCGAGCACGGCCTTGTCGATGAGCACGGACCCGGAGAATTTTTCGCCGGCGTGGACCACGCGGTGCCCCACGGCGCCCACATGGTCCATGGAGGGTATCACCCCGTGTGCAGGGTCGGTGAGGGTCTGCATCACAAGTTCGATGGCCACCGCGTGATCGGCAATGGGCAATTCGCTGACGAGGTCGGGCACGCCCGGACGCTGGTAGATATGCCGGCCGGGATCCATGCCGATGCGTTCGATCAGACCCTTGGCCAGCAGGCGCTCTTCACGCATCTCCAGCAGCTGGAACTTCAGCGAACTGCTGCCGCAGTTGATCACCAGGACGTTTTGTGCCGGCTGACCGCTGTCCATCGCGCCGCTTACCCTTCACTCTGCAGGGCGGTGATGGCCGCCACGTTGACGATGTCGTCGACGCTGCAGCCGCGGGAAAGGTCGTTCAAGCCCTTGGCCATGCCCTGTAGGATGGGGCCCACGGCTTCGGCGCCGGCCAGCCTCTGGACCAGCTTGTAACCGATGTTGCCGGCGTCAAGGTCGGGAAAGATCAGGACGTTGGCCTTGCCGGCGACGGTGCTGCCGGGGGCCTTGCTCGACCCGATTTCCGGTACGAGGGCCGCGTCCAACTGCAGGGGGCCGTCGACCACCAGGCCGGGGGCCCGTTCGCGCACCAGGCGCGTGGCTTCGACGACCTTCTCCACATCCGGCCCGGCGCCGCTGCCCATGGTGCTGAAACTGAGCATGGCCACGCGGGGTTCGAAGCCGCACAGGACCCGCGCGGTGCCGGCGGTGGCGATGGCGATGTCGGCCAGTTGCGGCGCGTCGGGCTGGGGGTTCACCGCGCAGTCACCGAAGACCAGCACCCCGTTTTCCCCGAAGGGCCAGTCGCGCCTGACCATGGCGAAGCAGCTCGAGACGATGCCTGATCCGGAAGCCGTGCCCACGATCTGGAAGCCCGCGCGCAGGACGTTTCCCGTCGAGTTCACCGCCCCGGCGACCATGCCGTCGGCCATGCCCTGTTTGACGAGCATGGCGCCGAAATAGAGGGGGTCTTTCATGGCCGCGGCCGCTTCGTCCGCGGTCAGGCCCTTGTGCTTGCGGAGCTCATGGTAGGCGCGGGCGAATTCACTGTGGTAGGTGGACCCCGTGGGATCGATGACCGTCAGGCCCTCGGCCGTGACGCCGGCGGCGGCAAGGCCCGCGTTCACGGTGTCCGGGTCACCCAGGAGGATCACCGTGGCGATGCCCAGGTCGCGGATGATGCCCGCGGCCTGGAGCATGCGCGGGTCTCCCGCTTCAGGCAGCACGATGGTCTTGCCGATGGATGCGGCCTTGAGACGCAAACTCTCCACGAATTCCATGCCGGTGCTCCTTGCATGCCAAAAAAATGATCCGGTGGGGTTCGGGTCAAAGTTACTGCCACCGGAGCGATAGTCAACGCACATCAGGAGGTAAACCCTGCCAATGGACAAAAAAATCGGCCCCGCACGCAGGCGGAGCCGATCCGTTTTCCGAAAGGGGCCGGGTTACTGGGGCTTGACCAGTTGCTCCAGGTTCCTGTTGCCGGTTTCGTGCATGGTCTGGATCAGATCCGCCAAGGTGAAACTCGACCAGAACTCCTTCATCCGCGCGCTGAGGAGCGTCCAGATGGAGCGGGTCAGGCAGTCGTCGGAGCGGTCGCAAACCTCGGGTTCCAGCACGCAATCGACCAGGGTGGTGTGGGAATCCAACGCGGTGATGATATCCCACAGGTTGATGTCCTTGGGATCCCGGCAAAGGGTGTAGCCGCCCCGCACTCCCTTGCGGCTGGTGATCAGGCCGGCCTTGCGCAGGGTGCCGACCACCTGCTCGAGATATTTCCCGCTGATTTCCTGGGATTCACTGATGGCGCTGATGGGCACCGGATCGCTGCCGTAACTGTCGGCGATCTGAAGGATCGCACGTAACCCATAGCGAACTTTGGTATTGACCTTCATCGCGTTCACCCCCGCTTGAGTTTTTTGGCCGGTCCCTGGGTGGTGGGGACACGCCAGTCATCCATGATCAAGACACCATTTCCGAATGATTCTTATTTAACCCCCACGGATATGTTAGGCAAATAACATTCAAGCAAAATGTGGCCGCTTAACGGCATTGAATACCTATCTTCATATTTTATATGAAGTTTAAAATTGAGTCATCAATAAATCATAGCAAGTTCGTGGACATCCCGTTGCGGTGATGGCTCCGCGGGAAGGTGGCCGGGGCCGGAGTGGACAATCTACGGTTTTGGCCTTATCCTCGGCCGAATTTATGAAGCTATCGGGCCAGAGGGCAGGAAAGGGGTCAGGACATGACAAACAGGGACAGACGCGATTTCATCCGGTCTCTTCCCCTGGCGGACATCCACCGCCATTTCGACGGTTCCATCCGGCCGGCAACCCTCTGGGAACTCTCGGAAAAGTACTACAGCGCGGTTCCGGAACTCGACTTCGAACAGTTCTGCCACTACCTGCAGTGGGACGATTCGCTGGACAACACCCTGCTGGATTACCTGGACAAGTTCCACGTCCCTTTGCAGTACACGCAGTTCTACGACAATATCCGCCGCATTTCCTACGAACTCGCCGAGGATGCCTGGAATGACGGCGTCCGGCTGCTCGAACTGCGCATGAATCCCCTGATCCACCGGCGGGCCGGACTGACCACGCGCCAGGTCATCGCCGCGACGCGCAAGGGCTTTTCCACCTTCGGCAAGGAACATCCCGAGTTCCGGGCGGGCATCATCGTCATCGCCATGCGCAACCACGGGGGCAACATGGCGCGCATCCTGCTCAGGGAAGTGATCGGCGAAAAGGAGGAGTTCCACGCAGGGGTCGGCGTGGTGGGGTTCGATATCGCGGGACACGAGGCGCCCTATCCGCCGCGGCTGTTCGAGGAAGCCTATGACCTGGCCACGAAAATGGGCCTGAAGAAGACGGCTCATGCCGGCGAAAGCGAGGGCCCGGAGCGAATCTGGGAGGCACTCGACCATCTGGGCCCGGACCGAATCGGCCACGGGACCAGCGCCGGCCAGGACCCCGAACTCATCAAGCGGCTGGCGGCCGACGGCATCTACCTCGAAGTCTGCCTTTCCTCCAACCTGCAGACCGGCGCCGTGGCCAGCCTGAAGGAGCACCCCCTGCCGCGCTTTCTGGACGCGGGGGTCAAGGTGGCGCTTTGCACCGATAATCCCACGGTCAGCAGCACGTCGCTTTCACAGGAATACGAACTGGCCATGGAGCATTTCGGCCTCAGTGAAAACGACGTGGTGAAGCTGGCCAAAATGTCGTGTGAAGGCACCTTCCTGGCCGCGGGTTGCCACTGCAGCTACCCGGATACGGACTGAAATCCGGGAACAGCTGTTCTTGCCACCTTCCCCGAGGCGGGTTAATTTGCCGACTGCCGCGGGATGAATCGCGGCCCCACTTTCACGTGTGACGCAGGGAGCCTACCAGATGAAGCGGAAGATCAAACGCATCGCCATTTTGACCGGCGGCGGGGATGTGCCCGGCCTGAACTCGGCCATGAGGCAGGTGGTCAGCCGGGCCCACAAGGCCGACATCGAGGTCGTGGGCTTTCGGCGGGGCTGGAGCGGCCTGGCCAACTACCGCATCGGCGGCGATCCCCAGTGGAACAGCCAGTGGCTCACCGAACTGGACTGGGGGCATGTCCGCAAGATCGACCGGACCGGGGGCACCTTCCTGCATACTTCCCGCACCAACCCCGGTAAGGTGCGCGAGGAGGACATGCCGGCCCACCTGCGCGCCGAGGGCATCAAGTACCCCGCGGACATCACCGAAACCATCGTGGCCAACCTCGAGCATCTCAAGATCGACGCCCTGATACCCATCGGCGGTGACGACACCCTGAGTTACGCCGCCCGGCTGAACGAGGCCGGCTACCCGCAGATCGCCATCCCCAAGACCATGGACAACGATGTCTTCGGCACCGACTACTGCATCGGCTTCAGCACGGCCATCACCCGGTCGGTCGAGGCCATCCACGATCTGCGCACGCCCATCGGCAGCCATGAGCGTATCGGCGTCATCGAACTATTCGGGCGCAACAGCGGCGAGACCTCGCTGATCGCCAGCTACCTGGCCACCGTCGACCGGGCCATCATCTCGGAGGTTCCCTTCGACGTGGAAAAGCTGGCCGATCTGATCGCCGGTGACCAGAGGGCCAATCCCAGCCACTATGCCATTGTGACCATCAGTGAAGGGGCCGTCCCCCTGGGTGGGGAAATCATGGAGACCGGGGAAGAGGATGCCTACGGTCACAAGAAGCTGGGCGGGGTCGGCCAGTGGACCGCTGAGAAAATCAAGAAACTGACGGGAAAAGGCGTTACGTATCAGCAGTTGGGGTATATGATGCGCTGTGGCGCTCCGGATGCCCTGGACCGCATGGTGGCGATGAACTTCGGCAACCTGGCCATGGACATGCTTCTGGACGGCGCCAGCGGCTTGATGACGGCCCTGCAGGATGGAAAGTACACCACCGTCGGATTGAACGCGGTCATTGAGGGTGTCAAGAGGGTGGAAGTGGACCGATTCTACGACGTTGATGAATACAAACCGGTCATTCGGCGGGTTCAGAACCTGCCGATGTTCCTGAGATAACCGGCGTCGGGATAAATATTCGTGGTCAACGCGGGAGCCTTCCTATTCGCCCATGAAACGGCCCTTCAACACTAACCGGGCCCTGCGACTCCTGGCCGCGCTGGCCGTTTTTTGCGTCTCCGGATACCTGCTTCGGGACTACATCACCGACGACACCTTCATTCATCTGCGCTATGCCGAGAATCTCCTCCAGCGAGGGGAGTTCTCGTTCAATCCCGGGGACCAGACCTACGGCGCCACCAGCCCCCTGTGGATTTTTGGGCTGGCCCTGCTGGTGAAGATCGGGCTGGCGCCCATGATCGCGGCCTGGGTTCTGGGGGCCTTGAGCGGCCTGCTGCTGATCCTGGTCGCCGACACGATCATCGAACGTCTGACCTTCGCCCCCCGCTGGAAATTCGCCTTGTTGCTGGTGATCGTCGGGGACGTCTGGTTCCTGCGCTGGTCGTTTTCAGGAATGGAAACCCCGCTGGCCACCGCCCTGCTGCTGATGCTTCTGCTGCCTTTGTTCACCCCGCGGGCCACCGGTCCGATGTGGCATCGCTACCTGGCCTGGGGCGTGGGGGCGGGACTGGCCGGTCTGGTGCGTCCCGAATTCATGGTGATGGTCCCCCTGGCCCTTCCCTGGCTGCTGTGGTTCGAATATTTCCGGGCCGCGGGCATGGACGGCAATTCCGGACGATACCAGGCCCGGCCCTACGCCCCGACAGCGGCGGCGGCGGCCGGTTGGCTGGTGGTGGTTCTGCCCTGGCTGGTGTACGCCTGGTTCAGCTTCGGCCGGTTGGTGCCCGAAACCGCCTTGGCCAAGAGTGCCGGGCTGTCCCTGAATCCCCTGGTGTGGCTTCCCTACCTTTACCGGACGGTTCTTCCCCTGGCCGTGACCCAGGGCCTCATCTGGGCGGGCATGCTGCTGCTGGTCCTGCTCATTCTCAGGCGCCACCAGTACCTGGAAAACTACCGGATGAAACCTCACTTCGCCCGCGAGGACCTGGACCTGGATGAAGACCCTGAGCCCCGACCCTCGAAGGGAGCCGGCCAGTGGTCCATCTGGGGGCCGGTGGCCCTGATCGGGATCACCCTGACCTGGGCCGTGGTCCTGGTGGGTGGGTTGGCCCTTCGCCAGGTCTGGACCATTTCCCGGTATGTCAGCCCGCTGGCTCCTGTCCTGCTGGTGGCCCTGAGCGTCATCGCGGAATGGCTGATGCAGGGCGCGGCGGTGAACGTGGCGATCCGCCGGACGGGCCGTGTCATCATCCTGGCCTCGGTGGTCGCCACCCTGGGGGTCAACTTCTGGGTGTTCAACTCGCAGGTGCTGCCGCACGCCCGGAATTTCCCCCTGGGGGTGAGGACCTGCTACCTCGAACTGGGTACCTGGCTGGCGGACAACACGCCGCCGGACGCGGTGGTGGCCGCGCTGGACATCGGCGCCCTGGGTTTCGGCAGTGACCGCAGGATTCTCGACCTGATGGGGCTGGTCAGCCCGGAAATCCTGGACCTTGCCCAGGAGACGGGATTCCAGGAAATGGTGGCCTCGGGGGCATGGATCGAGGTGGGTGGCCGGGCGCCTGACTATTTCGTCGACCGCAGCGAGGGCCTGCCCCGCTGGTCGGGCAAGACCCTGAGGGGGATCCGGTTCGAGTTGCTGGACTCGTGCACCATCTCCGGACTGGGGCTCAAGGAGGCCCAGCCCTGGACGGTGGCCCTCTACCGTTTGATTCCCGCCGAGACCAGGGTCAAATCCTCCACCGGAGGATAGCTTTCGGCCGTCAGCCTCCTGATCACCATCACGCTGACATCATCCTCGAAGGGCCGACCGTTCCCGAATTCCTTGACCTTGCTGACGATGGCGCAGGCGATCTCCTCGGCGGAGCGGTCCTTGACGGACCGGACCAGGGAGATCAGGCCTTCGCGGCCAAGCTCCACGTGGTGGTCTTCGCCCGTCGACTGGCGGGGATCAAGGCGTTCGGTCACCCCGTCGGTGAACAGGACCAGGGTTTCCCCGGGTTTCATGGTGATGTAGCCGCGCCGATAGACGGCGTCCGGCAGGGGGCCCAGGACCGGACCGCAGGTCATGAGTTCAAAGACTTCATCGTCGGCACAGAACAGCAGCGGCGGGCAGTGGCCGCCGTTGACATAGGCCATGTTGCCGCTGGTCTCGATCTCTCCGTAGAAAAGCGAGATGAAACGGCTCGAAAGACCGCTGCGGTGGATCACGCGGTTGAGCCGGCTGATGGTCGCGGTGATCTTTTCGTTTTCCGCCTGGCCCATGCGCATGCCGATGACCACGTCCCGGGCCTGCAGCGCCGCGGGCAGCCCGTGGCCGCTGGCGTCGGCGAGCATCACGCCCAGCACGCCGGATTCGACCTCCTGGACGTCATAGACATCGCCCCCGACCTCCGAGGCCGGTTGGCTGATGGCGGCCAATTCGTAGCCGGTGAGGGTGGGCAGGTCGTGGGGCAGCAGGGAATGCTGGATGGCCTGGGCCTGTTTCATCTGGTTGACGTAACCCTGTTCGCGCAGCTTCAGGCCCACCGCGGCCCGGATGGTTTCCAGCAGCACCAGAAGGTCGTCCTCGCTGCCGTGGTTGCGGATGCCCAGGCTCAGGATGTAGCTGGGTTCGTGGCCGACCAGGATGGCCGCGGAGTCGACGTCGCTGAACTGGGCCTCGACATCGGCGTCCCAGCCCGGGGATTCGGGGGAGATGACCCAAATCCGCCGGCGTTCGATGTCCTGGACCACCGGATAATCCTTGCTGACCGATCGTCCGGTTATTTCCGGGCCGTGTCCGCTGATGCTCATGATGACGGTGTAGTCGAGGTCCCGTTCCCGGTACAAACGCCCGCTGACGACCCCGAAGGACACCATGTCGTCGCTTTCGACAAGCAGGCGCAGGACGTCGCGCAGCATCTTTTCGTCGCCGGCCGAAAGGTCGATGCGTTCGAGGAGTTTTTCCACGGTCCGGTAGAGATGTTTATGCAAAAGGGCCTCCGTAGCTGGCGTCGTCGGCAAGGGGTTCCATTGCGGGGAAATCTACACCAAAGGGGCCCGATAGGCCATTTTTTACCCGTAACAAATTATTGGTTGCAACTGTTTGGCCCCGCGGGTGTTTGCAGGCCCACCCCGACCCGGACTGGACGAAGTCCCGGCGCGGGGATATCGTACCGTCTACCTGTCGAAGCGGCCGGCATCCCGGCCGCCGACCCAAACGCAACGAAAGGGATCTTCGTGGAAGACGCAGCCCGGATCGATATCCTGAGGGAAAACTACCACGCCATGCGCTCGGAGGTGGGCAAGATCATCGTGGGACAGGAGGCGGTCATCGAGGAGATGATGATCGCCCTTTTCTCAGGCGGACATGTGCTGCTCGAAGGCGTGCCCGGCCTGGCCAAGACGCTGCTGATCAGCAGCCTGGCCCGGGTCATGGACCTGAGTTTCAACCGCATCCAGTTCACGCCCGACCTGATGCCCAGCGACATCACCGGCTCCGAAATCCTCGAGGAGGACCACGGCACCGGGCGTCGGGAATTCAAGTTCATCAAGGGCCCCATCTTCGCCAACGTGATCCTCGCCGACGAGATCAACCGCACGCCGCCCAAGACCCAGGCGGCCCTCCTGCAGGCCATGCAGGAGCGGCAGGTCACCACCGGCGGGCGGACCTTCGATCTCGACAATCCGTTTTTTGTCCTGGCCACCCAGAACCCCATCGAGCAGGAGGGAACCTACCCCTTGCCCGAGGCCCAGCTCGACCGCTTCATGTTCAACGTGCTGATCGATTACCCGACCTTCGACGACGAGGTGGCCATCGTCGAGTCCACCACCGGGTCGGTCGAAGCGAAGTTGGAAAAGGTCCTCGACGGCGCCGACGTCCTGGGCAACCAGGAACTGGTACGCCAGGTCCCGGTGGCCGAGAACATCACCAGCTACGCGGTCCGGCTGGTGCGGGCCACACGGGTGGGCAGCGGCGAGGAGGCCGCCCCGGCCAGGGAATACCTGGCGTGGGGGGCCGGACCCCGGGCCGCCCAGTACCTGATCCGCGGGGCCAAGACCCGCGCCCTGCTGGACGGCCGGCCGACTCCCGATCTGGAGGATATCCGGCGGTTGGCCCTGCCGGTGCTGCGCCACCGGCTGGTTTCCAACTTCCATGCCGAGGCCGAGAACATCAGCAAGGACCGTATCGTCACGATGATCCTCGACGAGGTGGCTCCGTGAGCAGCCCGCTGCTGACGCCCGAACTGGTCGGCCACCTGGGACGCCTGGACCTGGTGGCCCGCCTGGTGGTGGAGGGATTCCTCACCGGCCTGCACAAGAGTCCCTACCACGGGTTCAGCGCGGAGTTTTCCGAGTACCGCCAGTACATCGCCGGGGAACCCGTGCAGCACCTGGACTGGCGG
>Ga0210065_1000142_pt1 | contig 20837 bp, 15 predicted proteins | sample Muzzi_PWB_D1_FD_185533 | JGI IMG/M metagenome (GOLD analysis project Ga0210065, IMG submission 185533) | Wetland microbial communities from San Francisco Bay, California, USA, that impact long-term carbon sequestration - Muzzi_PWB_D1 (SPAdes) | ecosystem: Environmental > Aquatic > Marine >... | reverse complement strand
GGCGAAGGGGGCGAACACCAGGTTGACCGTGCCGATGACGTTGGCGCAGATCTGCACCCCGTGGCCGACGCGGCAGGAACCGGCGTGGAAGTGGGCGGAGGGGTGGATCAGGGCCGGCCAGAACTCCGGGCCGTACTGGGCCTCCAGCTCGTCGGCCACCTTCAACCGCGGCGCGGCGTTGCCGATGCCCATGGCCAGGCAGTCCCACTTGTCGGCGTTGTCCTTCAGCCAGGAAAAATCGCCCAGGATCTCGTCGGCGCTGTCGTGGGGGCCGGGGCTGCCGGGATCACTGACCAGGTGACCGATGAATTCGTAGTCGCTTTCACCGGCCGGATCGGCGGTGATGTCCTCGGCGAGCATGCGGACCTCGCGGGCGAAACCGCCGGCGCCGATGATGACGAGCCTCTGCGTGTTCACGGTAATCTCCTGGGCGGGCCTGGCATCCAGGGCCGCCGGGTCGGGGTTTCACTTGTTTTTCCCGGGGCACAGGAGCAGATTATCAGATGGGCGGGCTGCTGTAAGCATCTTCCCGCCCCTTCAGGACACCAACCAGGCAACGGGCGGTTCATGCTGAAAAGGACGCTGGATTTCGTGGGGGCGCTGCTTGGCCTGGCCATCCTGGCTGTGCCTTTGGCCCTGCTGGGGCTGTTGGTGCGTTGGAAGCTGGGATCGCCCGTCCTTTTTGTCCAGGATCGTCCCGGCCTTGGGGGGCGGATCTTCCGCATCTACAAGTTCCGGACCATGACCGAGGGCCGGGACGCCGGGGGCGAGCTTTTGTCCGACCAGGCCCGGCTCACCCGTTTCGGCCGGTGGCTGCGCGCCACCAGCCTGGATGAGCTGCCCGAGCTGATGAACGTCCTGCGGGGCGACATGAGCTTCGTGGGCCCGCGTCCCCTGCTGGTGGAGTATCTGCCGCTGTATTCGCCGCTGCAGGCGCGGCGGCACGAGGTCCGGCCCGGCATCACGGGCTGGAGCCAGGTCAACGGCCGCAATGCCCTGGACTGGGACGAGCGCCTGGCCATGGATGTCTGGTATGTGGACCACCGGTCCCCGGGGCTGGACCTGCGGATCCTGTTCATGACGATTGTCACGGTGCTGGGCCGCTCCGGCATCAACCAGGCGGGCCAGGCCACCATGGAACCCTTTCGCGGTTCCGACCGTTAAGGCCCCTTTGGGGGAGACAAGGAACCGGCCAGGGATTATCATTTCACCGCTGGTTTTAGTTGACATCAAATGAGGGATGAGCAGGCGATGGAAGTGAAGGCCGTGCATCCGGATCGATTAGCCGCTGATGGCGGGGCGCCCGTCAGGACCGAACGATTGCCGGGATGGCCCCAGTACGATGCCGGGGACCTGGAAGCCGTGTCCGCGGTGCTCCGCTCGGGCCGGGTCAATTACTGGACGGGCGACGAGTGCCGCCAGTTCGAAGCCGAATTCGCCGCCCATTGCGGCATGCGCTACGGCGTGGCCCTGGCCAACGGCACCGTGGCCCTGGAACTGGCCCTGGAAACCCTGGGCCTGGGCCCGGGGGACGAGGTCATCGTCACCGCCCGCTCGTTCGTGGCCTCGGCCGGCGCCATCGTGCTGCGCGGCGGCAAGGCCGTCTTCGCCGACGTCGACCGTGACACCCAGAACATCACCGCCCGGACCATCGCGCCCCACATCACCCCGCGGACCAAAGGCATCATGTGCGTCCACCTCGCGGGCATGCCCTGCGACATGGACCCCATTCTGGAACTGGCCGCCGCCCACGACCTGTTCGTGATCGAGGACTGCGCCCAGGCCCACGGCGCGCTTTACAAGGGACGGCCCATCGGCAGCCTGGGCCACGTCTCGGCGTTTTCCTTCTGCCAGGACAAGATCATGACCACCGGCGGCGAAGGCGGGATGCTGGTGGTGGGTGACGAGAACATCTGGCGCGAGGCCTGGGCCTACAAGGATCACGGCAAGAGCTACCGGACGGTCTACGAAGTGGACCACAAGCCGGGGTTCGTCTACCTGCACGAATCGATCGGCAGCAACTGGCGCCTGACCGAAATGCAGGCGGCCATCGGCCGGCGGCAGCTGCTGAAGATGCCGGAATGGCATCGCCGGCGCACCGACAACGCCCAGCGCCTGCTGGCGGGATTCGAGGGCCTGGATGCCCTGCGCGTGCCCCCCGTGCCCGAAAACGTGACCCCCGCCTGGTACAAGTTCTACTGCTTCGTGCGGCCCGAGGCCCTCAAGCCCGGCTGGGACCGGTTCCGGGTCAAGGAATCGATCAGCGCCGAGGGGATTCCCTGCTATTCCGGATCCTGCCCCGAGATCTACCTGGAAAAAGCCTTCGCCGGCACCGACATGCAGCCCGCCGAGCGCCTGCCCGTGGCGCGCGAACTGGGGGAGACCAGTCTCATGTTCCTCATCCACCCCACCCTCGGGGAACGCGAGATGTCCGAAACCATCACCGCCACGCGGAAGGTGTTGGCGGCGGCCACCCGATGACCTCGGAATTTCCCGCCCGTATCGCGATCTTCATCCCCACGCTGGCCGGCGGCGGCGTGGAAAAGAACATGGTCCATCTTTCCCGGGCATTCGCCGAGGCCGGGCATGAGGTGGACCTTGTCCTGGCCAGCGCCGTGGGCCCCCTGGTCCAGGAAGTCGACCCGCGGGTCCACCTGGTCGACCTGAAATCCTCGCGGGTTCTTTTTGCCTTCGGTCCCCTGGTGCGGTATCTGCGTCGCCGGCGTCCGCAGGTCCTGTTGGCCGGCATGGGGCACGCCAACCTGGTGGCCCTGGGGGCGCGGGCTCTCGCCGGGGGCGGTTGCCGGGTGGTCGTCAGCGATCACACCGTCCTTTCGAAGTATCTGGACAACCCCGAGCAGAAGCGCACGGGCCTGGTTCCCCGCCTTGCCGGATTCGCCTACCCCAGGGCGGCCGGGATCATCGCCGTTTCGGATGATGTGGCCGACGATCTGGCGGCCATTTCGAACCTACGCCGGGACAGCATCACGGTGATCGGCAATCCCGTGGTCACCGCCGCCCTGCGCGAGGGATTTGACCAGCGCCCGGCGCACCGGTTTTTTGGTCCGGACCAGCCGCCGGTGGTTCTTTCGGTGGGCCGCCTGGACCGTTACAAGGGATTCGATGTCCTTCTCAAGGCTCACGCCCTCCTGCGGCGGACCGTTCCCCACAACCTCCTGATCCTGGGCGAAGGTCCGGAGAGGGACAGCCTCGTTTCCCTGGCGGCCGAGCTGGATGTGGTGACAAGTGTGGACCTGGCCGGATATGTCGAGGGGGTCGGGGGTTACCTGGCCCAGGCCGACCTGTTTGCCCTGGCTTCGAGGGTCGAGGGATTCGGCAACGTCCTGGTCGAGGCCATGGCCGCGGGTTTGCCCGTGGTGGCCACCCGCGGTTCGGGGGGACCGACCGGAATCCTGGCCGAGGGTCGTTTCGGGCCCCTGGTTCCGGTGGATGATCCGGAGGCCCTGGCCGGGGCCATGGGCCGCGCATTGGCCGATCCGGTGCCGGCGGAGCTTTTGCGGGCCCGGGCCGAGGAATATTCAGTGGAAAACATCACGGCCGAATATCTGGCCTTTTTCCGGTCCCTGGACCCGGCGGGGAAATCCCGGCAAGGGGCTAACGGACATTGATCTGATCCGGACTAGGGGATACTCTAGGCGGACAACCTTTTGGCCGACAGATTCCTGGCCCGACCCTTCAGCGGCTGAAGAATGGACACAAGTAACCGAGGCCCCATGAGCAACGATCGAAACGCCGACAGAAAAGGATTCCGTGACTCCCTGCGCCGGAGTTTCGGCCGCATCCTGCGCGAGGAGGGCGGCCTGACCAGGATGGTGCGCAATCACCGCCTGTTGTTCACGCTGCTGTACTTCGGGCTGCTGGCGGCCATCTCGGTGACCATCTCCTTCTTCCTGCGTTTCGTGATCCTGGAAAATGTCCTGGCCACCTCGATCACCAACTGGCGCCTGTGGTGGCTGGCCATGCTGGTGGTCACCGTGCCGGTGCGGCTGGTCTTCTTCTGGGCCGCGGGCATCCACCGCACACCCTGGCGTTTCGCCTCGCTGGAGGACCTGCCGCCCCTGGTGCTGAGTGTCCTGTCGAGTTCGGCCCTGATCATCATCGCGTTGTGGGTCTTCTGGACCGCGCCCGGAGGATTTCCGCTTTCATCGCTGGCCATCGACATGGTGCTGTGCCTGGTGCTGGTGACCATCGGCCGCTTCTCGTACCGCCTCATCGGCGGTCCCAGCGACCGCCTGGGGAACCGGGCGCCGCGTCAGCGGGCCATCGTCGTGGGCGCGGGCAACGCCGGCAACCTGACCATCGAGGCCATGCAGAGTCCGCGCCTGGGCGGCTTCAAACCCGTGGCGATCGTGGACGACAACCCCAAGATCCAGGGCATGCGCATCCGGGGCGTCCGCATCCAGGGCACCATCGACGACCTGCCCGCCGTGGCGGTCGCCAGCCAGGCCGAAGTGGTGGTGTTGGCCATCCCTTCGGCCTCGACGGCCCAGATGTACCGGATCGTGCAGCGCAGCCAGGAAAGCGGCCTGCCCATGAAATCGGTCCCCAGTTTCTGGGAGATCATGGAAAGCGACAAGCCCAGCATCCGGCGGGTGGAGGATTTCAGCACCGACAGCCTGCTCAGCCGCCGCCCGGTCGCCGGCGACCTGTCGGTCCTGACGACCATGCTGGCCGGCCGAAGGGTGCTGGTCACCGGGGCGGCCGGCAGCATCGGGTCCGAGCTTTGCCGGCAGATCACCGAATGCGGGGCTGCCTACCTGGCCTGCCTGGACAAGGATGAAAACGGGTTGTTCCGCCTGGAACGGGAACTGCGGGACCACACCCACCGGACGGAATTCGACTTCCTGCTGGGGGACATCAAGAACAAGACGCGGCTCGAGACCTTCTTCACTCAGGCCCGCCCGGAAATCGTGTTCCACGCCGCGGCCTACAAGCACGTGCCCATCCTGCAGTTCCATCCCGAGGAAGCGGTCGGCAACAACGTGTTCGGCACCCGGCAGCTGGTCGACATGGCCGTGCGCCACCAGGTGGGGCGTTTCGTGATGATCAGCACCGACAAGGCCGTCAATCCGACCAACGTGATGGGCGCCTCCAAGCAGGTGGCCGAAAAGGTGGTGCTCTCCGAGGCGATCAGCGAAAGGTCCGGTCCCCAGTTCTCGATCATCCGCTTCGGTAACGTGCTGGGCAGCGCCGGCAGCGTGGTGGAGATGTTCCACAAGCAGATCGCCCGCGGCGGTCCGGTGACGGTCACCCATCCGGACATGGAACGCTTCTTCATGACCATCGCCGAGGCGGTCCAGCTCGTCCTGTTTGCCGCGGCCCTGGGCACCGGCGGCGAGGTGTTCATCCTGGAGATGGGGGACCAGGTGAAGATCGACGAACTGGCGCGGCAGATGATCCGGCTGTCCGGCCTGACGCCCGACGTGGACGTGAAGATCGAATACATCGGTCTGCGGCCCGGGGAAAAACTGTATGAGGAACTGTGGGCCGAAGGCGAAGAACCGCGCCCCACCGAGAATCCCGACATCCTGGTGGCCCGCCGGCAGGCGATCGATCCCGCGGCGGTCGAGGCGGGCGTGGGGCGGCTGGTCGTGGCCGGGTCCACCGGGGACCGCGAGACCCTGTGGCGCGAACTGCTGGCCCTGGTGCCCGATTTCCAGGGGCAGACCGGAGTCGAAGCGGAGATTCCGCCCGAGGCTCCCCGGATTTCCGGGGCCACCGAATCATGACCAAACGCGAGCCCTCGCTGAGGCACAACTTCTCCTGGACCTTTCTCGGCAACGTGGTGTACGCCGCCTGCCTGTGGGGCATGCTGGTCGTCCTGACCAAGCTGGGTTCCCCCGAGGTGGTGGGCCGTTTCGCCCTGGGGTCGGCCATCGCCACGCCGGCGGTCATGTTCGCCAACATGCAGCTGCGCGTGGTCCTGGCCACGGACGCCGAACAGTCCTTCCAGTTCCGGGACTACTTCGGGGTGCGCCTGGCCCTGCTGCCGGCGGCCCTGCTGGTGGTCCTTGTCATCGCGATCCTGGGATACAACCGCGAGCAGGCCCTGGTCATCGGGGTTTTCGGAGTGGTGCGGTGTGTGGAGTCGTTCAGCGACCTGTTCTACGGCTTCGCCCAGAAACAGGAACGCATGGACCTGGTGGCCCGCTCGCTCTGGCTGCGGGGCCTGTCGGCCCTGGTCCTCTTCAGCGGGGTTTACTGGCTGACCGGCAGCCTGGTCCTCAGCCTGGCGGCCAACGCCGCCGCCTGGATCGGCACGGTCCTGTTTTTCGACTGGCCCAGGTTGCGTCAGTTGATCCGCGCCGCGGGCGAGCCCACGGCGCGGCCGCGGTGGGAGTCCGGCATCTTCCGCCGGATCATCTGGCTGGCCCTGCCCCTGGGCCTGGTCATGATGCTGATCAGCCTGAGGAACACCATTCCCCGCACGTTCCTGGAGTCCGCCTTCGGCGAGGAGGAACTGGGTTTCTTCTCGGCCCTGTCCTACCTGGTGATCGCCGGATCCACCATCATCATGGCCCTGTCCCAGTCGAGCATCGCCCGGCTTTCCCGGTACTATGCCGCCGGCCGGCGCCAGGCGTTCCAATCGACCATCACGAAACTCCTGGGCGTCGGGGTGCTGGTCGGCCTGGGGGGCGTCCTGGTGGCCGCCGTTTTCGGGGAGTTCCTTCTGGGGCTGATCTATTCGCCGGCATACGCCCAGCATAATGACCTGTTCGTGATGGTCATGATCGGCGGGGCCCTGCTTTACATGGGCAGCCTTCTGGGCGCGCCGGTCAGCGCCATGCGGGCCTTCCGGGTCCAGCTCTGGGTCTACCTGGTCAACGTGGTTCTGCTGACGGGGTTGTCCTGGTACATCATCCCGCGGCACGGCATGATGGGCGCGGCCGTGGTCATGGTGATCTGTTCCTGCTGGTTGACCACCGCCTACATCGTCCTGGTGTGGCGTGGCATCAGGTCCATGCCCGCCGAGCCGCCCGCCGCCGGCGACGATGACCATGCGGACGGCGTCCCGATGGTGGGGAGCGACCTGTCATGAACGGCATGGACCTTTTCTGGCTCCTGGTATTCGTGCCGCTGATCTTCCTGTCGGTCGAGATTTCCCGGCGGGTCTTCGGGCATTGGTTCACCCCCCTGAGCATCTACCTGGGCATCAACAGCCTGTCCATGGCGGGTTACCACCTGCGGCTTCTGGAAATGCCCGATGCCACGGGCACCGTCCATGCCCTGCTGCTGGCCTCCTTCGCCATGTTCACCCTGGGGGTCTTCCTGGCCGTCGGCCGCAAACCGCTCGCGCTGGAGAACATTGACTCCGGGCACTGGGACGGGCGGGGCCTCGGCGGGTTCTTCTACGCCACCGTGGCCTTGTCCACGCTGGGCTGGGTGGCCCAGGGCGGCATGCTGGTCATGAAGATGGGGCTGGTCGCGCTCATCCGGAACATCTGGATCCTGCAGGGCGAGTTCCAGGTGCAGTTCATCGGTTACCTGAACATGATCGGCATCCTGGTGCTGCCGATCTTTGTCCTGCGCCGGTTGCTTGGCCAGGCGCGCAAGCTGGACTACCTGCTGACGGTGGCCTCGCTGTTCGGCCTGCTGCTGGCGGGCATCAAGGGTTACATGGTCTATTCGGTCTTCGGGGCCGCCTATGTCCTGAGCGTGGTCCGGCCGGGCAAATTCCGGATGGTCCACCTGGCCACGGGCATCGCGGTGATCCTGTTGTTTTTCGTTTTCTACGCGGCCAATGTCGACATCTTCGCCAACGACTACTATGTCGGCACGGGGTTGATGAAACACCTTCCCGCCCTGCACATGCCCTATCTCTATTTTGTCGGCAGCTGGCCGGCGCTCGACGCCGTCGTCGACGGCACCATCGCCGACCTGCCGCGGGCAGGCACCTTCGTGCTGCAACCGATGTGGAAACTTCTCGGCGCGGCCGGCGTGGTGGAGTACGCGCCGCTGCAACAGCCCTTCGTCAACATCGGGAAGTTCACCTTCAATGTCTTTTCGCTGGTGGGTGAGCTGTACTGGGATCTCAAGTGGCCGGGCGTGCTGTTGGTCTCGCTGCTGCTGGGGGTGATCAATACCCGGCTCTACCTCAGGGCGCGGCGGCTGGACTTCTGGGGGCACGTGCTGATCTACGCCGTGGTCGTGCACGGGCTGTTCATTTCCTTCTTCTCGTTCATCTATACCTTCAACGTCTACGTCCTGGTGCTGTACATCTTCCTGCTGGGATTCATGGTGGCCCGGGGCGGCGTCCTGGTCCGGACCCCGGCCCGACCGGGGGGTGATTGACATGTGCGGCTTGGCCGGATTCTGGGACCCCAAAGGCGCCGTCGGCGATCCCCAGGCCTGCCTGACGGAAATGACCGCCGCGGTCGCCCACCGCGGTCCCGATGACCAGCGGAATTATTTCGACGGAGAGGCCCGCCTGGGGCTGGCCTTCCGCCGCCTGGCCATCATCGACCTGTCCCAGGACGGCAGCCAGCCCATGACCTCGGCAACGGGCCGCTACGTGATGGTCTTCAACGGCGAGATCTACAACTTCCAGGAACTGCGATCCGAATTGGAAAGCCTGGGCGGAACGTTCCGGGGGCATTCCGACTCCGAGGTCATCCTGGCGGCGGTCGAGGCGTGGGGGCTGCGTGACTCGCTGACCCGGTTCAACGGGATGTTTGCCATCGCGCTGTGGGATCGTCAGGAGCGCCAGCTGCATCTGGTCCGTGACCGGGTGGGCATCAAACCTCTGTATTACGGACGGGCCGGCGGTTGTTTCCTGTTCGGTTCCGACCCGGCTTCCTTCGGTTCGTTTCCCGGCTTCACCGGTGAGATCGATCGCGGCGCCCTGTGCCTGTACCTGCGGCACAACTACGTCCCGGCCCCCCATTGCATTTATCAGGGTTTCCGGAAACTCAGGCCCGGACACCATTTGGTCCTTGGGGCGGACGACACCACGGACCTGCCCGAGAGCCGCCCCTGGTGGGCGGCCCGGGACGCGGTTCACGAGGGACGGGAGCATCCCTTCGAGGGGTCGCCCACGGACGCGGTCGACCAGCTGGAGGAGATCCTGACCGACGCGGTGAAAAGCCGGATGGTGGCCGATGTCCCCCTGGGCGCCTTCCTGTCCGGCGGCGTGGACTCCTCCACGGTGGTCGCGCTGATGCAGGCCGGTCATGCCGCGGCGGTCCGGACGTTCAGCATCGGTTTCGAGGACGCCGAGTTCAACGAGGCCCGCTACGCGGCCGAGGTCGCGCGTCATCTCGGCACCGACCACACCGAGCTCTACGTGACGGCGAAGGAATGCCGGGACGTGATTCCCCTGCTTCCGTCCATGTTCAGCGAGCCGTTTGCGGACTCGTCCCAGATACCGACCTACCTGGTCTCGAAACTGGCCCGGACCGGGGTGACCGTTTCCCTTTCCGGCGACGGCGGGGACGAACTGTTTGCCGGTTACCACAACTACGCCTTCGGCGAGGTGCTGGCCGGCCGGGTGGCCGGCGTTCCCCTGTGGGCGCGCCAAGCCGGCGCCGCGGTGGTCAAGGGCGTGCCGGTCGGAGCCTGGGATCAACTTGTCCGCCTGGCGCGACCGTTTGATTCCGGGGGGCGAAGGTTCGCCGTTTCCGGCGACCGTCTCCACAAGCTGGCCGACGTGATGCGCCGCCGGGAATTCCGGGACATGTACCACTCCCTGGTCTCGGCCTGGCGCCGGCCGGGGGACCTGGTGGTCGGCGGGGTCGAGCCGCTGAGCCTGCTGCAGGGGCGGGAACCCGATCCGCCCACGGACGACCCCATCGCGCGCATGATGTACTGGGACCTGATGACCTACCTGCCGGACGACATCCTGACCAAGGTGGATCGCGCCAGCATGGCCGTCAGCCTGGAGGCGCGGGTCCCCCTGCTGGACCACCGCGTGGTCGAGTTCGCCTGGCGGCTGCCTTTGGCCTACAAGATCCGCGACCGGCAGACCAAGTGGGCCCTGCGGCGGGTGCTGGACAAGTACGTTCCGCGCGAGATGATCGACCGGCCGAAGCGCGGTTTCGCCGTACCCCTTTCGGAATGGCTGCGGGGACCGCTGCGCGAATGGGCCGAGGATCTGCTGGCGACCGAACGGCTGGAACAGGGGGGCCTGCTCCATCCGGGTCCCATCCGGCGCAGCTGGGAGGAGTTTCTCTCCGGCCGCCGCCAGTGGCAGACCCACCTGTGGGGCGTCCTGATGTTCCAGGCCTGGTTGGCCGAACAGGGGCCCGGCCGGAGGAACCCATGAGGATCATCCATCTCATCACGGGCCTGGGCCAGGGCGGGGCCGAAGCGATGCTCCTGAAACTGCTGGGCGCCACCGACCGCGCGAAATTCGATCCGGTCGTGGTCACCCTGATGTCCGCCGGGGCGTTGAAGGAAAGTTTCCGGCAGCTGGACGTGCCGGTTCACGAGGTCGGCATGCCCCGCGGCGCGGTCACGCCCGGCGGCATCCTCAGGCTGCGGACCCTGGCCCGCGAGCTGGCGCCGCGGACCATCCAGGGGTGGATGTACCACGGCAACCTGGCGGCGGTCCTGATGGCCCGGTTCGCGGCCGAAAAGCCCGACCTGTTGTGGAACATCCGGCACTCGGTCCATGACCTGGGCATGGAAAAGCCCCTGACGCGGCTGGTGATCCGGCTGGGGGCCCGCGTTTCGGACAGGCCGCGCCGCATCATCTTCAACTCCTCCACCAGCGCCCTGCAGCACGCCGGGCTGGGGTATCCCCGCGACAAGAGCGTGGTGATCCCCAACGGATTCGATCTGGACCTGTTCCAGCCCGATCCCCGCGCCGGGGCGCGCCTGCGCGGGGAACTGGGGCTGGGGTCGGAGACGCCGCTGGTCGGCTGGGTGGGCCGGATGCATCCCCACAAGGCGCCCCTCGATTTCCTGGAGGCCGCCAAGCGGGTCGTTGCCCAATCGCCGCAGACCCGCTTCGTCCTGGCCGGCAGCGGCATGACCGGCATGGATCCCGGCCTGCGGCGCTTCCTCGACGTGAACAAGCTGAAAGATCGGGTCCATCTGCTGGGACCGCGTTCGGACATCCCGGGGCTGATGGGGGGGCTGGATGTGCTGTGTCTGTCCTCGGTGACCGAGGCCTTCCCCAATGTCCTGGGTGAGGCGCTGGCCTGCGGCGTGCCTTGTGTTGCCACCGACGTGGGGGACGCGGCCCGGATCATCGGGACCGCCGGCAGGATCACGCCCCCGTCGGACCCCGCGGCCCTGGCGGGCGGTTTGCTGGAATTGTTGGCTTTGCCGCCGGCCGCGCGGCGGGACCTGGGGCTCCAGGGGCGGGAACGGATCCGGAAACACTATTCCCTGGCGGCGGTGACCGCGGCGTACGAGGATCTCTACACTTCTAGTTGAACCGGGGGGCAGGCCGCCCCCAATCCCATGCCGGCCATGATGTCCCGATTGACCTGGACCACGTCGTACTTGGCTTCCGCCAGGTCGCGCGAGCGCCGGCCCATCAGGGGGATCAGGCTTCCGTCGGCACAGAACTTCTTCATGGCTTCGGCCAGGGCCGCGGTGTCGGCGACCGGCACCAGGAAGCCGTTGTCGCCTTCGACCACCGTTTCCCGGCAGCCGGGCGCGTCGGTGGTGATGACCGGTCGGCCGGTGGCCAGGGCCTCGAGCACCGTCCGTGGCGTGCCTTCACTGTAGGACGGAAGGCAGTAGACCGAGCAGCGCTCCAGCAGCGGGCGGACGTCGTCGGCGAAACCCAGGAATTCCAGGGCGCCGTCGGCGGTCCAGGCTTCCATCTCGGCGCGGCCGATGGCCCGGGGATGGTCGTCGAAAAAACCGGCCACCTGGAACCGGGCCTCCGGGTAGGCGGCCTTGGCCGACCGCGCGGCGCGGGCGAATTCCCGGATTCCCTTTTCGCGGATCAACCGGGCGATCAACAGGAATACCGGCGGGCCGGCAGGGGCGGGCACGAAGGCGAAACGATCCAGGTTGATGCCCGAGCCGTTGATCATCACCACCTTTTCCGGGGTGACCAGGTCCAGCCCCACGAAGGTGTTCCTGTCGTCGGGGTTCTGGAAGAACACGGTGTGGCAGGCCTTCAGCGCGGCCTTGTACATCAGGCGGGCGTAGGCGCCCACCATCCTCTCCCTGAAGCCGGAGTTCATGAAGGTCGTGCCCATGCCGGTGATCATGGCGTGGATGTTGGGCACCTTTTGCCTGGCGGCGGCCAGGCAGCCGTAGATGACCGGCTTGATGGTGTAGCACAGGACGTGGTCCGGTTCCATATCGGCCATGATGCCGCGCAGCTGGCGCATGGTGGCCAGGTCGGCCAAGGGGTTCAGACCCGTGCGCTGCAGGCGGTAGGCAAGGTGGCCGGCTCCGATTTCCTCCAACTCGCGCAGGCTGGGTTCGTCGGGATCCGGGGAGCAGCACACGACTTCGTGTCCCCGGGCGATGAAGTCGCGCAGCATGTCGCCCCGGAACTTGATGAGCGAGGGCGTGAAGCTGGCGATGACCAGAATGCGGGCCATGGCGGTGCCACCTGCGGGTTGGACGTAAGAAGCGGGCGTCAGGCCGGACGATGATAACAGCGCGGGCTGGTTTGTCCAATCCCTAGTCCAGCGGGCGGATCGGGAGATCAAAAATGCGCGGCCCCATTTGCCCGGAGGCCGGCCGGACACTAGTTTTCCAACTCGCCGGCCATGGTGGACCGGCCCGACCGGCAGACGCGGCGGCACCCTAAAGAAAGGCACGGCGATGGCCCGGGATCCCAAGAGCAAGAACATCACCTGGTCCGACGGGGACGTGAACCACGAAGCCCGCGTCCGGCGCAACGGCCACCGCGCGGCCATCCTGTGGTTCACCGGCCTGTCCGGCTCGGGAAAATCGACCCTGGCCCAGGCGGTGGAAAAGGAACTCTTCCTGCGCCGGGTCCACACCTACATCCTCGATGGCGACAACATCCGCTTCGGCCTGAACCGGGACCTGGGGTTCAGCCCCCAGGACCGGACCGAAAACATCCGCCGGATCGGCGAGGTGGCCAACCTGATGATGGACGCGGGGACCATCTGCCTGACGGCCTTCATTTCCCCCTACCGGGCCGACCGGCAGGGTTCCCGGGAGATCGCCCCGGAGGGCTCCTTCATCGAGGTCTACACCAAGTGCTCGCTGGACGAGTGCGAGCGGCGGGACCCCAAGGGGCTGTACAAGAAGGCCAGGGCGGGGGAGATTCCCCAGTTCACCGGCATCAGCGCCCCCTACGAGGAGCCCGAGAACGCCGAAATCGTGGTGGAAACCGACAATTCCACCATCGAGGAGTGTGTCGCCCAGGTCATCGGCTACCTCGCGGACCACGAATTCCTCGTCGTCGATCCCGGCTAGGGCGCGTCCGACACCCCTCCTGCCGAATTGCCTTGCATAATCGGCCGGTATCCGCTATTTTTTCGCTCGGCTCGACCGGTTGGGGGATCGCTTCCCCAACCGGTCGTCTGCCTGCATTCAATCTGGCGGGTCGGCGCCAAGGTCCGGACCGATTTCCCGATTTCGCGGGGAGCGGGGGGACCGTGTTTCCGTTTCTTTCGTGTGGGACCTTGAACTTGGGAAACCACAGGACACGAAAGAGCGGTCGGCCTGCGGCCATCGTGACGCTGTTGCGTGACGTTTCAAGTGGAGGTTCAGACGATGGCACTGACCAAGGAACAAAAAGAACAGGTTATCGGGAAGTACAAGAAGCACGACAAGGATTCGGGTTCTCCCGAAGTCCAGATCGCGCTGCTGACCGAACGGATCAACACCCTCAGCGAGCACTTCAAGGCGCACAAGGCGGACCATCATTCCCGCCGCGGGCTGCTGAAGATGGTCGGGCAGCGCAAACGCCTGCTCTCCTATCTGAAGAAGAAGGACCTGGAGGGCTACCGGTCGCTTATCAAGGAACTCGGTATCCGCGGTTGATTTCCCTCAAGGGCGAACAGCACCCAGGATTATGGATTCGGTCGCGGCGTGTCTGTCGCGACCGTTCCCCTATTTCCGGGACTGGTCCCCGCCTGTGACGTTGTTGGTAAGAAGAGATGTTTCACCTGGCGCTGCGGCGCCCACGCGGTTGGCGCCGCCTCCGGAATAAGCCGGACGGTGCCCAAGCAAGCGGTTGGAAAGAAAAGAGAAGAAGAAAATGAGCAAGCACACAGTCAGCATGGAAATGAACGGCACGACGTTCTCGATCGAAACGGGCCAGATGGCCAAACAGGCCAACGGTTCCTGCGTCGTGCGCATGGGTGACACCATGACCCTGATGACCGTCACCGCCGACAAGAATCCGAGCGACCGGGACTTCCTGCCCCTGTTCGTCGAATACCGGAACAAGACCTACGCCGCCGGCAAGATCCCCGGGGGATTCTTCAAGCGCGAAGCCCGGCCCAGCGAGCGGGAGACCCTCACCTGCCGCCTGATCGACCGGCCCCTGCGGCCCCTGTTCCCCAAGGGCTACCGGCACGAGACCCAGGTCGTGGCCTTCGTCATCAGCGCCGACACCGAATTCCATGCCGACACCCTGAGCATCACCGGCGCCTCCATGGCCCTGGCCCTTTCGGATGTCCCCTTCCATGAGATCGTTTCGGGCGTCCGCATCGCCGACATCGAAGGCGAGTTCGTCGCCAACCCCAGCTTCGAGCAGCTGGAAGAGTCGACCATGGACCTGATCGTCGCCGGCACCGACGACATCGTGGGCATGATCGAGGGCGAATGCCTCGAGGTCCCCGAGGAGCGTCTGCTGGACGCCATCGAATTCGCGCAGGGCTGGATCCGCAAGCTGAACGCCCTGCAGCGCGAGCTGCTGGCCGCCGCCGGCGGCAAGAAGAAGTGGGACTTCGTCGAGCCGGTCGAGAACAGCGACATGGCGGACAAGGTCGAGGCGTTCATTGCCGCGGACCTGAAGGAAGCCATCGTCGTCAAGGGCAAGTTCGAACGTTCGGACGCCCTGGCCGCGGTCAAGGAGAAGGTCGCCGCCCAGTTCACCACCGAGGACGGCGCGGCCGATCCCGAGGCCAAGGAGGCCTTCGGCAAGGTCGAGAAGAAACTCATGCGCGCGATGATCCTGGCCGAGGGCAAGCGGACCGACGGGCGCGACCTGACGACCGTGCGTCCCATCACCATCGACCTGGGTATCCTGCCCCGCGCCCACGGCTCCTGCCTGTTCACCCGCGGCGAGACCCAGAGCCTGGGCACCGTCACGCTGGGCAGCAAGCAGGCCGAGCAGCGCATCGAGCCCCTGAACAGCGAGCAGTACTGGAGCAAGTACTACCTGCACTACAACTTCCCCCCGTTCAGCGTGGGTGAGGTCGGACGTTACAGCGGCACCGGCCGTCGCGAGATCGGCCACGGCAAGCTGGCCGAACGCGCCATCCGTCCCATCCTGCCGGACCTGGAGGACTTCCCCTACACGATCCGCCTGGTGAGCGACATCCTCGAGAGCAACGGCTCCAGCTCCATGGCCACGGTCTGCTCCTGCTGCCTGGCCATGATGGACGCGGGCGCCCCGATCGAGAAGAAGGTCGCCGGCGTGGCCATGGGTCTGATCAAGGAAGGCGACAAGACCGCCGTCCTGACGGACATCCTGGGCGTCGAGGATCACCTGGGCGACATGGACTTCAAGGTCACCGGCACCCGGGACGGCATCACCGCCTTCCAGCTGGACACCAAGATCGCCGGGCTGAGCCGGGAGATCATGGTGCAGGCCCTGACCGACGCCAAGAACGCCCGGATGCACATCCTGGACGTGATGGACGAGGCCATGCCCGCCCCGCGCGAACACATGAGCCAGTACGCGCCGAAGATCGAGACCGTGCAGATCCCCGTGAAGAAGATCGGCACCCTGATCGGTCCCGGCGGCAAGGTCATCAAGCGGATCCAGGAAGAGACCGGCGCCACCATCGAGGTGGATGATGAAGGCATGGTCTTCATCTCCAGCACCGACCAGGCCAGCGGCGCGGCCGCCATGGACTTCGTGGTCGGCCTGATGGCCGAACCGGAACTGGACAAGGTCTACGACGGCGTGGTCAAGACCATCGTCGACTTCGGGGCCTTCGTCGAGTACCTGCCCGGCAAGGACGGCCTGCTGCACATTTCCGAACTGGAGCATTTCCGGGTCGGCAACGTGGAGGACGTCCTGCAGGTCGGCGACAAGGTCCAGGTCAAGCTGGTCGAGATCGACAGCCGCACCGGAAAGGTCAGGCTGAGCCGCAAGGCCCTGCTGGCCCGTCCCGAGGGCATGGAGGACTCGCCCCGCGAGGAGCGTCCCCGCAGCAGCGGTGGCGGCAGTGGTGGGCGCGGTGGCCGTGGCGGCCCGCGCGGCCGCCGCTAGGACCGGCCGGAATGAACCTCGATCCCTACAGGAGCGAGAATCCGCCCCGCCGGGAGGAATTACCCGGCGGGGCGGTGCTTCTCTCGCTGCCCATGCCATCGGCCCACGGGGTCACGGTGGGCGTTTGGCTGCGCACCGGCAGCCAGGACGAGCCCGCGGGCCTGGGTGGGGTGTCCCATTTCCTGGAGCACATGGTCTTCAAGGGAACGAAGCACCGGTCGGCCTTCGAGGTGGCCGAGACCTTCGACCGGGTGGGCGCGTCGGTGGACGCGTTCACCACCAAGGACCTGGTCGCCTTCACCATCAGGGTCCTGCCCGAATATTTCGAGGAAGCGGTGGCCCTTCTGGGTGAGATGCTGCTCGAGCCGGCCTTCGATACCAGGTTGGTCAAGCTGGAGCAGGATGTCGTCATCGAGGAGATCCAGGAGGCCCAGGACACGCCCGAGGATCGTCTGCATGACGCCTTTGCCGGCCAGCTCTACGGGGCCAACGGCCGGGGTCGGCCCATTCTCGGTTCTCCGGCGGTGATCCGATCCTTTGATCCCGGCCTGCTCGAGGAGCAGCATCAGCGGCTGTTCGCGCCGGCGAACCTGGTCATTTCCATGGCCGGAAACATCCTTCCGGGTTTTCACGAAATCGTGGCCGATACCTTTACCCGGCCCGGCTGGGAGGGACCCGCCGGACCCGGATTCGCCAGCGGTGCGGCGACCCGCAGTGCGGCGGCGGTCATCGACCTGGACCTCGACGAGGCCGACCCTTTCCGCTTGGACCTGATCAGCCCCATCATCCAGACCTATTTCGAGATCGGCAACCTGGCCATTCCGTTCCATCATCCCGACCGGGTTCCGATCTATCTGCTGACCAACATGCTCGGCGGGGGCATGAGCAGCCGCATCTTCCAGGCCGTGCGCGAACGCGAGGGCCTGGCCTACACCGTCTACAACTACACGGACATGGGTCGGGACATCGGGCTGGTCAGTTGCGCGGGATCCTGCTCCCCGGACAAGCTGGAGCGGCTGGAGGACGTCATTCGCATGGAATACATGCGCCTGACCTCCGAGGGCATCCGGACCGCCGAGCTGGACAGCAACAAGGCCCAGATCAAGTCCCAGCTGATCTTCTCGCTGGAGGGCATGGTCAACCAGATGTACCGGGCGGCGCGCAACGAGGTTCTTTACGGGCGGTTCCTGCCGGTGTCCGAGCTGGTCGACCAGATCGACGGGACCACGCTGGAGGACATTGTCCGGTGTGGGAACGCCTACTTCAATCCCGACTCGCTCCTTGTGGCTGTTCATGGACCAGGAGATAGGTAAGATAACGACTTAGGTGATAATGTTAATGTGATACGTGAAGAGGACCGGGGCTTGCCGGCCCTCTTTTTTTGTTCCAGCCGGGGTGGTCAGCCCCAGGCCAGGTCGGCGCCGCGAAGGAGTTCCATGACCCGGGCGATCTTCCGGTCGTCGATGACCAGGGAGGTTCGCACGTAACCGCGACCGTGAATGCCGAACCCGCTTCCGGGCGAAAGCAGCACGCCCGATTTGGCGAAGACCTCGCTGATGAAGGCGAAGTCGTCGCCTTCCCAGGCGGCCGGCGCCTTGGCCCAGATGTACATGGTCGCCGGCGGCGAGGGCACGTTCCAACCCAGTTCCCGGTAGCCGGCCACCATCAGTTCCGCCCGATGCGAGTACAGGGAGCGGTTGTGGGCGCAGATGTCCTGGGTTCCGGTCAGGGCGGTCGCGGCGGCGGCCTGGATGGCCCCGAACAGGGAGAAATCAACGTTGCTCTTGACCCGTCCCAGGTTGGCGATGACCTCGGCGCCGCCCACGGCGAAACCCACCCTCCATCCGGCCAGGTTGTGGCTCTTGCTCAGGCTCTGGAATTCCACGGCAATCTCGCGGGCCCCGGCGACCTGGAAGACGCTGGGGGGCCGGTTGTGTCCAGCGAAACCCAGTTCACTGTAGGCGATGTCGCTGACGAGCATGACCTCGTGTTCCCGGCACCAGGCCACCGCTTCCTTGTAGAAGGCGAGACGGCACACGCCGCCGGTGGGGTTGTGGGGGTAGTTCAGGATCAGCATGCGCGCCCGGGCGGCCACCTGGGCGGGAATGTCGGCGAAATCGAGGACAAATCCCTTTTCCTCGCGCAGGGGCGGCTCGAAGATATCGGCCTCGCACAGGCGGGCCGCCCCGAAATAGGCGGGGTAGCAGGGGCTGGGGATGATGACCGTGTCGCCCCCGTTCAGGTAGGCCCGCATCAGGTTGGCCAGGCCTTCCTTCGAACCGATCAGGGGCAGGACCTCGGTCCCGGGATCCACGGTGACGCCGAAGCGCTTGGCGTACCAGGCGGCAATCGCCTCGCGCAGGATCGGCAGACCCTTGAAGGTTCCGTAGCCGTGGCAATTCCAGTCCGGGTCGACCAGGGCGCGGTTCAGGGCGGCGATGACGTTGGCGGGAGCCCGGCCGTCGGGATTGCCGACGCCCAGGTCGATGACTTCCCGCCCGGCCGCCAGCGCCTCTTCCTTCATCCTGAAAACGGTGGCGAAGACGTAGGGGGGCAGGTTGGTCACGCGGTCGGCGCAGGGAATGAGAAATTCGTGGTCGCTCATGGTTCCTCGTTCGGGGTCTCGGGCGGCCGCGCGCGGGCGTCGCCTGGGTGGTCTGGTGCTGGAAAACGAGGAGAATATACCGGGATCGGTCGAAGGGGGACAGGGAAATCGGTGGCCCGGGCCGCGCGGGATCACGACCCGAAGGTGAACTTGTCCTGACGGCGGTTGAGGTTGTACTCCCAGCCCAGGTCGTCGACCGTCAGCAGCACCGACGGGGTCAACTGCCCGCTGCGGACCATTTCACTGAGGTTGGCGGGCCATTCACCCTTCTGGTAGCGGTACAGGCGGGCGGCGGTGACGACCTCGCTGCGGATCTGGGCCCGGCGCAGGGATTCCCCGGGGTTCGGGCCGGCGTCGGGGCTGGCTGTCCAGCGCAGCCACCCCAGGGTTCCGAGGACCAGAACCGTCAGCAGGGTCATGGGTACCGAGCGCAGTCCGGACTTCAGCTTCAGCTTGATCTTGCTGCCGCGGTTGCTGGATTCATCGTCATCCGAGCCCGGATCCATCTTTTCCAGGACGCCCTCCTCGCACCAGGACTTCAGCAGGTCGCGGGCGACGAAGCTCTCGGTGCGTCCCTGGCGGATGATGCGGCCCAGCGGCAGGCCGGCCAAGGCCATCTCCATGATCCGCTGCCCGGTTTCGGTCAGGTCCTCGGGGTTGAGGATGCGGCTGCCCTGCTTGAAGGTGATGGCCTGCGAGGGCAGGTAATCCTTCAGCATGCCTTCTTCGTCCAGCCGGCGGGCGGCTTCCATCAGGAGGCCCTGCACATCCAGGCTGTAGCGCCACTTGACGCCCGGGGGGGTGTCCTTGGTGGGGCTGAAGTGGTAACGGCCGCGCCGCATCTTCATGCCGGCGTGCGCCATTTCCTGGGCCAGGCTCTTCAGGACGCGATCCATCTCCTTGTCGTCCAACAGCCCTTCGGAAATGAGGATCTCCGTCAGGTCCAGCGAACTGTTCTTGCGAACGTACTCGATGTGTTTCCACTGCTGCTCGTTGAAAAAGCCGTAGGCCCGCAGGAAGGATTCCAGGGGGTCGCGGGAGCGGCTGCGGCGGTCACGAGTGGAAATGAGCACACCTTTGTCGAAGATGAACACCATGTTCCGGTTCGTTTCCAGGTTCAGGAACCCGGATTTTTGCTGGCTGGCGAGCAGTTGCAGGATCTCGGCCAGGTTGAAATCGCTGAGTTGGCCTTCCAGGGCCATGGTCGTCCTCCTCTTACCTGATTAAGTAGCCGTTTCCGGTTACGGTTTCATTCTTGGCCGTGTTGGGGGCCAGGGAATAGCGGTCGGGAATGCCGCGTCGCAATCCGGGGCCGTCCAGGATCGCGATGATCCAGGACAGGGCGATCAACCCCGCGCCCAGCAGGAACGAACTGCCGGTCCAGCCGGGCCACATGGCCGCCGGCATGGGCAGCCATTGGGGGTGCAGGGTTTCACCGGGAAGCATGAGACCGGGGGTGGCCCATTCGCTGCCCATGTCGAAAGCCCAGCCCGCCGTCAGCAGGAACAGGCCCGCCGCCAGCAGGGACAGGCGGAAGAAGGCCGCGCCGTAATGCCCGGTGGCCAGGTGGCCGGCGCCCGGCAGCAGCCGACCCAGCTTGATGACGCGGCGGCCCAGGGCCAGGCCTTCCTCCCGGCTGCGGTTCTTCAGCAGCGTGGCCAGGACCATGTCGCTGCGCGATCGTTCGGCGGTTTCGCCGCAGCCGGCGCAGAGCCAGGCCGAATCGTGGACCTTGCAGCAGTCGTGGCACAGGGGGGTCCCGCAGTTCTCGCATTCGGTCGGATCGTTCTGGCGGTTCCACCACATGATCATGAACAGGGCCAGCAGCAGGGGACCGCCGACCAGCGCGAACAGCGGCAGCGGCGGGGCGCCCAGCAG
>Ga0210065_1000141_pt1 | contig 20939 bp, 19 predicted proteins | sample Muzzi_PWB_D1_FD_185533 | JGI IMG/M metagenome (GOLD analysis project Ga0210065, IMG submission 185533) | Wetland microbial communities from San Francisco Bay, California, USA, that impact long-term carbon sequestration - Muzzi_PWB_D1 (SPAdes) | ecosystem: Environmental > Aquatic > Marine >... | reverse complement strand
AATGAAGCCTATCCTTTTATTTTACTCACCGGACGCGGCACTTCTTCGCAGTGGCATACGCAGACACGCACTTCAAAATCTGATGTGCTACGGAAATTGTATCCGAAAAATCCCTATGTTGAAATCAGTCCGGTGGATGCTGCCCGCCTAAAGATTCGGCACAACGCATCGGTTCGCATTACGTCGCGGCGTGGTGCTGTCGAGGTGACTGCCATGCTGTTGAGCAGTGTGCAACCCGGGCAATTGTTTGTGCCGATGCACTACGCCGTGACTAATCATTTAACTGCGGATGCATTTGATCCGTATTCCAAGCAGCCCTCTTACAAGGCCTGCGCTGTCACTATTCAACCGATTTAATTCAAAGTATCCAATTATGAACGCACCTTTCATTCCTGAGAATGCTCCCTTTAGCGAAGACCAACGCGCTTGGTTGAACGGCTTTTTGGCGGGCCTTTATTCAACCGACGATGCTGCTGGTGGCAACGCCGCGGTGGCTTCCACACCGGTGACAGTTGTCTTCGGCTCACAAACCGGCACCGCTGAAACACTTTGTAAGAAGACTGCCAAGCAATTGAAAGCCGCCAATTGTGATCCAAAGGTTATCGATATGAGTGACTTTAGCTTGGAGGATCTAAAAGCCACGCAACATTTATTATTAGTGACCAGCACTTACGGTGAGGGTGAGCCGCCTGACAATGCGATGTCTTTTCATTCCGCATTAATGGGGGAGGGTGCGCCGGACTTAAAAGGCTTAAATTATGCAGTTTTAGGATTGGGTGATTCCTCCTATCCGGATTTCTGCCAATGTAGTAAAGAATTTGATACACGCTTGGAAGCACTCGGAGGTAATCGCTTGGTAGCTACCATTGAAGCCGACGGGGACCCGGATGAACCTTTCGCGAAGTGGATAGCTTCGGTGCAATCCGTATTGGGTGAAGCAGGTAGTTCCGCGCCTGTGGTAGAGGATGAAGCCGACAGCGATGAACCTGAATTCAGTAAGAAGAATCCGTTTCCCGCCAAGTTACTGAAAACGGAAAACCTGAACAAGCCGGGTTCTTCCAAGGCGGTTCATCACATCGAGATCTCTTTGGAAGGGTCGGGCATTGAATACGAAGTGGGCGATGCGCTGGGTGTGATCCCTGAAAACAATGCCAAGCTGGTGGATGAAATTATCTCGGCTGCCGGCTTTATGCCGGATGAACTGGCGCCGGTTCCGCATGATGAGGATCAGCAATTATTTGATGCGCTGCGTTTTCACTATGACGTCAGCGTATTAACGGAGCCTTTTCTATTGGCCTGCGCGCGCTTGACCAAGAATGAGGAATTGAAATCCATTGTTCAGGATGAGGCTAAGCTCAAAAGCTATTTAGTTGGTCGTGGATTGGTGGATCCGATCGTGGATTTTGAGGTAAAGTTTCCCACCACGGAATATTTGGTAGCACCGCTGAAGCAACTAAACGCGCGACTCTATTCGATTTCATCGAGTCCGAAGGCACATCCAGGTGAGGTGCACTTGACAGTGGGTAAGGTGATTTATGATTCACATGGTCGTAAGCGGCAGGGTGTTTGTTCCAGTTATTTGGCTGAGCACAAATTGGATCGTCCTGTGAAGGTCTATATGCACTCGAATAAGGCTTTCCGACTGACAGAGAATGACAATTTACCAGCGATCATGATCGGTCCCGGTACTGGTATCGCACCCTTTCGTGCCTTTTTAGAGGAGCGAGAAGCGCGCGGCGCCAAGGGCAAGAACTGGCTCTTTTTCGGCGATCAGCACAAAGCGACTGATTTTCTTTATGAAACACAAATTACAGCTTGGCAAAAGAGTGGTCTATTAACGCGTTTCGATACGGCTTTCTCACGTGATCAGGAGAAGAAGGTCTACGTGCAGGATCGAATTATCGAAAATGCGAATGATTTCTACGGCTGGTTGGAAGAGGGTGGTTGTATCTATATTTGTGGTGATGCCAGTCGCATGGCTAAGGATGTCGATAAGGCGATTCATAAAGCCATCGAGATTGCGGGCGGCAAAAGCGAAGAGGAAGCCAAGGCTTACGTCGAAGCCATTAAGAAGGACAAGCGCTACTTGCGAGATGTTTACTAGCTCAAGAAAGGCTAGCGAGGCTTTCCTTTTGAAGAGCGCTATGCGCTGCCATGCTTTTGACTAGTTGGAAGCTTGCATCTACGGTCTCTGAGCTTGGAAAGGATCAGTCAACGCTGCGTCTTATTTACGAGCTGCGATTTTATTTTCTAGAACCAGGCGCTGCGCATTCAGATCTTCGATTTGACGCATGATTGTTCGCCGTTCCGTTTTACTTACTGAAGTAGTGGATTTTACCGATAGGCTGTGAATTTCCTTATCGACTTTGCTGATTTCCTCGCGGAGTTGCTCGATGTGAGCTTCGTCTAAATCAAGGCCACCATCGGCGACGTGTTTACCTGCATTGATTATGCCAGTGTCTGGATATGCCAATACCTGCCTGCGTGTAGCTGCAACCAGTTGATCGATTGGGTAGACAAAGCGCTCACCGTCGAGTTCGCGTTCAAATTGTATGTATTCAGCATTACGAGCGATTAAACGAATTTCAATTTGGCGTCCGTCCTGACTCTCAATAAGCATCTGTACTGGGTATTTCTTCGCTTTGAAGGAAATAGGATCTTCTTCACTCCCATTAAACCAATCACCCGATTGCCATTTCTGATATAAGGTGTTGCCCAAGTATCCTGCGATACAGAGTAGAACAACGGCGAAAAGAATATTCTTCATATGGAGCCAAGCTTAGTTAATTGAATCTGAAAGAGTTGGTGTATTGAGAAGGAAATTACCATATCGAGGCAACGTTTATTATTCTCATCTAAGGTCAGACGGAAGCATTTTCTGTGTTTAGGCTAGCCGCATGTTGGTTTAATCATGCTGCCCAAGGAAAAAATCACGTGTTTGATTATGGCTATTGCTCGATCGCATATTGCCTGCAGCTAGCTGCTACCATGGCTTGGAGCTGACGACGTCGCGTAAAAGATCTTGGGTCGATGTCGGCAGGTCCGGCAGAAACTGTAACCCGGTGGCGACTTCGATGCGTTCGATCGAGCTAATGTAGTCCTTCAAAGGAGCCTCGGTCGGGGCATCAGTGGGAATTAAAAAGGCAAGCGAACGGATGCCACCAGAGGCAGTTCGGTCAAAGCAGATCAGATAAAATGCGTCAGGTATTAAGATGCCACTCGAAAGCATGGAGCTGGTTTCCTGATAGACTGGGCCTGCGTAAATCCAAACTTCCCCGAAGCGGTTTGCATAATCAGTGAATGCGTTCTGGATGGCCTGCCGCCAGATGCCATTCGCAAAGGCATCAGGTACGGGAACCAGTTGGGTGCTTAATTGGGACTCACTGGCACCCGTCTCACCAAATGCAGCACTCATTAGTTCAGTCGGAACGATTGGGTGTGGTGCCCATTTTCCAAGGCGCATTTCCTCTGCGGTGGTTGTTCCTACCCGTGTGTCCACTACGAAATTTTGTGGAGCTGAGGCTGGGAATGCATTCGGGTCCTGCACGTGTGTCATGATACAAAGCGGCTTCCGTTCGACCTCGTCGTAAAGATTAATGTATGAGAGGTTGTAAAGGGTACGCGTGGGTCTGGGCGCTTTCGGGATGCCCGCTAAAACCGGTGATTCGCTTGCAGTGGTGAGACCCGCTTCCACGACCATGCCTTCGCTTGAGGGGACGCTTTGATAGAGTTTGTCCCAGAAGCCGACGACGACTTGTGGCATCCATTCGGTGCGACGCAAGCTGTCCAAATTGTCACGGGCCGTATTTTCGAGTGATGTGCGCGTTTCGAGTGAGCCGTAGTAATAGACCGCTGCGACGCCGAGCAGGATGAAAATCAGGCTCAGTGACAGATAGTTGATCAGCTGGCGCAGCGCTCCACCCCGCAGGGCAAGTTGAGCGTTTTTAGCTGTTCGAGCCCTCTGGTCCGGTAATCGATTCGAAATCATCGACCCCAGTAAAACGATCTGCGCGACTTATTCAAGATTGAGCTTTTTCAACTTGGGGCGGATGACCATCTGGCAGTAAGGCGCGCCTGAATTCAGCCGGTAATAGTCCTGATGATAATCTTCGGCGGGGTAATAGGTGGAAGCTGGCGTGATTTCAGTCACGATCGGGTCGGAAAAGTCTTTTTGAGCGGCAGCTTTCGAGGCTTCGGCGGCTAACTTCTGCGCCTCGCTGTGGTAAAAGATGGCAGAGCGGTATTGCGTGCCGACGTCAGCGCCCTGACTGTTGAGAGTGGTTGGATTATGCGAGCGCCACAACCATTCCAGGAGGGTCTCGTAGCTGATAACGGAGGGATCGAAAGTGATTTGAGTGACTTCAGCGTGACCTGTGGTACCGCGGCACACCTCGCGATAGCTGGGGTTGGTCACCTCGCCGCCCATGTAACCGGATTCCACGTCATGTACGCCCTCCAGGTTTTCAAAAACTGCCTCGACGCACCAGAAACATCCGGCACCAAAGGTAGCGATTTCTCGGGAGGCTTTTTCTTCTGCTGTCATGGGAGGCTTTTCTGTTTGTTTCGTTTCAGCGCTGAGAACGGTTGGCTGACGCTTACTAAGCTGTACAACATGCTGATATTATCAAATCAGAGTCGCATCTTCAAATAGGATTCGTCAGACGCTAGGCTGTAGCCGCTAAGTCGCTTGATGTGGCTAATTGATCGAATCTTCGATCGCATTTTGCTGGCGGGCGATGTCGTGCAGTGTGACGATGCCAAGCAGCTTGGTCTTGTCTTTACGACTGACTACCGGCGCCTGCAGTACATCCTTGATTACCAGTGTGTTCGCTACGTCGCGGATTGAATCGTCAGGGTAGACCCCAATGACTGTGTGGGTGCCACACCAATCTTGAATTGTGCAGGTGCTTTCGCTGGCAGCCAAATCTTTCATTTCATGATGGGTGATCATGCCCAGCAGTTTAAGGTCGACATCTTTTGCGACCACAGGATAGCCGTGGTGGCTGTGGCCATTTGCCTCGATGCGCTTTAAATTCTCTTCAGCCGTCAGCTCGCCGTGCACTGTGCGGCAGTCATGCGTCATGATGGTACTGATTGGGAGATTGCGCCAATCCCGTTGTCCGCGGTAAGCCGGCAGCTTCTTGAGGCTGATGCCGTCTTGTAATAAGAGCGCATCGTAAATCGGGATCTGCTGCAATTTTACTGATATCAGGTAGGCTAATAAATTACCAATCATGAGGGGCAAAATCAGCGAGTAGTTTTGAGTCATTTCAAAAATGATCAGCACTGAAGTGAGTGGACAACGAATGACCGCAGCGAAAAAGGCGCCGGTGCCAAGCAGCGCGGCGGCAGCGGCGACTGATTCATGGACGCCGAAGAATTTGACGATTAAAACACCGAAAATGCCTCCCAGCATGCTGCCGATGAACAGCACGGGTGCGAAAATGCCACCACTCGAACCGGACGCATAGCAAACAATGGTCGCGAAAAATTTGCCCACCAATAGCAGCAGCAGTACTTGCCAAGTTAGGTGACCATTGAGTGCACTGCTGAGATCCTCGTAGCCGATACTGAAGACACCGTGGTGGCCTGAGCTGAAGTGCCAGACAGTGATACCCATGAGTCCAACGCTGAGCCCACCCAAAGCCGGTTTTGCCCAGACGGGGAATTGCTGCCATTGTTTGAAGCGTTCACGCAGAGCCAGTAGCATCGTTGTGAAGCAATGTCCCAGGATGCCGGCGGTCGGACCGATGGCGAGGCAGATCAACATCCACCAGGAGGTTTCGAAGACTTCGCGCGTCGCGTGCAGCGCGCTGTGCTCGCCGAGCAAACTTCGCTCAACCACCGCAGCGACGACGACCGCAATTAAAATGCCGCCCAGCGCCTTGCTGCTGAAATTATTATCGAAGAGCTCTTCAAAGACGAAAGTGATGGCTGAAATCGGTGCATTGAAAGCCGCCGAGATGCCGGCGCCCATGCCGACCGGAACCATCGCCTGCACCCGCAGTTTACCCAGGCCGAAGAGTCGTCCCAGCTTCGAGGAAACCGCGCTGCAGATATGCACGGTCGGACCCTCTCGTCCCAAGCTGTTGCCCATAGCTACTGAGATCGTACCGATGATGAAGCGCCAGAACGCTTCCGAGGTTTTGATAATTCCAAAATTCTGATAGTAGGCGGCTTTGGTTTGAGGTATGCCTGACCCACTGGCAGTGGGCGATACGTAACGAATCATCAAACCAACAATTAAACCGGCAACTGCGGGCGAAAGCGCCATGGCTGGAAGTGCCCAGACCCCGAGACCTGCGTAGAAACCGAAGAGCGCGTCAAAGACACCGGTGATCGCGAGGTGGAAGCTCACGCCAATCAGACCACTCGCCAAGCCCGCACACACGCACAGCATTAAGAAACGCTGCGAATCGTCGAAACGTCCACGCATCCAATTTGGCAGATTATTTAGGCTGAATTGCTCTCGGGTCATGTTTATTTCCCTAAATAGAAAGCCACACGAACTCGATTTCATGCGGCGCTTAGGGTATTGCAAACATGTGTTCGGAATGCACGTAAGAAATAATAAAAAAATTACTTGGCATCGTTAAACATACTCCTACAGTCCACGCCTTTCACTTTTGGTGAGATATGCAAGTGGCTAAAGCACGCAGACTGTAAATCTGTTCTCTATGAGTTCGCTGGTTCGAATCCGGCTCTCACCACCATTTTAAAACCCGTTCGCAAGAGCGGGTTTTTTTTGGTGAGAGTCGGATGAAGAACCAGCGCTGGTTTGACGTAAGGAGCGCAGCGACTGGAGAAGGGGCGTGCCTTGGCACGAGTCCGCAGGACCGAGCGCAGCGAGCCAATCCGGCTCTCACCACCATTTTAAAACCCGTTCGCAAGAGCGGGTTTTTTTTGGTGAGATTCGGATGAAGAACCAGCGCTGGTTTGACGTAAGGAGCGCAGCGACTGGAGAAGGGGCGGCCTTGGCACGAGTCCGCAGGACCGAGCGTAGCGAGCCAATCCGGCTCTCACCGTTTGCCGACGATTCGGGCGGGGGTGCGCTGCGGGACTACCTTGAGAAGGCGGGATGGGGCGGCGATGACGGAGCATTGCCCTCCGGGAATGAATGGCGTCGCGCACTGCATAGGATTTTCATGCGAATTGCCTTTTTGTTGAATTGATTGGCGATTCCTTGCTTGCTGGATTCATTCGAAGCTATGAAAAAGCGGAATATTGGAAACTGGTGGAGCCTGAGTACGTTGCTGTTGGCTTGGATCTTCTGTTCGGGCTGTGCGACGGATTTTCCCAGGCCGCAAGCAACGGAGCCTTCGTTTACTTCCGCGGAAACCGCGGCCGAGCTCTTTGAAAGTTGCCTTGCGGCGCATGGAGGCGACTTAAAGCAGAGCGTCAACGATGTGAATATCGCGATCAGTGGGGAGTGGGGCGCACTCATCAAGAAGATCCAACCGCTGGTCACGGATTTCAATTACCGGATTGCTTCGGAGGAGCGCTACTTGTTGAGCGAGTCGGCGAGTGCGGTGCGCTGGCGGGGACCCGCAGGCGTGAAGTTCATTTTTCGAACGCCGACAACGATTGATGTCTTTTACAACGGTGCTGCATCCACGGACGCCGATGTGTTGGCGAGTTCATCCATGACCGCGGATGCATTCGCCTTGTTTCATCTGGGGCCAAGCGTCTTGAAATGGAGCGGCGCGCAACCTCAGCGTCTGAGTGACGTCAAAGAGTTGGGCCGCAACTATCATCGGTTGTATTTTGAGCTGCAACCCGGCTTTGGTTCTTCGGAGCGGGATGAAGTCGTGCTTTATGTGGATGCTGCGACCAAGCGCATGCATCGCGTTTGGATCACCTTAGAGGGCTTTAAAACAACTCAGGGTGCTACGGTCGATGTTACTTGCTTGGATTACATACAAGTCGATGGCTATGTCTTTCCGGCGAAGCTAATCGAGCGCGTGCGTGCACCGATCAGAGCGCACGCACACGCTTGGGAAGTCGTCGGCATCGATCTGGATCGGGGCTTGCAGATAGAGGAGGTCAATACCCCTGATTGGTCACCACGCGCTGCGCTGCCTGCGGCGCGTGACCGCTAGAGCGGCGATGTGTCTGGAACGTCGAGCCTCGAACCTTGAACCTCCAATTCTGAATGCCGCTCAAGTGCCCGGGCGCTACGGGGTTAACAGCCAGGGTGTTTCTTCACGGGGCTACGTCGGACAGGGTGGTGCCAGTGCTACTTTGGTGTTTTTGACGGATTTGCTTTACGCTGGTGAGGAATGACTTTGTTTTAGCGAGCTGTTTATGAATCTTATTCTGCTTACTTTTCTATTTTTACTGCTGCTGAAACTGGTCACGAGCTTGGTTCTGGATTGGATCAATGTACGACATGCGCAGTCGATGTCGGCCGAGGTGCCGGCGAGTTTTCGCGATTTCATGGATCTGCCGACTTATCAGAAGTCAATTGAGTACACGCAGGCGAAGACACGTTTCGGGATGGTGAATGATTTGTATGAAGCGGCGGTTTTAGCGGCGATTTTGGTGTTGGGTGTGCTCCCATGGTTCTATGCGAGTTTGAGCGGCTATCTGGGCTACGGCGTCTGGGGACAGTCACTGGTTTTGTTTGTGATCGGTCTCGTTCTTAGCATACCCGGCATACCGTTTGATTGGTGGGGTACTTTTCGTTTGGAGGAGCGCTTTGGTTTTAACAAGAGCACGCAGAAGCTGTGGGTGATGGACAAAATCAAGGGCTTGTTGATCGGCTTCGTGATTGGTTATCCGCTGCTGACCTTATTGGTGTATCTGGTTCAGGCGGCCGGGTCGCTTTGGTGGTTGTGGGGCTTTACGGTGTTCTTTCTGTTTCAGTTGGTAATGGTGGTGGCGTATCCGATGTTCATCATGCCGCTGTTCAATAAACTGGAACCGATGGAAGAAGGGAGTTTAAAGGACCGCTTGTTCGCACTGGCAGATCGGACTGGCTTCAAGGCGCAGACGATTCTGGTAATTGACGGCAGCAAGCGATCGGGACATTCCAATGCGTTCTTTTCCGGCTTCGGTAAATTTCGACGCATTGTGTTGTACGATACCTTGATCGAGCAAATGGATGAGCCGGAATTGGAAGCGGTGCTGGCGCATGAGATCGGTCACTACAAGCTGGGGCATATTCCAAAAATGATAGCGATGTCAGGTCTGATGACACTCGGCATGTTCGCTCTGCTGGGTTGGTTGTCGGGCAGTCTCTGGTTTACCGAGGCCTTTTACTTTGAGGGGACGGACGCGCAGCAGATTGTGCCAGTGCTGCTGTTGTTTTTGTTGTTGAGTGGAGTCCTCTCTTTTTGGATTACGCCGCTATCGAGTCTTTTATCGCGCAAGCATGAGTATGAGGCCGATGCCTTTGCGCGCGATGCGATGCAGACGCCACAGTATTTGAGCCAGGCTTTACGCAAATTGCACAAAGAGAATTTAAGTAATTTGCTGCCACATCCACTCTACAGCGCGTTTCATTATTCACATCCAACATTATTGGAACGCGAAGACTCGCTTTTTGAGCGTTAGTCGTTAGACGCTAGGAATGCGTCTCTCTCATCAGCTGATTTTTCTAATTATCCTGATCCCGTTGACCACGACTCTGGTTGTGGGTGAAACAATACGGGTCGCTAGCTACAATTTGCGTAATTATCTGACAATGGATCGGATGGTTCAAGGCGTGTGGCGTCCTGAATACCCTAAGCCGGAAGTTGAGAAAAGAGCACTGCGTGCGGTGATTGTAGCGGCAGGGCCGGATATACTCTGTGTGCAGGAAATGGGAACGTTGCCGTATCTCAAAGAACTACAGGCTGATCTAAAGCTGGAGGGGCTTCACTATCCTTATGCGGTGCATTTGCAGGCGGCGGATTCTGAGCGACATATTGCACTCTTATCAAAGTACGAGCCGATCCGGGTAAAGAAACATACTGACTTGGAGTTCAAATACCTGAATGGCAGAGAACGCGTGAAACGCGGGCTCTTGGAGGCCAGCTTTGAGCTTGGACAGAGCACTTTTACTTTGTTTGGGGTTCATCTGAAAAGTCCCTGGTCGGATCAAGTCGATGACCCGAACTCTGAACTGCGGCGCACACGCGAAGCTGAGGCCTGTCGGAATCGGGTGGTTGAGCGAACGCTGGAACGAGGCGCTGCGGACTATCTGATTCTAGGAGATTTTAACGATCACCCCAACAGTAGTGCGATGCGCCGTTTTTACCAACGGGGCGATTTAATGATCGGCACTCGTTTGCCCGTTTCGGATGGTCGCGGTGAAGTCTGGACGTATTTTTACGAGCGAGAGGCGACCTACCGTGCGGTGGATGGCTTCATTCTTTCCGAACAGTTATGGCCGAGGGTTTCGAGTGGGCAGGGCGCGATTTCCGACGGTCCGGAAGTCATGATCGGCAGCGATCACCGCATGATCTGGGTGGATCTTATTTTTTAATGTGAGACATGAAAAATCCAGAAATCGTCGATACTCTATTGCCAGTCAGCAATTGTGTTGCAGTTATGGATTATAATTATGGAAGTCATCTTTTTAGGCACAGGCACATCGCAGGGTGTACCCATGATAGCGCAACCTGAGAGCAGTTGTGATTTGGAGGACCCGAGGAATTGGCGAACTCGCACATCGGTGCATGTCGAAATGGGCGGGCACCACATACAAGTGGATGCGGCACCGGAATTTCGCATGCAGTGCATTCAAAACGAGGTGACGCAAATCGATACGTTTATTTTAACCCATCCGCATGCGGATCACATTCTGGGAATGGATGATTTACGACGTTTCTGTGATTTGAACGGTGGGGTTGCGTTGCCGGTTTATAGCAGTGAATCCGGCCTTCAGCGGGTGCAGGAAATCTTTCCCTATGCGATTAGAGCCAAGCCGGTAGCCAAGGGCTATCCAGCCTTTCAATTAAATGAGATGCCACAGCTGCTGGAGTTGCCGGGCGGTACTGTCGAATCAGTGATTCTGCCACACGGTGCGATGCAGGTATTGGGTTTGGTTTTTACGGAAGCCGATACCGGAAAGAAATTTGTATACTACACGGACTGTAAAGAAGTGGGTGAGGAAGCACGCTTTCTGGCTGAGAATGCAGATATTTTGGTCTTGGATGGGTTAAGGCCGCAACCGCACCCATCCCACATGACCGTTGCCGAGGCGACACAAGTGGCGATCGAATTGGAAGCCCAACTATCTTTTTTAACTCACATGACCTTTATGGTGGATCACGCGACCACCGAAGCTGAGTTGCCCGAGAACATACGCCTCGCGTACGATGGTCTGCGGATTAGTTGGTAGTGCTGAGCGTGCCTTCGGTCGAAACTTTGGTGCGGACGACTAGCCGACGGGAGTGACTCCTTTTTTGAGTAGAATGTTTCCGTATTTTGCGAGCTCACCGGTGACGACAATGGCAAATGCTTCTTCGGCGCGTTGATAAAACGCGAAGCGATCAATACGTTCGATAGCCGGTGCAGTCGGCACGTGTTTTTCGATTTTGGCACGGTAGTTGGCCTCGACTTTTGGGTCGAGTGTATCGCCTTCAACTGCGGCCATCATAATCAGCGGGGCAGTTACATAGGCGTCGAGTTCGAAGAGCGGCAGTATGGCATCCAGTAGGTCGGCGATTTCTAACCCATCGGCTCGAATTACATACTCATTGCAGGATTCCGATGGAAAGTGTGCATCAGACAGAATGATTTCGTCACCATGGCCCATGCGAGCCAAAGTGGAGAGCAGGTCCGGAGAGAGCAGGGGGGAGATACCTTTGAGCATGGGTGCGGGTGTTATTGGATGTTTTGCAGGTAGGGTTCGATGGCTCGTGCGGCTTTATTTTCAGCAACGAAGGCGGCGCGTGCTGCGGCGTCGGCAAAGAGATAGAGGGCGTAGCCGCCATGTCCGCCACCACAGTATTTTTTCGCGAGTGAAGTGGGTACTTCCGGCAGTGGCTGCATACGCTCGCCCAACTGCACTTGATAACTTTTTTGAACTGCAGTTGCCAGCAGTTGCAGGTCGTTTTTGTCGACAGCCTCCGCTGCGAGTTTGCCCGCACTTTCGATTAAGTCGAAATCGCGCTTTTGATCCACGTTTCCGGGAGTATCATGTTCGATGCCCGTGTAGAAGAGTGCCATTTTACCGCGAAGAATTTCGCCGTCACGCTTAATTGCCAGCGATGGTTGATCTCCGCTTTTCCAGACACAGAGTCCGGATTCACTGATGATTGCCGGATCCTGCCAGCCAACACCCAGATCCAGCTCGGCCAACACGCCCGACTCGCCGTTCAGCAGGGCCCAAGCACCACTACCACCCAGACCCGAGCGCTTTTCGTAGTCCCACTCATGCAGCGAAACCGTGGGCGAGATGGCACAGTTGACGATGAACGCACCGGGGCGCGCATATTTTGGAACGTCCAGCCAGCCACCGGCAAAGTCGACGCGTAGCGGCGCACGGTCCGGCGCTTTGATCCATTTGACGATACCCGATGAGGATACTGGCGGAAACTGTGGCGGTGTTTTGGGGAGCTTGACGTATAGGGCGCCCACTTCGGCGCAGAGCTTTTTCTTTAAATCGGTGTATTGATCATCATCGGTCACCGCTAGAATGTCGGGACGGATACGACGAAAGTGGTCCTGGAAATCGAGCCCAAGGCTGGTGTTTTCGCCAATGACGGCGTCATCAACTACATTGAGTGTGCGGAGTAATGCCAGCTTGTGCTCCTCAGGTAGTGACGAACGACGTTCTTTGTGGTGCCAGAGTACGTCATCCGAGGCGAAGCAAACCGTTAAGTGATCACCCAGCGCGCGTGCTTCCTTGAAAAATTGAATGTGTCCTGCGTGAATGATATCATAGCAGCCGGAAATGAATATTTTTTTCACGTATTCTGTATTTTTTTAATCGAGTAGAAGCAACTTGGAGGCCTCATGCGGCACCCGTAACTAAACTGCATGGTCTAAGACTGACAAGCGCGGAAATAAGCACTTTATCATAGCCGCCTTCCAATGTGCGCCATTTGTATTCTCTGGAGAACTAGGCTTGATCCCGCATCCAAAGATGACTGTTCAGGGCATCGATATCTCCTCTTGAAAGCTGTAGCCAAAGCTGGAGAGCTTCGTTGCGTGAGATGCCCGTCATATAGCGCGGTACAGTGTCTTCGTGGTCGAGGTTTTCATAGGTAACAATGCCACTCGGAAAGACAGAGATGGCCCAACCACTCTTGTCATGCACCAGCGAGACGTCAGGGTGATCCGCTTCCTCTACATTCGGTTCGTCCAGACTCGACAGCAGCTGAATCATTTTATCAGTTGTAGGATTCAGCTCGGAAATACCATCCGTGTCGGTGGTGTGATAGAGATTCATGTCGCGCGAATCAGCGTTGTCTAAAGGTCTAGATAGAGAATCTTGGAATTACGTCCATTCGAAGTGTATTCCTCGCGGCGTAGTGCCGGAAGATCATCGGTCGTTCCTTCGGTAAAGTCGCAGACCTTGGTGAAGAATTTGGTGGCTTGCGTTGTGAGCGCAATGACGCGCTTGGCTCCAGCTGTTTTTGCTTTGCTGCACACGTACTCGACCATTTTGTGGCCGACACCTTTGTTTTGGTAGAAGGGCTGCACATAAACACTGCCGACTTCGACGACGGCTCCGCCGTCATATTCCTGTTGGTTGATGCAGGCGACAATGCTGCCATCGATTTCGTATACGAGAAAACTATCAATTGAGTCCTCGATCCACGCCTGCGACCGATCCCTCAGCTTTTCGGTGCGAACGCCGTTTCTGGTGATATTATAAATAGAATGTGCGTCCTCTTTGACTGCTGGGCGAATCGACTGATACTCATTGCTATAGACCATGGTGCCGATGCCGACCTTATCGAAGATCTCATTCAAGAGAGCGCCAAAGAGGCGACCGTCGAGAATATGGGCGCGGGGTGTGCCTGCCTTGATGGCAATGACGGCATGTTGTACTTTACTCAGCAAGCGATCCGGAATGCTTTTGGCATCGGCACTCAGGATAGCCTCCAGCTCGGCGACCGGTAGATTGGTCAGTGGCAAATCGTTTATTTTCAGACCGTCTTGTGTGGTCATATAAATCAGTTTGGAGGCGCTCAGCTTCGATGCGAGTTCGGCTGCCAGTAGGTCGGAGTTGATCCGAAGTGAGAGCCCCTCGCGGTTGAAGGCGATGGGTGCTACCACTGGAATGGTATCGGCATCCAGCAGGCGATTAAAGAGGGTGATGTCGAGTTTCTCGACCTTGCCACTGCAAAGCTGGTCTTCACCTTTAACGATGCCGACTTCAGTGCTCCGCACGCCGTTGCAGGTGGCACAGCGCAGACCATTGCGAGTTAGGCCTTGAATGATGTCCAGCGTCACCAGAGCCGACGCTTCCGTGGCCAAACCGAGTGTGCCGGCATCGGTCTTACCCTCGCCATGGGCATTGCTGATGGGGACGCCACGCGCTTCGGCGAGCTTGTTGAGTTGTTGTCCGATTCCATGCACCAGCACGATTTTGATATTCAGCGAACGCAGGACAGCGATATCCAACAGTACATTCTGCATGATCTCGTGCGCTACCAAGCTGCCATCCAGCGCAATCACGAACACTTGTTCACGAAACATTGGGACATATTTTAGGATGCCTCTTAAGTCGGTCGGTTTGACTGCGCTTTCTACTGTGCTGATGTATGTCATATTTGTTGGAAACACTGTGTTTGCTTGAGCTCTGCTGGCAAGGCGGATGTTTTACCGAAAAAGAAGTGATTGCTGCGTGCGAACGAACCCTTTTTGTGGCAGAAAAGCGTCTTATCTGATAAAAAACTTTTTCCGTCGTATATGTCCAAAGACCCACTCGATCTCATACCCACTGCTTTCGCTGAACCGGTTGAAGGCTTTTTGGCATGGTTGGAGTTAGAGCGTGGCTTGGCTAAAAATACGATTCAATCCTATGCGCAGGATTTAGTGCAATGCGCGGATTATTTGAAGCAGCAGGGCGTCGCGGATTGGATGGCGGTTGATGGTCCGGTCATGAGCAGCTGGACGGCGCATTTGAGCCGGATGGATTATGCGCGGACCAGTCAGGCGCGCAAATTATCGGCATTACGCATGTTTGCGCGACATCTGGTGCGGGAGAATCGTCGTAAGGATGATTTTACTGAATTGTTGGGAACGCCTAAATCATCTCGGAAGTTGCCTGAGGTGCTAACTAGTGAAGAGATCGAGCGCTTACTCAACGCTCCTGCATTGACGACGCCTTTCGGACTGCGTGATCGCGCGATGTTGGAACTCTTCTACAGCAGCGGTCTGCGTGTTTCGGAATTATGTGGTATTCTGTTTCAGAATATTGATTTGGACGCAGGCTATTTACGGGTATATGGCAAAGGTGCCAAGGAAAGGGTTGTTCCGGTGGGTGCTGCTGCCGTGAAAGCTGTGCGTGATTACATCACCGCTGCACGCCCTCATTTCGTTAAGGAAAAAAGTGGTAGTGAACTGTTCCTGAGCCAACAGGGAAAAGCGATTTCACGTAAGATGGTATGGGTCATGATCAAAACGCATGCGACACGGGCTGGTATAAAGAAACCGATAAAGCCGCATTTACTGCGTCATTCTTTTGCCACACACCTTCTGGAAGGCGGTGCCGACTTGCGCGCCATTCAAGAGATGTTGGGGCACTCCGACATATCCACCACCCAGATTTACACCTCGGTACAAGCTGCTCGTTTGGCGGATGAGCATGCGCTTTATCATCCCAGATCCAAACAGAGCTAGTTCTGCCTATTCCACTGCAGACGCCAATAATCCCTGTGGTCTTTACGTATTTTCATGGGGACGCCAAAAGTCTGACTGAGGTTTTTCGAGTTTAAGATTTTCGGTTTCGAGCCTGCTGCCAGCACTTTACCTTTTCGCAGCAGCAGTACGTGTGAAATTTCGGGAAAAATTTCCTCAACGTGATGGGTAACCAGGATCAAACCGATGGCTTTTTTGGCAGTGGCAAGCTTACGCAAACTGGCCAGAAAGTTTTCCCGCGCGGCCGGATCGAGTCCGGCACAGGGTTCGTCCAGAATCAGTAAGGCCGGATCAGCCATGAGTGCGCGGGCGATAAAGACTTTTTGCCGCTCGCCCTGACTCAAGACGCCCCACGCACGTTCCGCGAGGGGGCGGACACCAAGTTTACTCAAACACCGCAATGCTTTTTTTGTATCGGGATTACCATTACGAGTCCAATATCCGAGTTGTGCGGAAGCGCCGCTCAAGACTGTTTCCAGTGCAGGTTCATCCTTTGGTATTCTGCGGGCGAGTGCGGAGCTGACGATTCCAATGTGTTGACGCACTTCATTCCAATCAGCTTGTCCGTAATCTTCTCCCATCAGCTGAATGCTGCCGGCGTTTGGGCTTAGGTAGGCTGTAATGGCAGCGAGTAGGGACGTTTTACCGCTCCCATTGGCGCCCAGCAGTGCCCAGTGTTGGCCGGTTTCAACCGTCCAGTCGATGCCCTTTAATATTTGAGTGCTGTCGCGTGCAACTTTCAGTCCCTGAACGGATAGAATTCGCTTTGTGCTATGCGTCTGGCTCATTTCGATCGGCCCCTGGAACAGCACTAGCTGTCGGTTTTGACATCTTTTATGAGTGCGGCGGAGGGGGTTTTGATCAGCGGATTGCCGGCGTAGAAAAACAGTTTCAAATTTTTCAATTGATTGATCTCAAGCGGTAGCGAGGTGATGTTGTTCTTATTGATCCACAAGGACTCCAACAGAGTGAAGTTGCCAATTTCCGGAGGCAGTTGTGTCAACTGATTGTTGGCCAAGGAGAGCCCCCCTAAATTGGTTAAACTACCGATAGAAGCGGGTATTTCGGTCAGCTGATTATTGCTGAGGTAGAGGGCGCGCAAATTAGTCAAGTTGCCAATTTCAACCGGCAGTGCGCTTAACTCATTATCATGGAGGTGGAGTCTTCTGAGTTTGCTGAGCGCTCCAATTTCAGGTGGCAGTGAGGTTATTTGGTTGTAGCCCAAATCAAGCGTTTCCAGCTTAGTCAAATTTCCAATTTCAGCAGGTATCGCAACGAGAGCGTTGGCACTGAGTTGAAGATTTCTGAGCTCCAGTAAATTTCCGATTCCAGCAGATAGATGAGTCAATCGATTGCTGTTTAAATCCAGTTGCTCGAGATTCGTTAAACTCCAGACTGAATCCGGAAGGCTGGAGAGTTGATTGTACCTTAATTCGAGCGCGGTTAACTGCTTGAGCTGGCCTATTTCATCCGGCAGGCTAGTAAGCTCATTGTTGGTGAGTTTGAGTGTTTGCAACTGCGCTAGATCTTGAATTCTGGGCGAAATTGAAGTGATCTGACTGTTTCTGATTTCCAGATATTTCAGGCTTTTGAGTTCCCAGACTTCACGTGGTATTGAGCTGACGTTTGCGATATCCAGTATCAATGTTTCAAGCTGCTCGAGCTGATCGATTTTCTTCGAGAGTTGTGGGAGCTCGGGAGTGCGTAGCGTGAGTTGCGTTAGATACTCCAAGGGTTGGTTGGGCACTGATAATACTTCAGCCGGAGCAGTTTCGGTCGCAGCCATTTCATCGACTACCTCGGTCGACAGAGTGACTTGCTCCGGTTCAATGCGCGGTACGTCTGGAAGTACCTCGACCGTGAGTTTTTCACTGTCCTCGGCCGGTAGTGGTTGAATGGGTGGGTCGATGACGGCACTCGGCGGCGTTGTTTGGGTCGGTATCTGGCAACCACTTAGCGCGAGGATGATCACGAATACTGAGATATTTTTCCAAAAACACATCTGCGATTTACAAGGACTCAAAATCGTAAGCCTGTAAAATCTAAATCGATAAAAATGCATCAGTTGCTTAAAGAGCGATCGATGTCAGGCCGGAACTTGTTTCATTCGGGCAAGCGTTTTCTTAGCGGTTACGATTCTGTAGCTAGCGTAGATGATCCCCGCGCCACCGATTAATTCGAAGTAGCTGAAAGATTCATGCAATAATATGGCGCTGGCTAAGGCCGTTAACGGCAGGGATAACATTTGCAGGGTGGAGCCCTTGGCGACATCCAAATGACGAAAAGATTCAGTCAGGCAAAGTTGAGCGGTCACGACGGTGAAAGCCGCCAACAATACCAGCGAAAGGATCACGGGATCAGTTATCAAAATATCAGCGCCTGCTCCCAGAATGCCGAAGATAAGTGAGAAGACACATTGAGCCGCAAAAATGTTGGATGTGGTTTCGGTGTGTCTGAGGTGCCGAATCATAACAACACAGATACCGCCTGCCGCCGCACCACACAATGCCAAGGCATCGAATAGCGGCTGTGCCTTCCCCAATCCATTGTCGGCAAACAAGACAACCAGACTGATCAAGGCAATCGAGATGTTGGTGTAATAGCTGCGAGGTGTTGGTTCACGCAGTAAGAGCACTGCAAACACGGTTGCAAACAGCGGGTAGGAACCAGTAATCATGCTGGCCCGACCTGCGCCGAGTTGCATGATGGTAATGTAGTAGAGCGGTATTGTAAGCCCACCTACCAAGCCACGTGTGAAGAGCAATTTCTGCGTGAAGATACGATGCAGCGTCAACTTGCCCGAGCGCCCTTGCAGGCAAAAGACCACTGTTAAGCCGACCAGCGCACGATAGGCTGTCGCGACCCATCCGCTAACGTCGTAGTTGCGGTTTACGTAGCTCAATAAAAGCGCAGTACTTGAGAATAGAAAGATAGCGCAGAGCATGAGTGCGATGCCGCGGCGTTCACCTATGGGTACAATGTGTGTGTGTTTCATGACGGAGCGATTGCGGAAATTCCTTTCCGGATGGCTCCGTGCCCTAGGCACACTTTTGAATGCAAGAACGAAGACCAACCGGAGGGGCCTTCGTTAACCTAATTGGCTACAAGCGACCCGATTCGCGTAGTTTCACGCGAATAATGACGAGCCAGTTGAGTTTGTTCTGTTGCATAGTAAGCTTGTATAAATGGAGCTGATGGCTCGCAGGGCAAGTCCGTAATCTTCCTATTCGATCAAAGAAGAGTTTGCATCAATCCTGCCAAATCGACTCTTGTTGAACGATGCAGTCGCTGACGACTAACATAAAGGTGCCGGATCTTTGGCAGCAAAAAGCGGTGAACTTATTGCGTGCCGGATATGATGTCATCGTGGATGCGCCGACCGGTGCTGGGAAAACTTTCATTTTTGAGAGTCTTTTTTCGCACGATTTTTCCGGACGTGCGGTCTTCACCGTGCCGACGCGCGCGCTGGCGAATGATAAATTGCGCGAATGGATGCACAAGGGCTGGAATGTAGGGATCGCTACCGGTGATGTGAGTTATAACACGGATGCGCCAGTGATCGTTGCGACTTTGGAAACCCAAAAGCGAGCGTTGATTTCAGGACGTGGTCCAAAGTTATTGGTGATTGATGAGTATCAAATGTTGGGCGATGCCGCACGCGGTGTGAGTTATGAAATTGCTATCGCGATGGCACCACCTGAGACGCAGTTATTGTTGCTGAGTGGCAGTGTGGCGAACCCGAATGAGATTGAGACTTGGCTGCAGCGCTGCGGACGCAATGCGGTCTGTGTTAAGCACCGTACTCGTCCCGTGCCTTTGGATGAGGTGCAACTGGATGCCTTGCCGGATCGTGTGCCGAAGGGCATTCACGGTCGTTGGCCGCGCTATATCGCCCGCGTTTTAGCGGCGAACTTAGGGCCTGTCTTGATTTTCGCACCGCGTCGGAAGGTGGCGGAGAGTCTGGCTCGTTCGCTGGCAGCGGCACTGCCTGAAATGGATCCGATTGTGTTAACGCAAGAGCAACGGGCGATTGCAGGCAATGACCTGACGCGTTGTTTAAAAAACCGAGTGGCTTTTCACCATAGTGGCATGAGCTATGCCCAGCGTGCCGGATTGGTTGAACCTTTGGCTAAGAATAGTCAGTTGAAGATAATCGTGGCTACCACGGGCTTGGCTGCGGGCATTAATTTTTCGGTGCGTTCGGTATTGGTGCTGGAAAGGGAGTATCGTGTGGCTGAGCGCCATTGTTTATTAAGACCGGACGAGTTGTTGCAGATGTTTGGTCGGGCGGGCCGCCGTGGTTTGGATGACCGCGGCACGGTACTGACGGTAGAGAATAAGCCGCGATTGTTGGATGCGCGCTCACGGCGACTGACACGCGAGACGATCGTGGACTGGCCTTCCTTAATGACAGTGATTCAAGCTTCAGCTGAAAAGAATGAGGGACCTTTGCAGGCGACGCGTCGCTTGACCGCACGTCTTTTCAGTCGGGATCCGATTCGCTTGGGCTTGGAAGATTTTTTAAGCCAGCGGAAAAGCACCACCCTGACACAAGTGGCTGTACTGAATGAGCAACAGCTATCGAGTGGTGCTGTGGTAGAATTCAAAAATAGTGAAGGTGTATGGGAGCGTCGACGTGCGACACAATCGTTTCAACTCAAAGACACATGGTACTTGGATGGTGATACATGGCGTCCCGGTTTGAGTAGTCCCAAAATCGTAGCCAGTCTGCGGATTGGGACGGTCTGCAAATTCGGAACCGGCAAAGAGCGCCGTTATGGGCTTGAGGCACCCTTGGCGAGTTTTCCGAGAGAGTCGGGCGAGGATCGCTTACAGCTATCCAAGTGGTTGTTGAAAGTGCTGCGTCTGACTGCGCGTGAAAAAGGCCAGCGACCGAATGTACCAAAATTGTGGGCTTTAGAAAAAATTGAAAACACACTGCTGCCGCAGATGCCAAAATTGACCCGGGGTGGGCGCAGTGTTGGATTAATTGAACGGGGTGATACCTTGTATGTGCAGCTTGATTATTCTCATGCGGAAATTCATGCTTTCAGGGATTTAAGTGGTAAGGGTCTGCTGAACCCGACGCTGCGCAAACGCATTATAGCCGGGTCCGATCTTGAGTTGCGGCCTTTAAG
>Ga0210065_1000139_pt1 | contig 21083 bp, 18 predicted proteins | sample Muzzi_PWB_D1_FD_185533 | JGI IMG/M metagenome (GOLD analysis project Ga0210065, IMG submission 185533) | Wetland microbial communities from San Francisco Bay, California, USA, that impact long-term carbon sequestration - Muzzi_PWB_D1 (SPAdes) | ecosystem: Environmental > Aquatic > Marine >... | reverse complement strand
CTATGCTTTATTTTCATTCGCATAAGAGCCGGAAAACTTACTGAACATGCTCTACTTCTTTGGTGTGAGCCTCAGGACGGTGCCCGGGTCGTTAAGGACAACGTAGATGGCTCCGTCGGGACCGCACACAACATCGCGGACACGGCCGGCGTTTTTCAGAATCACCTCTTCATGCATGACGCGGTCCTTTTCAATATCCAGTACGCGCACATCCTCATATTTCAGAGCTCCGACGAGCAACTTGTTGTTCCATTTCGGGAAGAGGTCGCCTTGGTAAAAATCGATTCCGCAGACGGCGGTGGAAGGATTCCAGTACCAGATCGGCTGTTCCATACCTTCCTTGCGGACCAGATCGGTGATGATAGAGCCGTTGTAGTTCCGGCCATAGGAAATTACGGGCCAGCCATAGTTTTTCCCGGAGAGGCACAGATTGATTTCATCGCCGCCGAGCGGCCCATGCTCGGCACCCCAGATTTGTCCGGTTTCCGGATGCACCGCGAGTCCCTGCGGATTGCGGTGGCCATAGGAAAAGATAGAGGCAAGTGCTTTGGCTTGCTCAACGAACGGGTTGTCTTTCGGGATATCCCCGTTTCGTTTAATACGATGTATCTTCCCATTCGGTCGTGAAATGTCCTGCGCCTGATCCCCGGCCCCGCGGTCGCCGATGCTGAAATAGAGGTTTCCTTCCGGATCAAAAACAATGCGCGATCCGTAGTGATGGCGGGTTGTGCGGTAGGTTTCTTTCGGGGCTTCAAACAGCACTTCCTGATCCGTCCATGCATTGGCTTTGATACGGCCCCGGACGATGCGGGTCATGGCCGGTTCCCGCTGGTCGCCATCGCCACCGTCGGCCGCGTGGCTGTAGGCGAGGTAGATCCATCCGTTGCCGTCTGCTCGGAATTCCGGATCCAGTGCAACATCCATCAGTCCGCCTTGTCCCTGAGCAACAACCTGAGGAGTATTTTTAACGGCATTTGGGAGCAATTGACCGTTATTTATCACACGCAGTGCGCCGGAGCGTTCGGTAATGAACGCGTTTCTTTCGTCAATCAGGGCAATGCTCCACGGGACATCGAGTCCGTCGGCAAAAACGGTTACATCAATGTCATAGTCCAGCGTTTGCAGCGATTCCGGCAACGGCATTTTTTCTGGTTGTGCTTCGCGTTCGGCCTTCAAGAGAAATTGAGCCAGTTCGTTCATCTGTTTTTCGGACAAGGTATCTTCATATGCGGGCATGCCCAGATGGGTAATGCCGAATTTGATGTTGCGCATAATATGGCCCCGGCTTTCGCCGAATTGCCAGATGCCGTCCACGAGGCTCTGCGCATTCCCGCCCTGGAAGCGTTCGCCGTGACAGTGCGAGCAGTGTTTCAGATACAGCTGTTCGGCGCTTTGAGCGAAACATGGAGAACAGATCATCAGGGAAATAATGGGGAGCAACAGCGGCTTAATTTTCATAAAGGGAAAATATCATGATTTAGATTTGTATCAACTCTTGAAAAATTACATTTATAGACTATGCCTGAAGCCTATCAATATTTGTTTGGGCCCGTGCCGTCGCGGCGGTTGGGGCGTTCGCTGGGAGTGGATCTGATTCCATTTAAAACGTGCACGATGGATTGCACCTTTTGTCAGCTGGGGGAAACCCCGTGTGCGGTGAGTGAACGCGGCGACTATGTGCCGATGCAGGATGTTTTGACGGAGCTGGAACGGTGGAAGGCGGCGGATGGTAGAGCGGATCACATCACCTTGGCGGGATCGGGTGAGCCGACGCTTCATAATCATTTTGGCGATGTATTTCGCTGGGCGAATGCGAATACGGATATTGCTTCCGTTTTACTGACCAACGGAACCTTGCTACACGACCGGAATGTCAGAGCCGATGCGGTACTGGCCGATAAAGTTAAGGTTACGCTGAGTGCGTGGGATGAAGCCAGCTTTCAGCAGATTCACCGTCCGGCGAAAGGAGTGACGTTTGATCTGCTGGTGAAAGGCGAAAGAATCTTCCGTGAAGAATACCGCGGGGAGCTTTCGGTTGAGGTCTTTATTATCGACGGAGTGAACTCGAATGTTGCCGATGCCCGGAAAATGGCGGAAGTTGTTCAGACGCTTAATCCGGACCGAATTGATATCAATACGGCGGTGCGTCCAGCTGCGATTCCAACGGTTCAGGCGAGTTCTGAAGAACACCTGCAGGCCCTGGCCGAAATCTTCGGGCCGAAGGCGTCGGTTACGGCCACGTTTAAAAAACGTGGTTTCGCGGCGATAGAAATCAGCGATGATGCGTTGCTGGGTTTGCTTAAGCGGCATCCGGCGAGTTGCGAACAGCTGGCCAATGAATTCAATCTTCCGGAAGACGCGGTTTATCACAGCCTGCAACAAATGGTTCTCGCCGGGTTGTTGCAGGAAGAAACCCGCGATGAGAAGATCTATTTCTCCTATCGCGCGTAACTGAATATTTCAGCGGCGGATTCGGTCATCCGTTCGCGGCAAGCATCATGCTTTTTGAGAGCATTGCATAAGCCTGATCAAACTCGCGGAGATTTTCTATGCGCATCGCCGTTGCATGCTCCGCCCCGAGGTCGATTTGTAATCCCGTATGTTCAGCGACCATGCGCTGAATTTCCTGCTGATCAAGTTTTGCCCGGGCATCGACCTTATCGAGTATGGTTTCTTCCCGGTCTCCGAGTCCATGACCTTTCGGGAAATAGATCGCTCCGGTGCTGAAATCGACGGCGAAGGCGATAATGCCGGGAATGAGAAAGAAGACCAGCCCGACGGCATCTAAAATAACGACGGTGGGATCAAGGTCGCCGCGATGTTTCTGGTGTACGCGGTCGGGATAGAAAAGTGTCCCGCATGAGGTGAGCATGGTAGCTGAACTGAAGGTGAGTCCTGCGGTAACGAAACGTCTGGTAACTTTCATTTTGTTCTCCTAGGTTGAGACCTCAGATTTTAACCACGTTTAACTGCTATGGCAACAGATGTTTTATTCCGCGGCTTTGGCCGTAAACTCATCGAGAATTTTTACCACGGCAGTATGTCCCGCTTTTTCAGCAAAAGATCTGGCGGTGTCGCCATCGACATCCTGAAGCGTTGTATCGGCTCCATTTTTGAGCAGGAGGGTTACATTCTTGGGCTGGCCTTCAGCGGCAGCCCACATCAGTGCGGTAAAATGCTCATTGTTATCGGTCATGTTAATTTTTGCGCCGGCATCGAGCAACACTTGTACAGATTCGGTTCCCGGCCCGCTGGCGGCAAACATCAGTGCGGATGATCCGGTGTTATCCTGAAGGTTTACTTCGGCGCCGGCAGCCAGCAGCAGCTTGACGATATCGGTCTGGCCGTTGAAGGCGGCATACATGAGTGCGGTCCGGTTTTCGGGGTCGCGCTCGTCGGGTTTATAGCCCTGTTCCAGCGCTTTTTTTACGGTATCGATTTTTCCGTAGAGCGCGGCTTCCACCACTTCCTGCTGGGTGATGACATTTGTTGTGCTGTGGGTCTGTCCAAGAGCGGGTTGGATGCAGGAGATGCATACAGAGAACAGAATACATATAAGCTTCATGGTGAGTTCCTTTATCGGTTGGTACATGTTCAACATCGGAGCACAGGAGTGCGTTGTAAAGCAAGGTGAATTACGTTGCCCCTCCTGTGCGGCAGGATTAGGCTTTTTTGAATAACGGAAATTAAACACATGCGGGCAGCTTCTAATATATGCATGGCGCTGGTTATTTTCGCGGGCGGTCTGCCTGCGTTCCCGGACGCAGTGCGAAAGAACCATATGGCCACCGGTGAAGCTCTTCGGGAGGTTGGCGATGTGGCCGCATTCCAGAATTTCCCGGATGATTTCAGGCTGGATCGTATGGGCACGCTGGAAGCAGATGGCGAGTATTTCCATATTTTTATATGCAACCTGAAGGAATTGAAGCGCTGGCGAACGCTCGTTTTTTCGAACAGCGGGGATTATCTGGGGTATTATCAAAACTTTGACCCGCCGGTTCAACTTGAGAAGAACGGCCTTGTTTTTCCGGGCGCGGACCACAGTGCTGAATTCGGTGATTTCGAGAATGTGGAACTGGATTCCGGCGATGCCCATGTTATTCGTTTCAGTGCATTCGGACCGCCGGATGAGGTGAAATTTTCAAACAAAACATATACCTTTGTTTCTTCTCCCAAGCGGATCCGGCCCGAGGATCCCGCATATCAATTTGCCAAGCAGGCGGACCGGATTGCAAATGCCCTTAACAGCAGCCGTTATCATCTGGTTCGGGACGATTTCAGCCCGGAAGCGCGGCAAAGGATCTCCGAAGAAAAGAACGAGGAGATTCTGTCGGGATTACGGGATGCCTTTGGGCGAATCGAACGCGTAGGCGCACCGTGGGTGCAGTCGGATAACACGGCCGTGCTCCCGATCACGTTTGAGCGCACGGTTGCCGGACTGAAACTTACGCTGACGGATGAGGGAAAGATTCTTGGAATGTGGGTGCTGCCGTTTAAAACCGCGTTCCCGGAGCTTGGAGAAAACCGGACACCGCTGTCGCTGCCGTTCAGAGGCCGGTGGCGACTGCTTTGGGGAGGACGTACGCGCGAGCAGAGTAAATATTTCGGAAACCGGGCCTGTCACCATGCGCTTGAATTTGTGATTTCCAGCCGGTTTGGAAAAACATGGAAAGGCGAGGGAAAAAAGAACATACACTTTTTTGCATTCGGGCAGCCCGTCTTCGCCCCGGCGGACGGTAAAGTTGTTGCTGTGGTGAATGATGTTGAAGACAACGACCCATATTCGCCCAATCCGTTTGATCGGCTGGGCAATACCGTCATGATCCAGCATGCAACAAACGAATATTCCGTGATCGGACACATGATGCAGGACAGCATCGTGGTTTCCGTGGGTGCAACCGTGAAGACGGGGCAGGTGATCGGCCGTTGCGGCAATTCAGGTGACTCCTCCCAGCCGAGTATTTATTTTCATGTACAGGATTCTCTGAATATTCTCGCGGGTTCCGGCTACCTTCCCGTTTTCAGTAATCTGTATCTATGGAACCGGGGAGAGACCGAAATCGTTGAGCAGTATTCACCTGTTCGTGGTGAATTCATTCAGCAGCGGACCGTGCCGCAGAAAGCTGCTTCCCCGGGCGAGGGGAGCGAGTCCGAAGCGTTCGGCGAGTGATTGGGCGATGTCATAGAATCCTTTGCGCGTGCCCAGATCGCTTCCGGCAACATTCGGCTGATAAACCAGCAGCGGCACAAATTCCCGTGTGTGATCGGTGCCTTTGAATGTGGGGTCGTTGCCGTGGTCGGCCGTCAGGATGATAACATCATCGTCTTCGAGAGTCGGAAGAAATTGTGCAAGCCAGCGATCGGTCTGTTTCAGTGCCTGAGCGTAGCCCGCCGGATCTCGCCGATGTCCGTAGAGCATGTCGAAATCAATAAAGTTGGCAAAGATCAGGGCATCGCCGGGTTTCTGCATGAAGGATTCAACGGCTTTCTGCGACGCGGCGGTATCGGCTGTATGGATGCTTTGCGTGATGCCCCGGTGTGCAACGATATCCTCGATTTTGCCAACGGCATACACCGGGATTCCGCCTTCGAGAAGGCGCTCGGTGATCAGCGGCTCTTCCGGTGTATACGCATAGTCGCGGCGGTCCGGTGTTCGCTGAAAAGAGCCCGGCGATCCGCGAAAGGGACGGGCAATGATGCGGCCCACTTTGAGCGGGTCGAAGAGGTTCCGGGCGATCTCGCAGGCGCGGTATAACTCGTCGAGCGGGATGATATCGGTATGGGCGGCAATCTGAACAACGGAATCGGCGCTGGTGTATGCAATCCATGCTCCGGTTTTCATATGCTCTTCGCCCAGTGCGTTGATAATGGCGGTGCCGCTGGCGGCTTTGTTTCCGATAATTTCCCTGCCGGTCTGTTTTGTGAATTCCGCGATGATCTGCGCCGGAAACGAGGGGAAGTCCGGCGGAAAAAGATGGAATCCCGGCCGGAGTTCAAGGCCACAGATTTCCCAGTGGCCGGTGACGGTATCCTTGCCTTCCGACATTTCCTGCATCATTCCGTAGGATGCTAACGGGGCTTCGACGGCGTTGCACCCCGGGATCGGCCGATCGTTCCGGATGTTGCCCAGTCCCAGTTTCTGCAGCGTTGGCAAACGAAGTCCTCCGGTGGATTCTCCGATGTGTTGGAGCGTAGCACTTCCGGTATCGCCATAGTCCACGGCATCGGGTGCTTCGCCGATGCCGACCGAATCCAGAACTATAAGTATGACTTTCATCGCGCACACGCTACCGCGTTTCCCAAGGCTTTAAAAGCGGAATGCGCGCGGGCTGTTTTTATGGAATTGGTTTGATTTTCGGTTCGTATCGGTGAAGGTTTAGTACATTCAAACGGAGGTTTCTTATGGCGTTTACATTACAGATCGGGGAGCAGGCCCCGTCATTCAGTCTGCCGGCGACGGATGGAAAAACGTACGCACTTGCAGATTTTCCGGAAAAAATCCTGGTGATTTTCTTTACCTGCAATCACTGCCCGTATGTCATCGGGTCGGACGAAAATACGCGGAAGATTGCGGAGCGGTTTATTCCGGAAGGGGTTCGTTTTGTGGCAATAAACTCCAACAGCAAAAACACATATGCGGAAGATGATTTTGAGCATATGGTGTCGCGCATGGAAGAGCATGCATTCCCCTGGCTGTATCTCTACGATGAATCGCAGGAAACGGCCGAGGCGTATGGTGCGCTTCGCACGCCGCATTTCTATGTCTTCGATGAAGAGCGGAAGTTGTTATACACCGGTCGGGCTATCGATAATCCGCGTGATTGGACCCAGTCGACGACGCACGAGCTTGTTGATGCTCTTGAAGAAATTGTTGCCGGTAAGCCGGTGAGCAATGCGGTTACCAATCCGATTGGATGCAATGTAAAGTGGGAAGGGAAGGATCGGCACTGGATGCCGTCCGAGGCATGCGACCTGATCTGATTCCGGGCGACGGGAAATGCCTGGTAAATATTTGTGTTTTGAAGGGTTGAAATTATTCAGTCCGAATCTATACTCCAGTCATTTGTGGGGAATAGTGTTTTGAATGCATACATGAGAGGAACCAAATAAGATGAAGAAGATTGCGATGTTGTTAGCGGCCGGTTGTGCGATTGGAATGTTGTCGGGATGCGGTATTCCGGAAGAAGAACATAATATGATCATTTCCGAGCTGGAAGCGAAGCACCAGACCGAGGTTGATAGTCTCAAGACGCAGATTGCGGATAAAGAGTCGCTCATTAAGAAGGAGCAGGCTACCGTTCGGCAGACCCGTATTGAACTGGATGATGCGACCGAACGAATCAAGGATCTGCAGCAAAAGAATGCTGAAACCGCCAAATCACTGGCTGCTGAAAAGGCTAAAGTGGCTTCTCTTGAATCCGATCTGAAGTCCTCGCAGTCGAAACTGGCTGCCGCTCAGGATCGCGCTCTGGAAGCGGAAAACAGCTACAGTACGCTTGATGTGGAATATCAGGAACTGAAGCGTCGCTTTGAAATGTTCCAGAAAAATATGAGTTCGCTCGGTTCATCGGCCCCTTCGAGCAGTTCAACAGCTCCGGCTTCGACAATGGATGATGCCATGGATTCCGCTCCGAAATCCGATGCGCAGAAAGCCAGCAGTCTGCTTGATCAGATGGGAACCATGTAGTGTGTTTCATTGATTGTAAGAAATGAGCCCGGAATACTCCGGGCTTTTTTGTTTCATATATAGGTAGCGTTCAGAGACAAGGAGATGAAAGATGAAACGGACTGTTTTACTTTTGGCCGGACTGGCCGCGATTTCTGCAACGGCAATCGAAGTGGGCGACAAAGCGCCTGAAATTGTATTGAAAAACCAGGATGGAAAGGTCTGGAAGCTGTCGGAGCATCTGGGCGGAAAGCATCTGGTTGTTTATTTTTATCCAGCGGCAATGACCGGAGGCTGCACCAAACAGGCCTGTGCGTATCGCGATCATCTGCAGTCCGGCGGAACAACGTTTGATATAGTCGGTATCAGCGGAGATCCGGTCGGTAATCTAAAGCTGTTCCAGACGGCAGAGCATCTTAATTTCCCCTTGCTCTCCGATTCCGAAACGACTGCAGCGAAAGCATATGGTGTTCCGGTTAAATCGGGGGAGAAGGCGATTAAGCGCACCGTGGCCGGTGAAGAAGTGGAGTTAAAGCGGAATACTACTACTGCCCGCTGGACCTTCATCATCGATCCGGCCGGCAAAGTAATCTATAAAGACGACCAGGTAAAACCGATGGCCGATCTTCAGAATATCATCAGCTTCCTCAATCAGCAGAAATAATGCAGGGCCGGCCGCGCAGGCTGCTGCGGGCCGGTTTGAGCTATTTGTAGGTTGCTTCCAGCTGAAGGCTGATTTTCACTTCATCGCTGATCACAGCGGCAGGTGAGTTCGTGATTCCGAGTTCCCGTCGGTTAAGCACGGTTTCCGATTCGATACCGATTCGTTTAAATCCGCGCCGATCCTCTACCGGTCCGTTAATGGTGATCGGCAGCACAACTTCATGATCGGTACCGAGGATATTCAGCTTCCCGGTTACCTTGAAGGTCTGTTCACCGGTCTTTTCCACTGCAGAGGTCCGGAATGTTATTTCAGGATATTTGCTGACGTTAAAAAAGTCCTTGTTACGGAGATGCTTGTCGCGTTTATCGTTGTTTGTATCGATGCTTGCGGCCTGAATGGTTCCTTGCATCCCGTTGAGTGTGTCCGTTTCAAAATCGTAATCAACGGTTCCTTCGAAGGTGTTAAATGCACCCCTGGTATTGCTGACCATCATGTGTTTGATGGAAAAGCCGATGTCGGCGTGTCCCGTATCAATATTAAAAATCTCGGCGTGTGTTGTTGATATGAAGACGGTGGTGAATATTGCTAACAGCATTTTCATACGATAATTCCTTTCATGGGTTGATAACAGCCGCTTAAAGCTGCCAGATTTCATTGTGTTCGAGCGCTTGCCGACAACCTTACCGGATATGTTGGAAAGATTAAACCGGCAACTGAGCATATACGGACTGCCCGGCCAGTTTTTGGCGCCCTTCCAGAAAACCAAGCTCAAGAAGGAAGTCGATTTCCACAATTTCTACCTCGAAATGGGTATTGATCAGTTCAACGGTGGCGGCGACCGTACCTCCCGTGGCAAGTACGTCATCGACGAGGAGTATGCGCTGACCCGGTTTAAAGGCATCGGTATGAATTTCCAGCGCATCTTCGCCATACTCGAGTGCATAGGCTTTACGGTGAACGGAATAGGGCAGTTTTCCGGGCTTTCGAACCAAGGTGATGCCTGCGCCCAGTGCATAGGCGAGTGCTGATGCGAAGACAAATCCTCGGGCTTCGATGCCGACGACAACGTCGATGCGGTTTTTGAGGTGACGCTCCCTGAAAACATCAATGGCGGTGTGGAAAAGCGGGCCATCTGCAAGCAGGGGGGTAATATCTTTAAAGGCGATTCCTGATGTGGGAAAGCCCTGAACCGTTCGAATGGCCTCGATATGTTGATTGTTCAATGAGTACCTCCTGTAAACACCGAACCTATCCGCAGACGAAAGCCTTTAAAAGCCTCTTCCTGCAAATAAGGCGTTTAAATACTGCTGTTCAGCGCCGGCTTACACGGCAATAAGTGCTAAATTTGCATTTTCATGCGGGCATTTTCTGCCATAGTCGCGCGCAATGATTAGCAATTGGCTGGTCTTTTAAGGATTTTACAACCGGCTTTTTCACAAAACGATGGGAAAAGCTGTTTGCTTGAAAGGAATACATAATGGCGAAGAAGAGTTTTTCACCGATCATGACCTGGATGTTCTGGAGCATACTTGTTCTGGGTGCCTTTCTTACCGTAACCTGGGAATATTTTGTGGCCGGCTTTTCAGCCGACACCAGTAAAATCACCTGGCTGATTCTAGGTTTCTTCATCTATGGTTTTGCCGCCTCGCTGCGCGTCGCATTTTATCTGGAGGCGGAATTTAAATCGCTCAAGGTGATGGATGTGGACCAGCGTGTTACGGATGCGGACGCTTCCGATGCATCGGCGATGTTTGACGCGGCCATGGAGCGCATTCGACGCGGAGATCGCATCGAAGTTCGTAATCTGATTACCGCATACGGAGCGAAACTGAAGGGCCGTGTAGACAATATCGGTGTGGTTGCCGGGATGTTGATCACGATCGGTCTGCTTGGAACGGTGGTCGGTTTGATCATCACGGTAACCGGGCTGGATCAGGTGCTTCAATCCAACAGCGCGGATTTTGCTTCGATGAAAGCGGGCTTGAATAAAACGGTTTCGGGTATGGGTACGGCATTCTACACCACCTTCTTCGGTGCCTTGCTTGGTGGTGTTGTACTGAAGGTGCTTTCGGCTGAAATGAAGAAGTCGGCGCAGGTGCTGGTGGCCGACGCGTTGCGGTTCAGCGAACTCTTTATTGCACCGCAATTTCAGAAAAAAGCATCGGAGTCTTTGGTGGCTTTGGAAGAACGGATTACGGTTCTGCAGCAACAGCTTTCGACCCTGGGCGGCAGTTTTGGTGAGGTCATTGAGACGATTGATTCGAAGCAAAGCGTTCTGGCCAGCGGATTAGGCAATCTGGTGGAGCGTGTTGAGCAGGCGAACCGCGATGCCAATGAGCGGGCCGATGCGCTGACCAAATCTTTTTCGGGTTCAATGGAAGAAACCTCTCGTCAGACCGAAGAGCGGCTTAAGGCATTTATTAACGCCATGGAGCAGTCCGGCGATAAAACATCGCAGCAGTCGGCGGCGCTGGTTGCAGCGATAACCGAGAGCATTCAGTCTGTTAATGCCTCCGCGGATGAGCGCCTGAACGTAATTTCGAATTCAATTGGTGCGGCGATGACAGAATCGGGCCGCCATACCGCCGAACAGCTCGAGGCGGTGGCGGGCTCCGTCAGCGAAAGTATCAGCGAAACCAACCGGATGGCTGATGAACGGCTCAAAGCTTTGCTGGAACGCTCTGCCGTGATGTTGGAGGAAACCAACCGGGTGGCCGACGAGCGCCTCAAGGTTATTCTGGAATCTGCCGAAGCCGTTGCGCGTGCCTCCTCTGAAAAGGCTGATGCGCAGTTGGCCGGTTTTGTGGATAATGTAGAAAAAGCGGTTGATAAAGCCCGCAAGGATGCTGAATCCCGTCTGGGAGCAAAAGCATCGGATCTGGCCGGTAAACTGAACGAAGCGGCCAGCATGCTGTCCGGGCTTGTGAACTCCGCTGAGTCTGATGAAGTTGCGGAAAAGCCGCGGACTGAAGGGGAATAAGGCTGTGGAAGACCTGCTGAATGATGAAGAACAAAGTTCCATATTCGAATCCTTTTCGGATATTGCGCTCTGTACGCTGGCCGTTGCGTTATTGCTTGTAACGTTGCTGGCGCTGAGTATTACGCAGAATGTGAACGTGCAGATTAATCGAAGTAAGTTCAGTGGCGGTGTTATGCGCCCCTCGCTGCATCTGGAATGTACCGTTCCGGAATTCGGCGAAACCGTGACCGATGCGTTCGCTGCGGAAAGAGCGCTCTATACCGGACAGCCCTATGTGGCCGTTCATCTGTTCAGCCCTTCGTTGGCCCTGATTGCGACCGATGTGCGTGAGGGGGGGACGGTTGCGTTGGGGGAGGATGAGACGTTCTCGCAGCAGCAGGATTTGTCGCTGTACCAGTTTATGCAACTGGCTGCGGGGATCGATCCGGGCTCCTTTCTGGCCGAGGGTGAGCCGACGGCATTACTGCTTCCGTCGATTCTGGATAAACAGATGGTATATGAGCCCGCTTCCGATAACGGGTATCGCGTCAATGCAGACCGAGCGCTGACAAAACGCCTTCTCGCTTCCATCTGGCCGGTTTATAACAATCCGATTTATCCTACGCGTCGGCCGGAAGAATACAGCAATGCACGCACACGGGTCTTTGTGGAAGCCCAAACCGTTCTTGGCGAAGACGGGGAAGAGCTGCACTTTGTGATTATCGGTCATTCGGCGTATCGGCTTCCGGAAGCGCTGGACAACGGTTCGCTGGCGTGGCTCGGCGGCTTTTCGTCCGGCCTTACGGAAATTATTTTTCTGGGTGAAACGTGGAGCAATGCCGATCTGCGTACCAACAAGCGAATTGATTTTTTTGAAAAGAACGGCTTTCAGGAAGCCGCGGATGTCTATCGGGATTATGCTTTCCCGGAAAACAGCAGTGAAGAGCTTCGTAGCGTGTACCGTCGATTGGTCGAAGCCGGTTATTCGCAGGGTAGAGTGGAGCAGCGGGCCCGTATGGAGCTGGCCCAGATGAAGGCTTCACGGATCTTTTTGGAAGGGCGAATGGAGGAGATGGGCCGCGAGATATATCCTCCGCTGTTGGCTTATCCCGATGCATGGACGGCCTATATTTCTCATTATGAGGGCGAGCAACCGGATCCGCCAAAATGGTTTTACAGTGAGTTTCTTGACCGGTTGGGCTTCGACCGCCTGACCATTGAAGGAGCCCGTTGATATATTGACCTTTGTGGAGGTATCACATCATGCATAAGAAGAATTTCACATTAATGCTTCGGGGTGTTTTACTCGTTGCCATGTTGTGCTCATTCGGCTGTACATCCTTTCAGCTGACATCGAAACCGGTGGCTGATATTTATGAAAATGAAGAGCTGATTGGCCGGACGCCGTATACTTTCACGCTGGTTTCCGGTGAACGTATATTTACGCTTAAACGGTTCGGCTACGTCGAAGAAGAGGTACGCGTTTCTTCGCTGGATCAGAAAAAACTGCACTTTGATCTGCAGTGGATCGGTACCACACGTATCAACTCAACACCGCCGGGCGCAGAAGTTTACCGCATAGAGGATGATGAACTGCTCGGAAAAACGCCGCTGGGGCTTCATCTTGCGCGGTCTGACCGTGTAGTACTCAAGCTGGCCGGGTTTGAAAGTGTGGAGCGCGATATTTATCCCAACGAAAGCTATCAGGTCGAGTTGAAGTCGAAAAGCGGCTTTAAGTCGACGTTCTACAAAGACATTATGTTTACTTCCGATCAGGGGTCGGTTGAGATTTTTGACCGGGTGGCCGGCGAGCGGATTGGTATTACGCCCGTGCGACTGAATGTCGAGGCAGGATCTGCTTTGGAATACCGGTTGCCGGGCTATAAATCAGAGTATGATCTAATCAGCAGAAATGCGCCGCATCGGATCGAGATTGCACTTGAACCGTTGACTCGCGTTACGATCAACGGCCCTTCCGATGCTGAAGTCTATATGGCAGGCAGTGAAAAAAAGATCGGTGTCGTTCCGTTTGATGTCGAGGTGGATGGATATGCCATGTTTGAGGTGAAGAAAGAGGGGTACTACGACCATTCCGTAGCAGTTTCGCCTGATTCGCCGTCCCGACTGCAGGTCGATCTGAAAAAAATTCCCTACAAAACCATTGTGACCGATCCGCCCGGTGCAGAGGTGTATCGCCTCGGTGGATTGGAAAAGCTGGGGGATTCCCCGTTTACAACCGTTATAGAGGGTGAGCGGGTCTTTGAGATTAAGAAGAAAGGGTACCGCACCTCCACAATCGGAATGGGCCCCGGTTCGCCGGAGCAGATGAGCGTACCGCTTTCCCCGCTTCCGCGTGATGATCCGGATGCGGCGGCTATCGGTACGCTGGACAGCCGTGTCATCGAGTCTTACTAAGCATCATTCAGCCGATATTTGAAGGCTGATCGTCGTGTTTTATCTTGTGTTCCGGACTGTTTTAAGGTATTTAGCTCTCTGTGAGGTAGGAGGTTATGAGAGCGTTTCGTCTAGAACGTGAGATCATAGTCCGTCCGATTAACGGGATGCAACTTTCCGAAGGGTACATCTGGGAAGATGAGCCACAACATTATTCGGGAAGGCTGCCGGGCATCGAGCCATCTGTTGGAGATACGGTGGATGAGGTGCTTAAACAGCTCGACAGAAAAGTCAAAGCCTATTATGGCGATGATGTGATCGTTGAGCTATGCACTCGGGTTGTGGCCTGATGTGTTCCGTTCGACCGGGAGGGAGTTCTTGACTGATGCGGTATGTGTGCCGATAAGGGAGCCTCTTGCCCGCGTTGCTGTTTTATCCATGCTTTTAGCGTTCAGTATGTATCGGTTGTCATGCTATGGGTTTCTCATCACGGAAAGGCGGCCTTGGCATGACGCTGGAGGAATTTGGATATAGCGATTGGTTTGATCGGCAGATTGATCCGGAACAGGATCAGGGTCTGTCCGTTGTTCGTGTGACGGCCGTCCACAAGGGCGAGAGCGAAGTTTCCGACGGTGAACATACCTACGCCGCCAAGATGACCGGAAGAATGCGGCATCGGGCCAAGTCAAAACTGGACTATCCAACGGTGGGCGACTGGGTGCTTGTCCGGGATTTGAAGAGCGAGGATTTCGGGCGCATTGAGCGCGTGCTGGAACGTCGTTCTGAGCTGAGACGTAAGTCGACCGGAAGATCTACCCGGTTTCAGTTGATCGCGGCAAATATCGATACCGCGTTTATTATGCAGACGCTCGGTCCGGGATATAATCTCAAGCGGCTTGAACGCTATCTTGTGATGGTCAATGAAAGCGGGATCGAGCCGGTTGTGCTGCTGAGCAAATCCGATCTGCTCGATTCCGACGAACTGGCTGAGCGGCTGGCGGAAGTACAGCAACGCCTGCCCGATGTAAAAATCCACGCCTTCAGTAATATCGACCAGGCCGGGCTGGATGCGGTAACGGCCTTGTTTGAGCCGCGCAAGACATACTGCATCATCGGCACTTCGGGGGTGGGAAAGACATCGTTGCTGAATAATCTTCTGGGAGAAGAGGATTTTCTGTTTACCCTGCCGGTGCGAGAATCGGACGGAAAAGGACTGCATTCCACCACCTGGCGGGAACTGATTACCCTGGAGAACGGTGCGCATGTTGTAGATACGCCGGGTATGCGAGAGTTGGGAAATCTGGATGTGGATGAAGGTATTGAAGAGACCTTCGATGACATCCGGGCGCTCGCACAGCAGTGCAGGTTTAACGACTGTGCACATGTCAACACCCTTGGGTGTGCGGTCATAGCGGCTGTCGAAGAGGGCGCTATTCCTGAATCACGATATACTAATTATATACGGCTGATTAAAGAAGCGGCATTTCATGAGCAATCAGCACTTGAAAAGCGGGATCGAGATCGGAAACTCGGCCGCTTCTACAGGTCTGTTCAGGGGCAGAACCGTAAGAATAAGGGAAATGGTTCATGAAGTATGTGTTTGAAACCGAAATGATGGTTCGCGACTATGAATGCGATATCCAGGGTATTGTCAACAACGCGGTCTATCAGAATTATCTGGAGCATTGCCGTCATGAATTTCTTCATGAAATGGGCCTCGATTTTATCAAAATGCATCGGGACGGAATTGATGCGGTCGTTACACGTATTGAAATGGACTATAAACTGCCGTTGCAGCCGCGTGATGTCTTCATTGTCAAACTGGGTATGCATAAGCAGGGTCGAATACGGTTTGTATTCGATCAGGCGATAGTGCGTAAATCCGATCAAAAACCTGTGCTTGAAGCCCGGGTAACCGGGGTGCTCACCCGAGATGGCCGTCCGATTGCTCCCGATCTGTTTGATCAGGTATTCTCCCGAGAAGGATGGGCGTTCTAGATTCAGATTGTCGATGTTGGATTTCGCTCTGGGCGCACAGATAAAACCGCGTGGTAAAATGGGCTCAAACGCCCTCGCTGGGCCTATTTATACGCGCAACTGACTTGACTTGAGGGGGGGCGTTGCTCAAATTACCCCGCTATTTTGACCGAGCTTCACGAGGTATAATATAATGAAGAACAGTACGTATTCTAAGGATTTGCGAGTCAACTCGTTCGGCCATCCGGAAGGGCAGGGGCTCTACCGCGAAGATTTTGAGCACAGCAGCTGCGGCATTGGATTTGTAGCTAATTTGAAAGGACGCAAGAAGCATTCCGTGATTACGGATGCATTGGGAATGCTTGCGTGTATGGAACATCGCGGGGGAACGGGTTTCGACATTAAGAGCGGTGACGGTGCCGGCATCCTCTTTCAGATTCCCCATGCGCTTTTTCTCGAAGAATGTCCGAAGGCAGGCATTAATCTGCCGGCTTATGGTGAATACGGCGTCGGCATGACCTTCTTCCCTCGGGATGAAGTGAAACAGGCCGAGTGCAAGGACATTATCGAGCGTCATCTTGCAAAATTCAAACTCCCGTTGCTGGGCTACCGCGTTGTGCCGGTCGACAGCTCGGATTTAGGTCGCGATTCCAAAGAAACCGAGCCCAGCGTACAGCAGATTTTCATTGGAAAACCTAAGGGGATGTCGGTTGAAGAATTTGATCGCAAACTGTTCGTTTTCCGTAAGCATACAGAGCGGGTGGCCAATGAAACCGTTGCGGGCATCGGCCCGGACGGCTTGAACATCATTTCCTGTTCCTACAAAACCATTAACTATAAGGGCCAGCTGGTTACCGAACAGGTGCCGAAATATTTTCTGGACCTGCAGAACGAGGCCGCCGTCAGCGCTATCGCACTGGTGCATTCTCGTTTTTCGACCAATACCTTCCCATCCTGGAAGCTGGCGCAGCCGTTTCGCTATATTGCCCATAACGGCGAAATCAACACCAACAAAGGCAACATAAACTGGATGCGTGCGCGCGAGGTGCTGCTGGAATGCACCGCCTTCACGCGGGAAGAACTGGAAATGATTTTCCCGATCTGTGATCTTGCCGCCTCCGACTCCGCCAACCTCGATATGGCCATTGAAATGCTCGTACTGAGCGGACGGTCTCTACCACACGTCCTGATGATGCTGATTCCGGAAGCGTGGCAGAACGACGATGAAATGGATCCGACCAAGCGTGCGTTCTACGAGTTTTATTCAGCCATGATGGAACCTTGGGATGGTCCGGCGTCCGTATGCTTTACTGACGGTGTTCTGGTCGGGGCGACGCTCGACCGCAACGGGTTGCGCCCTTCGCGCTATTGCGTGACCGATGATGATACGCTGATCATGGCTTCCGAAACCGGTGTTATTAATGTCGACCACTCCAAGGTGAAGATTCGCGGCCGGCTGCAGCCGGGTAAAATGTTTGTGGCGGATCTCGATCAGGGCCGTATCATTTCCGATGAAGAACTGAAGGCGGACCTCTGCTCACGCCAGCCTTATGCGGAATGGCTTGAGAGCGCGATGATTCATCTCAAGGATCTCCCGCCGGCAGAAGACTATGAGCTGAAACAACCGAATCCCAAGACCCTTTTCCGCCGTCAGCAAACCTTCGGATATTCATACGAGGACATCACGGAAATTATGAAACCGATGGCCACCACCGGTAAAGAGCCGCTGGGCTCAATGGGTGCGGATAATCCGCTGGCGGTCCTTTCAGATCGTCCGGTTCAGCTTTCACATTATTTCAAGCAGCTCTTTGCACAGGTAACCAATCCGCCCATCGATCCGATTCGTGAACGGGTCGTGATGGATCTGCGTACCTATGTCGGCGGCTTTAAAAATATTCTGACTGAATCGCCGGAACACTGCCGCCGTATTGCCATCGATCAGCCGGTCCTGACCAACGAGGATCTTTCACGCCTGCTGTTCCTGGACCACAACCATTTTCAGGCCAAACGGTTGGAAATTGTATTTCCCGCAACCGGTGAGCCGGGTGTGTTGGAGCGTACGCTGGACCGCATCTGTCGCTATGCGGAAGATGCCATCGACGAAGGACACTCGATCATCATTCTCTCGGATTTCCATTGCAACTCCGATCATGCACCGATTCCCTCGGTATTGGCCGCTGCGGCAGTGCATCACTACCTGATCCGGGCCGGAAAGCGCGGCAAAGCCGATCTCGTTATGGAAGTCGGCGATGTGCGCGAAGTACACCACTTTGCCACCATTCTCGGCTTCGGGGCTTCAGCTATTAATCCGTATATGGCGCTCGACTCCATCCGTCAGATGGAAAAAGACGATCTGCTGAATGGAATCAGTTCCGAAAAGGCGATCAAAAATTACATCAAATCTGTTGATGCCGGACTGCTCAAGATCTTCTCCAAGATGGGGATATCGACACTGGCCTCATATCAGGGTGCGCAGATTTTCGAGATTGTGGGAATTAATTCGGATGTGGTTGAGAAATACTTCACCGGAACCCCCAGTCGTATTGAAGGGTTGTCGCTCGATGATATTGCCAAGGAAGCGTTGCTCAAGCATCGCAAAGGCTATCCGGTCCGCGGCGGCGCTCAGAAAGTACTCGATCCCGGCGGTGAGTACCACTGGCGGAAAGGCGGCGAACGCCATTTGTTTAATCCGACCACCATTAATCTGCTGCAGGAATGCACACGCGATAATGATTACGCGAAGTATAAGGAGTTCTGCAAGGCGGTTGATGAGCAGAGCAAAGCGGCTTACACACTGCGCGGTTTGATGGAATTTAAATCGGACCGCGAACCCATTCCGTTGGAAGAAGTTGAGCCGGCGAAGAATATCCTCAAGCGTTTCGCAACCGGGGCCATGTCGTTCGGATCCATTTCATGGGAAGCGCACACGACACTGGCCATTGCCATGAACCGAATCGGTTCAAAATCAAACTCGGGTGAAGGCGGTGAAGATCCTTCCCGTTATGAAAAGCTGCCCAACGGCGATGATATGTGCTCGGCCACAAAACAGATTGCATCGGGCCGTTTCGGGGTAAACAGCTACTATCTTTCCAAAGCACGTGAACTGCAGATCAAAATGGCGCAGGGGGCCAAGCCGGGCGAAGGTGGGCACCTTCCGGGCCATAAGGTGAACGGATGGATCGGACGTACCCGTAATTCGACTCCGGGTGTGGGGCTGATTTCTCCGCCGCCGCATCATGATATCTATTCCATTGAAGACCTTGCACAGTTGATATACGACCTGAAGAACTCCAACCGGGATGCGCGAGTTAACGTAAAGCTCGTTTCCGGAACGGGTGTTGGAACCATTGCCGCCGGGGTTTGCAAAGCGAAGGCGGATGCGGTGCTCATTGCAGGGCATGATGGCGGAACGGGTGCATCTCCGCTCAGTTCCATTAAACATGCCGGACTGCCATGGGAACTGGGTCTCTCTGAAACGCACCAGACCTTGGTTCGGAACCGCCTCCGAAACCGCATTGTGGTTCAGGCCGATGGCCAGATGAAAACTTCGCGCGACCTTGCGGTGGCCACACTGCTGGGCGCTGAAGAGTGGGGCGTTGCAACGGCTGCGCTGGTTGTGCAGGGATGCATTATGATGCGGAAGTGTCATAGCAACACCTGCCCGGTCGGTATAGCTACACAGCGCGGGGAACTCCGCGCAAAATTTGATGCGAATCCGGACTGGGTCGTAAATTATTTCGAATTTCTCGTCGACGGTTTGCGTGAAATCATGGCCGAACTCGGCTTCAGCACTATCGATGAAATGGTCGGACAGTCGCAGTGTCTGAAATTCCGCGACGACGTGGATCATTGGAAATACAAGAATCTTGACCTCTCACCGATTCTTCATAAAGAAACGATTGGTGCTGAAGAAGGCACCTTCCACAGTAAAGATCAGAACCATATGCTCGAGAAAATTCTCGACTGGAAACTGGTCGAAGCTGCGAAACCGGCACTGGAAAACGGTGAAAAAGTCCATGCCGAATTTGAAGTTGTTAACACCGATCGTGCGGTCGGAACCGTACTTTCGCATGAAATGACCAAGATCTATAAGGACAAAGGACTGCCGGACGGAACGGTCCATTTCAAGTTGAAAGGCTCCATCGGCCAATCCATGGGCGCATTCATATGCAAAGGGATCGAGCTGGAACTGGAAGGCGATGCCAACGACTACGTAGGCAAGGGTCTTTCCGGCGGACACTTGGCCATCTATCCGAATAAGGGTGCTCAATTTGCAGCGGAAGAAAATATCGTGGTCGGCAACGTCTGTTTCTACGGTGCGACCGGTGGCAAGGCCTATATTCGCGGTGTTGCCGGCGAACGGTTCTGTGTACGTAACTCGGGAGCGGAAGTCGTTGTCGAAGGTATTGGAGACCATGGGTGCGAATACATGACGGGCGGCAAGGCGATCGTCCTGGGTAAAACCGGCCGAAACTTTGGTGCAGGTATGTCCGGCGGGGTTGCATATGTCTATGATGTAAACGGCGACTTTGCTTCCAAGTGCAACATGGAGATGATCGAACTGGAGAAGGTGCATGCCACGTCGGAAGTTGACGAACTGAAGGCGATGGTTGAAGCCCATCAGCTGAAAACGGGTTCCACCGTTGCCGCCGGGTTGCTCGAAAACTGGGATGCCGCTCTGGAAAAATTTGTGAAAGTTATTCCGACGGATTACAAACGCATGCTCACCTATATTGAGCAGGCGCGCGAAACCGAAGAATACGAAACCGAAGCCGAAATTATTGATGCTGCATTCGATATGCACATTGCAAACCTCAGCGTCTGATTTCGACCGAAGGAGATTTGATCATGGGAAAACCAACAGGGTTTTTAGAATACGTTAGAAAAACCAATCCTATGCGCCCTGAAGAAGAGCGCGTAAAAGACTGGGACGAAGTGTATGTTCTGCGGGACGAGCAGACCGCCCGCGAGCAGGGTGCGCGATGCATGGACTGCGGTGTGCCCTTCTGCCATCGCGGTGAAATCCTTACCGGCGGTGCAAGCGGTTGTCCGATCAATAATCTGATTCCGGAATGGAATGATCTGATTTACCGCAACCGCTGGCACGAGGCGCTGGACCGGTTGCATCATACGAATAACTTTCCGGAAGTAACCAGTCGTGTTTGTCCGGCCCCGTGTGAAGCCGGATGCGTGCTTGCTATCAATGAACCTGCGGTAACCATTCATGATAACGAACGTGCGATCATCGATCGCGGTTTTGCCGAAGGGTGGGTCGTTGCCGAGCCGCCGGAAGCACGCACCGATAAAAAGATTGCGGTTGTAGGATCCGGACCGGCCGGTCTGTCCTGTGCGCAGCAGCTGAACCGTGCAGGACATAATGTTACCGTTTACGAGCGTGCGGATCGCATCGGCGGGTTGATGAT
>Ga0210065_1000138_pt1 | contig 21170 bp, 16 predicted proteins | sample Muzzi_PWB_D1_FD_185533 | JGI IMG/M metagenome (GOLD analysis project Ga0210065, IMG submission 185533) | Wetland microbial communities from San Francisco Bay, California, USA, that impact long-term carbon sequestration - Muzzi_PWB_D1 (SPAdes) | ecosystem: Environmental > Aquatic > Marine >... | reverse complement strand
GCTCTGTTCGGATTATATGGGCACTGTTTCGACCCCGCGTCCGGAGACCAACTCGACGCGGGATCTTTCGGGGAACTTTGGGCAAAGGAGGGAAAGGACCTCCTCAATCGTCTGGAAGGCGCATTCCATTTCCTGACATTTGACCGCGAGTATGGGCGTTTGACAATTCTCAACGACAGAGTCGGAATCCTACCCCTGTATTGGCACCGGACCGACGGTTTTTTTTCCTTCGGCCCCCGCCTGCGATACCTTGTGAAGCAGGAAAAATCCTGGACTCCGGATCCCGGGCCCGTGATCAACTTCCTCTCGGTCGGCCATTTCCTTGGTCCGTCGACACAGGTCAAGGAAGCAAAATTCCTGACCCCAGCCACCATTCTTGACATTGCCCCCGGCGACATGACCGTATCCCAACGCCGGTACTGGAACTTGGCCTACCATCCCGACAAAGGGACATCCACCAAGGAACACTGCCGACGGCTCGGTGAAGCCATTCAAGAATCAACAGCCCTGTTGTGCCCCCAAGGAAATCAAAATCCGGGGATTTTCCTCAGCGGCGGATGGGACAGCCGGGCCCTGCTTGGGGCCATGCTGAAAGTTGGCTCTCCGCCTCGTCTTGTGGTTGCCAACGGTGTCAGTGACGAAATCAAATTCAGCGACACCTGGCTTTCCAAGCGTATGGCGGGTGATCTGGAGCTGCCCTACCGGTTCTGTCGGCGGATCCCTGACATCGGAGAAAAACTCTGGGTCGACGGAGTTCACGCAGGCGAAATCACCACAGCCAACAACCCCGAGAGCTTCGGACAGCACCGTCTTGATCCGAATTTTTTCAGTGAGATAGATTACATCGTCAAGGGGGATGTCACCTGGGGTTCGGGAGACCGGGCCCCCACCAGGGAATTGTCCATTTCAAAAATAGTGCCTTATCCCCTGATGGATAAGGTTAAAGCCGTATTGAATGATGAGATTGCCCGTGAATCTGACGTCCTTTACGAGGAACAGATCGACGGAGTGATGTCCCATTGCGAAAACAAGGACTGGACAGAAAGACGGGACTATCTGTGGCAGATGGGGGGAATCAACCGTTATATTCTCGGATTGGGGATATCCGATGAAGAGCACATTCAGGTTCGCCGCCCCATGTTGTCCGGCAAGGTGTTTAATGTCTACACAAAGGTTCCCGGAAATCTCAGGGTCTTGAAAAATCTATTCATTCAAAGCATCAGCAAGTATTACCCCCGCCTTTTCGCCTACGGGCGCAATCACGCCAGCAACATTGCCCACTATTATGCATATATGGCCCCTTTCGTTCGGCACCGAACCTTGGCTCATCTCGACGCGGGGCACGACCTGGGAGGAATTCTCAATCGTGAGGAATGCCGCAAGGTTATCGAGGCCTTTTCCCCCGTTGAGGTCAAGGGGTGGGTGCCAGGAGTAAAAAGCCAGATCTACAATCGGTTTCATGACCGCTACAGCCATTTATACCACCGCACCCGTTTCTACTCCGAGAAGCACCTGAAAAAGTTCGAAACCTCCGACACCATGCTGGCCTTCCACATTTACCTGTTGCTGGAATGGTTCCATGGAGAAAATAAGTGAGATGACGTTTCAACCGGTATGAATCACAACTATAAAAAGACCCTCCTGGGGCTTCTTGGCTTTCAAAAGATCTGCCGGTTTCTGACCCGCAGTCATGTTCGCGTGTTCATGTATCATAAATTCAGTCTAACATCTTCGACAACAAGCTCTCTCCCGGACAAAGACAACCTCGAGGAGCAGGTGCGCCTTATCCTTTCCCACCATTCAACTTTTTCTCCTGACGAACATCTTGAATTCCTGGATGGCAACATCCAGGGGTACTGTCCGGTTGTATTGACCGTGGATGACGGATACCGAGATTTCCGGGAAGTGGCGTATCCCGTGTTCAAGAATCTTGGCGTCCCCGTAATGCTTTTCGTTACAACCGGTTTTGTTTCTGGGGAAACCTGGTTTTGGTGGGACCGCCTACGTGTTGTCCTTGAATCTACTTCTACCCGAAGGCATCTTTTTTCTCACGGCAATATGGAAATGACGTTGGATCTGGACACCCCCTCCGGCCGGGAGCACGCCTGGAACAGCGTTGCTGATTATTGCCGGTTCTTGCCCGACCAGGACAAGGAGGACTTGATTTCAGCACTGGCTTCATCGCTGGACGTTTCAATCCCCGCTGTGCCACCCTCGGAAATGGCGGCTATATCCTGGGACCAGGCCCGGGAAATGTCAGCCTCGGGTATCCATTTCGGGGCTCATACCGTAAATCACCCCATTTTGACGAGGATCCCACCCCACGAGGTCGCTTCAGAGTTGATAGACTCACAAAAGCAATTGGAGTCTGAGCTGGGAATCCCCGTGACCTGGTTTTGCTACCCCCAAGGGGGACCGGCTGATTTCAACCAGTCCATAAGGGATCAGGTGGCCAAGACCTACAAGGGAGCCTATGTCGCCTTTCCGGGACTCGATGGCCAGGACGATCGGTTCACCCTGCCCCGCTACGGTACCTCAAACAACCTGACTGCCTTTCAATGGAAACTCTGTGGGGCGGATCACCTCCTGTCTCGAGTCAAAAAATTCCTGGGACGGCCCACCGGGGTTGACAGCGTCTACTGGCAAGGATCAAACCAAATAGAAAAGGCCTGACAATGGACCAACCTCTCGTATCGGTAGTTACCGCCTCATACCAGATGGGCCACTATGTATGTTCCGCGGTTGATTCCGTTTTGGCGCAGGATTACCCGAATGTCGAGATCATTGTCGTCAATGACGGGTCCACTGACGACACTCAGGAACGGTTGGCTAAATACGAAGCCGACCATCGGGTCACGGTTATCAATCAGGAAAACAAGGGGCAAACCGTTGCCAAGAACCGGGGCCTGGCCGCGGCCAAGGGAGAACTTATCGGATTCTGTGACGCGGACAACCTTTGGCGCCCCGGCAAATTGTCCAAACAGGTGCCGCGTCTTTTGGCTTCGCCCAAGGCGGGCGTTGTGTATGGAGACATCCACCTGATCGACGACCAAGGAAAATCCCTGCCTTCTTTGAATACCCTTCGCTATGGTGGACGCATAACCGCCAAACTCCTGGTCGACAATTTCGTGACCTTCAACACAACCCTGGTGCACCGACACATCCTGGATGAGGTTGGTGGTTTCGACGAAAGCCTCCGTATGGCCATCGACTATAATCTCTGGCTAAATATCTCCCTGAAATACGAATTCATCTACCTTGACGAACCCCTCGTGGACTACCGCATCTGGGGGGGCCAAATGTCTCACCGTACCGGCGAAAGGATGGATAATTTTTTTCGCCTTTTGGAGAAGTTTCTAAGGGAAAATCCTGAAGCGGTTTCGCGCCTTGAGGCCCGCCATGCCTGGGCTCACTCCTATACGACAAGGGGGATTTGGCTTGGCAAGGTAGGGCGCAGGAAAGAGGCTTGGCAGGATTTTGCCCGGGCTTTCGCGTATCGACCTTACGACCAGCGACTTCTCCGGTCGGCAATTCGCCTCGTCCTCAATCGCGCATAAATGCGGGAGATTCCGGACACCATGGACAAACAACTGGAATACCGATGGGCCACCCCCGATGACGAGGAGGGAATCGAACATTTCCTTGCGGCGACTTTCGGCCCTGACTCCGTTCAGTCCCTTCCGGGCCGGATGAGGTGGCTGTATTTCGAAAATCCCCACGGGTTGCATATTTCCCTCTGCCTGCACCAGGGTGAGATCGTCGCTTGCTGTGGGCATCTTCCCCAGCCTGTTACTATTGCGGGTAAAGAAGTCCTCGCGGGGTTTGGCGTGGACTTCATGGTCGCCGAACGCTGGCGCCGCCAGGGGCTGGGTAAAAATCTTCTGGATTTACGGCTGCAAAGGTTCGACCTGAGTCTATCCATCGGCCAATCGGCCGGAATGTCCGCCCTCTATGACTCGCATGGTTCCGTTGACCTCGGCCCCATGCTTAGGGGGATTCACCGTAAGAGTTTTGCCCCGGGAACGAACCTCCGCAAAACCTCACGAAATTTCTTGGCCTGGCTCAAGGGACAACAGGGGATAAAGCCGGGCACCAATGACCACCTGAAATCCATCAGCCTCCAGGATGCTGTTGATTGGCCCCCTGAAGTACCTGATGCACAACAGCGGTGGGCCGTCTGGCGATTTAGCGGTCCGGTATATAATGATTATTGCGCTCAGGAATTGTCGACTGGTGGGCGGTCCGGGGGATTCATAATCTGGCGTAAGGATGGAGAAACCCACTCCGTTGTCCACCTGGCCTCCGGAATGACCCAGAGACCCTCCTTGTTGGCAGCGGCTGGGAGGCTGGGCCCTTCTCCGGAAACCGCAATTTTGTTTACCGGGGACAAACTCGTCAGGGATTGTACTATAGCCGGATATCTAATTCGGCCGCATGGCGCGCGACTCATTGCCCACACCCGACATAAGGAAATCAGAGAAAGGTTGGTTCCTGGATGCCTTGACCTCATGTCCAGTTCTTCGGATGCGGACCTTGTCCGCCATCCCACACCCAATCAACCGGATACCGTCACATCCTGAGATAAGCTTTCATCAATCCCTTTAGAGCCCGCCAGCTTACTTTATTCTCTAGCGCCCTTCTGAAGAGTTGGCGGGCTTCCCCATGCTGCCCGCTATTGGTCAAGGCGGAAGCGTATTCCAGTTCCAAACCGTGGATCCTGCCCTCAAGGTACTTCCGGTCCCCCGGTTCCAAGTCCAATTCCAGCTGCTTCCCCAAACCGTACAGGACTGCCGGATACCTGCGGACACCACGGGCGGTAACGCCTCCCCCTCTTTTGCGGTACCCATGAAGAACCTGATCAATAAATCCAAAACCATATCCTGCGAAGGCGATTCGCCGCCACATGTCCACATCATCCGCATTCATCATTTTTTCATCAAAGGAGCCAACCTGTTTCAAGACCGCCCTGGGGCAGACCACACTTGAAGTCCCCACAAAATTGGCGCGCAGGAGGCTGGAATAGGCGGCCTTGGCATTGAGGCACCTCACGCTGCCGCCGGAATCACCGGTCAATTCGTTTCGGAAATCCTGGTAGGCCTCCAGGAAATTTCCCACAAGGATATTTCCGCTTTCATCAATTCCCTGAAAATTGCTGAAGACAAGCCCCAACTCGGGATGATCGGAAAAGGCTTGAACGGCGCAGGCAATCTTATTGGGCATCATCAAGTCGTCCGAATCAAAGAAAGCGACCAGGTCACCGGACGCCTCCCCGATCGCCACATTTCGCGGACGGGAAGGCCCCCCCCAATTCTCCTGCTTTACATACTTCAATCGGTCCAGATAGGGTCCTATAACCATTTGGGTTTGGTCGCTGGAACCGTCATCCACCACCACTATTTCCAGATGGTCATATGTCTGGCAAAAGACCGATTCAAGTGTCGCCGGAAGGAATTCGGCTGAATTGTAAGTGGGAATTACCACAGTCACCAACGGACGTTCCATCATTTATTACCCAGGGAAAGGGGTTGTTCACACACTGGAAAACAGGAAACATCATACATTGAATATCCCCAACACCAACCCATTATTGACCTGCCGAATAGGATTTGTTTAACTGCCCCGACCATGTCCACGGAATACAACACCAACGGGAGCACGAATTCCGATGTTGCCCCTTGACGGTCGAATCAAATCCCAGGATGGGAATATTCAGCTCCGTTCCGCCACCGGGCCGACGGTCATTTTGGCTGCCTTCGGTGATCTGGCATTTCACGGCCCTCTTCTCCACTCACTTTCTCCGGCAACCCCGAGCGGGGTATTCAACAGTGTTCGCGACCGATTGGGAAAAGCGGACCTTGCCATCGGCAATCTGGAATCGGTCCTTGTCAGACAACCTACTACCCCCAAGGACGAGAAGGCCCGCCTCATCTCGGACCTGGGCTTCATCCAGGAATTGGAGAAGGCCGGTTTTCATGTCCTGACCCTTGCCAACAACCACATCCTGGACGCCGGAGTCGAAGGCCTGCAACAGTGCCTTGAAGGAATCGCTTCTTCAGGGATGCAGGCTACCGGCGCCGGCATGACTGAGGCCCAGGCAAGGATCCCCGCCTCACACCAGACGGACTTGCTGGGATTTAAGATATTTGCCTACTCCTATGGCGCCGGGCAGATAGCGGGGAAAAACCAGCCAGGCTGCAACGAAGCCCTTTTGAAGAAGATTCTCAAGGACATCTCGGAGTTCTGCAGGCAGAGTGATATGCCGGTGGTCTGCCTTCACATGGACGCGGAATTCCAACCCACTCCCGCGCCGGACCGGGTCGAGATGTGTCGAAAGTTGGCCGAAAGTGGCGTCCCCCTGATTCTGTGCCATCACCCCCACGTCCTACAGGGGATCGAGTTCCATGAAGGCTCCCTGATTGCCTACAGTCTCGGAAATTACGTGTTTCCCATTCTCAAATACATGACCGCAAATTCCCCGGAGTGCCACCTCACATGCCACCTTGAAATTGAAATTGATCGGGATGGCCCCGTCGCCCTAAGGATCGAACCCGCAGTCATCGACTCCCAGGGCTATCCCCATCCGGCAACGCCAAGTGAAAGGGAAGAAATCCTGGGAATGATCGCGGAGAGGTCCCGGCTGCTGCACGATTCAGGGGCATTGAAGACCCGTTACCTGGAAATGGCCCAAAAATACACCCGTGACATCGTTAAAAATATTTATTGGGCCCTGGGGGAGAGGGATTTTAAACGGATGAGGCTATTAATAAGCAGTCTGAAGATATCCCGGACCAAACGGAATTGGGTCCTCCACTACCTGAAGCACAAACTGTTCCGGGGCTGATCAGCCGTCAAATCCCCAAGGAGTAACCGGGTCCTCCGGTATATCCGTTCCATCCAGGAATTGTCTCAGGAATAATTCGACCATCAAGAGAGTACCGATGGCTCCCCAGGTATTTCTGCCCACCCGGCAATCATGCAGCAACTCAACGATCCCCTCCCGATGAAAAAGCCCCCTATCAAGCGTTTGCTCGGAAAGTAGAATCCCGTCCACATAATTCCGGACCCGTTCCCAGCGTCGATACCATTGGCCATAGAATGGAAATGATTTAACGATCGGCAAATTGATTCGGCCACCTGACAGCCTGGTCAAATAGTACTTGGCCTTGACCTCCCTGGCCAATCGCCGGGCTCCTCGAGCGTAGGCCGTGGGGTCGTCATCCCGAACCGGAATTTCCACCCCGGCCTTTATCCGTGGCAGTTTGGCGATGTCCGGGAAATACCTCAATCCCCACTTGAGTTGGCCGCCCCTATCGGCAATGCCCGCCAATTGCATTGAGGCGCCAAAATCAAAGGCATCCCCATCAATGAAGGGGCACACGACATCAGTCCATGGTAATACCTGACTCATGAGACAAGGATTGGAAAACCCTTCCATGCGAAATCTGAATCGGAAATCGAGAAAATCCGAATAAGTACCGGAAAACCCGATACGGTCAAAGATCTCTTCCATGAAAGCCGGCTTGCTTTCCTTGATGGATTGAATCAAGGGGTCGCTGAAGACGGTTTCCTGCATACCCTGAGGCCAGTAGCTCAAACCCTGGGAAGTATCAAAACAAGCTTTCCTGATTTCCTCCGGCGACGCGGTTTCCAGTGCTGCGTTATCGAAATGCCCACCCATGACGGTCTCGCCCGCGAGGCCATGAAGCTGGGGCCCAGGGGGTACTTCCCTTAAAAAATTGGCGCTCATGTAATGCATATGACCGGCCATCACCCGGCCCTCGGTAAACCAAACAGTTCGTGTAAACCACCTCGGCATGGAACTTCCATCCACGTCATGAACGTGGATTGGAATGTCCAGCATTTCCGCCACCTGGCTCGCCACCTTGGCTTCCAGTGATCCCTTTTCACCGGTTGTAAATGACTTCAAGGGAAACCCTTCACGCAGGGCGGCCATTGCCAACAGGCGGGAATCCAAACCACCGCTTAACGAAAGAGAATAGCAGGATGACAATCCCTGGAATCTTTTCAGGAATCGGCGGACCAATTCATCGTATTGCTCAATGGCATCATCATCCACAGGCTTGTTCCTGGGGTATCCCGCGCATGGCATTTTGATTACCCTTAACCCCCTGGAGTCACAAATCAGCCGGGAAAAAGCAGGTAATCTTTGAATTCCAGAAATCAGGGTGTGGGGTCGTGGCATATATCCCAACCCCATCATCTCTCCCATGGCATCGGCGTTTAACTTGTCTTTCCCCGGTTCCACCAGAAATTTGATTTCCGTGGATACCGCAACACCCCCACCCATTTGCCGATAATAGAGGGGCATCGCACCGAAGCGGTCTGCCTCGGCCATGAGGCTCACCGATGTGGTATTGCAAAAGGCCAGGGAAAAGACCCCCCCCAGCAGGGGCATTGTTTCCGGATCGGAACCAAGGCAATACGCCAACAAATCCGGGGGTGAGTCAATCGTCGTGCCAGTTGGGTCGTGCCAACATGATCCCGACACAAGAAGAGCCCCCCGGGGAGACTCGGCCGTTCCTCCCGAAGGAAGAAACCCATGGTGGATCGAGCAGCCGGCAATATATTTGGAGGATTGGCTTTCGACTTTGTCATCCGGGACCCGAGTCGTACGGGTCTCCAGCCGGGAGAGGAACTTTTGTTTAGCCTCAGGGGAAAGACCGGCGGGGTTGAAATACAGGAAAATTCCACTCATGGGGCGGCCTTCTTTATCGGACGGCTAAGGGGGATTGAATAACCACGTCGAGTACTGGAGGTTATACCCTCCAAAAAGGTCATCATCCTGTCAATGATCAGATTTGGGGAGAAGGAATTCTGGCAGTGAATCCGGCCTGCATCCCCCATTTTTTTTCGCAAAGCCTCGTCCCGCAGGAGTTCAACAACCCTGGCGGTCATGGCGTCCAGATCGCCTTCGGGAACCAGATAACCCGTCTTCCCTTGTGATACAACCTCCCCATTGCCTCCCGTGTCAAAGGTTACAACGGGAAGGCCCGACAGGGAATACTCCATAAGGGAGTTGGACAACCCTTCTGACTCGGAGGTCAAGACACCCACATCCCACTGAGCCAACAGCCCGGAAACGTCCGACACCTGGCCCGGGAAATAGACCCTTCCCTCCAAGCCCAGGTCGGCGGCCTGCTCCTTCAATTTCGGCAGTAGATGACCTTGGCCAGCAACGACAAACCTGACCTGGGAAATCTCACGAGAAACCGCCGCAGCCATATCCAGGAATCTGTCTACCCTTTTGACCTCTCGCAAGCTGGCGGTCATCCCCACCAGCAGGGAATCCGGAGGCCCGTCCCCAAACGGAGTATGTTCGCCGGTCCGGTTCGCCCCATTTTCCCAATTACCATTGTGAATGACATGAATGCGGTCCGCCGGAAATCCCTCGCAGGCCTCGACGCGTTTTTTTACCGCATTCGAATTGGCAAGGAAATAGTCTGCCTGCCGGTTGACGAAGTTCAACTTGTTCAGGATTCCCGGTTCATACCAATAGCCCATATCCCGCCGATTGATCACTACCGAATGGACCCCGGCCATCCTGCAAGCCGGAACCGCAAAAAGATTCGAGTCGATAAAATAAATCATCGCCACATCGAACTTCTGACGCCGCAGGGCGGGGATGGTTGTCAGCAATCGCCCAATTCCCGCGAGGCTGAGAAGGCGAGGGACATCCAGGCAGGTTACCGGGCAGGGGAAGTCCTCGAAAACGCTGTCATCGGGTCCAGGCTTCAATGTAAACAGGGAAGCTTCCACCAAATCCGGGTCAAAGTTTTTTAAAAGGCCCTGCAGCTGGTTTTCGGTTCCGCTTCCGGGCTTCCATTGATCGATGAAAAAGGCCATTCGTATCTTTTTCATTCGTGATCAGCTCTTTTTCCACGGACCGGTGGGCCGAATCTCTCTGGCGGGATTTCCAGCCACCAGCATCCCCGGAGGAACATCCTTGGAAACAACGGCCCCTGCCGCCACAATGGACCCTTTGCCGATCGTCACCCCGGACAAAATGATGGCCCGGCACCCGATCCACACGTTATCCTCAATAGTAACCGGGGCACTCTTGATTCCCCCATCGGTGGTTGTGTGGAAGTTGTTTTCCAGGATGTTGACGTCCCAGGAAACAAGGACGTAGTCACCGATGGTCACCCTGTCACAGCAATGAATTTGGGTTCGGTCGCCGATGGAACAGTATTGCCCGATTGATAATTGGGCGGGCTTTGCGTGATCAGACCCAAGGCAAGTCAGTTTAACTCCAGGCCAAACGGTGGTTCGGCGGCCAATCCGGATTGACCCGTTCTTCTTAACCAATATCAGGCGCCCATGGATCCGAACAGGAGAAAATGCCTGAAGGCGTGGGGCGAAACAAAGTCCCCCCAAGTATCCCATGGCCTTAAAAATTTTTCCCAACAGAAACCCCCAAAATCGACTTTTTAGTAGGAACCGAATCAGAGGCGAGACAATAATGCACCTCGATCTCCTATTCCCTCTTTCATGGTATCAAGACAAGCCTTCCCTGCCATTAAAAAAGTGCAGGGGAAATTCCCCTGCACACTTCAAATGAATCATATATGAAGTCTTAGTTGATTTCGGGTTGTCCTGGCCTTCCAGGGCCGGGCACCGGTTCCTGGGTCAACTCCCATCCTGTCTCATTCACCTGGTTGTCCGCATTAATTACATAGAAATAGACGGGTTCACCATCAGAAAATGAACCAGTGTTGGCGGAGAAAACAATTTCCCCGTTTGACCATTCAACCGGAATCTGAATCTCCTTATGAGTACAGGCACTATAGGTACTCGCATCGCCGGCCATTACCCTTGCAACCGTATTGTCAACGTAGATATCACCCATATATACATAAGTGCCATCCGCATACCTACTGGCGTCATGAGGGCTACTCCCGATGGCCTGAATCCAATCATAGGGGCCTTTAAATGAAGCCAAGTCGTTTCCCGTGTTCATCCAACGATGATTGTCAACGTCAAGGGTCAACTTACCCCCGCCACTACCACTGATATTTTGGTTAAATACTGTTGCCTCAATATTGCTCCACTTGTTGTCCTGGAGGACTCCTTGCTGGCCAGCATAGTATTGATTTGTCGACTCAAGTCCACCCGAACCATCAGAAATTTTTCGCATGGTCATCCGAACTTCCCACGAGGTTCGACCATCAGTGCCATCGGGAGTGGACCAGGCCCGCAGAAGCTTGTTCACAACGATTCCATTGCCTTGGTCATATAGATTCTTCGTGGCCATGGTCCACCAGTTCACGTACATAATTGTCCCCGCGCCCGACAAATCCAGATTTAATCCCTGGAAGCCACCGGATTTGTTCAATCGGTAGACTGCCTTCCCCGGAACCCGAACCCCCGCACCGGATTCATAATATTCAACCTTATAAGTGTAAAGGCGGTTCGGCCACGGGCAGTCGGGGCAATCTCCATCTCCTTGGACCGGAACCGCATCCCCCTGCGAAAGGCCGCTGTAAGCCGGTACACCATCAACCGGGTCCCAAAGAAAAGGCGCAGCAGGGTTTTTTGACCCAAAACTACCTCCAGTGATGGTCATCTGGGACCCATCCGACCAGATTCCGTCCAAGTTCTGAATGGAAGGCTGACCGTATGCTGTTGCCACAAACAGCAACACCATGGATATCGACGTGCAAAACGCCCCTTTAATCATCATTTTTCCTTCGTCTCTGGGCCATTTTTGTCAACAACGGCCCAATTAAAACACTTGGGGACAATAAGTTAACCATGCACTATCCAAGTGGTAACTCGTTGAGAAGCAAGCATATCCTATGCCGTTCCCGGTGTGGGGTGGATGGACAAAGTAAAACATCCAAAGAAAATTGGCAACTTGACCAGGGCTGCCCACGCAGTCATCCTGATTTCCTAAAAAATGGGGCGATGGAACGCGCGGAATAATAGACAAACCAAACACACAACAATTGGAAAAAATATTCCGGCTTACGCGCTCCAACGGCAACATATCCAGCCCTCATTGCGGGAAACAACAGGGTGCCTGGCAATACCATTAATGCGACCCTCCAGTTCCAAAAAATAGCCCCCAAAAATACCCCTAGAAAGCACCCGTGGACGAGGGGAAACAACAGAGTGGGCCACTCCCGCATGTTCCTAATTCGCGTTTTGACGTTGTCAAAATTATTGCTTCCTCTCCAAATTTCTTTTTTAAACACTTCACTCAGAGTCTTGGCCCCGCCATGATGGATTGATGCCACCAATTCATAATGGATTAACGTGTATTTCTTTTTTATCCTTGAGCACAGATCCAGGTCTTCACAAGTAGGCAGGGCCTCATTCCAACGTCCTACCTGCTCGAACACATTTTTAGGCATGACCAAATTTCCAGATCCCAACCATTCAACCGGCCCCCTGAATGGCCTGGATGACCTCTTTAACGACCAGACTTTTTCCACCCATGTCGCATCATCGGGGATCAGCAACAAGCCACCCACGGCACCGACTTCCTTGGATTCCAAGACTTCAAGCGCAGCCTTTAACCAATTTGGCCGAACTTCCATGTCCGCATCCAAAAACCCCAGGATTTCCCCTGAGGATGCTTCAACTCCGATATTCCTAAGCCGCGCTATTGTTCCTGAGTCCTCCCTCAGAACCCTCACCCCATGGCTCTGGGCTATCTCCCGGGTTTGATCCGTTGATCCGTTGTCCACCAGAATAATTTCCAACCGTTCTGGGGGATAGTCCAAGGCCTTGAGTGAAGTCAGGCACTTCCCAAAATCCCTTTCTTCGTTTTTTGCAGGTATAACTATGCTCACAAAGGGGAAATCGAATTTGTGCCCATCACTCATTGTTATTCAACTCCGAAACGACATATCGGCGTTTGGCATTTTTCCCAACCGGAATGGAGTCCACGAAATCCCAATCCACCATGAGTTCCGGGTCTCCAAGGGTGTGGATCTCTTTTAATATTCTTGTTTTTGCCGAATCATTAAATTCCCTGTCAACAACAAGCTTAATGAGGATCGCTCCTGGTGTCCGTTGGACGACCTGAAATTGCTCCACTGAGGCTTCGGTGCTGAAAATCCGGGAAAAAAAGTGGATGACAAGCTGCTTTCCAGAGGGGGTGTGGACTATATCGGAGGTCCTTCCAACAATAGACTCCATTAGTGGCAGGTTTCTCCCGCACCCGCACTGCTGTTGCTTTGAGATTGCCCCCATATCCCCTATTTGGTAGCGAATAAGTGGAGTTGCTCCAGGGTCCAAACGGGTCAGGTACAATTCACCCAGCTCACCTGGCGACAGGGGAGTACCATCACGCCCGACTTCGCAGACCACAGCAAGGCTAAACATGTGATATTTATCCTCGGTATGGCCACATTGTGCGGCAATCTGCATCCCTTCACCGACACCATAACTGTCATAGGTTTTGCATCCAAAGGCCTCTCTAATTGAGGTCCGGTATTCGGGAAGGAGTAGAGCGCCCCATGATACCGCCGCCGCCAAAGAATGGTTGAATCCGACTTCAATGGCACGATGGGCAAAAAGGTCCAGGCTCTGTGCATACCCGGTGAGGTATTTGACCTTATGTCGGTCAATGTATTCCAGTTGCCTGTCAATCAATTCAGGGGACAGATCAAATGCAGACACATAGTTCACCCTCAGGAGCCTGTCCTTCACCCCCTTGACAATTCCTCTCTCAATTGCAGTCCCTGTTTGAAGAACCCGCTCCCCTGGCTGGTAACCGCAGTAGAGGGTGCGCAACATCATCAAGGCCCGCGCCCTTGACACTGTTTCGGAGTCCACATGAAGGGAGAATGGGCGTCCGGTTGACCCACTTGTGGAATAGACATACCGTTTCCTGCCAGAATCTCGGAGACATAATGGGCCAGCGTCTCTCAGCATATCCTTCGATACCGTTGGCAATTGCCACAAATCCTCCTGTCCCCTGATGGAATTCACATCCACCCTATGTGCATCATACAAATCCCGATAAAAGGGCACTTCGAGGTATGCCGTTTTAATGGTTTCCCGAAGTAGGCTGTCCCGCAAGCGGGAAATATCTTCCGGCGAAAAGTATTGTGTCTCTCGAAAAAACCGGAGATGACTCAATACATCTTGCCCCGTCAAGAAATCCCCGAGGGGCAAAATGACATTTGTGCAAAGGCTTGAATAGAGGGACATGAGGATTTCCTATTCTCCTTCTTCCATAGACTGCAACACTCCAATCAAGGCATTGGTCTTTCTTTGGGTTGAAACCATCAAGCTGCTATATACAAGGGCCAACCCAGAAGCGAACCACCAATATACTTCATACAAATCCATTCCGAATGCACCCAATACAAGCCTGATAACCACAAACCCTCCAGCGGCTTTTGCTGTATCAGCAAGAAATACCAGATCCTCGTAATGACTTTTGGTCGCTTTAAGGGCTGGACGGGGAACACTCCGACCGGCCAATACGACATCCAACTGTCTTTTTTGTTTTCGAAAGGAAAAGAACGCTTTTCTATGTTGTTTAAGAACAACAACCACCAGGCCGATAAAAATTATTAAGCCTTGGATTCCCAGATTAGTTGCGACTTCCATATATAGGTTATGAGTATCTTGAAACCTTCCAAAACGTTTCATCCTTACAGCCGGGAAGGAGGCGACTCCAACACCTGCAGGGTTTTCCAAAAAAACGGTCCAAGCGTCCTTAAGGATCAATATACGGGAGGCTTTTGAAGCCCCCTCTTTTTCCTCCCCTGTGATACTTTCAAACCGTTCGATGTACTGTTGCGGGAGAATATTTACGACAGCTACTCCAAGGACTAGAGCCAATAGAAAAAACCTGACCTTTTTTTCACTCTGAAACCACCACCACAATACAAAGGCAATCAATCCCAAATATCCCGTTCGGGAGCCCGAATAAACAATGCAGACCAGGGCGGTTCCTGTACCGCCCAGAAGAGCCAGCTTTAAGTACCAATATTTTACGTGTCTAAAAAGAAACACGACATACGGGAGCGACCCCATGGCCACCCCAGACAAACTATTTGGATGCATGTAAATCGGTACAGCCCCATGGAGGCGCATAATCCCCTGACTTTGCCAAACCAAGCCACCACTCAGCAGACCCTGGAACGCTTCCAACGTTATATAAAAAACTGAAAAAAGGAAAATTGCCAGAAACCAGCGAAGTTGATTTGGGGATTCAATCATTACCGCCATGAAATAGGTGAGGAAGGCAAATTTTATGACCCTGTCATTGAAGATTGTTCGGGCCAAAACCGGGGCAGCCGCCAGCGGAAGCTGCACTATCATGGCCCCAAACAACAATCCGATCATGATGATGACATCTTGGGCACCTCCGATATTTGGCTTCCTTTTTGCAAATTCCATGGAAACCAAAATGATGACAACAATCCCAACAAGAAACTCAAATCGAAGAGTGCCCAATATGTCTCTTCTGGCTCCAAGCTGGATATATCGGACAACAACAAAGGCGAGAAAGGAAAGGAAAACAAACATTTCCCGCCTGGGATATGATGGGATTCTGGTTTTGGTTTCCTCATTCCAACCATCCTTTGGCAACCCAAGATTGGCAGGAGAAGAAACCGGTTGGGAACCACCACTAAAATTGCGCATCTGAGCCAGCTTTTGATTGGTGCATTGAATAGTGTCGCCAATAATTCCGTCCAAAATCATCAAGTCCAAATGAATCAATTTGCTGTTCCCTGGCAGCGAACCCAATGACAGAATTTTGTTCCCTGGATTCCAATATTTTCAAGAATACCTCGCCAAGTCCTTGCGGATCACCTGGAGAAACGAGGTAAGCCGTCCTGCCATCCTCCAACACTTCCTCTAATCCTCCAACCTGGCTAGCAATAATCGGGATTCCCAAGGACATGGCCTCGAGAATAGTATAGGGCAAGCCTTCATGAATTGACGGCATTACCAGGGTATCAATGTGAGCGAGATAATGAAAAATATTCTCCTTGAAACCCAAAAATTTAACTCGGTCACAGATTCCCAAACTTTCTGTCATGGCCACTAAATCTTTTACCATTGGCCCGGTTCCTATAATGTTAAAAACAGCTCCGGGGTTTTGGGGCAATAGACTCATGGCCCGAATGGCATATTCAAGCCCTTTTACCTTTGACACTCGCCCAACAGCCGCAAAATTGAAAACCCCGGGATCAAGATCATCCGGTCGTTCATAGTCAGTTCGATTCAAGGGTTCAATTCCGTTATAGATTGTCTTTGTGACCAATCCGGAATCTTTTTCTGACAACCTCCTTCGCAGGTCATTAGTAACGTAGATTACTGAGGCACTGGAGTGGCGCCCAAAATAACTTTCCATAAAGGCGAATAATTTTCCTTTTACCGCACCGGACTCCACCAGCCCATGCACCGTCCGCACCATGGCAAACGGATACCTCCTCTGCGCCAATGCACAATTCACAACCGCCCGATACCCGTGCGCATGCACGACGTCCACCTGGTGTTCCTTCAATATCCTGGCCAGCCGCCCCGGGCCTCTGAGGTCAAAGCTCCCCCGCGTCTCCAGGATCACCGGCTCCACCCCGATCTCCCGGGCCTGCCGCGCCAACTCCCGATCGTGGAACAGGATCAGGACAAATTCATGGCCTTCGCGCCTAAGCCAGGTGGACATCCCCAGGATATGGCGTTCCACACCCCCGAAGAGCTCACCCGCGGAACAAATGGCCAACTTCATCAAAATCACCCCAAAAATCTTGAATTAATGCCAAGAAAAGTTTCCGCCCCACAACCTAATTCATTTTCGGCCAACATCCTCCTTGGTTTTGCGTTAATTACAACAAATTACCCCCGGAATCGTTTCCCTCAATATGGATCTAAATTGTTAAGTAAAAATCCAAAAAATCAAAAACATTCCCCCAATCCCCCCCCACAATGCGGTATAATTGATTATCGCCCATCCAAAATAACGAATTTCCCAAGAAAGGTGGCCACCGACCGGGTTTAACCCGATCATGTGCCCAACTTTTACCGTATCCGAAGGAACCGCTAAATGAATGGATTCAACAACCAGGCCCGCAGTGGTCGGTTGGCAGCAAAAGCACGCACCCATCCGGGGCCGAACCTGGCATTGACAGCCCTGGTGGGGCTCTTGGCCCTCCTGTTGGCCGCCCTCGTGGCCCCCCTCCCCGCCCAAGCCGACGACGGCGCCACCCTGGCGGTCACCCCCGCCGGCCCCCGGTTCTTCTGCGGCGAATCCATCGACGTGACCTACACCTACAATCCCGACCTCGTGGGCACCCCTGAACTTCGCGGATATTCGATCCGGGTGGTGGCCCCCTACGGGCTGGCTTTCGACGCCACCGACATCACGGTCTATTCGCCTTTGGTCGGTGTCAACGACACCCACATGTTGATTGCCAACGGCCCCTATGATTTCAACATCGATTTCACCTTCCTCGATCCCGGCGCCGCCCTCACCGAGGCGGCCGACCTGTTCACCATCACCTATCACGACCGCGGGTTCAACGTCCCCAACCGTCCGGTGGGGGTCGATTCCGGCCGCTTCCGCAACCTGCAGAACCAGGACATCACCGTCGACCTTTCGGCCTCCCCCCTGGTCAGCGTGGTGTGTGTGGCCCCCGACCCGCCCCCGATCATGGATCCCCTGCCGGAATATTCGCCCGGCAGCAGCGTGACCGTCAGCTGGGCCGACGCCGCCTGGACCGGAGCGGTGGCCTACCTGGCCAAGGTGAGCACCGATCCGGCCTTTGGAACCGTCGAGGCGGAAAGCGGCTGGATCACCGGACTGAGTTACGAGTTCACCGGACTGACGGACGGCGTGCTGTACTATTTCAAGGTCCAGGCCCGCAACGGGACCGGCATGGTGTCGCGCGATTCCAACATTGAACATACGACCCAGGACGGGACGCCCCCGGTCACCAGCCCCGATCCCCTGGACCCCACCCAGTATCTGGTGGAATTCGACATTCCCTTCCAGGCGACCGATGACCTCAGCGGTTTCGCCCAGTTGGAGTTTTTCTACCGCTTCGACGGGGGATCCTGGGTCGACTTCGGATCGTACTCCGAAAGCCCGGTCGCCTTTGCCGCCGTCGATGGTGACGGCCTGTACGAGTTCTACACCGTGGGCACCGACGTGGCCGGCAACGTGGAGGCCACGCCCGTGGACCCGCAGGCGTCGACGACCCTGGACACTTCGGCCCCCTATGGCGGCTTCACCATCAATGCCGACGCCGTGGCCACCAAATCGGTCAACGTGGCCCTGTTCGTGGATGTCATCCGCGCCGACGAGATGCGGTTCAGCAACGACGGCGTCAACTGGCCCGGGGGCTGGGTGCCCTTGAGCGCGCTCTATCCCTGGACCATCCCGGCCACCGAACAGGTCCACACCGTCTACGGCGAATTCCGCGATGCCGCCCTGCAGGTCCTGGCCACCACCGACGACATCGAGTACGACGTGACGCCGCCCGGTCCGGTCACTGACCCGACGGCCGCCCCCGGCCACGAAACGGTCTTTTTGTCCTGGACCAACCCCGTGGACCCCGATTTCCATCAGGTCGAGATCTGGCGCGGCCTGCTGCATGACGGGTCCGGCAATTCCACCTACCCGTCCTACATCGGAAGCACGGCGCCCACGCCCCCGGCCGATCGCAACGCCGCCCTGGTCAGCAGCGAATGGACCCTGGCGGGCATGTCCGAAGTGGGGGCCTCGAGCTTCATCGATTCGGTCGACACGCGGGGCGTCTACTACTACCAGTTCTTCGCCATCGATCCCGCGGTCAATTACAGCGCTCCCGCCGGGTCGACACCCCGGGCGACCAACTACATCCTCGGCGATGTCGCCGAGCCCGTCGACGGCGTGGTCGGTGTCGGGGACATGACCCTGATGGCCTCCACCTACGGGCTGGTGGGATTCGACCCCCTGTTCATCGGGTCGTGCGACGTGGGGCCCACCGACGACGGACTGGGCACCGGCATCCCCCAGCCCGACGACCAGATCAACCTCGAGGACCAGATGATCTTCGGGATGAACTACCTGCCGACGGCCAAGAACGAAACGGCCCCGCCCTCCGGCCAGGCGCCGATCGTGTCGCTGGCCTGGAACCAGACCGGCGGCAACAGCTGGGAACTGGTCCTGAAGTCCCCCTGTCCCCGGCTCAAGGGTGTGGGTCTTGCGGCCGACCTGCCCACCGGTGTGATCGCCGAGGTTCAACCGGGACCGGCACTCGCCTCCCTGGCCGATCCGTATTTCCTGAAGAACATCGACGACCACGGGCTGGACGCCGGACTGGTTGTCCTGGGCCGTGGACGCGGGCTGGATGTCGGCGGAACCTTGCTGACGGTGACCTGTCCCTCGAACGGGGAGGCCGCGACGCCACCCCTGTCGATGATCAACCTCGACCTGCGCGACCTGGACAATCGGGCCCTCGAATTCGAACTGGCGGGTAAATCGCAGGTGACCCCGGCGGTGTTCGCCCTGGGCGAGGCATTCCCCAACCCGTTTAATCCCGCCACGACCATCCGCTTCAGCATTCCCGGCGAAAGCGCCGTCCGGTTGGAGATCTACGGCCTGGATGGCCGGCTGGTCTCGGTGCTGGTGGACAATGTTCTGCCCGGCGGGGCCCATGAAGCCGTCTGGCTGGGCCGTGACGAATCCGGCCGCCAGGTGGCATCCGGAGTTTATTTTTCCAGGCTTTCGGCCGGCTCGCATAGCCAGGTCCGGAAGTTGACCCTCATGAAGTAGGTACCAAGGTGACGCGACTCTTGAAACATCATCTGCTGCTGACGGCCCTGGCCGCCATCCTGGTTTCCGCGGGGCCGGCTTCGGCCCAGATCGACCTGCGGTTCACCCCGCCGGACACCACCATGGAGCCGGGCGCCTCCACCCGGGTATCGGTCATGCTGGACGACGCGGTCTTTTTCCGGACCATCGAATTGACCGTGACCTACGATTCCACCCTGATCGGCACCGTCGACGCGGGGCCGGGCGAACTGTTCAACAACAGCGGGTTTTTCATCTGGGATGGTTTCGAGGAGGATGTGCCGGGCACCTGGCACGGCTTCGCCATCGTCATGGGGGCGACCGATTCCCTTTCCGGCCCCGGCGAACTCTTCTACTGGCAAGTGGAAGGATTGGTGGAGGGCACCACGAACATCACCGCCACCCAGGCCCTGCTGTACGAACCCAACGCCCTGATCATTCCCGACGTGACCCTGGCCCCCACCACCCTGCGGGTGCGCTGGGCCCCCACCGGGGTGGACGACGTGCCCGCCCTGCAGACGGGCCTGAAGCTGTATCCCAACCCCTTCAATCCCCGGACCCAGGTGGCCTTCGACCTGCCGGCGGCCGACCGGTTCAGCCTGGCGGTCTTTGACGCCCGGGGACGGCGGGTGGCCACCCTGCACGAGGGCGTGTCCTCCGGAGGGCCCCTTCTGTTCGACTGGGACGGGCGCGACGACACCGGGATGGCCCAGCCGGGCGGCGTTTACCTTTTCCGTCTGGAAACCGAGGGGAACGGCGTGGCCCGCACGGCCACCACCAAGGGGATTCTTCTCAAGTAGCGGGTATCAGGCCTCGGAAGCCAGCTGCGCCCCTTGCCTCTCGGCGGGGTCGGTGCGCATTTCGGCCATCAATCCGTTCAGGGACATCATCAGGGTCAGGCGGTGCTGCCGCCGGTGCTTCAGCGGGATCCAGAAATCGTGGCGTTCCCGCTCGGTGAGATCGTCCCAGTGGGTGCCGATGAAATCGGTGATGGCCCCGAAAGCCTCCAGGTAACGCCCCAGCACTTCCCCGAAGGGCAGGCGGCTGAACTCCTCCATGGACTTGCGGCTCAGGTTCTCGAAGTCGACAGGAGGGGTGGGCGTGCACGAACCGGCATCGGTCTTGCGCGCGAAGAAATTGACGGTGAAATCTTCCCAGAAGGCGATGTGGGCCAGCGTTTCCTTGAAACTGAGGGCGCCGTCGGGACCGCGGCGCTCGCGGAGGGCCCTGGGGCACTCCGCCAACCGGTGACGCAAAAGACGGTCTTCCTCCATGAAGGCGTCGACCAGCGCTTTCCTTTGACCCAACGTCTTTGTCACTTTCCGGCGAGAAGGGTGACGGTCAGGTTCTGGCCTTTTGATACCACACCGGCCTGAGGCTGGCAACAACACAAATCACCGATCCAGGA